>Ga0209211_10001569_pt1 | contig 42881 bp, 30 predicted proteins | sample RifGroA2_FD_183992 | JGI IMG/M metagenome (GOLD analysis project Ga0209211, IMG submission 183992) | Groundwater microbial communities from Rifle, Colorado, USA - Groundwater A2 (SPAdes) (version 2) | ecosystem: Environmental > Aquatic > Deep subsurface > Groundwater | place: Rifle, Colorado...
AAAAAAAAACACCCGTTTTGTTTACTATTAAAAAAATATTAGTATTTTTGCAATTTTTTAATAGCATTGGAACGGGTGTGCACTGCTCATGCAGGGCACACACACTACCTACGAAAACAACGAGCAGTGAAGAGCAACTTGGCACCGAATACAACGTTCAAACATTTCAGCGGTTTGACACAGACTGCAAGCAAAAGCTCGTCGTTCCGTAGCTTAAACGTTATAGGGCATTTTAAAAAAAGACAGTATACAGACAAATGATAGGACTAAAAAAATTACAAGCAGGTTACTTTTTGACATTTGAACTTTGGACTTCGGCAAAAAAACTGCTGGACTACCAAATCAATGACAAATCAAAATATAAAACTTACAATACCTTAAACTTTTACTACTTTGATAAAATTAAAACACTTACTAAAAAGATAGGTGAAAAGGCTTATTACAAAGAGAAGGTTTCCAATAATTTGTTTTATGCCCTCGAAAGAGAATTTTATTTTCACAAATACACAGTCCCTAAAACAGGAATTGGATTAAGAAGTTATTGCTTTTTTAGTTATCCAATGCAGCAATTGATGTATGCATTTGGTTTATACTTTTTAAGAACGACACAACAATTTCTAATAGATAAGAGAAGTGCAAAAATAAAATCATTTTATGGAGGTGACCTAAAGTTTGACGAGGGAACAAAAGAATTGGTACTTAATAAAGACACTACACTTTATTATAAACACTACCATAGTTTTAAGAAGGAATTAATAAATGCAACAAAAGACCCAAACGAAAAAGTCTTTTTAAGGTTAGACATTCAAAACTATTTTGACAATATCAGTATTTCGAAGCTTCTTGATTTAATAGAATTCAGTGTCAAACCGGGTGATTTAAAAATATACAACTTTGATTCTTCAACAAAAGAGCAAATTGAATTTTATTATCGCTTTTTAAGTAACGGAATTGACAATATTCCACAATCTGATAACAACATTATTTCATATTTCATTAGTCATCTTTATTTAACATTTGGTGATTTTATTATTGAGGATGCAATTAATGAATTAAATAGCGAGTATAAAATAGTCGTTGATTACAAAATAATTCGCTACGTAGATGATATATACTTAGCTATTGATTTCAAGCCATATGATATTTTTGAACTCAGCTACACGGAAGACACAAGGAATGGCTTCATTTATCAACTCCTTAACAAAATTGCAGACGAATTTTACAAACAATTGAACTTAAGATTTAATGGTAAAGCTGAACTTTTTCGCATTGGAAATGTAGCTGAAAAACAAAATCTATTAGACCTAATTAAAAAAGTTTCTGAAGATTATCCTGAACCTGAATCAGACAAAGATATTGCCGTTGCAGACAAAGTAAATCGTCTTTTAGGACTTATTGACGATATTAAAGCAAGAGATGTGTCGCAGGTTTACAAAGATTTGTCAAGACAAGAAAGTGAAACCCTAAAAGATGTTTATGATAAAGCCGTATTAGGATTAATGTCAACAGCGGCAAACATCGTAAGGCTTGAAGCTAAGTTTGTTGACTTTAATTTTGATTTACTTCGAGTATACCCTCAACCTTTAATTATTTTACTTACCGTTTGTCCTGTTGCAAAAGCAAGACTTGACAATTATTTACTTGCTAAAACAAATTTGACAACCTTTGATAGAGGCTTATTGGTGGTTATGTTATGTCAATCAGGTTTTTCAAATCAAGCATTATTCAATAAGCTACAAGCCAATGAACAACTTAAGCCAATCTTCGATTTTATGAAGTTTAAGAAAGTTGTAGATAACAAGCAAACAGGCTACTATAAAGTTGACATCAAAAAAATGACAAAACTTACTAAGCAAGTCAGTTTTATTGAACAAATTAGACAACGGATTTATTCGGAAAGACAAGGACATTATTCAATTTCATTAAATCATTTATTAAACGAAGTCCAATTAGCTTGTTGCATTTTAGAAGGCAAAGACATAAAAACATATAAAGAACCGGATGTTGATATATTTTTAACTACGAAAAGCCTCGATAATTCTACAAAAACAAAAATTTCTAATTTATTCAATAGGAGGAATAATAATCCAGTTTCGCATCCAGGTAGTGATTCGAGAGTAGCTTGGTCTGTTGACAAGATTGAATATTACGATTATAAAGCATTTGTTGCAAAAACTATGGAAACAATAACAAAATGACAAAAAAAAACGCCCTATAATCGAGTAGACTGCCCCACCAGCCAATGCTGATGGGGAGAGCCTCTCACACCACTGTACGTACGGTTCTCGTATACAGCGGTTCGTTAAGTATCAGTATTCTCGCTCTTTTCACCGAAAATACCTTCGAGATTCTTTCTGGCAGTTTCAATACTTTTTGAAAAGATAGCAAGAAGTTCCAAACATTCTTTATATGATTAGCAGCTTTTGTGTTCGGCAGGGTTTCTACAATCTCCGCTATTATAACTGCAAAATCAATTAAACGATCTTCAATATCAAACTTTCTTCTTTTATCATTTTTACTTTTTTTATTTGCTCATTGTAAATTGAACATTTGGCATTGTTCGTTTTTTAATCTTAATCTTCTTTCATTGGCTGCTGAGCAGTCACAAAAATTTAAATCCGATAGCCATCAGATTTACAATTTATTACCTCTCTATGTGTAGATATTTGTCATCCGATAGCTATTGTATCTGAGTGATTAGCGAATAATCTTTATTCGGGTGTGTAAATAAAAAAATAAAAATTATTTCCATTCACAGTATATAAATATTATTTAATCGGCAAACATATTAGTTTTTTAGAATATTCGGTATTATCAAGTTTTATTTTCACAAAATAATAACCTGCTGTTAGTTTTGTTGATAGAGCACTTATTTTAATGTTATTAATTCCTTCAATTAATTTTAATTGTACATTGTTAATGTTTTTTCCGGTAACGTCAACTATTGAAACATTTGCATTTTGTAATTTATCAGAATAAAAACTAATTGTAGCATCGTTAGTAAATGGATTAGGATAAATAAAAGCATTATTTGGATGAGATTCACTTTCTAAAATGTTTGTTATTGTGGTAGAATAATCAAAAGCCCAACCCGAAGCTTGTGTTAAGGAATTTGTTACAAACCTAATCCCAACAACTGGAGCTTGAACTGTAAGTGGTTGTATCGGTGGAGTTAAATAATTATAAGTTGTTATTACATTTGAAGCCAAAAAATTGTTTTTATACACTTTTACATAATCACCAACATTATCGGTAGCAAGATTAAATTCTGTAAAATTAAGAGTAACTGATTGGGCATCTGCTGGTTTTATAATCCATCTGCAATTTGTTGCAACATTATAATCGCAAGGACCACTGCCATCTGAAACTGTACCACTTAAATCGTAAATAGTATCTGATAAACAATAATTTACAGAATAACTTGATTTAAAACCTTCAGCTTCATTTATACTGTCGGATGTAAAAGTAAGGTATATGTTTTTTGTACTTGATTCAATTAAAGTAGGAGAGGAGTTTTCGGTTGTTACTGGAAAATTTGTATTGTTATAGCTTTCTAAAAGAGGTGATTGTTCGTTAATTCCATCGTATATATTTATAGTATCGCCAGTTGCAATATCGTATTTGTCGAATAATAATTTAATTTTTACACCGCAATCGGGATTTATTAACCATGAACAATTACTACCTTTTGCATATTGTTTAATGCTGCTACCATCAGTAAATGTCCCGTTACTACTATTAATTTCAGTATAACCGCTACAATTTAACGGGTAAATATAATTTACAGTATCCGGATAAATATCAACAATTAGTTCCTGACAAAAGTTAAAATTATATCCGCTCGGGTTTAATTGAGCGAGATAATAAAATCCATCATTACTTCCGCCCCAACCCCAATTAAAGTGAAAAAAAGTATTTGATTGGTATCCATCGCAAACAAAAGCATGACCTGATGTAAATGTAGTATCTTCCCAACCAGCATAATAAAGCGGTTTATTATTATTGAGATTTGTTATAATTAAACTATCCCAACTTAATGTAGTGCTATCTCTGTAAATATAACGAGTTTCAGGGCAATATTTGAAATAATTTCTGTAAGAATATGCTGCTTTGTGATTCCACATACCCGAACCGTTTGGACCATAATCCATATCTACTGAAACCCCTATGTGAAATAATAATTTTGCTACTTCAAGGTTGCTAAATGTTATGTTATTAGCCATAGCATCCCAAAGATATGTTGTGTTTTGAAAATCGGCAGAAATAGTTCCATAAATCGGATGTTCGTAAGTATATGAACCAAAGCCAGTAATTGGCCAACGATAATAAAACATAATTTGTCCCATTGCTGTAGCAACGCATCCGGCATAAGTGTGTCCATTAGGACCTGCTGCATCAGCGGGGCATAACTCGTTATAATAATTATTCTGATTCCATGTTGATGTTAATAAAGGTGCAATAGTTTTTTCTTTTATGTTATTTGATTTAATATTTTGAAAGTAATTCCACGCTTCATTAATTTTATTAGTAACAACTTTATTATTTTGTATTGCAATATTTATCTGTTTTTTATAATTATTCATCCAATATTTAAAATTGAAATTATTCGTGTCATTAACATAATTATTATCAAACGAATAACCTAAAACTGGAAAAACATTTTTTTGTTCAGCAACTATAACAAAACCTTTCGGACTAAATATGAAAATAGAATATAAAGGTATGCCGGCATCTGATTTAATTGTTTCTTTGCTTAATATTTTTACTTCATTATTTTTTAAATTCGAATTATCGGATAAGTAAAAATTTAAAGCTATTTTTTGTAAAGTATCTGAATTTACAGGTTGGGCAGGTAGTTTAATACTAATTATTAAACAAAATAACATTAAGTAACATATTATTTTATTTTCCATAAAATTATTCTCTTTTAAAGTATTATTAGTGTTTATCTGTAAAGTACAGAGTCTGAACTATAATGTTCGAGTTTGAGGCTTGCGAAGTTTTGAAAACCAAGGAGTTTACTTATGTAAATGACTGTTTTCAAAACAAGTTTACCCCGTAGCGAAGCGTACTGGGGCATAACGAAAAAATCGGACATTATAGACAGACTTTAATTAATTTTTAAACTTTTTAAGTAGTTCTTTTACAGCATCTTTATGAACTGTAAAGTTCATCATTTTAAGTTTTATAAAATCTTCTCGGAAAAAATAATATCCAAATTCTTTTGCATTTATATCATTGTTTCTTGAACCAGAACCCGAATCTTTTATTAAATACCACCTTTCGTCTTTAAAATCAACAAATCCAATTAGGTGAATTCCATGGTCATCAGTAGTTGTTTGATTAGAAAAACGAAATTGGCGAGCTTCCTCGTTAATTGAACTTGGTGGAATATCAAATGAAGGTATTAAAGCACATTGAGTTTCGGGATCGAAACCTGCTTCTGATACATCACCACCAATAGCAACTGTATATCCATTTTCGATACAACTGCGTATAGTAGAAATAAATTCGTCTAAAGGTATGTTGCAATAGTCTTTGCTTTTCCACCAATTATCAGGTACATCATAAATAACTTTTTGATAATATGGTTCTTGCATTATTGATAAAATATCAACATAATCGTCAGGAACAATTTTTAAGATATCAGAAAGATATTGTTTGGGAGAAATTTTCTTACCATTCACAATAACTTCAATTGGAGGTGTGCCAAGATAATTATTTAGTATTGATTTAATTGTAGAAATAATTTCTTCTTCGTTCCATGCGTTTGATGTTTTAACAGACTTCAAATAAGAATCCATTTCGGCTTTCATTTTATCGTGCGAATGGTATTTTCTGCCTCCAATCAAACCAGTATATGAATCAAGTGGAACTGCACCATATAACTTAAACATTCTTGCAACAGCATTTGCTTCGCTACCTTCATCAAAAAGAGAATTACCACGATTTTCAACCCAACGTTTTGTTTTTTCAACATATTCCCAATAAACAATATAAATTTCGCTAAGTTTTACTTGTTGTTTTGTAATTCTGTAAACTTCCGATTCAAAATATGAAATTGTAGAAAAAGCCCAGCAGGTACCAGCATTTCCTTGCGAAACAGGATTATTATGCCAATACGATTTATAAAGAGAAAATTTATTTGGTAATTCTTTAACGGTTAAATCAGCTTTAAATCTTTTGTTTTCAGGAGGTAATTGTGAAGTTGCTTCAACATTACTTGCATCTTTCATTATTACATTTTGATAAAAGCCGGCTTTAGTTGGTTTAAAAATTGCCTTATCTTTTTTATCCTGAGCTTGAATATTTGCAATTACTAAAAATGTAATTAGCAGAATGATAGATTTTTTCATATTAAAATATTTAAAATTTATTTTTTACTAAAATACTAATTTTTTTATTCAAATGAAATTTTTAAACCATCAGTTGCCAAATATGTTTCGGCAAAAATATTTTTAGTTTCATCTAAAAATTCATTTAAATTTTTATAACGTGCCGAATAATGTCCGACATATAATTTTCCAACTTTGGCAAGTTTTGCAATTTCTGCTGCCTGTTTTGCGGTAGAATGAAATGTAGAAACAGCCCTTTCTAAATAATTTTCTAAAAAAGTTGCTTCGTGATAAAGAATATCTACACCTTTAATATATGGAACAATTTCAGGCAAAAAAATCGTATCAGAACAATATGCATAAGAAAAAGACTTCTTACCTGGCTTAGTTAGTTCTGAATTAGGAATTACTTTACCATCAGATAATATTAAATTACTTCCATTTTTAATTTTTTGAATATCGCTTATAGAAATATCAAATTCAATTATTTTTTCTTTTATTATATTATTTGGTTTAGGTTTTTCACGAAATACAAATCCGCAAGTTGGCACCCTGTGTTTTAAAGGGAAAGATGTAACTTCAATATTTTTATCACTAAATAAAACTTCACTTTTTGTATTTTGTAAATTATGAAATGTAATAGGAAACGAAAACTCTTCGCCAAATAATTTAGTTATGTTAATAATAATGTTTTCGAGATCGGGGAAAGAGTATATATCTAAATTATTTTTTCTTCCCAAAAGTTGCAATGATGATAATAATCCAAAAATTCCAAAGAAATGGTCGCCATGCAAATGGCTAATAAAAATATGATTTAATTTATTAAAATGCTGTTTTAATTGTCTGAATCTAATTTGAGTACCTTCACCACAATCTATTAAAAACAAATGCTCATGTACATTAAGCACATGAGCACTTGTAAATCGTTCAGACGTAGGCAATGCAGAGCTACTGCCCAATATAGTTAATGTAATAGCCACTTAAACTTTTACACATTTTATTTTCCTACTAATTCAACAGCTTTGTCAAGTGTGTACGATATGTTAAGAACAGTATCAAGTTGCGAAATGGTTATTAACCTTTCAACAGCAGGTTGTAAACCTGTAAGTACGAAAGTACCATTTGCATTCTTGCAAAGTCTGTTAGCAACAAGAATTGCACTAAGACCACTTGAGTCGCAATAGCGACAACTACTGAGATCGAGGATAATATTTTTTTCGCCATTACCCGAAACAAGAACAAGTTCCGATTTAAGGGCTGGTGCAATATGTGTATCCAGCTTCTCAACTAATACCTTAACTAAGGTATAATTTTCTTTCTTTTCTATGCTAAATTCCATCGTATAAAAATAATAATATTTTTAAATATAAAAGGAATTATTCTTCATTATTTTTTTCTTTCTTTTTTGATTCCTTTTCAGAACTTTCCATTTTATCTTTCAATTCTGCTAATCCTGTAACATCTCCAAGCGTTGTTATTTCGGCTTTTGGTGCAGGTTCTTGCTTTGTTTTTTTAGTTCTTTTTTTAACAGGAGTTTCTTCTTTTTTAGTATCCTCAAAAACTTTTGAGTGCGATAAAATAATTTTTTTACCTTCTTTTGAGAAATCAATCACTTTAAATTCGAGTTTTTCGTCAACAGTTGCCATAGAACCGTCCTTTTTAACTAAGTTTTTAGGTGTAACAAAGCCTTCAACGCCATAAGGCAATGCAACTGTTGCACCTTTATCTGAGACAGTTAAAATTGTTCCTTCATGAATAGAATCTAATGTGAATATAGTTTCAAAAACGTCCCAAGGATTTTCTTCAAGTTGTTTATGACCTAAGCTTAAACGACGATTTTCTTTATCAATTTCTAAAACTGCAATTTCAATATTTTCGCCAATTGAGCAAAATTCTGCAGGGTGTCTAATTTTCTTTGTCCACGATAAATCGGAAATATGAATAAGCCCGTCAATTCCTTCTTCTAACTCAACAAAAACACCAAAATTTGTAAAATTACGAATTATACCAGTATGTTTACTCTTTACTTGATATTTTGCATCAATGTCAGTCCATGGATCTGGTTTAAGTTGTTTAATTCCAAGCGACATTTTACGTTCTTCACGGTCTAATGTTAATATTATAGCTTCTACATCGTCTCCAACTTTTAAGAAATCCTGAGCACTTCTTAAATGTTGCGACCATGACATTTCTGAAACGTGAATTAAACCTTCAACTCCAGGCGCTATTTCAACAAAAGCACCATAATCGGCCATTACTACAACTTTCCCGGTTAATTTGTCGCTAACTTTTAAATCTGCATTTAAAGCTTCCCAAGGATGAGTTGTAAGTTGTTTTAAGCCAAGTGCAATACGTTTTTTATCATCATCAAAATCTAAAATTACTACATTGATTTTAGAATCGAGTTGAACAATTTCTTCAGGGTGTGAAATTCTTCCCCAACTTAAATCAGTTATATGTATTAATCCATCAACTCCGCCTAAGTCAATAAAGACACCGTAAGATGTGATGTTTTTAACAGTTCCTTCGAGAACCTGTCCTTTTTCAAGTTTGGAAATTATATCCTTCTTTTGTTGTTCTAATTCTTCTTCTATTAATGCTTTATGTGATACAACAACGTTTTTAAATTCCTGATTTATTTTTACAACTTTAAATTCCATTGTTTTTCCAACAAAAACATCGTAATCGCGGATTGGTTTTACATCAATTTGCGAACCTGGTAAAAATGCTTCGATACCAAAAACATCTACTATCATTCCACCTTTAGTTCTGCATTTTACAAAACCTTTAATTATTTCTGAATCTTCAAGAGCTTTGTTAACTCTATCCCAAGATTTTACAGAGCGAGCTTTCTTATGTGAAAGTATAAGCTGACCATTTGGGTCTTCTTGGCTTTCAACCAAAACTTCTACTTTTTCACCTATTTTTAATTCAGGATTATATCTGAATTCGTTTAAACTTATTACACCTTCCGATTTGTAGCCAATATTTACTACAACTTCGCGGCTATTTTTTGCTACTACTGTACCTTCAATAACTTCATTCTCCGAAATTGTTGATAGTGTATTTCCATATAGACTTTCAAGTTTTTCACGTTCTTCTTTTGAATACGTGTCATCTTTTTTACCCGTTGCGTTCCAGTTGAAATTTAATAAATCGTCGTGTTTTTTTTCGAGCTTTATTGGCTCTTCTTCTACATCTTCGATAAGTACTTCATCAGCTTTTTTTGCTAATTCAAGATCTTTTACAATTTCTTCTTCGTTTTCGTCAACCAAAAGGTTCGCGTTTCTTTTTGCCATTTAATTGAAAATTAAGTTAATTAATAAATTAGACATTATTTATAGACTCATTAAGAGTTCGCAAAATTAACAATTTTTTACAAATAATTATATAAAATAAAAAAAAAAAAGATTATTTGATTTTTTTTTGAGGTAATTAACTCATTTATCATTAGAATAGTTATAAATCTTTTGAACAATTTATGAATATATGTATAAATTTCATTATAAAATTTATATTACTTTTGACAAAATTATTAAAATAAATATTAATGAAATTACTGTTATTTATTGTTTTATTCATTTTGATTTTTCAAAATGTTAATGCCCAAACTGCAATATTAAAAGGAAAAGTAATAGACGTAAAAACGAAAGGAACTATTCCTAGTGTTAATATTTTACTTGAAGATAAGTCAGGAGGAATATCTGATATAAATGGAAATTATTCTATAGTAGTTAAAGCTGGAAAACATCAAGTTTCATATAACTTTATTGGTTATAAAACTGAAATTCGTTCAGTTGAGTTAAAACCTGATGAAACAATTTCAGTAAATGTTTCATTAAATGAAGAAGTTGAAGTTATTAACGAAATTGTTGTGAGTGCCGGAAAATTTGAACAAAAAATTTCAGATGTTACTGTATCAATGGAAGTTATTAAGCCTACTATGATTGAAAATAATAATACTATTAGTGCCGATATTGCTGTTAATCAGGTTCCTGGAGTTGATGTAATGGACGACCAGCCAAGTATCAGAGGAGGAAGTGGTTATAGTTATGGTGCAGGAAGTAGAGTAATGATGTTAGTTGATGATTTACCAATATTATCGGCTGACATTGGTGATGTAAAATGGAACTTTATTCCTTTAGAAAATATTTCACAAATAGAAATAATAAAAGGTGCATCATCTGCTTTGTTTGGTTCTTCGGCATTAAATGGAGTAATTAATATGCGAACTGCTTACCCAAAAGACGAACCAGAAACTAAAGTAACAATATTTAATGGAATATACATGAATCCCAAACGTAAAGAACTTGTTTGGTGGGGAAATAATCAACCATTATTTGAAGGTGCAAATTTTTTACATAGCCAGAAAATTAAAAATCTCGATTTAGTAATTGGTGGAAACGCTTTTAGCGATGATGGTTATCGCCAATACGAAACAGAAGAAAGAATCAGAGGCAATTTTAATTTACGCTATCGTGATGCTAAAATCGAAGGGCTTAGTTATGGGCTTAATGGCAATTACATGAGTATGGATAAAACTGAGTTTTTTTTATGGCTCAACGCTGATTCAGGAGCTTATCGTCAAGATAAAGATATAGCATCACATAGTATAGGTTCAAGATTTAATCTCGACCCTTTTCTTGTCTATTTTGATAAAAATGGTAACCGTCATAGTTTAAAAGGTCGTTATTTCAGGACAACTAATTCTTTACCCGCAGAACCCGAAAAAAATAGTAATTCTGATATGTTCTATTTAGAATATCAATATCAAAAACAACTTAAAAATAATTTAAACTGGACATTAGGTGCAGTTGGAACTTATGCCGACATAGTTGCTCAATTATTTGGCTCGCATAATACTTCAAATGCATCTGTATTCACTCAATTTGATAAAAAATTTGGTTTATTAAATCTATCTGCTGGAGTAAGAGCCGAATATTTTAGAATTGATAAAGAGGAAACACATACAGTTGTTGGAACTGATACCATTAAAGACATTCCAATTCAACCTGTTTTTCGGCTTGGAGCAAATTATCAGTTAGTAGAGCATACTTTTTTAAGAGCTTCGTTTGGGCAAGGTTACAGATTTCCAACAGTAGCTGAAAAATATACATCTACAAGTGTTAGCTTATTAAATATTTTTCCAAATCCCGATTTAAAATCAGAAACCGGATGGAGCGCAGAGCTTGGTTTAAAACAAGGTTTAAAAGTTAGCAGATGGAGTGGTTATTTTGATATTGCCGGTTTTTGGACAGAGTACCACGAAATGATGGAATTTACATTTGGTGCTTATAATTTTGAGACATATAAACCTATAAATTTTAAAGATTCTGCAGATTTAGCGTTTTATAATGCTAATGGTTTTAAAACTCTTGGCTTTCAGTCAATTAATGTTGGCAATGCACGTATTACAGGTGTTGATATGACTATTACAGGGATGGGAAAAATATTTGGAATACCTACTACTTTGCTTGCCGGTTACACTTATACTAACCCAATAGATTTGAATGTTGAAGTAAATGACTCTACAAAATCAACTAAATCAAATATTCTTAAGTATCGTAATTATCATACTGTAAAAGCAGATTTACAATTAGATTACAAGAAAATTTCTACAGGAGTTACAATGTTGTATTACAGTAATATGATTAATATTGACAAGGCATTTGAAGATTTAATGGGTGATGGGCCAAGTGTTGGTTTTGAACTTCTTCCAGGTTTATACGAATATCGCCAAAAACATAATAAAGGATATATAGTTTTTGACTATCGTATAGCAATTTCGCTAACTGAACATTCTAAAATTTCATTGGTAATAAGAAATATTACAAACGAAGAGTACATGGGAAGACCAGGCGATATGAGACCTCCAAGAAGTATTTCGTTGCAGTATGTTTTACACATTTAATTAAAAAAATAAATTAATTATCTTTACAAAATTAACAAGAGATAATGTGAAGAAGAAAAATCCATTGATATTGTTATCAAATGATGATGGTGTAAATTCAAAAGGGATTCATACACTTATTGATATTTTAAAACCTTATGGCGATATTGTTGTAGTTGCTCCTGAAAAAGGCGAATCGGGAAAATCGCATGCAATTACAATTAATTTACCAGTTCGGGTTACTAAAATATCAGAATATGATAATGTTACAATTTTCAGTTGTACAGGAACACCTGTAGATTCGGTAAAGTTAGCTATTAATCAATTATTGCCCCGTAAGCCCGACTTTTTAGTTTCCGGAATAAATCATGGAAGCAATGCATCAATTAGTGTAATCTACTCTGGAACTATGGGAGCTGCTATTGAAGGGTGTTTAAACGGAATTCCTTCAATTGGTTTTTCTGTATTAGACCATTCTGATGATGCCGATTTTGGCTTAGCTAAAGCTTATGCAGGTTCTATTTTTAAGAATGTTATGGAAAACGATTTACCAATAGGAACATGTTTAAATGTTAATTTTCCTGTTTCAACAATTGATAAGATAAAAGGAATCAGAGTTTGTCGTCAAACCCGTGGTGTTTGGAAAGAAGAATATGAAAAACGAATTGACCCTCACAATGATGAATATTATTGGCTTACAGGCGATTTTCATAATTTCGAACCCGAAGCAAAAGATACTGATGAATGGGCATTGGCAAATAAATACATTGCTATTGTTCCAATTCAGGTGGATTTAACTTCTTACGAAGCAATAAAAAAAATAAGAGATTGGGCTTATGACATCAGCATCTAAATATAATAAATTAATTATAGGATTATCTTTAGGTATAATTGCACCTGCTATTACACTTTTAATATTTACATTTTTTAAAAGCCAATCAACTAATGTTGTACATTATTTGAAATTTGTTATTCGAATGAGTTTAATGTCTAACGTATTAAGTTTATGTGCATTGCCAAATTTAGCGATTTTTTATTTTTTTATTAACAAAGAATATTATTACAGTACACGAGGTGTTATTTTAGCCACAATAATTTGGGGTGCCTTAGTTGTAATAACAAGGTACACAACATAAAGTAAAAAGTGAGAAGTTCAATAATAAGTTTTAAAAAGTTCTATGTTCGTTGTTTTATGTTACACAAACTTCTATTAACATTTTCACAAACAATGAACAATAAACATTGAAATTGCTGAATTGTTAAGTTACTAAATGGTTAAATAACAATAAAACAATAAACAATGTATTAATAACTGTATGACTATAGTTTGACAATAAATAGTAATCAGTAAATGAAGAACATAGAACATAGAACAATGAACAATTTTAACTTTTTTAATATGCTGATTAGTTACAATTTATGAAGTATTATGTTATTGCTGGTGAAGCGTCTGGCGATTTGCATGCTTCAAATTTAATAGGTTGGATAAAAGAATATGATTCTTTTGCCCAATTTAGAGGTTGGGGCGGAAATTTAATGAAAGCTCAAGAAGTCGAAATTGTTAAGCATATTAACGATTTAGCATTTATTGGAATTTCGGAAGTTCTTGTTAATTTAAAAACAATTTCAAATAACCTTAAATATTGCAAACAAGATATTATAACATATAATCCCGATGTATTAATTTTAGTAGATTATCCCGGATTCAATTTAAGAATTGCAAAATTTGCAAAATTAAAAGGCATTAAAGTTTTTTATTATATCTCACCTACAATATGGGCTTGGCATCAATCAAGAGTTGAAACAATAAAAAAGTTTGTTGATAAAATGTTTGTTATACTTCCATTTGAAAAAGAATTTTATAAAAAATTTAATGTAGATGTAGAATTTGAAGGACATCCGTTACTTGATGCTATTGAAAATGAACAAAATAACTTTCTTTCAAAAAAAGATTTTTGCTTAAAATATAATCTTTCAGATAAGCCAGTAATTGCACTATTGCCCGGTAGCCGAAAAAGTGAAATCAGGAATAAGTTACCATTAATGCTCCAGGTTATTTCTCAGTTTAATGAATATCAATTTGTTATTGCTGGAACTAATTCAGTTCCAATTGATTTTTATAAACAATTTTTAAATTCCAATGATGTTAAAATTATTTTTGGAAAAACATACCAAATACTTAAAACTGCCGACACTGCAATAGTAACATCGGGCACCGCTACTTTAGAAACAGCTTTATTTAATGTTCCTCAGGTAGTATGTTACAAAACTTCATATTTAACTTATTTTATTGCAAAACTTTTTGTAAAAGTTAAATATATTTCGTTGGTTAATATCATTTTAAACAAAGGAGCAATTACTGAACTTATCCAAAACAAATTAACTTTAAAAAATTTAATAAACGAATTAAAATTAATTACAAAAGGCTCAAAACGCCAACAAATTATTAACGATTATATAAAACTTAAAAGTATGATAGGTATAGTTGGTGCTTCACAACGAATTGCGAAACAGATGGTTGATTTATTGAAGTCAAATAAAGGTTGAGAAAACAAGATTGAAAACGGTATCAATCCTATCAATCTTCTTCAATCTACATCAATCTGAAAAATATAAAAAATTGAGTATCAATAAACTATAAAAACATAAATAGATGAAACATCCACGACTATATAAAGACACACAAGGAAATGATTATATTTAAGGTTGAGGTTGAGGAATGAGATTGAGAAAATAAGATTGAATAGATTGAGAAGACAAGATTGAAAACGGTATCAATCCTATCAATCTTCTTCAATCTACATCAATCTGAAAAATATAAAAAATTGAGTATCAATAAACTATAAAAACATAAACAGATGAAATTATTGTTCTTAATTCTGCTATTTGTTAACTCAAACAATGTTTTTAGTCAACGATTAAAAATAAGAATTTATAGCGAAAATAATATTAAATCATTTGTTTTTGCACCATCAGAGGGAACTTATAATTTACAATGTGATACAAATATAATTGTAACATTAAATAAAGACGAAATAATTAACATTGTTCAGAACAACGATTCGTTTGAAATAAAATCACTGAAACAAAGCTTTGGTAAATTCAAATCGGTACAATTAATTGGTAAGGATAACTTTAATAATTTTAAAATTAAATGTACTAACCCAAATAATTCATTAAGAATTTATAACGATGATTTGTTATTGAACCTTTCGAACAATAGTTTATTGCTAATAAATGACGTTGAGTTAGATAATTATATTGCAGGTGTTGTAGAGTGCGAGGGTGGACCAAAAGCAAATATTGAATATTTTAAAACTCAGGCAATAATATGCAGAACTTATGCATTAGAAAATTTATCGCGACATATAACTGAAGGTTATTATTTATGCGATAATGTTCATTGTCAAGTATATAGAGGCAATTCTAAAAATAAAGATATTTACAATGCAGCTACTTTAACTTCGGGTTTAGTTATAGTAGATAGTACATTAAGGTTAATTAATGCTGCTTTTCATTCAAATTGTGGTGGGCAAACTATTTCTTCTGAAGATGTATGGTTAACGAACAAATCGTACTTAAAATCTGTTAAAGATAGTTTTTGCATAAATAAACGTAATGCTAAATGGGAGAAAACAATTCCTTTTGAAACTTGGAAACAGTATTTACAATCCAATGGTTTTCACTTAAATAATGATACTGATATTTATAATTTTGAGCAAACATTTCGCAAAACTTATTATAAAATTAACAACGACAGCATTCCCTTGCGAAAAATAAGGTTGGATTTAAGTTTAAAATCTACTTTTTTTAATGTTAAAGTTTTAAATAATAATGTTATATTAAAGGGCAGGGGATATGGTCATGCAGTTGGGTTGTGTCAGGAAGGTGCAATGGAAATGGCAAAACTTAATTATTCTTATAAAGATATAATTAAATTTTATTATAAAAATACGTTTATTGTAAATTTAAGAACACTTGAACAGTTTAAAGTAAACTAAATGATTACTATGATAAACATAAATCACAAATACATCGCTTAAATTCACAACACCCCTTCCAAAATAATCAATCGTCAATAATCAACTAATTTCACCACCTTCTCTGCCAGCATCTGTTTACCATTTACATACAAACCTATTATTGAAACACCGCTGTCCCACTTGCCTGCGGGTATTTCTATTTTGTTATAACCGGGTTGCAGGGGATATGCTTCCTGCAACGAGCCATAAGAACTGAATGCACGTAATTCGGATTTGTCTTTGCCTGGGATAGTGCATTCAACGGTAATATTGCCAGTGGTTGGGTTCGGGTAAAGTTTAAAGTTAAGTTTTTCTTTTGTGTATTCTTCTAATCCTGTACCATATAATATAGTAATAGTTTTATATGCTGTATCAATGCAGGCACCATAAGGACCCCATGGATAATTTACAATTACAGAAATATTGTATGTTCCGGCAGTATTATAATAATGATATGGAGTTTGCCCTGCTCCGGTATCTCCATCACCAAAATCCCATTGCCACATAGCGGCACTTTGTATGTTATTATAGAATTGTACTTTTACCGAATCAGAATAATAAAAAGTATCGGCTACTCCGTTTGGAACAGTAAGCGAATGCATTGTTTTAATTATGGATTGAAGAAAATTACAGTTGGTATCCCATGGTGCTGAATATGCAGCAATTCCTATAACTGAATCATTCCCAACCATAAAATAACCTCCTCCTATATATAGCTTTTCTTTATAAACCTGAAGAGCTTCTAAACTGCTTAATGTCCCTATTACATTGTGCCATTGCTTTCCGTCCCAGCGAATAAGAATAGTATCATTTATACCACCTTGACCAGCATAACCTCCCACGTACAATTGCCCATGATACATTTCCATACACGTTTTTCCGTGTCCAAAAGGTTTTCCAACACTATCCATCTCAAAACCATCCCATTTGGCAACAGACCATGCATCTTTTCCGCCTGTTTGGATAAACAAACCACTTAAATATAAAAAATTATTTATTGTATCAATCACCATAGCGTTAACATTCGAATTAACTCCACTACCTAACGAATCCCATGTTGTACCGTTCCATCTGGCAATGCAATTAACTGGTAAAGTTCCGGCTATGCACACTTCACCTCCTACAAATAAATTATTCTTAAAATTTGCCATAGCCTGAGCACATGGATAATTACCACAACCCTGTAAGCCGCCCCCAACCGCTGACCAGTTTGTTCCGTTCCATTTGGCAATGCCACGGGTGTTTAATCCGCTAATATTCCAGAATCTTCCAGATGCATAAACTTGACCGTTAAAAACTGCAAGGTCCTTAATATAAGTTGTAGCGCCATTTGTTCCACTACCTAAAGATACCCACTGTGTTCCATTCCATTTGGCAATTCCATATCCGACTCCTTGTATATTAGTGAATCCTCCTCCTACATAGAGGTCATTATTAAATTCTAAAAAACAATAAACAGGACCAGAAGTAGTGTCAAGACCTGTCCATACGCTGCCATCCCATTTACCAATGCCAGTGAAAGTATAATAACCACCTCCAAAATAAAGCTCGTCTTGATATATCCCTAACGCTACACAACCTCCAGCAACTCCCGTTCCTACTTTATTCCATACCTGGGCGAAAAGAAAGAAAGTAAAAAGTGATAAGTAAAAAGTTATAAGTATTTTTTTCATTACTATTATTTATTAAGAATAATTAATTTCTCTTCTTCTATCAATTCACCATTTACCGAAAAACGATACATATAAATACCATTATCAAAACTTTTAACAGAAATATTAACCTGTTCCTCTATTGAAGTTAAAACGTAAGAAGCAACCTTATTGCCTATGACAGAAAATATTTCTAACAGACCGCTTTCCTGAGCGGACAAATTATAATGCAATTCAACATTTTGGCTTGCAGGATTAGGATATAACAATATGTCAGATTTTTCAAAATATTGTACCGAATTATATGTTAAAGGATTGTATGTCCTTAGAATTTTATTAGTTCCACCGACAAAAATTGTATCATTTGGGAAATAAACGAAAGAATTCATTTGGTCTGTATCATATAGTGTTGTTTGAGAAAAGATGGGAGTCCATGTTTGAGCTCCGTCTGTGCTTAAAATTAAATATTGATAACCAGGTTCCTCTGAAGAAATACTCCCATGATACATAGGTCCACAAATCAAAACATTTAAACTATCAAGAAAAAGGACATCACCTGGTTCGTAATATCCAAGGGAAACAGGAACTGAATAAGTAGCCCAAGTGGTGCCGTAGTCTCCGGAAAAATAAATCGTAAAAAAACTAAATATAGCAATAATGTTATTTGTACTATTAAAGGTACCATACCAACAACAGGTTTGAACAGGAAGTAATGTCCAATTATATCCATAATCAAAAGAACGATAATTGCCTGCAAAAAATATAGAGTCATGAATATTCAAAATATCATATATTGCTCCTTGTAAAAGTGTATCAATAGTTATAAAACCATCAATTGTATGTAGCAAGCCATTGTCAGTTCCTAAAAATATTTCATTTACAGAAACAGGTTTAATACAATTAATTTGCGATGAACTTTGAAAGATTGTATCATAAGTTAACCAATTATCACTACTATGAATTATATACTTATTTGAAACAGAATAAATAGTAGCATAACAATTATTATTATTTAAGCATGAATAATCTACAATTTGTTGATTTAAAAAGACAAGTTGAGACCAGTTTTGCCCACTATCGTTTGTGTATTGAATTTTTTTACCAACAGCATAACCTTCTTGTGTATTCTTAAACCATAATTTTGTAATTTGGTCAGGTAAAGTTGGTGAAATATCAATCCATTGTCCAAATGTCTGTAAAATAAAAGCGAAGAATAACAGTGTTAAAAGAATTTTTTTCATCTTCAAATTATTTAATAATTATTAATTTCCCTTCTTCTTCCATTTCACCATTTACCGAAAAACGATACATATAAATACCATCATCAAAACTTTTAACAGAAATATTGATAGATTCTTCTGCAGATGGCAAAACATAAGAAGCAACTTTATTCCCAATAATTGAAAAAATTTCTAATTGTCCATTATCACTTTCAGTTAAATTATAATGCAGTTCTACATTTTCTGATGCAGGATTAGGATATATACTAAAATATGTATCTGAATTTGTTAAACCGGTATTATTTGAATTATTACCAGCCATTCTTGCATTTAACAGTTGCGGCATTTCTTCTTCAAATCTTTCATTATATACAAGTAATAAAATTGCTCTAGCATTAGTACGGGCAAGGCATGAAGTATTCATTGTTGCTATTTGCCTTACCATTTGCTCCTGTATGCTGTCCATTTCAAAAACAGTTTGAGCACCAGAAGCAAGGGTTATAAGCATATTGTTAATATTAATATATGCATGTTCGGAAGGAGTTGAATTTGGAAGAAGAGACAGCTTTGATGAAGCTAAACTAAGGTTACCTTCTGATAAGTATAACCCTGCAAGTAATTGATTAGCATAATCAGTTCCTTCCTGCTCTAATAATGCAGTTAATATATTAAGCGAATCATTCTGAACATAATAACTAATTATCTGGCTGAGCGTTTGTGCTCTTTCGTTTTCAATTGTGCCTATATCACGAAGTATAGCGGTTAATGTTCGGAAACCGGGATTATACCCCTGCAAGTTCCTTATCTGATTTGCAATTCCCGGTGGAAGAATGTTTAGTTTTAAAAGCAGTGCCTTATTTACAGTATCCGACACAGGCATATTTGGCGTAATTGCTTCTTTAAAAATACCGGGAGATGTTAATATTTGCCTGTTGATAAATGCAAATAGCACTTCATCACTAAGTGGAGAATTATTGAGCATCATATTTTTTAGTTGCCCCAAAGGTATATTACTGTTTATTGCTGTAATAAGTTGTGCTGTTTGCCCTTTATCAAGATTGGCGAAAACGGTATTAAACTCTTGCTTAAATATTTGCAACTGGGCTGCTTGAGTATTTAATTGGGTAAAAATAGTGCAAGGTGGTAAGCAAGGTTCAATGGAGCAAGAGGTAGCTGTTTTGTTTACATTTGGATTTTCAATAATTGATATAAGACTATTACCAACTGCATCATGGGGCAATATTGTCCAACCACCAATTACATCAAGATGATGACGATAATAATTATATGAATCATTAGAAGAAATTATATCATTTCTGTAATTAGGATTAGGTACAGGACCTTGGACCTGCCAAAATTCATTTCCAGCAAGTTTTTTATCCTCGCTTTGGTCAATAGGATAGGACCCCTGGTCTGCAATATTATCCCCGCTTTGAATATTATAACTATAAGTAGTATAATATTGAGGGTCTGGATTATCAAAACGATTGCACTTTATCTGCAAATTTGGATTCCCGGAATTAGGTCCGGTGTTAGGGCCTAAAGTGTAAACACTATGTCTACATTTTGTAAAAATATTTCCGCCAGGAAACCCTACATTACCTCCTCCTATTCCAGAATTAGTAACGACTAAACCAACATCAAGCATATTAAAATAGTTATTATATACACTAAAACCAGAGGAATTAATTAAATAAACACCTCCAGCTTGTGCATATGGAGTAGGTGGTGATGAATAATAGTTAAAGAAGTTGTTCGTTATTAAATCCGAACCTTGATTTCCTTCTATATATATGCCATTGTGTGGAATATTTGATGTATTACCAAATGTATTACTGCTTATTTCATGAAAATAAGAAGGAGATGAAATAGTATTTAAGATATGTACCCCTACTGAGGATGGGTAATAAGGTGAAGAATAGTAATAAGAATTATTGAATGAGTTTCCATTGGGAGACGTCAATTTATTTACATACAACCGCGAATCAAAAGCAAGAATTGCTTCTGCCCATACAGTATTAAAAGTATTATCATAAAATCTTACATTATTTACTTTCCAAAGATGTGTGTGCCAGGCTCCTATTCCATTAAGATTATGTGGAGCATAATAACGATTATAATTATTAGGATAAGTGTATGAATTACCTGTTTTATAACCTAAATCAAGAAGATTGGTAGCTGAAAATGAACTGTTTTGTATTCTACTTGTATTATTTTTGCTATAAGGTAGAAATCTTATACTTACTGCATTATTATTAAAATTAGCTCCATTTGCAATAATAATTCCTCCGCTTCTTCCACCGTGATGAAGTTCCCAAGGTGAGCATGGCAAAGGTTGAATACAGGGAGGAGGGCATGGTGGTGGAGGTGGATAACAAATATTTGTTTTACCAAGGAGAACACCTATATGAGCATTTTCAATAGCTGCACCTAGTGCCATGGTTATTTTTCCTTGTCCTAAGGAATTAAAACTATTATTTGCATAAACTCCCCAGACCTCAACACCTTGCCACATAACATGACAGGAAGGAATTGATTTAGTAATAGAAGTAAATTTTGAATTTATCTGCATTACAAGTTGTGCACCTGCAATTGATGATGTTCCATTTTCTACAATTATTTTACCCAATGGACCAAATTCAATCGTAACACCCGATTGTATTGTTAATATAGCAGGAGCTTGAACTACAATAGTTTTATTAATTTTAAAATTATTGTAACTACTATTCCAAATAGTTGATGATGTAATAGGTGAGCTTAATAAAGGATTATCATCATCGTAAGCAATATTTGTAGGTAAAGCACAACAGTTTGGATAAATATAAATGAATTGTGCCATACTATTTGACGTACCACATGAATTGGAAACTGTAAGAATTACTTGATAATTACCTGGTAATGAATAAGTATGGGATGGGTTTTGTTGAGTTGATGAAGTGCCATCGCCAAAATCCCATTGCCAACTAGTTACAAATGTACCAGTATAAGTAAATTGAACAGGATTGTCTATACAAAGATTATTGGTTGTAAAATTTGGACTAGGGGTAATTGGTACAGTATTTTGAGCAAGTTGTACCGCAGCTTGTGCATTTAATCTACCACCACCAATATATTGTGAATATGAAGTTCCATTATTAATAGGATTTGCAGTTGAAATTAGTATCTGGCGAATTTGTTCTAATGTAAGACATGGATTAACACACTTCATTAATGCTATTGTACCAGATACAATTGGAGTTGAAAATGAAGTCCCCCTTACTGCAGCATAATTATTATTCTGTGGACAAGGTGGATTAATAAAGTCGTTGCTTGAAGGGGCTAAAAACATTACACCAGGAGCACAAATGTCAGTAGCTTGTTGTTCATAAAATTCCGATGCATCATAGTTATCGAAGCGATTGATGCCTGAAACAACAATAACTTTATTATTAACATATTTAGAAAACGGAGGGGGATTATATGGGTACCAATTATTCCATCCTGGTGGACAATTTAAAGGATCATTTAAATAATCTTCTGTTGATTGGTTACCTCCAGCAACAACAATAACTGTTCCTTCACTATTAATCGCTTCTATAAGGTTATTATAGAATAAAACACTACCAGGCGATATTGCACAGTCGTTTTCTAACCAAGATATATTTAAAATATCAACCTTCTCGACCTCAGCAGCATGTAAACATGCTTGAAATGCATAATCCCAAGGTTGTAAAGTGTAGTCTAAATTCCCTAAAGCATCACAATGATATCTCCATTCATATGCAACTAATTTTGTGTTAAAGCCAATACTGGCAATACCTAAACTATTATCTGTTGCACCTGCAGCTGTTCCAGCTACGCGAGTTCCATGATCACCCATTGGAAAGTAACAATTATTTACAAAACTATAACCAGAAAGAGGATCATAAGGATAAAGAAGTTTTGAATTAATTTCTTCATGTAGTCCCGCAATTTTAGAATCTACAACACCAATTTTTATATCAGGACAACCATGAGTAATATCCCATGCTCCCTGTGCATTAATATCATACAGGTGCCAGTTAGTAGCCCAATTTGTTGGGTCCCAGAAATCAGTACCTTCTGTTGATGTATATACTTCACTATGCTTTGACCAGAAATCAACAAATAAAAATAGATTTGTCATTTTAGATAAAGTGTCAAGTAATTGTTCTGGTTCAAATAAAGTATGAATAGTATAATATTTCTTTAACTCTTGGTGACTTGTAAAGCTAAAAGTTTGATAGAATGTATCAACGTTAAAATTTAACAATATATCATTAAGAATTGCATCTGAAGTTAATACTCCATTTATTGGAATTGCACTATTGTCTTTTATTGCAATGCGAATCCATTTATTTTCTTGATAAATAAAGCTTTGAGAAAATATCGAAGTATTATTACTCCCATCCGTCCCCGTTGCTATAACATTTGGATAAGTTGTTGTTGCTTGCGCAGTCCAATTCCCTAATGAATCAGCAATAGTAGTGGTTAAGTACTCATTCGCATTTTCATTTCCTGTACTGCCAAAAACTTCAATTATATCATTTGGAGCGGAGGTACCGGAAACTGTATTAGCAGTAGCAGAAGTAATTACAGGGGCTGTTTTTCCTTCGTTGCCCCACCATGCAGGTCCTCCATATATCATTAACTGTATTCCTATAGGATTATTATATATTCTATTTCTGCTTATTCTGTTATGTTTACCGTTTGTAATGGAAATACCTGCCCAACCGCCACCCGAACCACTATTTGCTATTATATTAGGTTCATTAACTCCGCTGCCACCTATAATACAATTATCTGCTGGTAACCATTGGTTTTGTAAATATATTGCTTCGGCATCAGAACCATAATTTTCTGTTCCTGTTATGTCTGTCCCAAAAACATTACCCTGTATTATACAGTTCGGGGCAGCAATATATACTCCCATAGCCCGATAATACGCCGGGTCGTAGCCACCTACATTTTGAAATACATTATTTATTATTTTTGAATTAGAACCCCATATATATATACCGGTACTTAAATAGAAATTTCTTATTAATAAACCTTTTATTACAGATGAATTTGCACTTATATTAAAACAAGCACTGTTATATGGAATATAAGTTCCGTCAATAATTATTGATGGTCCATTATTATAATTATACCCCGGCTGTGTTGAACCGTCAATAGTTATTGGCTTAGTTAAGGCAGGTAAATAATTATACAAATAAATTACATGCGGTCCTAACCCCGGTATATTAAATACAATAACTACTGAATCAGCAGGCGAATCATTCCTTTTTCTTATTGCCCATTGTAATGTACCCAGCATTTCGGGAGCGCAAAGACTGTCCACATAATTATAACGATATAAAAACTGGTCGGGGTCGGTGATTTTGAATACTGTTATTGTGTCCTGTCCCTGTAAAGAAATATTAAAAATGAATGAAAGAAGCATTAATGCTAATACTTTCTTTCGGATGTTTAATTTTTTCATAATAAAAAGTTTTTTAAATTTATTATTTCACCTTACGCAGGAACTTATTTTTGCCACTAATTTCACGAATTAAAGATATTTTAATTAAATTCGTGCAATTCGTGGCATATTTGTTTTTTTTGCATAAGGTGAGTTATTACTTTTGAAAATACAGTTTATCAGTAATTAGCCCGTTATTATCCTCTACAAATACAGTCAGATAATTGAAACCGGAGTTTTGTGCATTATTTAATTTTATAAAGGCAGTAGCGGTATATCCCAAAATTTCCTTTTGCACACCATTCACCTGTAAATAATACGTAGCGCTTTGCTCTATAATATTGCCCGTTACAGATAAAACATCGCCTGCATCCTGCACGGTTCCGAAATAGTAATATGCCTTTGCTCCAAGATTTACATTTTTAATTTTAAACAATACAATAAGGTCGGTAGTATCTGACTGCATGTCGGCACGTATGCCCGGATTTACTGCTAAATCCATTATTTCAACCTGTGTGGTTTGCGCTTGTGTTATTATATTTAATAAAAGTACAATAACACACAAGAATAAATTTTTCATAAGCATTTTGGTTTTATTAGTTATTATTATAAAAAACAAATTTAAAACTATTTTTGAATAAAAAAATTTTTTTTTTGTAAATATTTTACAAAATCATTTTAAATATAAGTTATCACTCCAATATTTTATCAACCAACTCACTTTCAAAATCAAAAAACACTTTTTTTAACGAACTTTCACCATTTGTACTATAATTTACAAAAAATACCAACTATTTTTTGCCACATTACCAAAATAAAATAAATCGGCAACATAACCTAAGTCTCCTGCAATAGCTCGCATCCTGCGAGTGAGCATTTAATTATACTCTCTCGATGGCAACTTATAGTGTCCCAAAGTAAAATCGTTAATTTTAGAACACGTAATTCTTGCAATTACGTCTTGTTCCGAACTTTATTGACAGATAAAATCACCTGATAATAAATTTTTTAGTAAATTTAAGCGAGTTGTTAGAAATGTTTATAATATAAATGCCAGAAAAAAGTTCGAAAGGAATTTCGATATCTTTTAAAGATTCCGTTTCGCACCTGATTTCTTTTATACAAATACCTGTAATATTGTAAATGCCAAATGTGAAAATTTGATTTTGTTTAGTATTATTAATAACAACGAATTTGTTGTTAAAATTATCATAATACACATTAATTGGTTCGATTATTTGATTGATAGTATTTATTGCTGATGATTTAATACTGTCGTTAGAAAAGTTTTGCGAAATTCCCGAAAGAACTATACACAAAAAACAAAGTGTAAAAATTGCGTTTTTCATAATACTATTTTTTCGTTTATACGTTCCTTTAATAATAAGGTTATAAATTTTATAAAAAACAATTTACAAACTACAAATTTTTAGTTTCTGGTTTTTGGTTTAACTACAAACAATAAATTATTTTAGCTTCAATAATTTAGCCAAAATTCCATTTTGGTAAAATTTTTCTATGTTTTCGTGTGGTAAAATATTTAAGTTACTAATAATATTAGTCTTATTTGTTACTGTTTTAGAAGCATCAAAAAAATTATCGGGCGTATAAATTAACCAGTTGTTGTTATCGAAAATTATTAAAGTAGCTAATTTTTGCCCATTTTTAGCATCTAATAAAACAATATTTCCATTTTCGAGTACACAAAACAGCATATTGTACTTGGAAGAAAATGAAATAAATAATATTTTTAAGCTAATTTCTTTAAATTCCCAAATTTTATTGCCTTTAAAAGAATAAGAAAGGCATGAGGTTGAATTGTTTAATGCTGCATAGAGCACCGAATCTTTTTCATTTACAGCAATATCTGAAAAATCGTTATTTATATTAACAGAAATTTTATTTTTATCATTAATTTTAATTCCTTCGCCTTTAATGTTGGCTATAAATAACTTGTCAATAGCAATATAATATGCGTTTATTACTTCATTATTATATTGATAAATATTCGATTGAGTTAGTTTTGTCCCATCAATTTTCCATGCTTTAGCTGTTGCATCAGCCGAACATGTTACAAGTTGTTTGTTATCGGCAGAAACATTAATATTTATTATGTCATAATCGTGCAATCTATACTGACTAATTTCTTTTGAGTTTTCGTTTTGGTAAAATTTTAACACCCCTGAATTTAGTCCTGAAATACAATAATCAGGAATATTAGCTAATGATGTGGTATATTCACTGTTATATGTTATAATATTTTTAATATTACCTGTTGCATTTTCTAAAAAGCTTAAAAACGAACTGCCTACATCTAACTTATTGCTATTTTCAAAAGATACAATTAATTGGTCGTTTGAAACATAAAGTTTTTTTTCGTCGTTTGAAAAAGATAAACTTAAAACTTTAGTTGATTGAGGCATTGTATATTTAACAGGTAACGATGTGTTTAAATTAAATCCTCTGATAATACCATTTCCAAATCCAAATGCTAAAAAATTAGATGTTTTAGAAATCGCAATCGAAGTTACATAACTTTCATTTTGTATAAATTCGCCTAAATTTTCACCACGGCGGGCATCTAAGTCATAAACTTCATAAAAGCCAAGATTGTTGCAAATACTCATTTCTGTACTTTCTTTATTAAATTCGCCATAAATTATTTTACCACTTTTAATGTTAAAATCGAATAATTTCTCACCTGTAATCCTCCAGATATTTATTTTATTAGTCTTTTGACTTGCAACTGCTACCATTTTATTATTTGGAGAAACAAATAAGAATGACGGTATTAAATTATTGTTTTTAAATGAAATTTCTTCGATATACTCTTTTGTATTCCAAACTCTTACCATCCCATTTTTTGCAGAAGTTACAAATTTATTGCTATCGGGACTTATGCAAATATTATTTATGTCTTCTTTGTAATTACTTATTGCAATAGGTTTTTGAAAATTTTCTAAATCGAATAAAAATAACGAACCTATTTTTTTTACATCACTTTCAGCATCAGTATTTTCACTTTGTATGGAAGTTGCTGCAATAAATTTATTTTCATCTTTAAGTAAACTAATACAAGTAATTTTTGAATCGGGAATTGCATAATTATTTTCAATTTCACCAGTAATGATGTTTACTAAAATAATTTTCCCGTTACTTGTTCCGGCAACTAATTTATCGCTTTTAATAATTGATAAAGTATTTATTTTCTCATTAATCTGAATTTTAAATTTAATTTTGGCAGTAGAGCCATTCCAAATAATTATTGTGCTATCGTTAGAACCACTTACAATTAAATTATTTTTTTCTGAAAAATCGGCACAGTTTACAACATTAGTATGTCCTGTATATGTTTTTAATAGAACATTTTGGTTTACAAGCCATAGTTTAATTGTACAATCGCTTGATGTTGTAACAATGTACTTTTTATTATTAAAATATTTTAAGGAAGTTATTGAAAACGAATGTTTAACAGGAAAAACAACTTCTTCGTTTTGGCATATTGCAAATGAAGATTGAAGAAAAATTATAATTAAAAATAGGTTTTTTTTACAAAGCATAATATTTTTTTTAAAGATAAAATGATTTTTTATTTCAACTCACCCCCAACCCCTCTCTATGAATAGATAGGGGAGTGTTTAAGTAATTTATGTCTTGTATTTTCATTTCTTAAGATTTTATACTTTACAATTATTTTAAATTTTATGCTAAAATTAAAAAAACCGTAGGTTTTTTGTTTATATCCGGGACATTATTTTTCCAATATTTAATTTTTTTTGTTTTAATAAATTCATTATTTTGAGTTATGTTACAAGCAATGCACAATAATGTTTCGGGGTTACAACTTTCGGTTAGAGCATTAAAAATTGAAATATTTCGATATGGTGCCTCAATAAATATTTGAGTTTGTTTTTCGGTTTTAGAACGTTTTTCGATTTGCAGAATTTTAAGTTTTCTTTCAATTGGTTTTACGGGTATATAACCACAAAATGCAAAACTCTGTCCGTTTAAGCCCGAAGCCATTAGTGCAAGTATTATTGATGATGGTCCGATTAAAGGAATTACATTAAAGTTTTTTGAATGTGCAATTCTTACTATTTGTGCGCCGGGGTCGGCTATTGCAGGACAACCGGCTTCAGATAATAATCCGATATTATTTCCAGCTTCAATTGGTTTTAGAAACGTTTCGTATTCAGTTGATTGTGTATGTTCGTTTAAAATATAAAATGTAATTTCATTAATGTTAATTTTCGAATCAATTTTTTTTAAAAATCTTCTTGCAGTTTTCAATTCTTCGACAATAAAAAACTTTAAGTTTGGTAACAAAGTTTTAATTTGTGAATTATAATCTAATGGCAAAAATTCTTCGCCAAGTGGAGTTGGAATTAGGTATAGTTTTCCCTTCATTTAGCAAAGATATAAAATTACTTAAAGTAAATTAAAGTTTGAAGTACTTAAAATAATTTAAATTGATTATGTGGTTAAGTAGTTAAAGAAAATTATAACTTTGTTGTTCATTTAATAATTTTGAAAATCACTTTTTTAGGAACTGGAACTTCACAGGGAGTACCTGTAATTGCTTGTGATTGTGAGGTCTGTCAATCCAATGATTTACACGATAAACGGTTACGTTCATCTATAATGCTCGAAATTGATAATAATAATTTTGTTATTGATACAGGTCCCGATTTTAGACAACAAATGTTACGCGAAAATGTTAAAAAAGTTGATGCAATTTTATTTACTCACGAACACAAAGACCATATCGCTGGTTTAGATGATATTCGCTCATTTAATTGGATATATAAAAAACCAATGGATATTTATGCCGAAGAAAGAGTATTAAAAATTTTGCAAATAGAATATTCGTATGCTTTTGCAGAGGATAAATATCCTGGAATTCCCGAAATGAATTTACATGAAATTGAAAATAAAAAATTTAAAATTAACAATATCGAAATTCAGCCAATTAGAGGATTACATTATAAATTACCAGTTTTTGGATTTAAGTTTAACAACTTTGCTTATTTAACTGATGTGAACTTTGTTGAAACAAATGAAATAGAAAAAATAAAAAACGTAAAAGTATTGGTTATAAATGCTTTACGAAAAAGAAAACATATTTCACATTTTAATTTAGAAGAAGCATTGGAATTTATAAAGAAAGTTAATCCCCAAAAAGCATATTTAACTCACATTAGTCATTATTTGGGACTGCACGAAATTGTAAATAAAGAGCTTCCAGAAAATGTTGAGTTGGCTTATGATGGGCTATCGTTAAATTTATTTGAATGATTTTTTTAAAGATTTATATTTTGAAATAATCTGATTTAAAAATGATTTATCATTATATTTAATAGTTAATATGTTATCACAATAGTTAACATATTCATCTTTGTCTGTACTAATAATAATTAAATATGATTTTGTTGTTCTAAAACCTACACATTGTAGCAGATAAACAAACCCTTTAACCTGTTTGATTTTCCTTTTAAGGTAGTTTAATTCAAACCTGCAATAAGGCGATTCAAAAGAGTTAAGTTGCATTTCAAGTTCCAAAGGCAAAAAAATAATAGATAGAGAACTTACACCTTTTAAAACTAAAGTGTTATTATAAAGATGAAATGAACTTTCAGTATTTTCTTTAAACAACGACTCGTTATTAGTTTCATCAGGTTCTATCATGCCAGTTAAACCAAGTTTATTTCTTTCATTTACAAAATGAAGCATTTTTTTTAAATCCTGTTGCTTAATTTTATCCAAATAACTTTCTATCTCAATTTTATTTTCATCAGTAACCAACAGCAAATCAGAAATATTTTGAAAAATGTTATTTATGCTCCAATTGTATGGTTTAAAAGGAAAATAATTAATTTCGAATAATGAAAAAGTTTCTGATGAAAGGTCAATAAAATAATCATATCCGTCGCATTGAATTGGAACCCAATAAGTTTTAAAAAATTCAATCTCCAATGGATGCTCGAGTTGATTTACAAGTGAAATCCATTCTAATTGCGATTCCTTTATATCTTCAATATTCAACAGATTTAATTTTCTTATTTTAGATGTAATTTCAGGATAAGTTGAAAGATATTTAATTATAAAACATGCTTTTTCGAAATTAGCCCCAAAATCATTTGTGAATTTGTTATAAAGAATTTCTTTTTCTTGACGTTTCATATATTCTTTTAGTTTTTAATTTAATATTAATCATAAATTTAAGTAGTAAATTTAATTTATTTTACCTGTTGATTCACAATTTTTTTGTTGAATAAAGTGAATATGCAAATGCATTATCTGAATAAAATATGAACAAATAAATTTTTGGAATATTATTAATGTCTATAATAACATTACATTTTATACCTCTTTCATCTTCTGCTGAACATTTAATTGTCTTACGACCATTCAATTCTGTATTAGTATAATTAGTTAAAATAAATGTTACTATTGAATCGCTTTTAATTGTTATTTTATTATTTTTAATTTTAAAACGGACATCTAAGTTTTGAGGTTTTGACCATTCAGAATCAGAAATTAAATTTTTGTTACTTATATTAACAGTGTAACCTGTATATTTTATGTTTTGCGATATAATACAATTCGTATAACAAAATACAATAAATAATATGACTAATAAATGTTTCATTTATTAATATTTGAATTTATATGTTTTTCTTTCTATTGCAGTTTTCTGATGATGCTGTTCATTTGTTATTAATTGCATGTTGTAAGGAGAATCGCTTCCGCCTTTTGAAAGTGGAATAACATGGTCAACTTCATAACCAGTTGGAGTTTTCTTATATCCTTGGCTTTTTAAAAATTCTGAACGAACAGATGAACTCCTGCTTACTTTTGGGTAACCTGTTGTTTTATAATATCCCGTATTATATTTCGGAGTTTTATAGTGAAAACTTGATTTCCTGCTTTGTGCATTAACTATATTGAAAATGCTAAAAAGCAAAACGATTGAAATAATTGCGATTTTTTTCATGTTAATTATAAGATGGACAATGCTTTTTAATAAGTATTGAATTGATATTTGATTGTATTTTTTCTAATGATTTTCCAATTTTGTAACTATATACGTGTACGTTGTTATCAATTATTTTATTTTCAACCTCTAAATCGTTTGTAACCATCTGATAATCCATTACAAAATCATTATAAGATATATCTTTATATAAAAATTCAGGAATAAAATCAACTTTTGAAGGAGCTTTTATTGTTGCAGGTAAATGATAAAAATAAGTTGTGTAAAGTTCATTTTCGTTCATCCCTAATATTGACGATATGTTTGATGAATTGTCATCTAATTTTTTATCATCATAAATTGAAGAAATTCCGTATTTGTTTTTTAAAATTTCTAAATTATATTTTGGTGCAATATAATTCGAATCCTGCTTAATTGCTAATCTTATTAGTTCTGCACTTTTGTTAAAGTTGCCATTATTTGCCTCAAGTACACCAATATTATTATTAGCAACCGGACCATAATATTTGTTATAATAAAATTTAGCTAACGAATCTTGTCCCATATTTTCTAAAGAATTTCCCCTGTTTACATAAAACCATTCATTTGCTTCTAACTCATAAGCCAAATCAATATCTGATATTGAAAGAACATTTAAACTATCTGCTAATATTTTATTTCCGTTTTTTCTTATTGATTCTGCTACCTTATCTCTAACAATTGCTCTGTTATTATAAAGGTAAGAATCCTGAACTTTTTTAATAAGCCGGTTAAATATTTTTAACGAACGATTTTCGTTGTCAAGCTGACTTAATGCAAGTGCCAAACCATTTTTAGCAAAAGTGCTTTGTTGACAAAGAAACACTGCTTTTGAGAAATCTTTTTTTGCATTTTTAAATTGATAATTTCTTTGTTCAATTGCACCTCTTAATTCAAAATATTCGTGATTATATGGATTAAGTTTTATTGCTTTATTAATATCTTCCAAAGCACCAACTAAATTCTCAGAATCGTATTTAACCAAAGCCCTGTAACCATAAGCAATGTCTTGTGTGCTGTCAATTTCAATGGCATGAGATAAAATTATTTCGGCATTTGAAAAATTGTTTTCGGCATAAAACGAATAACCTGCTGCAATTAAAGTATTGTAACCATTTTTTAACTGAAGCAATAAAGGCATTGCATTTGAAAAACAATATGCAGCGGAATAATAATTTTCCTGTTTAAATTCCGAAATCCCCAACCCAATTTGAGCATACATATCATTAAAATTTGTTGCTATTGCTTTTTGGTAATATTTTACAGCGTTTTTATAATCGTCCATTTTATTATATGCGTTTGCAACTCCAACAAGATATGCCGATTGTGCAGGTGCTTTAAATGATGCTCTTTTATATGTACTTATTGCTTTATTAATTTTTCCTTTAACAAATTCCACATTACCAATTGCATATAAATCTATTGCTTCAGGATTTAATATATTTTTAATTTTATTGTATGATGTTATTAATCCTGCTCCCGAACCTGAACTTGCTACTGAATTTACGTAAGCAATTAAGTTGTTTATATTGTCGGGCTCTTTTCCGACAGCTTTTTTTAATAAACTTTTGCTGTTATTAAAATTATAATTTGTTGCCGAAATAATTCCTGCTAATAAATAAGGTCTGTAATCTGTACTCTTTTTACTTGTTAAATCTGATAATATTTCGTTTGACTGAATTAAATCTATATTATGGAAATTATCAAGTGCCATGTTATATAAAGCTTTACTGGTATTTTCATTCTGATTTACAGATAAATAGTAATACTTTTCAGAATTAGCATAATCTTTAATTTTAGAATAATTTAGTGCTTTGTTATAGTTTAATCCTGAATAATTATTTTCTTCAATTTCTTTGCTTTGCCAAATTGCAGAGATGTATTTTCCTGATGCAGCCAATGAAAGAAAGTAGTTGTAATTAACTTCATCAGATATTCCATTTGATAATTTCTTTGCTTTCTCGAAATAATAAAGCGAAGCAAACGGCTTTCCCGATAAAGCTTTTAATACTCCAATATTATTATAAGCATCCGATTTTAATGCGTAATTACCTAATGAAAAGAGAAAATTTTGATTTGCATTTCTTTCATTTTTATTTATAAAAGCCGTTACACCTTTGTTTAAAGAGTTCGTATTTAAAAAAACTCTTTTTTCTGCTTTTAAATTTAGTTTTTCTTCATTGTTATTAGGGTTGAAGCTAAATTGCCCGTAAGCAATATTTAATATTAAAAATAATATTATTGTGTATGTTGTTTTCATAATGTTTATGCTAAATAATTAATTTTTCTGTTTATATATTTTATAGAATGGTTATTTTTATAACAAGTAATAATGCTGTCGGAATCGCCTGCAAGAACCAAAACTAAATTGTTGAGTTTTTTTCTGAGTTTACCGCTTATTGTTTCGGGTAATGCTTTCGATTGAACAGCAATAAAAACTAACCCCTGTTTAAAAATTTCTTTACCATAACAAAGGGCTAACTGAATTACTTCTTCGTTAATTCCTCTTTGTGAGGCACGGGTTTTGGAGTGCTCGGTTAAAGTTATGCTGTAGCTTACATTCTCAATTTTTTTTGTAGCATTTTTAATTGTTTGCATATTTCTCAATTTTAAAGATTAATAAAACCTTATTGAAAAATATGTGCCAGTTTATATGCTACTGAACTTGTGTATGTTGTAATTTAATGAATATCATATATTGATATATGATATATTATTTATTAATATATTAATTTATATATAATTTTTTAATAATTATTGAATAATTAATTTGTTATCAGCCCAGTTTCCTTTGTGCTCAATAAAATTGCAAAATGGTTCTTTACCAATGTAAGTTATAATTTCCCTATAACCTTCCAAATAATTTATTGCTGATTTAAAATGTGAATCTTCGGCTAAAGATTTGATAGTAAGGGCAGATTCTTTATTGACTTTTATTCTTTTCTCTTTATTGTTGAATTTAAAATAATCCCATTCTACTTTTGAGTCATAGTGTAAATAATTTGTAAAAATATTTCGGTCGTGAAGACAACGAATAAGCTTCCCTTTCTCGACTGGAAATGATTCAAAATCTTCAATATTAAAAACTATAATTGAAAGATCTGTTTTTTCATAATGTTTAATAGCTTCTAATGCTTCATTGTAAAGCTCATCAAGGTTAAGTGTAGATTTATTTTTACTATTTATTTTATCATACTTTGAAATTAGCACAATATTGTTTTTGCAATTTATATTCATAAGTGAACTAAATAATCCAGGTAAATTATATTTTATTTGAAGCTTGTTCCAAGATGTCAAATATGGAGCTGAAATTAAAATATTATTTGTTGGTAATTTATATTCTTCTACTTCTTTCCACTCAAATAATTCATCAATGGAAACGGATTCACAATATTTTGTTTTAATGGAAATCTTATACCATTTTTCCATATAATCTGAAGTGTTGGCAAAACAATAACCAGTTTCTTGCTCAAGATTATTTAATTCTTTATTTTCAAAGTCAAGAAAACAAAAAAGATGTGGATTTTTTATATGTTGAAAATCGAATTTTGGATGAAATTTGTACTTATTAGTTGTAGTATTTGAAAAGTAAGGTAAAGGCGTGTTGCAATCCTTAATAAAGGCTTGCAGTTCATCTTTTGTAATAAATATTCCATTTTCTGCAAGAATAATTTCAATGTTATTATTTGTAGTAAGAAATTCATATAGTGAAATACATGATTTACATAAAGGATTGCTTTTAAAATTAAAGTCTGAATTCCTTAAAACATCAATAAATTTTAGATCTAAAATAACTTTTATTAGTTCTTGCTTCGTTCTTCCCATATAGATTTTACAAGGTTTGCAGATTCATCAAAAAAACCAGGTCCAAATTGGTCAGAAAGGCGCCCATCTTCTTTAATAAAAATTTCTTTTACTTGCTTTTCATCTTTTGATATTTTTGACGGATCTGATAAATAATAAATTACAGAATCATCTGTTTTTAACTCTTTTTTAGCAGTTAAATATTGTAATTTTCTGATAAGGTATTCGCTATGTGTTTCAATTATAAAGCGAATTCCAAATTTTTTATAAGCATCAACAAAAAAATCGGCAAGTAAACTTTGAAAATTTGGATGCAAGTTGCTTTCTGGTTCTGAAACATAAACATGTTGTTGTTGGGAATTCCACCCTATTTTATTCGCAACATCTATTATCAAAGGTACTAACTGGCATATTCCAAAACCTAAATGGATTAAAGATATTTCTTTTGATTCCTTTTTTATTTTAATATCACTACTATTTATTTTATTGATTATTTTATCACCAATTTCAAACTTTTTAATCCAATAGTTAATAAAATCAGAAGAAATTTCATTGTCAGAATTATAAACGCCATTAAGCATTATTCCGAAATTTGCCAATCTTTCTTTTAAATATTTATAGTTTTTATTTTTAACAACAGGTATTATATTATTAATATCTTCAAAAAATTCATATCGCAATAATATGTTATGGAAATTATTTTGATAACAAATATAAGAATACCTAAATTCGTTTATTATATCAATATTAAAAGATAAATCATTTTTATTAATATATGTTATATTTACGTCATTGGATTTGTGATTTTCTAAAAATTTTCCAAAAATATTTGAAGATAATTTTTTGCTTTCAAGAATTTCAAAAATTTTTAACGGATATGCAACAAATCCTTCATATATGTCAATAATATTCGGTTCTTTGTTAGAAAACATTTCATTTAAACGCTTGTTTTTAAATTCAATATCTAAGTTTTCATTTCCTTTAATAAATAGAACATTACCTTTAAATATAACATCTAAATCTAAAGTTAATTTATTTAATAATATTTTTAAACATTTATTAACACTTTCTGATTTTGAACAAAATAATTTGTCATAGCTAATGTTAAAAAGTTTAAAGTAACATTCTAAATCTATAGACACATTAAAACATTTCTGATTTTTCTTTTTAACACGTATGAAATACTTATCTCCATATAATAAAGAATATTCTACTAACTTATTTGAATTAAATGAAAGGCAATGAACTAAAGATGAATAAATAAAATCATTATTTTTATTGTTATTTTTTAACTTTATTGATATCTTCATATCAAGTAAATCATTATAATATTCGTTTTCAATAGAAAGTTCTTGCTGTACATTTAAATAAAAATTCACATTTTTTTTTGGCGTATTATTATTAGGGATATTATCCCATTTCTTTTTACTTATAAATAAATTATCTGTTCTGTAAGATGAAATAAAATCTAAAATTGAATAAAAGCCGTCAATTGCTGATGATTTACCACTTGCATTTGTACCAGTTAGAATTGTTATCGGCTTTAACTTAAATTCTGTAAATTCTTTAAATATTTTCCAATTCTCAAAACCAATTTCAGTAATATTAGAACTCATATTATTTATATTATAAAAGTTAAAATTACGTTAAATAAAATAATTATTTTCAAAAATTTATCCAAATTTAATTAATTTTATTAATATTTTGATAACTATAATTAAAGCAGGTAATAGATAAATATATTTTTTATATTTGTGTCAAATATTGATACAGATATGTCAAAAATACTAATATCATGGCTTGCCTTTAATAACGATTTTAATGAAGGCAAAGTTAATAAAGAAAATAGTCCTAATTATGCTATGCATAAATATTTTTATAAATATGATAAGCATATTTTACTTTCAACAGCCAAAAAAGATGATATACGGCTGGAACAATTATTAAATGTTTTACACATTGATTTTCCTTCACATAATACCGAGGGTGTATATATGAATGTGGAAGATGTTATAGATTATAACAGCATTAAATCAAAAGTAGAACGAAAACTTCAGGAATTAAAAGAACACGAAATTGATATTTATTTTTCACCTGGAACTTCTATTATGCAGGTTTCGTGGTTTGTTTGCCATACTACTTTAGGATTAAAAACACATTTGCTACAAACAAGACCGCCAAAAAAATCTAAATCGGGAAAACCGGAGCTATTAGAAATAGTTAGTGAACGTTCAATAACACCTTACACAGCAATAATTAACGAAATAAAAAATAATAAAGAATTTACTTATGAAGGATTAAAAAATTATAAAATAACAAATAGTATTAAATCTGTTTATGACAAAGCATATAAAATATCGCAGGCAGATGGAGTAACAACTTTAATTTTTGGTGAAAGTGGTACAGGGAAAGAACATTTAGCAAAATTTATTCATAAGAATTCTGCAAGAAAAACTTCTCCTTTTGTAGCAATTAATTGTTCAGCGTTTGGTGATAATTTATTAGAATCACGTTTGTTTGGGTATAAAAAAGGTGCATTTACAGGGGCAGAAAAAGACTCAATTGGTCTTTTTGAAGAAGCTAATAAAGGCACTATTTTCATGGATGAAATTGGTGATATTTCTCCTTACATGCAACAATCACTTTTACGTGTTTTACAGGAAAAAGAAATTTCACAAATTGGCGGTATAACAAAGAAAATTGATGTAAGGGTAATAGCCGCTACTAATAAAAACTTAAATGAGTTATGCTCTCAGGGAAAATTTCGCTGGGATTTGTATTACAGACTTATTGTTACAGAACTTGAATTGCCAACAATATGCGAAAGAGGGAAAAAAGAAACTGAAGAAATGCTTGATTTTTTTATAAATGAAAAAAAAGTTTTGTATAAAAGGGCACAACCCATTAAATTATCTAAAGAAGCTCGAACAATAATACTAAACTATTCTTTTCCTGGGAATATTAGAGAAATTGAAAATCTGGTTGAACATCTTTATGTTTTTTGTGAAACTAATGCAGGAATTAATAATATACCTAATCGAATAAAGTTTAAATCATCAGATTCTTCATCACTTCGCTGGAACGATGTTGAAAAAGCACTTATAGAAAAGGTACTAAAAATGTATAAAGGGAATCAACGTCAGGCATTTATAGCATTAGGATATGGTGCGATAAATACATTAAGAAAAAAGATAAAAGACTATAATATTGAGGTGTTAAAGGAAGTATAGAGTAGTTTATACTCGTTATAACAAATTAAACAATAATATTATTTAGAATTTATTTCGATAACATACAAAATTTTTATATATTTAAATTCCAATTTGCGAAGTAGCTAAAACCATAAAAAATTAGATTAAAATTATTTTTTTCAATATTTAAAAATTTATATTTTACGCATAATAGAAATAATATGAATTTGTAAAAAATCAACTAATAAAATGAACAATAGATATCTTTAAATTAAATTTGTAAAAAAAAAATTATGCAATACGAAGAATTTATTCAAAAACTCACTTATTTTTGTAATATTGATGATATTATACATAAAGTTTCACCTAAACATGAAGAATATTCACTACAATTTGGTATAAAAGAAACTGAAGAGAAAACTTTTCAATATAAAATTATTAAATCATATAAATTCAAAAAGAATTATGATGAAGAAAAGTGGTTGTGCTGTATTTTTAGAGTTTCAAAAAATAAGGAAGATCAAAATGAGTTAATAAATTTTATTAATAATTTCTGTAATAATCAGAATAAAATAGATATTCAAGATATTTATAAAAACATCGAAAATAATACTGAATTTAAAAGGGAATATAAAGACGGTGGTATTTTATGGCTTCTTGTATATGTTATAAATAGAGAATTATTTCTTGATGTTTCCAAATTTATATAAGCTAAAATAATTTAAAGGGACTTCTAATTCCTCTACTGCGGATTAGGTTCGTCATGCTGAATCAATCCTGTCCTGAACTTGATTCAGGATTGATTCAGGACAGCATGTCGAATTTGAATTTTTAGAAATTTCCTTAAATAATTCCTTTTTATAATAATAAATAGTACTATATTTGCAAAATAATTGACAAAACACAACCATATTATAGCATGAAAAGAGATATTATCCAATTGTTTTTAAATTGGAAACAAAGAAAAAACAGAAAACCTTTAATTATTAGAGGTGCCCGACAAGTTGGCAAAACATTCGCCGTTGAAATGTTTGCAAAAGATAATTTTAAAAACTATATAAAAATAAACTTAGAAGAGCAAACTGAGCTAAAAAGTCTTTTTAAAGGGAATAAGCCAAAAGCTATAATTGATGAATTATCAATTTTGTTCAATATAAATATTGAGCCGGGAAATACTCTTTTATTTATTGATGAAATTCAAAGTTGTGCCGAAGCTATTGTTTCATTAAGATATTTCAATGAACAAATGCCAGAACTTCATGTAATAGCGGCTGGTTCACTTATAGATCACACTTTAAACGAAATGAAACTTTCGATGCCTGTTGGAAGGGTTGAATTTTGCTATATGCACCCAATGAGTTTTAATGAGTATTTAATGGCAATGGGTGAACTAAAACTTATTGAATATCTTAATGATTTTAAATTAAAAGCTGAAATAAGCGATGCTATACATAAAAAACTTTTAAATCTTTTACGATATTATTTATTTATCGGCGGAATGCCAGAAGCAATTAAAGAATATGTAGAATCACAAAAACTCACAGGGATTGAAAGAATACATAATAGCTTGTTAACATCGTTTCAATATGATTTTGCAAAATATGGAACTAAAAATCAGCAACAACACTTAATTAATTCATTAAGGTATATTGGACAACATCCTTGTAACAAAATAAAATATGTAAATGTAAATAAAGAAGTTCGTTCAATATACATCAAAGAAGCTATTCAGCTATTAGAAAGAAGTAAAATTATTCATATTGTTAAACATAGTAGTTCGCCAGGCGTCCCTTTAAACAAATATGTTAAAAATGATTTATATAAAGCATTATTTTTAGATATTGGACTTTCGAATAACTTAAATAAAATACAACTAACTGATCCACTGCAAATTTTTACAATTAATGAAGGTACTATGGCAGAACAATTTATAGGACAAGAGTTACTCCATTTAGAATCTGTACACATTGAGCCATCATTATATTTTTGGTCGAGAGAAGAAAAAAGTTCAAATTCGGAGATAGATTTCTTATACCAAAATAAAAACAACATATACCCTGTTGAAGTAAAAGCAGGAAAAACAGGAACTTTAAAGTCTATGCATGTATTTCTATTCGAGAAAAAACTAAAAACCGGAATAAGATTTAATACCGACAAACCATCTTTTGGAACATTTAATGTAAAAGTTAATTCAGGAAAAAATAATAGTGAAATGGAATACAATTTACTTTCGCTACCAATGTATATGGTTTATCAGCTACCAAGATTATTAGAAGAAATGAAGTTGTAACATTTTTTAATAATAATTTTTAAGAAAAATTCCAACTATTTTTTGCCACATTACCAAATAAAACCTTTGTTTGATTCATAATGTTTGAGTTTGAGCAATGCGATTCAACAAACTATGGCACGGTTTAAAACCGTGCCATAGTTTTGTTCGAAGCATAACGAAAAAATCGGACATTATAGACATACTCCAATTAGTATCCTAAATTTTTAAGCATAGAAATAGCACTTTGTTCTTTTGCAAATAATTTAGTTTGGTATTCTCCACTTTCGTCAACTGTTATAATTATATGTTTAGGTGCAGGTATTAAACAATGTTGAATTCCACCAAATCCTCCTAATGCTTCCTGATATGCTCCAGTATTAAAAAATCCAATATATAATGGTTTTTCCTTATCATATTTAGGCAAGAAAATTGCGTTAACATGAGCTTCTTCACTGTAATAATCCTGACTATCGCAAGTTAAACCGCCTAAGAATACTCTTTCGTAAGGCGAATCCCAATTATTAACAGCTAACAATATAAATCGTTGATTCATAGCCCAAATATCAGGCAAAGTAGTCATAAATGAACTATCAATAATATCCCATTGTTCACGGTCGTTTTGCTTTTTTTGGTCTAATATATTATAAAGAACGGCTCCACTTTCACCAACTGTATATGAGCCAAATTCAGTAAAAATATTAGGTTCGGGAACTTCGGCTTGCTCGCAAAGTCGTTTTATCTGGCTTATAATCTCTTCGGTTATGTATTCATATTCATAATCAAAAGCAAGCGAATTTTTTATTGGAAAGCCGCCTCCGATGTTTAAACTATCTAATTCGGGGCATATTTTCTTTAATTCAATATAAACTAAAACGCATTTTGAAAGTTCGTTCCAATAATACGAAGTGTCTTTAATACCTGTATTAATAAAGAAATGAAGCATTTTTAATTCAAACTTCTTATTCTTCTTGATTCTGGTATTATAATAATCAATTATTTCGTTGTATCTAAAACCAAGACGAGAGGTATAAAACTGAAAACTCGGTTCTTCTTCGGCAGCAATTCTAATACCTAACTTAGTCTTAACTTTTACATTTTTTTCGTAATATTCTAATTCGTCTTTGTTGTCAAGAATTGGAATTGTATTGTGAAAACCGCTGTTTATAAGTTCGCAAATATATTGCATATAAAGTGGTTTTTTAAATCCATTGCAAACAATATATGTGTCTGTGTTAATTTTATCATTTTCGTACAACCTGTCTATAATTGGTATGTCGAATGCCGAAGACGTTTCGAGATGGATGTCGTTTTGTAAAGCTTCTTCTAAAACAAATGAAAAATGAGAACTTTTTGTACAATAGCAATAAAAATATTCGCCATTGTAATCAGATTTTGCAATTGCAACATTAAAAAAACGTTTGGCTTTTTGAATTTGCTCCGATATTTTTGGCAAAAATGATATTTTTAATGGTGTTCCGTATTGCTTAATTATATCCATTAAAGGTATATCGTGAAAATACAGTTCATCTTCAATAACTTTAAACTCGTCTTGCGGAAAATCAAAAGTTTGTTCAATTAGGTCAATGTATTTTGTCTTCATTTATTAATGTAAGTTAAACAAGTTATATAAAATTACACAAAGTAGCTCACTTGAATTTTAATTTTTGTGCAAAAGTACATAATTTTGAAATTAACAAAATGTTTTTTTCAATATTTTGGGATAATTTTATTTTGATGTGCTGAATGTAAAAAATAATGCCGTAGGCATGATATTATGGTAACAAAAAAACATTCCAACTATAAAGTTCCGTAGGAACGACATTATTTATATATTTGACAATGTGACCCGAATTACAATTACGTTCTATCCCTTTGGTTCGTGTCCCCACGAACCAATTCTAATTTATTCATAATGTCACTCCTAACGGGGCTTTATAAGGAAAGTACGCAATTATTACCATAATTTCGTCCCAACGGGCATACGCGTCAACTTAAGCTCTATTATTCTGTTATTCAGATGTT
>Ga0209211_10001571_pt1 | contig 42865 bp, 34 predicted proteins | sample RifGroA2_FD_183992 | JGI IMG/M metagenome (GOLD analysis project Ga0209211, IMG submission 183992) | Groundwater microbial communities from Rifle, Colorado, USA - Groundwater A2 (SPAdes) (version 2) | ecosystem: Environmental > Aquatic > Deep subsurface > Groundwater | place: Rifle, Colorado...
TAGAGTCTGGCCCTTGCGTCATGCCGGTGACGAATGCACGGTCGATCTTCAGCGAAGTGACCGGCAGCAGAGCGATGTAGGCCAGCGACGAGTAGCCAGTTCCGAAGTCGTCGATGGCGATGGTCACGCCGAGTGCGCGAATTTCCTTGAGCATGGCGACGTTGCGCTCGACGTTGTCCATGATCACGCTTTCGGTGATCTCCAACTCAAGCAGGCCACCGCCATCCGCGGTAACGGCGTCGGTGATTTGCGCCGAGAAGTCCGGTTGATGCAACTGTAGCGGCGACACATTGACAGCCACGCGCAAGGCGCCCAGTCCTGCGTCGCGCCAACGACGACAATCCGCCATGGCTTGACCAAGCGCCCACTGGCCCACGACGCCAATCAAGCCGGCTTCTTCCAGGACGGATATGAAAGGAATGGGCGGTATCAAGCCCTGTTCCGGATCCTGCCAGCGGATCAGGGCTTCGAGCCCGCAGATGCGGCCGTCGGAAAATTTGATCTTCGGCTGGTAATGCAGCACGAATTCCTGGCGCTCGATCGCTCGCCGAAGCTTGCTCTCCAGCGCCAGCGCCTCGGCCGCCTTGGCGTTCATGTCGGGCGCGTAGAAGACGCAGTGCTCGGTGGCCGCCTTCGCGCGGCGCAGCGCCGCCTCGGCATTTCGCAACAGCGTTTCCGCGTCGCGGCCGTCGGCGGGAAATACGGCAATGCCTCCCCGGCAGCCGATCCGCAGTTCCTCTCCCGACAGATTGAATGGTTCGCCGAAACAGTGATTCGAAAGCTGCTCCAGGGCGTGGGCGACTTCGAGCGCCGTATGCTTGTCCAGTATTTCGCAGACGAAAAGATCGACGCCGATACGCGCGAAGGTCGCGTTGGCGTGTTTCAATCGCGCCGCAACCGTCTTCAGCAAGTCGTCGCCGGCTGCCCTGCCCAAGGTTTCGTTGACGCGCCGGAAACGCTCCAGGTCCAGGAGGATGACTGCCAGCATGGCATCGCCGTCGGCCGCTTCGATGCGCTGCGACAGGCGTTCGCAGAACAACCGACGGTTCGGGAGGCCGGTCAATGCGTCGTAGTTGGCGAGGTAATTGATTCGTTCCGTTTTCAGCAGGTGATCCACTGCAAAGGCGATGTCGTTCGCCAGATCCAGCAACAGCTTCATCTCCTCGCCGTCGAAGAATCCGGCGACCGGGGCGTGCAGGGACATCACCCCGGCGATTACGCCGTCGACGAGCAACGGGAATATCGCCAGCGAGCGCGAACCGGCGGCGAACAGGTTCTTGCGCTCGACCACGCTCGGGTCATTCTCGAGGTCATTGCAAACCACCGGCTGCCTGCCGCTGATCGCGCGGGCCAGCGCGCCGCCGCCACCGGCCGCGTTCCTGGTCAGTCGTTCCTGGAGTGTCTCGAAGAAGTAGTCCTCGGCCCCGTGCCAGGCCACCAGACGGACCGGGTCGTAGCCAGGCTCGATGACGCCTATCCAGGCCTTGGTGAATTTCCCCTCGTCGACGGCGATACGACAGGCCTCGCGGAACAATTCGTCCCGGTCCTGCGCACGGACGATCAAGGCGTTGATACCGCTGAGCACCGCGTACACCCGATTCAAGCTGAGGATCCTGGTCTCGGCCCGCTTTTGCTCGGTGATGTCCTGCACGGTGTTGAACCAGCGTAGTCCACCGTCCGAGCCCGTACCTGCACGTGGCATTGGCTCCATGATGTGGCGGATGTCGATCCATTCGTCCGGCTGCCGATGGACGCGGTATTGGACTTCGCAATAGCTGCCGTGGCGGGCGGCCTCGAGGGCTCGACTGCGAAACTGCGCACGATCGGCAGGATGGATCAGCGCCTTGAACTCGCGTCCGCTGCGCGGCATGTTGGCTGCATCGATGTCCAGCAACTTCGGCAGCATCTCGGACCAGCTCTCGAAACGGCCGTCCGGACCGGTGACCATATGCGCGACCTTGGCCAGTTCCTGAGCCCGGCGCAGCGCCGCTTCGCTCCGCACCAGCGCCTGCTCGGCCTGCAGCCGATCGCTGATGTCGCGGATGAACACGGTATACAGCTGCCTGTTCTCGTCGCTAAGTGTCGAGATCGACGCTTCGATCGGGAATTCGCTGCCGTCCGCGCGCAAGCCGAACACCTTGCGCGCGCCCATATGCCGCGGCGAGGCGCCATTGCGCGCGTAGTCTTCGACCTGGAGGGTATGCCTGTCGCGGAATCGCGCCGGTAGGAAATCGTTTAGCGGGCGATCCAGCGCGTCCTCGGGAGCGCACTGGAATATCCGGGACGCGGCGGCATTGAAGAGCACCACGCGATGGGCCTCGTCGATGGCGATGATGGCGTCGATGGCCGTCTCGACAATATTCGACAAGCGCGCTTCGGTCCGCACCAGGGATTCGTAGGAAAGCTCCAGCTCGAGACTTTTCGCTTCGAGCTTGCGCGCCAGCGATTCGCTGTATTGCTTGAGGACGCGGTTGGCCATTTGGTCGGCGGCCGCCAATAACTCGTGCCGGCGCGGCTGGCCGCTTGCGCTGCGCAAGGAATCGAGCAGGACGCTGATGGATGCCGGCTCGGCGATGATCGCATCGGCGCCCGCGGCTTCGGCCAGCTCACGGTCGGAAGGATCGTAGCTGGGGGTGAAAAGCACGATCGGCAGGCCGCTGAAGCGCTCCTGCTGCCTGACTTCCAGGCACAAACGGTAACCATCCATGCGCGGCATGAAGACGCCGGAGATGATCCCTGCGACGGGTTCCCGCTCCAGTACGGCCAAGGCTTCGGCGCCGTTCCCCGCGTCCAGCACCTCGTGGCCATCGGCTTCCAGCTGCCTGCGCAATTGCTGCAGATGGTCCGGGTGGTCGTCGACGATGAGCAACTTCATGCGGGGTCGAGTCCGGGCGCGGGTGCGCCGCAATCTGGCTAGGGTACGCCCTTGCAGTGTCGGCTCAATTCCTTTTGGGTACTGCAAGTCCTTTCTTACCACCGCAAGGTCGCCAGCGACTAGCGCTGGTCATGTCCTGGCACAAACGCGAGAAGCGCAATGGACGGGCCACGGGTCGAGCCCTCATACGAATAACCAGGGGCAGGCCCCTGGCTATTCGTGGGTTACACGGATCCGCTGTTTACGCCGCCAACGCCTTGGGCACGACCGGAAAGTCGATCTCGGTACGGGCCAGGTGGTTGGTGTAGTTGGTGAAGATGTTGAGCACCACGCTCACCAATACTTCGAGGATGGCCGCATCATCGAAGCCGGCCGCCTTGAAGGCATCCAGTTCCGCCGTCGGCACGTGGCCGCGCGCCTCGACGATGCGGCGGGCGAGGGTGAGCACGGCGGCGTCGCCGGCCTGCTCGGAGCGGCCGTGGCGGGCCTGCTCAATCTGCGCCGGCGTCAGACCGACCATAGTGCCGATGACGCCATGCGCGGCGACGCAATAGCCGCAGTCGTTGCTCTCGCCCACGATCAGCGCGATCTGCTCGCGTTGCCCGGCGCTGAGCTTGCCGCTGCCGGCGACATCGGACAGTTTCAGGTAGGCGTTCAGCGCCACGGGTGTGTGGGCCAGGGTTCGAACCATGTTCGGCAGCACGCCGAGCTTGCGCTGCACCGCCTCCAGGCTGACGCGCAGGGCGGGATCGACGGATTCGAGGGTCAGGGCGGGGATGTAGGTCATTGGGTCTTGCTCCGGTTGGGGTGGGCGTGCCTTGGGCACGGCGTCCACTCTAGCCAGTGAATCTGTATTAATAGTCATGTAAAGTCCGTATATCTTTACCAGGAGTCCAGATCATGGCTCTCGATCGCCTGGATGCACTGCTCCAGCGCTTTTCCTTCGACACTCGGATGTTCAACGCCGGCGCCCTGTGCGGGGTCAACGATTTCCTGCCGGAACCGGGCCTGGGCCAATTGCATTTGATCCGTCGCGGCCACGTCGACATCACTCATGCGGACGCGCGCGAGGCCGTCAGTGTCGACGGGCCCAGTCTGTTGTTCTATCCGCGGCCAGTGGCGCATCGCTTCGTGACCGATGCGCTCAGCGGCGCCGACCTGGTTTGCGCGCATGTATGTTTCAACCAGGGCGGCGGCAGCCCGCTGGCGGAGGCGCTGCCGGCCTTCGTGACCATGCCGCTTGCCGAACTGGACGGCACCGCGGCGGTGCTCGAGGTTTTGTTCGATGAAGCCTTCGGCCACCAATGCGGACGGCGCTCGGTGGTCAATCGCCTGTTCGAAGTCGTGCTGATCCAGATCCTGCGCAAGTTGCTGCAGGCAGGAAAGGTGGATGTTGGCCTGCTGGCCGGGCTGGCGCATCCGCAGCTGGCACGCTCGCTGGTGGCGATGCACGAGCGGCCGGCGCACACGTGGTCGCTGGCAACCCTGGCCGGCGAAGCCGGTCTATCGCGCAGCGCCTTCGCCAGCACCTTCCGGAAAACCGTGGGTCTCACACCCGGCGACTATTTGGGGCAGTGGCGGGTGAGTATCGCCCAGGACTTGCTGCGCAAGGGCCGCCCGCTGAAGTGGATCGTCGATGAAGTGGGCTACGGCAGCGAAGCGGCGCTGTCGCGTGCGTTCAAGGCGCGCTGCGGCGTGTCGCCGCGGGATTGGAAGCGCTGCGAGAGCGCCTGAGGTAGCGGCTGCGCCCGCGCTTGCCATCGCGTCGGCGGCGCAAGCGGACCGCTGCGGCGTGTAATCTGCAGCCATGAGCGACACGACTGTCGAAACCGCCGAGGAACCGCTGCGCGACGTGGAATTCGCGCCCACCGATCGCCTGTTGCGCGAGGACGTCAAGCAGCTCGGCGCCCTGGTCGGCGAGATCCTTGCCGAACAGCTGGGGCCGGATTTCCTGGTCGAGGTCGAGTGCATCCGCCGCGCGGCGATCCGGCGCCGGGAAGCCGGAGAAGCTGTCGAGGAGCTGGCCGCCTTCCTGGTCGGCGCCACCCAGGAACACGCCGGCAATCTGGTGCGCGCGTTCTCCACGTATTTCCAGGCGATCAACCTGGCCGAACGCGTGCACCGCATTCGCCGCCGTCGTGATTACGAGCGCGGCGATCAAGGGCCGCAGCCGGGCGGTCTGCGCGCTGTGTTGCAGCAGTTGCGCGCCGACGGCGTCACCGCAGAGGAAGTTGCCGCGCTGCTGCCGCGGCTGTCTATCGAACCGGTATTCACCGCGCATCCGACCGAGGCCGTGCGTCGGGCACTGCTGGAGAAGGAACAGGAGATCGTCAGTTGCCTGGTTGCCGATATCGATCGCTGCCGTACACCGGCGGAACGTCGCGCCGATCGCGAGCGCATGCGCATGGCGCTCACCGCCGGCTGGCAGACTGCGGAAGCGCCGCCGGCGCGGCCGAGCGTTGCCGATGAGCTGGAGCATGTGGGTTTCTATCTCGCCGACGTGTTGTACCGCGTGCTGCCGGTGTTTTTTGAAGTATTCGAGGACGCGCTGGCCGAAAGCCTCGGCCCGGCGCCGGCGCTGCCTCCCATGCTGCGTTTCGGCTCATGGGTCGGCGGCGACATGGACGGTAATCCGAATGTCGGCGCGGCAACCATTGCGGCTGCGCTGGTCGCGCAGCGCGCGCTGGTGCTGGCGGCGTACCGCCGCGACCTGAGCCGGTTGTCGGCGGTGCTCACCCAGTCGTTTTCGCGCGTCGGCGTGGACCCGGCCGTGACGCAGCGCATCGACGAATACGCAACACGTTTCCCGACCGCGGCGTCGCGCTTGAAGACCCGCTACGCCGACATGCCATATCGCCGGTTGTTGTCGCTGATGTCAGCCCGTCTGCAGTTCAATGCGCACGACGAGCCAGGAGCTTATGCCGACGTTGGAGAATTGCTCGCCGATCTGGACTTGATCGGAGCCAGCCTGCACGGCCATCGCGGCGAACATGCCGGCGGATTTGCCCTGCGCCGTTTGCGGCGTCGGGTGGAAGCGTTTGGTTTCCACCTGGCCACGCTCGACTTGCGCCAGGATTCGGCGGTGCACGATGCCGCGCTGTCGGCCCTGTTCGCCGACCCGGACTGGGCGCAGCGATCGGCAGAGGAACGGATCGCGCGCTTGCGCAGCCGAATTCAGCAAGGGATTGCCGCTGCGGACGCGGTGGCGCCTGCCGCGGAAGCGACGCTCGCCGTGTTTCGCGCCATCGCTGAGCTGCGCCCGCGTCACGGCGATCGCGCGTTCGGTCCGTACATCATCAGCATGAGCCGCAGCGCGGCCGACGCGCTGGCCGTGCTGGCGTTGGCGCACGCGGGCGGCTGCGTCGATGCCCATGGCCGGGTTCCGCTGGACGTGGCGCCACTATTCGAAACCGTGGCCGATCTGGAGGCGGCGCCGCGCACGCTGGCTTCGCTATTCGCAGATCCGGTCTACCGCGCCCACCTGCACGCGCGCGGCAATCGTCAGATGGTGATGCTGGGATACTCCGACAGCGCCAAGGACGGGGGTATCGTTGCTTCGCGGTGGGCTTTGCAGCAGGCGCAGGTGGACCTGGCTGCGCTGGCGCGCGAGTCCGGTGTGCATGTCACCTTTTTTCATGGCCGCGGCGGCTCGGCCTCGCGAGGCGGCGGCAAGACCGAGCGCGCCGTCATTGCCGCGCCGCGCGGGTCGGTGGACGGCGTGTTGCGCCTGACCGAGCAGGGCGAGGTGATTCATCGCAAGTACGGCATTCGCGCCATCGCCCTGCGCAATCTGGAGCAGGCGACCGGCGCCGTCTTGCGCGCCACGCTGCGCCCGCGTCCGCCGGAGCCGCGCGAAACGGCCTGGCGGACGATCGCGACGGAACTGGCCGACGATGCGCGCGCCGCGTATCGCGCCCTGGTCTACGAGGACGCTGAGTTTCCCGCCTACTTCCGCGCGTCGACGCCGATCGACGTCATCGAACGCCTATGGCTGGGATCGCGACCAAGCCGGCGCGCGGCGCCAGGCGAATCCGCGCCGGGCATCGATCGCCTGCGCGCCATCCCATGGGTGTTCGCCTGGTCGCAAAACCGGGCCGGGCTGACCACCTGGTATGGCGTGGGCACGGCGCTGGAGCGTGCAATTTCGCGCCACGGCGTCGACGCCTTGGCCGAGATGGCGCGCGACTGGCCGTTCTTCGACGCGCTGATCGACGATGTCGAAATGGTCCTGGCCAAATCCGACCCGGATATCTTCGAGCGCTATTCCGCCTTGTCCGGTGAATTGCACCAGCACTTCTATCCGGGCATCCGCGCCGAGTTCATGCGTGCCTGCCAGGCGGTGCTGGCGATCAAGGGCGCGCCGCATCTGCTGACCGGCGATCCGCGGCTGCAGCTTTCGATCCGACTGCGCAATCCCTACGTCGATCCGATCAGCTTGCTGCAGGTCGATCTGCTCGCCCGCTGGCGCGGCGCGGGACGTCCGGACGGCGCGCTGTTCCAGGCATTGGTGGCGACCGTCAATGGAATCGCGGCGGGCGTGCAGAACACGGGTTGAAACAACGGCGCGGCGGACAGCCGGCGCCGTTGCATTTGCGTGCGCCTACTTTCGCGATGACGCGGCGCCGCGTTCTTCCGGCAGCAGCAAGGCTTGCGGATTGCTGGGCGCCCAATCGGCCGGCGCTGCGCGTGCGCCAGAGCTGCGTTCGGCATGGCGTTGAAACGCCTCCCATTCGCCCAGCGACACCGTTTCCTCGTACAAGCGCTCCTTGTCGGCCGAGGTCGCCGGGCCCGGGAGTTCGTCGATCCAGACATACTGGCGTCGAAATGCGTTGGCTGCGACTTCCGCTGGCGTGCCCTTGGCAAAACGGCGCACCAGCGTGCCGCCATAGGTGCGGGTGACGATGTTGTGCCCCAGGTCGGAGAACAGGGCCAGGCCCAGATTGGCGCAATCGGCGCGCACACTGGCGTCGCCCTCTCGGCGGGCCGCCGCCGCCGGGCTGCAGATGGTCATTATTGGGCCGAACATGGGCCACGGAACCGACGCCAATTCGTTCCGGCGCAGGGCCAGCGCCAGTTCGGTCGGGTCAACGCCCTGCGTCTGGCCCTGTGGCGCGGCTTGGTTTGCCAATGCCTTGCGGACGATGCCGAGCAACGCGCTGTAATGGCTATCTGCTGTGCCTGCGGCCGCCGCCCGATGCAATTGTTCGGCGCTGGGCTTGCCGGCATTGGGCAGCAGCACATGATGGATCGCATTGTCTGGCGCGATGCGCAGCAGCTGCAGCTGGTCATCGGTGCGCGCGCATGGCTGCAGTTGCACGTTGCAGACCAGCGCGGCCGTAAAAACCGCCAGGGGGTCGTTCGAATAGTCGCCGACCAGGCGGTAGACGACATCCGCGTGACCTTCGGCCGGCGCCGACTGGCCATCGTTGGTCAGCCCGATCAATGCCGCCGCGATCAGGCTGTCGCGATCGCTGCTGTTCGCCAGGCGACGCATCTGCTCCCGGCCGTACTCCGCCCCAAGGCCGGTCGCGACCGATTCGGCGGCGGACGATGCACCCTGTGCTGCGGCGCCCGGGCTGGCCACGGCCGAGCAGAGCACGCCGAGAGTGGCAACGGACGATCCGATCAGGGTGCGGATGGTTGGACGTTTGCCGGTGCTTGCCTCTGAGTGGCTCATGCTTCGCTCCTGCGTCATTGATTCAATGCGGCGAGTGCCGTTTCCACTTTCTTCAGACGGGCCAACCACTCACGATTGATATCGCGCGCAGCGCCCGGCATGCGCTTGGCGATCTTGTTGCCTTCGTCGAGCAATTCCCGGCAGCGTGGTTGGTCGCGCCATGCTAACAGCACCTCGGCGTAGTGCGCGCGCGCCTCCATGCCGGCGAAATAACTCACCAGCGATTCAAATTCCTCGCGTGCCTTGACCCGGTCGCCCAGCGCCGCCACGGCGCGCGCATAGATCAAGTGGCCGTCGGGAGACTTCAGGTTGGGCTGCTCGCGGATCAATCGATCGAGCAGCTCGCGCGCATCGTTTGGCTTGCCCGCCTCGAGCAGCGCGCGCGCGAGCTTGATCTGCACCTGGGCATCGTCGCTGTAGATGCCGTTCAGCACCGCCTGATATTGCACGACCGCCTCCGACGCGCGCGCGCAACCCAGCAAGGCATCGGCAAGGCGCAGGCGGTTGCTCGGCGTGGCGGCGACGTCCAGCGCTTCCTGCGCTTCACGAAGTTCACGGCTCGGATCGAGCAACCGGCGCACGCCGCGCACGACCTGATGCCCCTGCGGGGTTTGCCGCGCGGCCGGCAACCAGATGGTCAACGCGTAGACCAGGCTGCCGATCAGCGGAAAGGCAAACAGGATCCACAGCCAGTACTTGTCCTGCCCGGTGCGGATGGCGTGGGTGGCGAAATAGATGGCGATGAGGACATGCAGTCCGAGTCCGGCGATGGGCATGGGCGAATCCCTGGGGCGGCGCGGCTATTGTCGCCGATGGGTGGGCGATTGCCACGCGGGCGGGGCAGGGTTCGCGGAGAGCATCGCGGCTGGTTTTTAACAGACGAATGTCTGGTCAGCCGCTCCTACACGGGCGTTAGCCGGCGGTCACGTCGCGCAGCTCCCAGCCGCTGCCGGCGAGCAGGCGCAGGCGGTGCTTGAAAACGCTGCCCGGAAGGCTGGTGGTGGCGACCAGGTCGACGGCCAGGTCGTGTTGTGCGCCGCGCACCGTGGCTCCGGGGTCGGTCGCACCCAATGACGGGTCGACCGCATCGGGATCTTCCTGTCGCGCGCGCCAGCGATCGAACAATTCGCACCCACGCAGGGCCTGCTGGAATTCCGCGGCAAGGCCTTCGGCGCCTTCGCTCTTGAAGGCCAGCGTCATATCGCTGCCGCGGGCCTTGGCGGCGTCGGGCAAGCGCAGGTAGTAGCGGGTCTTCATCAATCGCGCTCCGTGTTCTTCAATGCTGATAGGCGCGGGGTAGCGCGCCCGGCGATTGCAGGTAACGATCGCGCAACTCGGTTTGTCGCGAACGCATCGGCATGGCGCGGCCGTGCATCCACACCGTTTCCGCCAGCGTGCTTACTTCCAGCGGGTCGCCATCCCAGAGCACGAGGTCGGCCTGCAGTCCGACGTCGATGCGGCCGACCTTGTTGCCGACACCGAGTGCCTGCGCTGGCACGCGCGTGATCGCGGCCAGGCCGCTCTCCCAAGGCAGCCCGTTGGCGACCGCATTGCCGGCAGCCTGGCGGATCTTGCGCGCGTTATGCGTGCTGTCCGGGGCCAGCAGGGCCACATTCACGCCGGCCCTGGTCAGCAACGCGGCATTATCGAGGCGCGAGCCGAGTTGGTCGAAACTGGAGGGCAAGTCCTGCAGCGCGTCGACGAAGACGGTAACGTTCGCCGCTTTCAATTCTGCGGCCACCTGCCAGGCTTCGGCGCCCCCGGTGATGATTGGGCGCAGATTGTGCTTGCGACTGAAGGCCAGCAGTTGCCGGATGTCCGCGGCGCGGTCGACGTTGAAAATGATTCTGCCGGTGAGCAGATAACGTGCCACGGTTTCGCGCCCGGCTGGCGTCAACAACGCATAGGGCGATGCGTACGGCGTGAGTCCCTTCGCTTCGCGAAAGGCCTGGTCCAGCAGCATGAATTGTCCCGCGCGCGAGCCGCCGCTAAGCCCGTCCGCGCCGGCGCCCAGGTTGACGTACAGCAGGCGCGTACCGACGACGGCGGCGCGGCGATCGCCATCGAGCCGCAGCACACCGCCTTGTCCGGCTACCAGACTGCCACCGTCGCTGCTGTTGGCGGTGAGCACGGTGAAGGTGACGCCGCCCAGCCGCGCCACCGGCAGCAACATCGAATTCGGGTTGTACGCCAGCGTCACGTCGAACTCGGGGCGCATCTGCGGCCGGCCGTCGCCGGCCATCGTCAGCGTGCTGTCGACTGTGCTCTTTTCGGCGGAGACCTCTTCCAGGCCGATGTCGGAAAGACCGCCGAACAACCCGGGTGTCAGCGGCTTGCCATTGGCTTCGTGCACCGCGACTCCGGCGGGCGCCAGCAAGCCGGTGCCGATCGCACGAATGACACCGCCTTGCACGAGGACGTCCGCATTCTTCAGCGTGCCACGCGCGCCCGCCGTGTGCACGGTGGCATGGCGGATCAGCACGTCTTGCGCTTGCGCCGAGCCGGCGACCAACAACAATGCCGTCAGGAGGCGCTTCATGGCGAAGCCCCCTGGCCGAGCATGAAGTCCGAGACCGGTTGCCTGCTCTTGTCGAAGCGGTCGTACAGCAGGGCGCCGTCGACGAAAACCTTTTCCGCCTTCGCGTAGACGCTGAACGGCGTTCCATTCCACAGCACGACGTCGGCCATCTTGTCCGGCTCAAGCGTGCCGGTACGGCGGTCGATGCCGAGCGCCTTGGCCGGATTGCTGGTGAGCCAGCGAATCGCGTGCTCGGGTTTCAGATCCATGCCGACACGGCGCCCGTGCGCCATCACCTTGGCTGCCTCCTGGTTGAGCCGCTGGATGCCTTCGGACGAATCCGAATGCACGATGGCGCAGCTGTTCGCGGGCCGGTCGACCAGCGCGATGTTTTCTTCGATGCCGTCCAGCGATTCCATCTTGAAGCCCCACCAGTCGGCCCAGAGCGCTGCGCAGACGCCGTCGGCGGCAAGGCGGTCGGCGAGCTTGTAGGCTTCGACGCCATGGTGGAAGGCGGCGACCTTGAAACCGAATTCCTTGGCCAGGTCGAGCATGATCGCCATTTCGTCGGCGCGGTAGCAGTGGATGTGCACGCGGATGTCGCCTTTCATGGCGCCCATCAGTGTTTCCTTGGCCAGGTCGCGCGAAGGCGCTTCATCGCCCCCGGCCTTTTCGTCGTCCTGTGCCGATTCCTTATCGGCGCGGCGCCAGCGGCTCTTGCGCTTGCCTTCATTCGGATTCTCCGTCTGCAGTTCGACGTCCGGCTGGACTTCTTCTTCGACGATCTGCGGTTCCTCGGCGATGCCGGCGCGGTTGCTATTGCCGTTCTTGCCGCCGCGACCGGCCTGGTATTTGTCCTGCGCGAGCATGTAGCTCTGCGCTTCGATGAACGCGGCGCGATAGCCGGCGACGTTGCCCATCCGCGTCATCGGCGAGCCGCCCTTGCCGCCATACACGCGCTTGGGATTTTCGCCGCAGGCCATTTTCAGGCCCCAGGGCGCACTGGGAAATTTCATGGCCTGGTAGGTGACCGACGGCACATTCTTCACGGTCACGCCGCGACCGCCGATCAGATTGGCCGAGCCGGGCAGGATCTGCATCGAGGTCACGCCGCCAGCCAGGGCGGCGGCAAAGGCCGGGTCCTGCGGCCACAACGCGTGCTCGGCCCAGACATTGGCCGTGGTCGGACTGGTCATCTCGTTGCCGTCGTCATGGGCGCTGACGCCGGGACTGGCATAGACGCCCAGGTGCGAATGGACGTCGATGATGCCGGGAGTGAGCCACTTGCCGGTGGCGTCGATGACTTCGGCATCGGCCGGCGCCTGGAGATTCTTGCCGAGCGCGACGATCCGGCCATTGCTCATCAGCAGGTCGGCGTCGTCCAGGCGCTCGCCGGTGCCGGTCAGCAGCGTGGCGTGGCGGATCAACACCGGCACCGAGGCGATGGCGCGGTAGGTGCTGGGGTACGGATCGGTCCGATCGACCGGAGCGGCAACCGAAGCGGTGGCGGTCAGCGCCGCGAGCGCGGCGACGAGTGCAGGCTGGTACATGACGATCTCCCGAAGATTCTCGAACCCTACCGGCTGCCCGGCCCGCTGCCAACCCCTGACTTTCGGCAGGGTCGGCGCGCGGACGTGGCAAAATGAGCTGAACAGGAGAGATTGATGAAAGACAAGAACCAGATCGTCAGCAACTGGCTGCCGCGCTATACCGGATTGCCCCTGGCCGCGTTCGGCGAACATATCCTGCTGACCAATTTCGGTGGTTACCTCAACAGCTTTTCGCGCTTGACCGGCGCGCCGATCGTCGGTCTTGACCGGCCGATGCCCAGCGCCACCATCGACGGCATCACCATGATCAACTTCGGCATGGGCAGCGCCAACGCAGCGACCATGATGGACCTGCTCAGCGCCCTGCCGCCGAAGGCGGTGCTGTTCCTGGGCAAGTGCGGCGGGCTAAAGCGCAAGAACCAGCTCGGCGACCTGATCCTGCCGATCGCGGCAATCCGCGGCGAGGGTACCTCGAACGACTACATGCCGGCGGAAGTTCCCGCGCTGCCGGCGTTCGCGATGCAGCGCGTGATCTCGACCATGATTCGCGACCTGGGCCACGATTACTGGACCGGTACCGTCTACACGACCAATCGCCGGGTCTGGGAACACGACGAAGCCTTCAAGGACTACCTGCGCAAATTGCGTTGCATGGCCATCGACATGGAGACAGCGACCATCTTCGCAGCCGGATTCGCCAACTCGATTCCATGCGGCGCCCTGCTACTGGTGTCCGATCAGCCGATGATCCCGGAGGGCGTCAAGACCGAAGTATCGGATCTGCGCGTGACCGAAAATTTCGTCGAAGCGCACATCACCGTCGGCATCGAAGCACTCAAGTTGATCCGTCGTCACGGCAAGAGCGTCAAGCACCTGCGCTTCGACGATTAAGCGGTCGATCCCGCCGTGCTTACCAGATGAACTGCATTTTCAGCACGTCCGGTTCTTCCTTGCCCGGAACGAAACGCACCGAGCACTCGAGCGTCTGTTTGCTTTCGGAAGATCGGCCTGGCTCGATGGTGATCGGCCCTTTCAAGGCATTGGAGCCGTCGGCCTCCGTGGTCATGCTGGCCGCCAGTGCATCCTTGTCGAGCTCGTAGGTCTTGTCGGCCAGCTGGTTCTTCGCATAGGCCTCGCAAACGTTGGCGGCGAGCTCATTCTTGCTGCTGGCACCACCACCCCCTCCGCATCCGGCCATCAACGCGAGAATTGCCATCGATGCTACGAGTCTCATAACGCTTCCCCCCGGTTGGACCGGGGAGCCTTGAGCAGCCCCAACCGGTCGATGCCTAGCGAACTTAGCGCATTTACTCTAACCCGGCCAATGCCGGGCGACACAACTCAGTAACGGGGCACGCTGCTGTCGACTTCGGACGACCAGGCATCGATGCCGCCTTCAATGTTGTACAGATCGTGGAAACCCAGGCTCCGGAAGTGTTCCGCGGCCTGCCGGCTGGAGTTGCCATGGTGGCAGAGGAACGCCAGCGGCACATCCTTGGGCAACGCGGCGAGGCGATCGTGGCTATCCTCGTCGAGCACCTCGTGCGGCTGCGGAAAGGGCGCAATGGCGCGCTCCGCAGGCGGACGCACGTCGATGACATCGATGGCGCCGGCGATGATCCGGTCGTGCAGCTCCAGCACCGTCAGGGATTTCACCGGTGCCGGCGCGTTCGGGTTGCTGATCGCCAGGCCGGAACCGCGTACGTCTTCGACCCAGTCGATGCTGATGCCGTTGGCGCGGGGCGCGCTGGCCAGGTCCAGGTGCACGCGGATGCCCTCGGCCTCGGCGACGATTTCCTGGCCGGTGACCGGCTTGAGCGAGAATTGCGCGGCAAAGCGCGGGTCAACGGCCAGGTGCAGGCCGATTCCCGGCTCGCTGGATTCCATGGCGCGACGGATGGCGTCGGCGGCCGCCGGGCTGATGTGCAGCGTCGGCGGCGTGCGATCCGGGGCCGGCACGCCGAGGACTTCGTGTAGCTCACCGGAGTTGAGCATTTGTTCGATGATGTCGCTGCCGCCGATCAACTCACCGCCGACATACAACTGCGGAATAGTCGGCCATTGCCCGTATTCCTTGATGCCCTCGCGAATCTCCGCGTCGGCCAGTACATCGACGCTGGCGTAGTCCGGAACCAGCGCGTCAAGGATGCCGACCGCTTTGGCCGAGAAGCCGCAGCGTGGCGATTGCGGGTTGCCCTTCATGAACAGAACCACGCGATTGCCTTGCAGGGTGCGCTCGATGCGCTCGCGCAGATCAGGGGTGAGGGACATGGGGGGCTCCTGGAGTAATACTCACATTTTACACCTGTAGGAGCGGCTTCAGCCGCGATAAATCTGTCGCGCCCAAACATCGCGGCTGAAGCCGCTCCCACGCTACAGGTTCAGGTAGTTGGGGCCGGCGCCGCCTTCGGGGGTTACCCAATTGATGATCTGGTACGGATCCTTGATATCGCAGGTCTTGCAGTGCACGCAGTTGGCGGCGTTGATCTGCAGACGCGTGCCGCCGGCGTCCTTGACCATCTCGTAAACGCCGGCCGGACAGAAGCGGGTGCACGGGTTGGCATACTCTTGCGCGCACTGACCGATGCAGATGTTGGTGTCGAGCACGTGCAGGTGCACCGGCTGGTCCTCGTCGTGCTCGGTGGCCGCGAAATAGACGCCGGCCAGGCGATCGCGCGGCGGCAGGGTGCGCTCGGCATAGTCGCGTCGGGGCCGCTCCGCCTCGGCGATCTTTTGCAGCGACGACCAATCCGGCTTCACTTTCCAGGTCCAGGGCGACCGACCGGCGGTGATGGTTTCCCAACCGGAATTGAGCAGCCCGAACAGGCGGCCCTTCTTGAAGCCGGGCTTGAAATTGCGCACCTTTTTCAATTCGGCCATCACCGCCGAAGCGCGCAGCGCCGCGTCCCAGCCCTCGACCTTGCCGTGCGCGGCGATATGTTCGGCGGCCATCATGCCGGAGCGGATCGCCTGGTGCGTGCCCTTGATCTTGGGCACGTTGAGCAGGCCCGCGCCATCCCCGATCAGCATGGCGCCAGGCATCTCCACCTTCGGCAGCGCCTGGTAGCCACCAGTGACGATGGCGCGCGCGCCGGCCGACAGGATGCTGCCGCCTTCGAGCAGGGCCTTCACGCTTGGATGGTTTTTCCACTGCTGAAATGCTTCATAGGGCTCGTACATCGGATCGCGATAGTCCAGGCCGGACACATAGCCGAGCGAAATCCGATCCTGGTCCATGTGGTACAGGAAACTCCCGCCATAGGTTCTCGAATCGGCCGGCCAGCCCATCGAGTGCACGATTTTTCCCGGCGAGACGCGACCGGCCGGGACTTGCCACAGCTCCTTGATGCCGATCGAATAATTCTGCGGGTCGCTGTGCGCATCGAGCTGGAACTTGGCGACCAGCTGCTTGGTGAGGTGGCCGCGGGCGCCCTCGCCGAGTACGGTGATGCGTGCCGTGATGTCGATGCCCTGCGTGTACGCGGGTTTGTGCGAGCCGTCCCTGGCCACGCCCATGTCGCCGATGCGCACGCCATTGACTGCCCCGGCGTCGTCGAACAAGACTTCGGCAGCGGCAAACCCCGGATAGATTTCCACGCCAAGCGCTTCGGCCTGCGGCGCCAGCCAGGCGCACATGGCGCCCAGCGAGACGATCAGATTGCCGTGATTATTCATTTGCGGCGGAACGATCGGCAGCTTGAAGCCACCCGTCTTGCTCAGCACCCAGAACTCATCGTCGGTCGCCGGTACGCACATTGCCGGTGGATTCGCGCGCCAACCGGGCAGCAGGTCGTCGAGCGGGCCAGGTTCGATGACGGCGCCGGAAAGAATATGGGCGCCGATGGTCGAGGACTTCTCGATTACGCAGACGCTCAGTTCCGGCTTGAGCTGCTTGAGCCGAATGGCAAAGGCCAGTCCGGCCGGACCGGCGCCGACCGCAAGCACGTCGTATTCCATGACATCGCGTTCGGTCATTTTGCGTACTCCTGTTCGGTGGCCAATTGTCGCGGTTTGCCGCTGACGCGGCAATCAAGGAGACTTTGCCGGTGCTTGAGGAAATTCCGCTCCCTGGCGCGTCGCTGCAGCTGGACCGGCACTGGCTGCCGGCCGCACAGGCCGACGCGCTGTTCGACAGCTTGCGCTCAACCATCGACTGGGAGGTGCATCGCATCCGCTTGTTCGGCCGCATGGTCGATTCGCCGCGGATGAGCAGCTGGATCGGCGATGCCGACGCCAGCTACGTCTACTCCGGCGTGTGCTTCCAGCCCCGGCCCTGGCCCCCGGCGCTGCTGCCGGTACGCGACCGGCTCGGCGCCATCGCGGGCGTGCGTTTCAACTCGGTGCTTGCCAACCTGTATCGCGACGGTCGCGATGCGATGGGCTGGCACAGCGACGATGAACGCGAACTCGGGCCGCAGCCGGTGATTGCGTCGATCAGCCTGGGCGCAAGCCGACGCTTCATCCTCAAGCACCGTCGGCAGCCCGAAGGCAAACTCGTGCTGGAACTGCCGCATGGCAGCCTGTTGCTGATGCGCGGCGATACCCAGCGCAATTATCGGCACGCCCTGCCGCGCACCCGAACCGTGCCCGGTGCACGGATCAACCTCACCTTCAGGCAGGTTTTGGCGCCACGCGCTTAGCGTGCCTTCGACGCGGCCGCATGCCGGCTACCGTTGCTGAGCGTCCAGCCAACCACCTGGATGGAAATTCGATCGAGCGAGCGCGAGAACGCGTCGACTACGGCGCCGAGTTCCTCGCCGCGCGATGGCTCGGCTTCCTTGAAGGTGCGCGCCGCGACCACTTCGCCATCCATGCTGTGGATCAGCTTGACATGCACTTCGACCACAGCCTGCGGTTGCCCGGCTTGCACGTAGACAGAATCGAAGCTGCGCACTTCCGTCATCAGCTGGTACTCGCCGCGCACCGCGCCGCCAGGCCGCGCCACCGTCATGATCTTCTGCGAGTCTTCGAAGCTGCGCACCAGCGCGGTCTGCAATAGATTCGGCACCAGGTCGGACCAGCTCGCGCCCTTGTAGACCTGCAGGGCGCCGGGCGCCGGGCGCACGGTAATGCGGTCGGTTTCGTACAGCTGGCTTGCCGTCGGCCTGGCCACCAGCAGCGACCAGTTTGCCGACGGCCAGTCGGCCTGCGCGGTTTGCGTGACGCGCGCGGGCTCGTAGATGGCGGTGGGCTCGCGTTTGGGCAGGATGCTGCAGCTGGTGAGGGCTACGAGGGCCAGAGGGGCAGCGAGGGCCAGCGGCAGTAGCAGGTAGCGAAACCTGACTGCTAGCAGAGAGCGGAACCTGACTGCTAGCAGGGCGGAGGGGGCTAGCATTCCACGAAGTATCGCGATCATTTGGGTTCGAACTCCTCGGGACGGGTACGGCCGGTGATGTAGCCGCCGGGATTGCGGTCGAGCCCGGCAACCACGCGGCGCAGGTCACGCAGCAGCACGCGCAATTCGGCCAGGGTGGGGCCGACCTGGGTCAGCCCGTCCTGGGTAAAACCGGCGATCGCCTTGCGGTTTTCGCCGATCAGCGAGTTGGCATTGGAGCCCACGGCCTCGAATTGCGCCAGCGTGCGCTCGAGCCGCTTCATCACTTCAGGCAAGTCCTGCACGCCCTTGTCGACGGTGCCCAGGGTGCCCTGCGCCTTGGCCAGCGTAGCGTTCAACTGCGCGCTGACGCCGCGCAAGTCCTTGAGCAGCGCGGCGACGCCTTCTTTTTCGTTGGCAAGGCTGGTGCTCAGCGTGTCCAGGTTGTCGAGCGTGACGGAAATGCGCTTGATGTTGTCGTCGCTGAGGATCGTGCGCAGGCGTTCGGCGATGTCGTTGGCGGCTTCGGCGATGTTCTGCAGGGCCGACGGCTGCGTGGCGATCACCGGTACCTTCTGCCCGGATGTCGGCAGCAGCCGCGGACTTTCAGGCAGCCCGCCCGAGAGCTGGATTTGCGCCACGCCGGTCAGGCCGACGAAAGCGAGCTTGGCCTTGGTGTCGATCTTCACCGGGGTATCGGCCTGCAGACGGATGCGCGCGATCACTTTCCGCGGGTCGCGCGGATCCAGCGACAGCCTGCGCACTTCGCCGACGTTGATGCCGTTGTATTGCACGATGCCGCCGTTGCCCAGGCCGGTAACCGCCTCCTTGAAGACCACGTCGTATTCGTCCCAGTTGCGGTTGGACGTGTAGTTCGCCGCCCACAGGGCGAAGAAAACCGCCAGCAGCGTGACGATGATCGTGAACAGTCCGATGAGGACGTGATTGGCCCGGGTTTCCATTACAAGTGCTCCTGTGCCGACTGCGCGGCGCGGCCACGCGGCCCGTGGAAATATTCCTGCACCCACGGGTGATCGAAGTTCTCCACTTCCTTCAGCGGCGCGTTGACCAGCACGCGGCCATCGGCCAGCACCGCCACCCGATTGCAGATGGTGTACAGGGTATCCAGATCGTGGGTGATCAGGAATACAGTCAGGCCAAGCGCACGCTGCAGGCTGAGGATGAGTTGGTCGAACGCGGCGGCGCTGATCGGATCCAGGCCGGCCGTGGGTTCGTCGAGAAACAGCAGGGCCGGGTCCAGCGCCAGGGCGCGGGCCAGCGCAGCGCGTTTGCGCATGCCGCCGGACAACTGGGCGGGGAGTTTGTCCGCCGCATTGTCGGGCAAGCCGGACAGGCGAATCTTCAGGATGGCCAAGTCGTGGATCAGGTCCAGGGGCAGCTCGGCATGGTGTTCCTTCAGCGGCACCATGACGTTCTCGGCCACGGTGAGCGAGGAGAATAGCGCGCCGTTCTGGTAGAGCACGCCGCTGTTGCGTTCGATCTTCAAGCGCTCGCGAACGTTGTCGGACAACGCGTTGACCCCCAGGACTTCAATCTGGCCTGCTTGCGGCCGGCGCAGTCCGAGGATCGCGCGCATCAGCACCGACTTGCCGGTGCCCGAGCCGCCGACCACGCCGATGATCTCGCCGGGACGGACGTCCAGGTCCAGGTTCTTGTGGATGACCTGGTCGCCGAAGCTGTTGTCCAGGCCGCGCACGCGGATCGCCGGTTCCGCGGCGGGAGCGATTGCCGCGTTCACCAGTCCATCTCCATGAAGAACAAGGCCGCCGCGGCGTCGAGCAAAATCACCAGCGAAATGGTTTGCACTACGCTTGAGGTGGTCCGCTCGCCAACCGACTGTGCCGTGCCCTGGGTCTGGAATCCTTCCAGGCAACCGATCAGGCCGATGACGATGGCGAAAATGGGCGCCTTGGAGATGCCGACCCAGAAGTGCCGGGCTTCGATGGTCTCGTCCATGCGGCTGAGGAACATTTCCGGCGACATGCCCAGGTTGGCAACGCACACCGCCACGCCGCCGAGCAGGCCGGCCATCATCGCGATGAAGGTCAGCAGTGGCAGCATGGTCAGCAGCGCGAACAGACGCGGCAGCACCAGTAGCTCGATCGGGTCCAGGCCCAGGGTCCGGATCGCGTCGATCTCCTCGCCGCTTTGCATCGCGCCGATTTGCGCGGTGAACGCGCTGGCGGTACGGCCGGCCAGCAGGATGGCGGTGAGCAGCACGCCGAATTCGCGCAGGAAGGCGATGGTGACCAATTCGACGACGAACACCTCGGCGCCGAAGTCGCGCAGCACCGTCGCGCCGAGAAAGGCGATGACCGCGCCGACCATGAAGCTGAGCAACAGGACCAGGGGCACCGCGTCGAGGCCGACCTGTTCCATGTGGTGCACGGTCGGCGTCATGCGGATGCGCGATGGATTGAACAGCGTCCGGATCGTCGTCTGCAAGGTCAGGCCGCCGAAGCCGATCAGCGCCAGGACTTCCTTGGCATAGTCTTCCATCGAAAAGCCGAGACGCTCGAGCATGCGCCGGAAGCCGAGATCCTTGGCTTTCGTGTGCGGCGGCGTTTCGCAGATTTCTCGGACGGCATCGACCATGGACTGGTACTTGCTCTGCACCTCCACGGTCGCCAGCCCAAGGCCGACGCGTACCGCGTAGCGAGAGAGCAGCATGGCGCCGGTCGAGTCGAGCTTCTGGATATCGCGGCCATCGATGTCCTTGGCGCGATCAGGCGCGGACTCGATGAAGGCGAGCAGTTCCGTGGCGTGGCGCAGGGTCCAGTCGCCGGCGGCGCTCAGGACATCCGGGTCGCTCTTGCTCGGACCGATGGTCGGGGCGGTACTCATCTGACCCAGAGCATGCAGGAAACTCCGGTCAACGTCAGCACCACGCCGACCACGGCACGGCGCGTCAGTGGTTCCTTCAGCCATACCGCGGCCAGCAGCAGGATGAAAATCGAGGCGGTTTCGTTAAGGATCGCCGCCACCGAGGCCTGGGTGAACTTGTAGCCGGCCAGCCACAGCACCATGGCCAGGAACTGGCCGATGAAGGCGGCTACCGCCAGTTTGCGCCAGGGCATGCCCACGCGTGGCGGCGTCAGCTGGGCCGTCTCGCCGCGCAGCCAGGCGATGACCGCCAGGCCGGCGAGGGCGCCGAGCAGGCGCAGGCCGGTGACCCAGAGCAAGGGCTGCGCCTCGAGCACCCGTTTCACCAGCACGATGGAGACGGCCATCAGGATGATCGCGAGCAGCGCATAGGCGAGGCCGCGAAGCGCATGTGCCGGCCTGGCGGCGGCGCCGCGGCGCGGCCACGCGGCGATCCACACGCCCAGGCTGACCAGGGCAAAGCCCAGCAGCTGCACCGGCAACAGATGCTCGTCGAGAAACACATAGCCGAGCACGATCACGAACGGACTGTAGAAGTTGCCGAGCACGCCCATGCGGCCCGCGCCCAGTTCGTTGAGCGCGCGAAAATACAGCGTGTCGGCGATGCCGATGCCGAGCAGGCCGCTGCCGAGCGCAGCGAAGATCTGCCAGGCCGAAAAACTGGGAATGGCCAGGCCGTGCAAGAGCGGGATGGCCGGCAACAGCATCGCCATCACCAACAGGTTTTTCAGGAAGTTGAGCTGCAAGGGCGGCAACGTTGCCCCCAGCTGCCGGTAGAACATCACGCCGATCGCCCAGGCCAAAGCGCTGAGGATCGAGCACAGTTCGCCGAAGCCGGCGGTCACGGCCATCTCAAGTTTGCGCGGGGGGCCCTCATTGCCGGCTATTGTCCGGTGCCGCGTCGATTCGTGCCATGCTTTTGTCATGACCCTGGCCGATTCCAAAGCCGATCCCGACACGCTCGCGCCCTATCTGGTGCGCGTCGACTTCGTCGTGGAGATGGCACGGCGCCTGCACATGTACGGCACCTCGGCGCAACGACTGGAAGGGGCGGTGACGCAGGTTGCGCGGCGCTTTGCAATCGATGCCGACGTGTGGTCGAACCCGACCGGCATGATCCTGAGTTTTCCCGATCCGGAGCGCGGCCCGGCCTATTCGATGACCCGGGTCATCCGCCTGGAGCCGGGTGAGGAAAATCTCGGCAAGCTGGCCGCCTCCGACGGCATCGTCGAAGATGTGCTCGCCGGCCGCCGCGACATCGCCGAGGGCTTGCTGGCGATGCGCGCGCTCGATCGGCCGCCGGGCCGCTATGCCCGGCCGTGGACGATTTTCAGCTTCGGCCTGGCCTCGGCCTCGGTGACCGGGCTGATGCAACGCACCGGCTGGGCAGATCTGTTGACCGCCGCGGTGCTCGGCACGCTGATCGGTGTGCTCACCGATGTCAGCCAGTCGCGACCGCGCTGGGCCGACGCGCATGAAGCCCTTGCTGCCTTCCTGGTGACCTTGCTGGCGACGGCGGTCGCCACGTTCATCGCTCCCTTGTCCCTGCAGGGCGTCATCATCGCCGCGTTGATCGTGCTGATGCCGGGATTGACGCTGACCACCGCGGTGTCGGAATTGACCAGCAGGCAACTGGTGTCGGGCACGGCGCGTTTCGCCGGCGCGCTGACCGTTTTGTTGAAGCTCACTTTCGGCGCCGTGGCCGCCGCGCAGGTGGTCAACCTGCTGGGTTGGCAGCTATTGCCCAACAGCGGCTCGGCAGTGCTGCCGGCGTGGGTGCCGTGGTTGACCCTGCTCGCCGGTTCGTTCTCGTTCGCGGTGTTGTTCAAGGCGGCGCGGCGCGACATGTTGCTGGTGATGGCGGCGGTGTGGCTGGGTTATGCCGTGACGCGCTTCGCCGCGGCGCTTCCGGGAGTAGAAGACAACACGCTACCCGGCGGCGTGTTCTTCGCCGGCATGGTGGTGACGGCGGTGGCCAACGCCTACGGTCACCACTTCAATCGCCCGGGCGCGCTGATCCGCGTGCCCGGCATCATCCTGCTGGTGCCGGGCAGCCTGGGCTTCCGCAGTTTCAATTTCGTCTTCGAACGCGATGTGATGCTCGGCCTCGACACCGCCTTCGCCGTGATCGCCGCCCTGATCGCCCTGGTCGCCGGCATCCTGTTCGGCAATCTCCTCATCTCCCCCCGCCGCAACCTCTAACCGCCCCGCGAATGTAGGAGCGGCTGACCAGACATCCGTCTGTTGGAAGCCAGCCGCGATGCAGGAGGCCGCTGTCGGCATCCTGCCTGGCGCGGCACATCCCCGTGCGGCGCGGCTTCAGCCGCGATTCCTCCGCACCTTCCGTCTCCCTTCTAACCCACAGCCAGGATTGATCCAGGTCAAGCCGCAACGCTGGTGGTCTAATAGGCTAGTTTGGTTAAAGCCGAAATCCGGACGTGATCGTGAGTCTCGTGCTCCGTGGTCCCATCTCCGCTGCAAGCGAACCAGTCAGCGAATCGACGGATTCGACCTTGGTGGCGCGATTCCTGCGCGGCTCGCAGCTGTGTGCGGGCGTGGTGGTCGCCGTCGGAGTGCTCGTGTTGATCGGCTGGCAGTTCGATATTGGATTGCTGAGAAGCTTCTACCCCGGCCTGGGCGCAATGGCGCCCAATAGCGCAGTGTGCTTCGTGCTTGCCGGCACAGGTTTGTGGCTGCTGCATCCCGCGTTCAATGTTGGCTGGCGCCGATGGCTGGCACGGCTCCTGCCAGTGGGCATGATCCTGGTCGGGGGGCTGACGCTGGCCGAATACCTGCTCGGCGTCAGCCTGGGCATCGACGATGTGCTGTTTGCCGATGCGGGCGGTGCGGTGCAGACGCCGCATCACGGCCGGATGGCGATAGCCACAGCGCTGGAGTTCCTGATGCTTGGTCTGGCCCTGATGCTGGTCGGCGTGGAAACCACGCCCGCGCATCGAGCGGCGAGATTGCTGGTACTGACCGCTTTGGTGATGTCGCTGGTGGGCTTTCTCGGCTTCGCTTACGGCAAGGCTTCGCTGTACGCGATACCGCTGTTTGCCGGTGTCGCTCTGCACACCGTGGTGACGTCGCTGATTCTGGCCGCGGGCATCCTCGCGGTGCAACCGGCCCGGGGCTTCGCCACCCTGCTGACCAGCGCCGGTGCAGGGGGGCAACTGACGCGCCGACTGTTGCCATATGCCGTCGTCATACCACTGACGATGGGCTGGTTGCGTCTGGAAGGCGAACGGGCAGGACTCTACCAGACGGCGATGGGCGTGGACCTGACGATGGTCATGATGGTGATTCTGTTCAGTGCCCTGATCGGTAGAAATGCCCGCTTGCTGGAGAAGGCCGACGCAGAAAGGCGCCGTGCGGAAGCCGCGCTGAAAGAGTACGCCGCAGAAGTTCGGGATCTCTACGAACGGGCGCCCTGTGGTTATCACTCCCTGGATGGCGAGGGCAGGTTCGTCCGCATTAACGATACCGAGCTGGCGTGGATTGGCTACCAGCGTGAAGAGGTCATCGGCAAGCTGAAATTCACCGACTTGCTTGACGCGGACAGTCAGCATGTTTTTCGCCAGCGCTTTCCGCAGTTCAAGGAACAAGGCGAAATTCGGGACGTAGAGTTCGAACTGCGGCGCAAGGACGGGAGTCTCCTGCCGGTGCTGCTCAATGCCACGGCGGTGCGCGATGCGGACGGCCATTACTTGATGAGCCGTTCCACTGTTTTCGACATTACCGAACGCAGGCGCGCTGAGCAGGCGCTGCGTCTGAGCGAGCAGGAGGCACGCCTGCGCCTGGCGGAAATCGAGCAGATTTACCGATACGCACCGGTGGGGCTTTTTATTTTCGACCGCGACTACCGCTTCCAGCGAATCAACGAGCGCATGGCTGAGATCAACGGCTTCCCGCCTGCCGCGCACATCGGCAAGTCGATGTGGGAGATCGTCCCCAACCTGGCCGAACAGCTCAAGGTTATCTACCGGCCGGTCTATGAGCGCGGCGAGCCGGTGCTGGATGTGGAAATCCACGGACGCACGCCCAAGGATCCGGACACCGACCGTGACTGGCTGGCCAGTTATTTCCCACTGAAGTCCGAGAGCGGGGACGTTGTCGGGCTGATCGGTGCGGTGCTTGATATCACCGAGCGCAAACGCGCCGAAGCGGCGCTGCGCAAGAGCGAGGCGGAGATTCGCCGGCTCGCATTGACCGACCCACTCACGGAGCTGGCCAACCGGCGCCGGCTCGATGACGCCCTGCTGGCGGAGTTGCACCGTGTGCAGCGCTATGGCGGGCGATTGTCGGTGGTGATGGCGGACCTGGATTACTTCAAGCGGATCAACGACGAATACGGGCACGCCGTGGGCGATACGGTGCTGCGGGAATTCGCCAACATTCTTCGCGCCCAGTGCCGGGACACCGATCTGGTGGCGCGTTATGGCGGCGAGGAGTTCCTGATCCTGATGCCGGAGATCGGGACCGCCGACGCGCAGGCCTGCGCGGAACGTATGCGCGCGGCGCTGGAGCAGGCGCTCATTGCGCCACAGACGCGTCCGAACACGGCGACTTTCGGCGTCGCCGAGCTGCTGCCGGGCGAAGACCAGGAGTCGCTGTTGCGGCGCGTGGACGAGGCGCTATACCGGGGCAAGGCGGCCGGGCGCAACCGGGTGGTGGCGGCAGGCTTCGCGTCCCCCTAATGTGGGAGCGGCTGACCAGACGTTCGTCTGTTAGAAGCCAGCCGCGATCGCTCTAGCCCTTCCTTCCCGAAGCCGAGAACTGAAGCGAGAGCGATCGCGGCTGAAGCCGCTCCCACACGAAGGCTGGTCAGGCGGGGAAGCGGCGCAGGACGAGGCTGGCGTTGGTGCCGCCGAAGCCGAAGCTGTTCGACATTACGGTGTCCAGTTTCGCGTCGCGGGATTTCATGACCACGGGATAGCCATCGGCGGCCGGATCGAGTTGTTCGATATTGGCCGAACCCGCGATGAAACCGTGTTCCATCATCAGCAGGCAATAAATTGCCTCGTGCACGCCCGCAGCGCCGAGCGAATGTCCCGACAAGGACTTGGTCGACGAGAACGGCGGCAGTTTGGCGCCGAAAACTTCGCGCATCGCGCCGAGTTCGGCCAGGTCGCCGACTGGCGTCGAAGTGCCATGCGTATTCAGGTAATCGATGTCGCCCTCGATGGTGGCCAGGGCCTGGCGCATGCAGCGCGTCGCGCCTTCGCCGGACGGCGCAACCATGTCGGCGCCGTCGGACGTGGCGCCGTAGCCGACGATCTCGGCGAGGATGCGGGCACCGCGGCGTTGCGCGTGTTCCAGTTCCTCTACCACGACCATGCCGCCACCGCCGGCGATGACGAAGCCGTCGCGGTGGGCGTCATAGGCGCGCGACGCTCGCTCGGGCGTGTCGTTGTATTTGGACGATAGCGCGCCCATGGCGTCGAACAGGACGGTCTGCGCCCAGTGCAATTCTTCGCCGCCGCCGGCGAAGATCAGGTCCTGCTTGCCGAGCTGGATCTGTTCCATCGCCGCGCCGATGCAGTGCGCCGAGGTGGCGCAGGCCGAGGAGATGGAATAGTTCAGGCCGCGAATGCCGAACCCGGTGGCCAGATTCGCCGAAACCGTCGAACACATCGTGCGCGTGACCATGTACGGACCGACCCGGCGCACGCCCTTGGCGCGCAGCAGATCCGCCGCCTCCACCTGGTTGGCGCAGGAGCCGCCACCGGAACCGGCGATGACGCCGATGCGCGGGTCCGACACTTGTTCGGCGCTCAGGCCGGCGTCGGCGATGGCGTCGGCCATGCTGACGTAGGCGAATGCGGCCGCATCGCCCATGAAGCGACGCTGCTTGCGGTCGATGCGTGCTTCCAGGTCGATCTGCGGCGCACCGCCAACCTGGCTGCGAAAGCCCAGCTCGGCATATTCGGGAATGGCCCGGATGCCCGAGCGCGATTCGCGCAGGGACGCAGCGACGCTGGCGCGATCATTGCCAAGACAGGAGACCAGGCCCAGGCCGGTGATGACGACGCGTTTCATGGCGACCTCAAAGTGATTCGGTGGAAGTGAACAAGCCGACACGCAGATCGGTGGCGCTATAGATTTCGCGGCCATCGACCAGCATCTTCGCATCGGCGATGGCCAGCACCAACTTGCGCTCGACGATGCGCTTGATGTCGACGACATAGGTGACCAGCTTGGCGGTCGGCAACACCTGGCCGGCGAACTTCACTTCGCCAACACCGAGCGCGCGGCCGCGGCCCGGGTTCTTCTTCCAGACCAGGAAAAATCCGACCAGCTGCCACATCGCATCCAGGCCCAGGCAGCCCGGCATCACCGGATCGCCCTTGAAGTGGCAGCCGAAAAACCACAGGTCCGGCTTGATGTCCAGTTCGGCCACGATATGGCCCTTGCCGAAGGCACCGCCTTCGTCGCTGATATGAGTGATCCGATCCATCATCAACATGTTTGGCAGGGGCAGGCGACCATTGTCCGGGCCAAACATCTCGCCATTGCCGCAGGCAAGCAGCTGGTCGTAGGTGAAAGATTCGATCATTACCAATAAATCCTTGTCGCCGCCCAGGACGAGCAGTCATCCGCCAATTGTTTCCCGAATCGCACCCCTGGCGCGACCTCGGTACCGGCTTCTACGGCTAATGCATTGATTGCACACGACTATGCGACGGCGTATGTGAGCGCGCCGAAGCGCGCTTCCGCCGGTCATTGCGCGAAGCAATCAGGCCAATAGTGCGAACAGTTCCTCGCGGGTGAGCTGCCGGCTCTCGTTGTCGCGGCGGCCGCGGTACTCGAAGGTGCCGGCGGCAAGCCCGCGCTCGGACACCACCACGCGATGCGGAATGCCGATCAGCTCGATGTCGGCGAACATGCCGCCCGGGCGCAGGCCGCGATCGTCCAGGCAGGTCTCGACGCCGAGTGCGTTGAGCTCGTCGTAAAGCGCCGTTGCCGCTTCGTTGACGATGGTGTCGCCCTTCGGACTGATGACGCACACCGCCACTTGCCAGGGCGCCATCGGCTCCGGCCAGATGATGCCGTTGCCGTCGAAATTCTGTTCGATCGCCGCGGCGACGATGCGGCTGACGCCGATGCCGTAGCAACCCATGTACATCACCTGCGCCTTGCCTTCGGCATCGAGCACGGTGGCGCCCATCGCCTCGGCGTATTTCTGCCCAAGCTGGAATACGTGACCGACTTCGATACCGCGCGCGATCGACAGTTTGCCGCGGCCGTCCGGCGAGGCGTCGCCTTCGACGACCGTGCGGATATCGGCGACGCAATCGGGTTCGGGCAAGTCGCGGCCCCAGTTGACGCCGGCCAGGTGGAAACCTTTTTCGTTGGCGCCGACGACGAAATCGGCCATGGCGGCAACACTGCGGTCGGCGATCACGAACACTTTTTCGCGCGTGTTGATCGGACCGAGGAAGCCGGGCTCGCTGCCGAGGTGTTCGAGGATTTCCGCTTCGTTCGCCAACCGGTATTCGGCCAGGCCGGCCTGTTTGGCCAGCTTGACCTCGTTGACCATGTGGTCGCCGCGCACCAGCGCGAGCACGAAGCCTTGTTCGCCGACCAGGGCGACCGACTTCACCGTGCGCGCCAGGTCGATCTCCAGCAGCTTGGCGACTTCTTCGCAGGTGCGTTGCCAGGGCGTGGCGACCTTGCGCAGCGTTTCGGACGCGTGCGCGCGTCCGCCGGGCGGTGCGATCGCCTCGGCCATTTCAGTATTCGCCGCGTAATCGGAGCCATCGGAGAACGCGATCGCGTCTTCACCGGAATCGGCCAGCACGTGGAATTCGTGCGAGGCGCTGCCGCCGATCGCGCCGGTGTCGGCGGCCACCGCGCGGAAGCGCAGGCCCAGGCGCGTGAAGATGCGCGAGTACGCGTCGTACATCGCCTGGTAGGTTTCGGCCATGGATTCCGGGTTGAGATGGAATGAATAGGCGTCCTTCATCAGGAACTCGCGGGCACGCATGACGCCGAAGCGCGGGCGGATCTCGTCGCGGAACTTGGTCTGGATCTGGTAGAAATTCAGCGGCAGCTGTTTGTAGCTGCGCAGTTCCTGCCGGGCGAAGTCGGTGATGACTTCCTCGTGGGTCGGGCCGTAGGCGTATTCGGCTTCCTTGCGGTCCTTGATCTTCAGCAACTGGCCGCCGAATTTTTCCCAGCGGCCGGTTTCTTCCCAGAGTTCGCGCGGCTGGATCGAGGGCATCAGCATCTCGATGGCGCCGGCGCGGTTCATTTCCTCGCGCACGATGCCTTCGACCTTGCGCAGCACGCGCAGCCCCAGGGGCGACCAGGTGTACAGGCCGGAAGCGAGCTTGCGGATCATGCCCGCGCGCAGCATCAGCCGATGACTGACGATCTCGGCGTCGCCGGGAGTTTCTTTCGAGGTGTGCAGGTGGAATCGGGACAGGCGCATCGGGCGGGCTTCAGGCGGCAAAGAGCGCCATTGTACCGGGCAAGGCGCTTATTTCGCTGGCTTGGGCGCCGGCTCCGACATCGGGATCACGTTCACGTCTTCCTGCATTTTCACCACTTCGTACTTGCGGCCCTTCGGCGGCTGGTCGGTGAGCTGCAACACCCCGTTGGCGTCGCGCCAGCGATACAGCTTGGGCTCGGCCGCGGCTTGCGCCGCCTCGGCCCGCGCCATCTTCTGCTCGGCGGTCTCGTAGCCCGGATGCCCGAGCAACCACCAGCCGACACCGCCACCCAGGACCAGGCCCGCCAGTACCGCATGAGCAACACGCATCAGGCACCTCGGCGCTAGTGTCGCGTGAGGCAGGATGCCGGCAGCGACCTGCATGACTGCGTTCTAACCCGCGCGCCGCGGGCTGGCAAGTGGCCCGGCAGCGGCTACACTGCCCGAATGGAACCCCTTGAAGCCGCCCCGCGCCCGCGTAACCGGCACATCTACCTGCTGCCGAACCTGCTGACCACCTGCGGCTTGTTTTCCGGGTTCTACGCCATCCTCGCGGCGGCGAGCGGTCATTTCGAACACGCCTGCGTCGCGGTATTCGTCGCCGGCGTATTCGATGGCGTCGACGGCCGTGTGGCGCGGATGACCGGAACCAGCAGCGAATTCGGCGTGCAATACGATTCGCTCGCCGACCTGGTCAGCTTCGGGATGGCGCCGGCCCTGGTGATGTACCACTGGGCGCTGGTCGGCATGCGTGCGGATGGGCCGCTGGCGGCCAAGCTCGGCTGGGCGGCGGCCTTTCTTTACGTCGCCTGTGCAGCGCTGCGCCTGGCCCGGTTCAATACCCAGGTGGGCGTCATCGACAAGCGTTGGTTCATCGGCTTGAACAGCCCGTCCTCGGCGGCGGTGATGATGGCCTTTGTCTGGACGATGAACGATTTCGGCTATAGCGGCGAGAGCTTGCGCTACCTGGCCACTGGCTTGACCGTGGCCTGCGGCTTGCTGATGGTCAGCCGGATCCGCTACACCAGTTTCAAGGGCGAGAAGAGCAAGGAACGCGTGCCGTTCTGGGTGATGCTGTTGATCGTCGGCTTCCTGGTCGCGCTGCTCATCGATCCGCCGCGCGTCCTGCTCACCGTTGCCGGCGCCTACGCCGTGTCCGGCCCGCTGCACTGGTTGTGGCAAAAGATCCGTCCCAAGCAGCCCGCCGCATGAACTGGAGCGCCGAACAACAGGGCATGCTCAGCGCCATGGGTTACCAGCTGCTGGTGCGCGCGCCGACGGCGGCGGCACAGCTCGCGGATGGTGCGACGGGCGTGGGATCGGCGGCTGCCGAATCGGGGGCCGGGAATAGCGCGGGCGTGGCGGATCATCCCGCGCTGCGTCAGGCACTGCGCCGCGCCGCGGGCGACCAGGACGTTTCCGGTCTGATCCACGACCTGGAGCGCCTGCGGCGCGAGCCGGCGCTCAAGCGCGCGCTGTGGCCGCAGCTGCGGGCCCTGCGCCGGAGCCATTGAAGTGAATGCCTTGGTCTCGGACGCCTCGCAAATCCGCGCCATGCGCCAGGCGGATATCGACGCGGTGTCGGCGATCGAGCAACGCGCCTACGCGTTTCCGTGGACGCCCGGAATATTTCGCGACTGCCTGCGCGTGGGCCACGAGTGCTGGGTGCTCGACTGCCGGGTCGGCATCATCGGTTACGGCGTGCTCAGTTGCGCGGCCGGCGAGGCGCACGTGCTCAACGTCTGCGTTGCACCCGAACACCAGGGCCACGGCCATGGCCGACGCCTGTTGCGCCGCCTGATCGACATCGCCCGCTGGCACATGACCGATCGCGTGTTCCTGGAAGTGCGCCCGTCCAATCCGGGCGCCATCGCCTTGTACGACAGCGAAGGCTTCAACGAAATCGGTCGCCGCCCGAATTACTATCCGGCGCCGAAAGGCCGCGAAGACGCCATCGTCATGGCGCGCGAACTGCTGCCCCCGGAACCTTGAGTTGTAGGAGCGGCTGACCAGACATTCGTCTGTTAGAAGCCAGCCGCGATGGCTTTTTGAATTCAACGAAGAGCTATCGCGGCTGAAGCCGCTCCCACACTACAAAACTACAGGCGTTGTTGCTGGTCGGTGAGGGCGGCCAGCTGGCCGGTCCAGTCGGCCAGGCGCTTGCGTTCCTGGTCGACGACGGCTGCGGGGGCGTTGCTGACGAAAGTTTCGCTGGCGAGCTTGCCCTGGCACTTGGCGATTTCCGACTGGATGCGCTTGACCTCCTTGTCCAGGCGGGTCTTTTCCGCGGACAGATCAACGAGTCCTTCCAGCGGCACCAGCAATTTCAGTTCGCCGACCACGCCGGCCGCGCACGCGCTGGACGCGTCGGCGGCGGCACCGACCCAGTCGATGGACTCGACTTTGGCCAGGAAGCGAAGTTGCGAATCGAATTTCGCCACGCGCGCACGGTCGCTTTCGCGGCCGTTTTCCAGGCGCAAGGAAATGGCTTTCGCCGGCGACAGGTTCAATTCGCTGCGGATGCGGCGAAGCTGCGACACGACCAGTTTCAACCACTCGACATCGGCTTCGGCAGCGGCGATATCGCTGCCGAGCGTTGCTGCTTCCGGGTAGCGCTGCGTACTGATGCTGTCGCCGGTGATGCCCAGCTTGGGCGCGACCGCCTGCCAGATTTCTTCGGTGATGAACGGAATCAGCGGATGCAGCAGGCGCAGCAGGCGCTCGAGCACGTACAACAGCGTGTGCCGGGTGCTGTCGGCCGCCTGCGCATCGTCGCCGTGCAAGGCCGGCTTGGCCAGCTCCAGGAACCAGTCGCAGTATTCGTTCCAGGTAAAGTCGTACATCGCCTGTGCGGCAAGATCGAAGCGATAGGCGGCGAACTGCGTCTCCACCTCACGCACCGCGTGCGCCAGCCGCGACAGAATCCACCGCTCCGCATCCGTCGCCGGTGTAGGAGCGGCTTCAGCCGCGATGCTTTTGCTTTCTGTCGCAACACCATTCGCGGCTGAAGCCGCTCCTACGGGGGCGGGGTTCGCGGCTGAAGCCGCTCCTACGTTGTAGGTTTCGCAGTTCATTAGGACGAAGCGGGCGGCGTTCCATAGCTTGTTGCAGAAATTCTTGTAGCCTTCGGCGCGGTTGAGGTCGAACTTGATGTCGCGGCCGTGCGTGGCCAGCGAGGCGAAGGTGAAGCGCAGGGCATCGGCGCCGAAGGCGGGGATGCCGTCGGGAAATTCCTTGCTCGTCGCCTTCTCGATCTTCGGCGCGTCCTGCGGCTTCATCAGGCCGGTGGTGCGCTTCTTGATCAGCGCCTCAAGCGAAATGCCGTCGATGATGTCGATTGGGTCAAGCACGTTGCCCTTGGACTTGGACATCTTCTGGCCGTGGCTGTCACGCACCAGTCCGGTGATGTAGACGTCCTTGAACGGCACCTGCCCGGTGAAGTGGTCGGTCATCATGATCATCCGGGCAACCCAGAAGAAGATGATGTCGAAGCCGGTGATCAACACCGAAGTGGGCAGGTAGCGGTCGAATCCATAGCGCGCCATGTCGGCTTCGTCCGGCCAACCGAGCGTGGAGTGCGACCACAGCGAGGAACTGAACCAGGTTTCCAGCACATCGTTGTCGCGGGTCAGCACCACCTCGTCGCCGAGGCTGTGTTTGTCGCGCACTTCCAGTTCGCTACGGCCGACGTGGATGCCACCCTGGTCGTCGTACCAGGCCGGAATGCGATGGCCCCACCACAGTTGCCGGCTGATGCACCAGTCCTGGATATTGCCCATCCAGTGCCGATAGGTGTTGATCCAGTTTTCCGGCACGAAGCGCACGCTGCCGTTCTCGACCAGTTCGAGGCCGCGCGCTGCCAGGTCGTCCATCTTCACGAACCATTGGTCGGTCAGATACGGCTCGATCACCTGGCCGGTGCGATCGCCACGCGGCACCTGCAGCTTGTGCTTCTTTTCCTCGACCAGGAGCCCGGCATCGGTCAAGTCCGCCAGCACGACCTTGCGCGCCGCGTAACGATCCAGGCCTCGATATTTTTCCGGAGCACTGTCGTTGATCGCCGCGTCCGGCGTCAGGATGTTGATCAACGGCAGCGAGTGCCGTTGTCCGATCGCGTAATCGTTGAAGTCGTGCGCGGGCGTGATCTTGACGCAGCCGGTGCCGAACTCGCGGTCGACGTAGTCGTCGGCGATGATCGGGATTTCGCGCGTGGTCAGCGGCAGCTTGAGGGTCTTGCCGATCAGGTGCAGGTAGCGATCGTCCTGCGGATGCACGGCCACGGCCACGTCGCCGAGCATGGTTTCCGGTCGCGTCGTGGCGACCACCAGGGAACCGCTCCCGTCAGAAAGCGGATAGCAAATCGACCAGAGTTTTCCTTCCTCTTCCTCGCTTACGACTTCCAGGTCGGAAATCGCGGTCTTCAGCACCGGATCCCAATTGACCAGGCGCTGGCCGCGGTAGATCAGGCCTTCCTCGTACAGGCGCACGAAGGTTTCCACGACCGCTTTGGACAGCCCGGCATCCATGGTGAAGCGTTCGCGCGACCAATCGCCGGACGTGCCCAGGCGGCGCATCTGCCGCGAGATGGTGTCGCCGGATTCCTGCTTCCATTGCCAGACGCGTTCGATGAAAGCGTCGCGGCCAAGGCCGTCGCGGGTCAGGTTTTCCTGGGACAGGTTGCGCGATACCACCATTTCGGTGGCGATGCCGGCATGGTCGGTGCCCATTTGCCAGAGCGTGTCGAAGCCGCGCATGCGATGGTAACGGACCAGCGCGTCCATCAATGTGTGCTGGAAGGCGTGGCCCATGTGCAGGGTGCCGGTGACGTTCGGCGGCGGCAGCATGATCGTGTAGGGCGTGCCGGTGCCGGACGGTTTGAAACAGCCGCCAGCCTCCCAGAAGGCGTACCACTTGGTCTCGAAGGATTGCGGTTCGTAGCTCTTGTCCATGGCGCTCAAAGACGGAGCGCCCGGCGCGAGGCCGGGCGGTCGTTACGTGGGAATGGCCCGAATCCTAACAAATCAGGCGTTTCGGCGCGAATCTGGGGGCCGTTTTGGCTTGGCCCGAATCAAAGTGCGCACGATCGTCGGTTCCGGGTTCATGTTTCGATCAAGCGCAGCAGCCGGAACCGCTGGCGCGGGCCTTCGAGATCGCTGGTTGTTCCGCGGGGGAGGCCCTCCAGGCGTCGGAGCGCACTCCAAGCTGGCAGCAACCGGCGCGGTCGCTTGTGGCGTCTGTTGCGCCGTGCCCTTGGTATTTCCCGCCCTTGCTTTGGCGGCTAGCGGTGGCGCGCTTGCATGGTTCGGACAGGCCCACGTATGGGCCAACGGCTTGGGGCTGGCCGTAGTGCTGAGCGGTGGGTTGCGGATATGGAGCAAAACGGGGCAGGCTGGTCGGCGGACTGGCATCAGCGGGGTAGGAAAGTGAACTGGCTCGAACACAAGATTCCTCCCCCGGTCGTTGGCGTTGGCGCCGGTGCTGCGATGTGGCTCGGCAGTCGGGTCTCGCCGCAGCTGCACGTCGAGTCCGTCCTCTGGCTTGTCGTGGCGCTCGTGTTCGTTGCGCTCGGCATTGCCATCGCCCTGTCGGGTGTCGTGGCGTTTCGTCGGGCCAGGACCACGGTCAATCCGCTGAAGCCGGATGCGGCGTCGTCCCTGGTAGAGTCCGGCATCTATCGCTACACCCGAAACCCAATGTACGTCGGTCTCGCGTTGGCGCTTGTCGGCTGGGCCGTTTACCTGGCGGCACCGCTGGCATTGCTCGGCCGGCATTCTTTGTCTGGTTCATCACCCGCTTCCAGATAATTCCCGAGGAGCGGGTGTTGAGCGAGAAGTTCGATCGGCAATTCACCGAGTATCGAGCTCAGGTGCGGCGGTGGCTTTGAGCGGCAGCAATGCGACCGCGCCAATCGCTGGTTGAGTAGCAGCCGTTCTGCGAAGTGCCCATGCGATGTCTGCTTTTGGCGATAGCGGCCGTTCGAGCAAAGCCGAGTTTGGAACTCGCGTTCGAGCACCCGTCCCGGAACAAGATTCAACCGACTGGAGCGCTCCCCCGCTAAACCCTACGGTTCCGCAAAGGCGCCAGCGTTCTAATCAGGAAACTCTCCAGCGCCGGCGCGAGATAATCCCTGTCGCCAAGCCCAATTGTCCGGACTTCCGTTACATCGGACCAACTGTCCCGAAGCTTGAGCTCTTTGGGATCGGACGAGTTTGCCGAGCAATACACGTGTGCCATCATTCGCCGGGAGATACCGCTCTTGAGGTATCGTCCGCCGCCCTTGCTTGCCCCCAGTCCGATGTAGACCAGAGTCGACCCGGTGAAAAGGGCGTAGCAACCGCCCTCTTGCCAATAGGGCACAGATCCGTACAGGAATGAGGCCCACAATTCCCAAGGCGGACGGGCTGGGAGTTGATCACGGCACCAGTGAAGCCGAAAGAAATCTTGCGTGGCTTCCTCAAGACGAACAGCGTCGCTGTGGGTCGAATACACGTTAGCGCATCCCGGTTTGCTGACCAGATGCATCGTAGGTGCACGTGTAGGGTCCGGTCTGGACGGTGATTGAGGTCGCCGTGAATCCGGTGATCTGCGAGTCGACGCCCAACGTCATCACGCCCGTTCGCGTGCCGTTCTCGTCATAGATCTCGACGATGCTGTCGAACCTCCTTACGTCTGCGATAGCCATGTGTCCTCCGATAAGTCCGACGGCATTCTCGCGGCCTTTGCGCAGTCCGACAAGCTCGGAGGCGTCGAGGCCGACACGCCGAGCCCTCCGCCAACGGGTCCGCGGAACAAAAGCGGGGTGAGCTCGAGTACGAGCATCGGTTCCGCCATTTGTTGTTCGCTAAAGCGGTGACCAGCGGACAGAGATTCATGCCGCGCAAAGAGGCATGGCCTAAGCCTTTCGTGTGCTTTAGACCAGGCCGGCTACATAGACGATCACAAGCAACGGCAAGTCACCCGTGGCTAGCCACCTATCCGGCCGAACTTCCGCATCCTGCTCGAGCCTTGACCCATCAAATCGCCAACGAGGCCCGATCTGGGCGATTGGACGCTGGACGACGCCGTCCTCGATCCGCCATAAAGCATTTTGCTCAGGAAAAAGCGTGATATTCCTGCCATCAAATTGCCAGCGTCGGGACGGACTCGAGGTGCAGTCCACCAAATCGCTGCCGTCGAAGACCAAGGGAGCCCGCAGTTCCCTCGCCGGACGCAAGAACCACCCATCGAATGTCCACTCCTGCGAAGGGTGGCCCCCTTCGCGGCGAATATGGATCACAACTAGCCTCGCGAAACGGTCAGGCGCTGGAGCCAGGCAGCGACGTGCGGCTTACGCGTCGGGTCATAGCGGCTCAGGTGAGGAAATCCCACGATCCGGGTGGGACGACCACCCAAAACGGCACTGAAAGTCCGTAGTCGCCAGCTTCCGTGGCCGGAGGGTTGCGATGTTTCTTCGTCCAATACGCAACCGGCGGCACGGCTTCGACCCAGGAGATAGCCGTAAGGGGAAATCCCTGAGTTGCCGAAGACCAGAATGAAGTCGGGCCGGACGATCTTCAAGAAGGCCTCGTGCACCGGCCAGCAGCGGTCGCCTTCGACGCTCAAGTTCAAGTCGCGTGCCGATCTGGTTTTCCGGAAGATCAGGTTGGTCGCGAACGTCTCCTCCAGTTGGGCGCCGAGGACGTCTTCTACGAGATACCTGATACGCCGTTGCAGCGGAGCCTGGCCGGCCGGTCGATTCGCCCAGGAATCCGCATAGTCATTTCCAGGCTCGGTGGGAAGCTTGTCCAGCGATTGCTGTATGGAAAATTTGTCCACCTCCGGATTGCCCCCCGGATTCAGTCCCATGATGTAAACCTTGCCCGGCTTCACTGTAGTTCCGGCGCTATAGACCAGCCCGCCGGGAAGGTCGAGATCGGCCCCCAGACTATTCTGGATCACCGCTCGGAGCCCCGCATGCATGGCCGCGCGGACCGAGCTCATGCTGGCCTCCTCAAGGGAGTGTTGTTCGCTTGTTCGTGATTCACTAGAAGTCATAGCTTTGGGCCTCCACACCGGAATAGACGATCGGACGATCAGCGAGGCCGCAAGCGCAGGTGTCACAAATACCAAAGATCCAGCGGCGCAACGAGAATCTTGCCGTCGTCAGGATTCTCTCGCAAAACACGCACTCAGCGCCGGGAACCGAACGGTGGATTCCTTGCACCATCGTCGATTGCTCGAGCTCCCCGAGTTTGGTGCGTAACGCCTCAATACACATTTCACAAATGATCGCTCGAAATCCCATGGAAATCTTTCCGCCCGTGGACCCGCAAAAAGAACACGGAGGCGAATCGGGTTGACGTGCAGGGTCTTGGATAAGACTAGGCATTTAATTGTCCAAGCATCGACCGCCGATTGCACGTTGTAGCCGACCACGCCCGTACCCTTGCCACTCGTAGCCATGGAGCGGGAGTCGGGATCGGTCAGCGAAATCTGCTGGTCAGGCGCTGCCTTGACCGCCTCCGCCAGCAACTTCATGCGCTCCATCTCCGACCGAAGCGTCTCGACCTTTTCCCGCAACCGGTTAGTGCGGGCCTCCGGCACCAGGGCGCCTTGGCGGTCGCTGCTGTCGAGCTCCGACAAGTAGCGCGCCACACTCTCTTCGATCTGATCGATGCGCCGCTGGACCTTGGCCCGGGTGAAGTTCCGATCGCGATTGTTGACCGCCTTGAACTTGCTTCCGTCGACCGCGACCAGCGCCTGCGAGAACAGGTCCAGACGTCGGCACAGCAGGACGAATTGTCGACAGGTCTTGCGGATCGCCGCGCCATTGTTTTTACGAAAGTCCGCGATCGTCTTGAAGTCCGGCGCCAGTCGTCCGGTTAGCCACATCAACTCGATATTCCGCTGCGCTTCACGCTCGAGCCGCCGGCTCGACTGCACGCGGTTGAGGTAGCCGTAGATGTATATCTTGATCAGGGTTGCCGGGTGGTAGCCGGGTCGGCCCGTCACCTCCGGCGTCGTGCCTTCAAAACCCAGCGCGGCAAGATCGAGGGTGTCGACAAACACATCGATTACCCGAACAGGGTTGTCTTCGGTCAGGTAGTCGTCGAGGCGTTGCGGAAACAGGGTGCTCTGCGAGCGATCTTCGCCCTCAACAAACCGTCCCATCGGCAACCCCCGAAGCTACGATGATCGTAGTGTATCGATCTGAGGTGTTTTCACACAGCCTGGACCCGAAGCGGTCACCCAGAGGCACTTAGAAGGCTGAAGAAGCGGACACTCAGACCTGTCGCTCATTTGAAGCCGCCAGTCGCGCCGTTGCCGCTGTTGGCCTTCGATGCCCTGTTCCTCGCCCCGATGCCCGACTGCGAAAACCAGCGACAACACCTCCGTCGTTTGAATGGGCGTGGCAAGCGCAGCGCCCACGCCGTCGCTTGGCCGCGCGGCGGTCGATAGTGGGCCAATTGGAGTGCTCAAAGCAGCAGTATTCGACAACATGCAGTGCAATGAGGCAGAACCGCCCGTTCCGAGCATGCCCAAAGCCACCGGGGCGCGCGCTCCGCCGAAGCGAGACGTAACATGCGCAGCAAGCTACACTGGATTCCCTGTCCCTTGTTTGCAGCTGGATCTGTTCGCGATGCCTATACGCAGCAGGTCTGCTGGCACTTCACAGGCAAATCTTTATCGAGGAATCTGCATGCCCTACAGAACTCTTATTCAGCCTTTTCTGGTGGCTGCACTTCTAACGACTGCCGTGACCCTCGGTCAAGCACTGGCCGCCGATGACGTCGAGCGTTCAGTGCACTTTAGGTATGGGCAGCCAAACGGTTTCCAGGAGGTTCGACGCGACACCGAAGGCAGCATCAGCGTGCATTTTGAGTACCACGATCGTGGTCGCGGCCCGAATTTCGACACTCAGTACCGGCTAGCTGCCGATGGCACCCCGCTGCAGGTTGATTCAAAGGGCGTGGACTACCTCAAAGCGCCGTTCTCGGATCACTTCTCCCTTGTCGACGGCCAAGCCCGTTGGCACAACGCTGCCGAAAATGAGCAGCGTGCGGTCAGCACGCCAGTCTTCTACCTGAGTGCAAACCGGCCGCCAGAAGAATTCCGTCTGCTGGTGCGGGCACTGCTCAAGGCACCGGGACAGAGGATCAATTTGCTTCCTGGCGGCGAGGCAAGCCTACGCGCGCTGGGAGAAGAAACGGTGCGAGGTAAGGCGGGCACGCGTTCTTTGATTCTCTATGCAGTGAGCGGATTCGGCGCACCGCTCTACTTTTGGCAGGATACCGGCGGAGACTTTTTCGTCGGCTCGACCGTACCAGAGGGATGGGAGGACATCCTGCCCCAGCTGCAGAAATTCGAGAACGCGAAGGATCAGCAGTTGCGCCGCGAGCGGGCAAAGACACTGACACAGCTAGTGGACGGGACGCTGGCGATTGAACATGTTCGGGTCTTTGACCCAGACCGACTCACGGTGAAAGTGGGGCAGACGGTATTGGTCACCGCCGGCCGCATTGCGGCGATAGGCAACGATGGCAGCGTCGATATCCCGAAACAGGCACGACGGCACGACGGCCGTGACCGTTTCCTAATGGCCGGCTTGTGGGACATGCACCAGCATCTGTACGGCGATGACGGCCTGCTCGATCTGGCGGCTGGCATCACGACAGTGCGAAATATGGGCACGCCACCGGACGATCTGGCCGCGCTGATCGACGGCTACCAATCTGGCGCCGATATCGGTCCGCGCGTAGTCAAAGCCGGATTGATCGACGGCCGCGGTCCTTACCAATCACGGGCCGGCACGTTTGCCGACACACCAGAGGAAGCTGCGGAGCAAGTGAACTTCTACGCCGACCAAGGCTACGTGCAGGCTAAGATCTACAGTTCGGTTAAGCCAGAGTTGGTGCAGGAAATCGTCAAGGCGGCCCGCAGCCGCGGAATGCGGGTCAGTGGCCATGTGCCGGCGTCCATGACCGCAGAACAGTTTGTTGCGGAGGGCGTCAACGAGATTAACCACATCAACTTTCTTTTTCTAAACTTCTTCTCGGACTCTGTGCAAGATACTAGGACTCCAGCGCGATTCACGATCGTTGCAGAACGCGGCGCCGAACTCGATCTGAGTTCACTACGCGTGCGCAACTTCATCGAATTGATGCGGCGACGTGACATTGTCTGCGATCCGACGGTGGCGAATTTTGAGCACAAGTTCCTGGCTCGCCCGGGGGTGACTTCACCCACCTATGCGCCGATGATGAATCGCCTGGACGTACTGTGGCAGCGCTCAATCCGCAGCGGCGGCGAAGCGCTCTCGGTACCGCCAGGAATGGACGCGCGCAATCGAGAATCCTTCGAGCGCATGGTGCAGATGATCGGCGTGCTGCACCGCAGTGGCGTCACCATCGTGGCCGGCTCCGACGGTGTCGGTTTCATGAGATTGCCGCGCGAGCTTGAGCTCTATGTCAGTGCCGGTATACCGCCTGCCGAGGCCCTGCGTCTCGCAACCCTGGGCGCTGCCCGGGTGATGAAACGCGACAACGAATACGGTCGAATCGCGCCCGGCTACGTTTCCGATTTGATCCTTGTGGACGGTGATCCAACGATCAACATCTCCGATATCCGCAAAGTGCGCACGGTACTGTTAGGGGATCGGATGTTTGACTCGGCGGCGCTATGGAAATCAATGGGGATGGCACCCGCGCCATAGCTCTATTGGTGGGTAGCCCCAGCACCACTTGCTGTCCCCGGTAGTCATGGCATCGCCCTCTAGCCAAGCGCTCCGATATAACCCTTGTTCTACGTTGGTGAACCTCCCGGCTCGCATGGAGGCCGTATTGTTCAGTTCACATTGCCATCGCGGCGCTGTAACTGGCGATCTCAATACTCCAAGATTCGCGTGCGCCAACGTCCGCTTTGCGGCGCTGCCGCAACACAGCGGGCGAACGTCGCTTCCTGGCCGGAAGCGGCCGCGTCCGCCGCAACCACTTACCCGAGTTCCGCGAAAGCATCGCGAGTGAGATTTTCCGGCGCGCCGTCAGTGCAATGCACTTCATCCTCGATGCGCACGCCGCCGAACCTGGCCAAGTGCTCGACCTTTTTCCAGTCCACCGATTTCGCCTGCTTGCCGGCTTTGAGCTTGGCCAGCAGCGTGGGGATGAAATACAGGCCCGGCTCGATCGTCACCACCATGCCGGCGGCCAGCGTGCGGGTCATGCGCAGGTAGGGATGGCCGGCCGGACGCGGAATCAGCTGGCCGTCGATGTCCGAGAAACCGGCCACATCGTGCACCTGCAGGCCGATGGGATGGCCAAGACCATGGGGGAAGAAGGTCGACGTGACGCCGGTTTCGAGCATGCTGCCCGGCTCCATGTCGACGATTTCCAGTGCCTTGAGCACGCTGGCCAGGCGCAGATGGGATTCCAGGTGCAGGTCGCGGTAGTCGGTGCCGGCGCGGACCTTGCTGGCCAGCGCCTGCTGCTCGTCGTCTACCGCGCTGACCAGATCGGCGAAGGCGCTGTCGCCATTGCCCCAGGTGCGGGTGATGTCGGAGGAATAGCCATCGACTTCGGCGCCCGCGTCGATCAGCAGTGAGCGGTGCTCGGACGGAGCGTGGAAGTTCTTGTACTGGTAATGCAAGGTTGCGCCATTCTCGTTGAGCGCCACGATGTTGTTGTAGGGCACGTCGGAGTCGGTGTGGCCGGCGGCGGCGAGGAAAGCGGCATTGATCCGGGCCTCCGAGCCGCGCTCGGCGAACGCCTGGCGCGCCGCCAGATGGCCGCGTGCGCCCTTGCGCTGCGCACGCCGCATCAGGGCCAGTTCGTACGGCGTCTTGAAGGCGCGATGGAAATGCAGGAAATCGAGCAGCACCTTCGGATTGTTCGGTTCGAAGCCCGGCAGCGCTGCATCTGCTTCACCGATGATGGCCCGGCGGCCGGTCGCGGGCAGGTGCTGCGCCGCCTGTTCCGGCTCGCTAAGCACGCGGATGTCGAAATGCTCGACCCACGCGCCAGCGGGCGCGCTCGGCGGCACATGCCAGTAATCGTCGGGCTGGTAGTAGGCGAGTACGGGCTTGGCCCCGGGTGTGTAGGCGATCCAGCAGTACGGGTGGCGAGTCAGCGGCACCCACTGCTTGAACTGCGGATTGACCTTGAACGGATACGGCATGTCATCGAGAAAGCGCATTTTCTCGATGCCGGACGCGATCAGCAGGTGGTCGAAGCCGGCCTTTTGCAGCGCGTCATCGACGCGTGTCTTGATTGTTGACAGGTGCGCGAGGTAAAGATGCTGGGCGGAATCGGATGGCATGGCCGGGTGGTTTTGGTGGGGACAGGCCAATTCTGCCTCATCACAGGCGCAACACAGGGAATTGTTGATGCACAGCCAGCGCGATGACCGCGGATTCCTCGGGCAACCAGCCTGGCTCTGGAGCATTGTTGCGCTGGTGCTCGGCTTGTCGCTCGCCTTCGGGGTTGCATGGATGCACCACTCCGCCCTGGCCCGGTCCGAGCACTATCAGCTCGAGCGCCGGGCCGAGCGCAGCTTCGACGCGGTCGAGACCCAGCTCAAGGCCTGTGGATTGCTGGTGCGGGCGGTGCAGGCGCAGGTCGC
>Ga0209211_10001572_pt1 | contig 42854 bp, 36 predicted proteins | sample RifGroA2_FD_183992 | JGI IMG/M metagenome (GOLD analysis project Ga0209211, IMG submission 183992) | Groundwater microbial communities from Rifle, Colorado, USA - Groundwater A2 (SPAdes) (version 2) | ecosystem: Environmental > Aquatic > Deep subsurface > Groundwater | place: Rifle, Colorado...
TAAAGAATTGGATGACTAGAGATAAATTTGATTATGTATTGGATGAGTTAAGAAAATTAGGCTTTACTCCTGATTTAGAAAAATTAAATATTACAGATGATAATACACGCTCTGATGAGAAATTAAACAATATATTATATGAACAAAGAATGAAGGTATTTTCGCAGATATTATCATCTACTTCTTCAGATAACGAAACATGGGTAAAACGTTTAGCTTTGATTTATGATACTGCTGATGGAAAAATATATGATGATTTTGCTGCTGTTGTTGTTGACCTGAAAGGTGCAAGAAGAAAATATTATAAAAATAAAATAAGTGGAACAGAAGATGAAGTTACAAGAAAAAATAGTGAAATCAAACAATTAACCACAAGAGCAGAAAGTGCAGAAACATCTTTAACACAAGCTAATACGCAACTTGCTGAAAGAGATGGAAGAATACTGGATTTGGAGCAGAAAATTAAGGGTATTAAGAGTAGACAATCAGAGTCAGATAAAGTATATAGGGCAACATTAGAAGATGCTGCATTCCATATTTGTTTAAGTTTAGATTATGATGAAAGAAAAAAAACAAGATATAAAGAAATAGAAGGTAGTGAAAAAGATAAATTCAAACAAATGACAAATGATGAATTACAAGGATATATAAAGACCAACTTTAACAAATTAGCCAAAAAAGCAAGGGAATCTAAAGGGATATTAGAAAGATGCTTAGAAAAAGTTGGAACAATTCTTTCTGCATTTAATTGTTGGTATAGAGAATATAGATCAAAGGAATTTCAAGAAATGAAAGATAGATTATCTTCTTCAGAAAAAAAATTAAGAGGGGTAACAGAAAAATTAGAATTGGCAAATAAACAGATAGAGATATATACAAAAAGTTATATTACACGTGAAGAAGACTACGCAAATGTTAGAAAAGCAAAAGATGAGACAGAAAGAAAAGTAAGAGAGAAGTATGATAAAAGGATTGGCACAGATCTGTTTACAAAGCAGCAAGTGGAAGATAAAGTATTAGCTGAAATCGCAGAATACAGAGCAAGGAGAACCCCACCGCCTCTGCCAGAAGATGCTTTAAAATCTGCTGTCAAAGGAAAAGAGAATGATTCGGTGGCTATCACAAGTACGCAGCAACCTATAAGACAATCAACTATATCGCTAGGACAGGATTTAGCAGCAACTCAACATGCAGGACATGAACCACAAACAGTAATATTACCGAATACACCAGATGAAGCATCTGATTCAGATTCAAATGCACAACCAGCATCACCTAAAACTTTAGTAGAAATTATTAATGAAAAAACAACAGATGCAGATGAAACAGTAATAAGAAGATATATCGCTTATGGTTTATTTTATATTTTAGATAAACGAAAAAAAACAAAAGAAGAGGTTTTTGATTATACCTCACAAAAAAGCGGAGCAGGTGAAGAGTTTGGTAAACAATTGAGAAGGACAATAGAAAAGTTGTATAAATTAGAGAAGAAAAAGGAAAAAACAACAGAAGATAAACGTAAAATGCTGACTACTGAACAAATTAAATCTGTTGATGGTTATATTAAACAAGAATCAGATAAATGGAAAGTAAATGATAATAATCAGTTAAGACATAATATGATGGTTGATTTTCTGAGGGAGATTTATAATGTAATGGACCATAATAAAATATTAGCAGATAAGAAAATAGAAGAAGGAGATAAACTTAGTGAAATTAATCCTTATTTAAAAAAATCAATTGATGATTATTTTAGCCAAACATCTGTACCTTCTTCAACAGAATCATCACAAAAAAATAAAATATATCCGAGATGGTTGTCGAGCTGGCCAGCAATAGCTGGTTTAGTGTCTGTTGTAATTGCAGTAGGGGCAGGTGGGTTTCATTATTATAATCCAAATAACCAACCTGCTGAAACTGAAAGTAACAAAGCAGTAGCACATCCTCCTGCAACATCAGATAAAGAAAGTATAGCAGAACAATCTGTTGAAAAAGATGAACAGAAAGTAAAGGATACAGATAAAACAAGGCAATCTGCCAACGTGGAAAAATCTAAATTATTTCATGAAGATACAAAAAATCTTGAAGAAATAAAACCAGCAAAAAATGTAATGAATGGAGAACAAGAAGCATTGCATCAGCAAAATATTTTTGCAGTTATAAACAACGCTGCTCATGTGTATGCCAGCGAATTTCTAGCTCAACCAGCAATTAAGATTGCCAAATCAACAGATGAAAATCCTGTTAAATTAGTTAATGATACACAACAGACTGAGATTATAAGCCTATATTCTACTAATTTCAAAAAAATAACAGAGTATTTAAGCAATAATGGCTACATGATCAGTAGCAGTGGTAATTCGTGTACAGCTAATTTAGAGAGCAGATTAGAGACGAGAGAAATAAATATGTCTTATGATGCAAATGGTATTACAATAAAAGAAAAGATATCAAGAACCATCACTAGAAAGAAAAAATATAAGCATTATAGCTATAATCTAATTTTCAATAATAATAGTGTAACTGTTCAAGGTGAGTATTATCAGTTGTCTACTGATGCCAGCCATAATTCGTGGATATTTGGCTGTGTTGATAATAAAGATTGCGAAGAGCCAAAAAAAAGAAAAGTTGAAAAAGAGGCTTTTTCGAGTTTTGATATTATTGTAGAACATTATATTGGAAGTAAAATGACTTTTGAATTAAAAGAAGGCGAGCTTGAGCTATTACTTGTATTAGGAGGTAATAATACAATATATGAGCCTACTCCTGATACCAAAAAGCACGCTGAAGAATATATGAAGGTATTTGGAAAAAACATTACAGAGGGGGTTAAATTAGCTCTCACAATATTAAATTATATTAATAATTAGACAAGGTGATAACAATGGCAGCTGATAATACTAATGAAGAAGGAAGTGATACAAAGGCATGGATAGAAGGCGATATGCTTAAAGTTGAATATTATAATGATATATATAATTTTGATCTTACAAAAGTTGATAAAAGGGAGATAGAGCGAGGAAAATTTAGTGTTGTCCTTTTTGACGAGACAGACAGCTTTTGTGTAAAAATCAGTTCTGGAAACAGTCGGGGAGTAACACGAAATGATATTTATGTTCACAAACATTTAGAAAAAAGTGGATTATTATCTAAACTTGAGAGCCCTTTTATTGCACAATTAAGATTAAAAAATGAAGATTCTTTCAAGGAGAGAACAGATATTTATTTTATGAAGAATATGAAGCGATTTGGTGCAGTAACACTTGATGATGTGATTGAGTTTGAGAAAGCAAAACGCGAAAAAGAAGAGGAAGAAGGAGAAGATATAAACGGATGTGAAGTTACCACAAAAACTCTCAAATTATCGCATGCATTGTCATTTTATAGAAAATTGCTGTCTCAGCTAAATGTTTTACATAAGGAAGGTGTTATTCATTTTGACGTTACACCTGGTAATGTATTCCTAAAATATTCTACAAAAATTGAAGGTGCCACTGGGAAAAAAAGAAGAATACGTCAATTATCTGACATTATATTAATTGACTATGGATTAGCAAGAAAAAAAGATATGCAAATAGGTCTTTTTTTTAATCAAAAACGCGCTGTTGGGTCACATTCAGCAGGCAACTACAAAACTTGTTACAAAGGCCATTCTGACCGCAAAATTGCATGGTATAATGAAGATGGAAGCCCTTTAGAGTTAATGATGACTGATTCTAGTGAACAGCCAGCCAAACCATCTATAGATATTTTCCAAGCTACAAATTTAGCAGTGTGGACCTTAACAGGCAATTCAGCATTTTATCTTAAAGGCAATCATTTAAGTTATATGATTAACATTCTTAAAAGAGCATCTGAAGACAAGGAAATAGAAGAATTAGACAAAAAACTGTTTGATACGGAAAAGAGGAAAGCAGAAGAGAAAATTCAACAAAGAGGTCTTGAACTTTTGAAGATTTATAGAGAACTATTTGTAAATGAATATGGTAGCAATAATGTTGAAAAAATTGAAAATGAAGTAAGATCAAGAGAATATACCACTCTTTTAGAATGCGTTGAATCACAATATGGAAAAATGTTAAGGCAAATAATAGAGAAGAATAATAAAGAAATATTAAACGGCTCTGACGGACAATTCTTAGACGCATTCATACCTATATTGGTCAGAGGAACAGGTAGTCTTAGCGGCAACTACACTTCTGTCGAAGATTTACTGGCACCTGATAATTCATCAGGCGTATTGAACAAATTAGAAAAGAAGTATCCACAGTATTTTAAGTATGAATCTGTTGAAGATATTGTTGAAGAAGAAACAGAAAAGGAATCTTTGTTTGGAAAAGTGGGTGGCGCATGTTATAGTGGGCTTAAAACAATAGCAGAACAATTAGGGATAAAACCGAAAAAAACATCAGAGCCATCTGCACCACAACCCACACCGTCTCACGCAGTTCCTCCACCACCACCAAAACAAAAAGTAAGTACATCATCATCTGCACCACAACAACCTGCTCCATCGCCAGGTGCACAACAACCACTATCTACTTCACCTGCAGTTCCACAATCACCCACCACAAAAGGAGAAGAAGAAACCTTGACTCTTGACGATTCTGTAGATGAAGCAGCACGGAAAGACAAAGCAGTACAGAAATTAGAAACAGCTCTAGAACAAAAAGGCAAAAAGGCAAAAGTTCCTATGACAATTAATTTAATAGCACAACAATTAAAAGATAAATCTGTTTCATTTTACCAAAAACATAAAAAAAAGATTATAATTGGAGGTATTACTGCAGCTGTGTTAGGAATAGGCGCATTAGGTTATTATCTTTATAATAATTATCACCTCTGCTGTCCTCGTTCATTAGACATTATTTGTGGTGAAGTCACTTGTTCAGAACCCGAGTCGGCTCCTGTATCTAAACCAGACAAGGAAACTAATAATATGAATGATTTAATACGTCAACCTAAAATACCATCACCATCATCTACACCAAGAATAGCTGAATCAGATATGATTGCGAATCCTAGACGAGCACCAGAAGGAGTAAACGATAATATTGATAAAATACTTAGTTGGGGTTGGTTTGTTACAAAACAGCCAGAACAACCACATGAACCTCAGCCATCACAAACAAACGATTTAGGAGAAATTAAACTTAAAACATATCCAAGACGACACGTTTCAGATCCAATTGAAATTGATTTGGTCAAAGAAGGAATTGATGGTATAAAAACAAAGGATGACTTAAAAAAAGAATTTAATCCTGAGAAAGGAATAGAATATGATTCAAATAAACTTGCGAAACCAGTTTATAATAAAGATAACGGCACATTAACAATCATACCAAAAAAGGATAAAGATGGAAAGCCATATATTGGCAAAGCACAATTATCAATAAGAACAGAAGAAGGTGATTGTTCAACATATTGCTTTGAATTTTCGAATAAAAAACCAGAAGCATTGAAAAAAGGAACAGTTGTTTATGTTAGTGAACATGGTTCTAAAGAAATTATTCTTGAAGATTATTTTAGTGATGATGGTGGAAACAGCAAACTTAAAGTAAATAGTGTTGAAGTCTTTGATAAAGGAAAAGATGTCGTAGGGGAAATTGTTGCTGGAAAGGTTAAAGCCACAAAAGAAGGGCGTAAAATACCGATTAGTTCTACAGGACCAGATTTTTACACACTTAGAACATCAACCGGATTAGATGCAAATGGAGCAGTAAAAATTAAGATTACTGTCAGCGACGAGAATTATAGTGTCGAAAACTGGTTCTGGGTTGCTGTAACTCCTGTGAATGATTGTCCACGAGTTAAGAATGATGCAAAAGGAAATATAACACGATATATTCCCAAAGGTTCAAATGTAAGAATGCATAGTGAAGATATGTTTGTTGACCCTGAAGGAGATAATATAATTGTCACCTCAAACACAGCAGGTGTCAAAGTCAAAAATATCGACGACCACATTTTTGTCATAAATTATGATAAAGACACTGGCGCTCCATTGAAAAAAACAGTTTATGTTGAATTAAACGCAACAGATGGCTCAAGTGGAATGTGCCAAACATTAGAAGGTAAGATGACAGATAAATCAACAATAAGAGTAACACCTGTTTATTTTCATAGTTGGGAAGAAATTTCACTTAATGGCGGATATGTTATAAGATACAAGGTTTTGGATACATTTCTGGTTGAAGGGGATGGTATAAAATGTGGCCACGAAGATTGTATGTATGAAGGTTACATCTCAGGATTAGAAATATCGCTGTCTTTTAGAAAACAGATGGAAGATACAATTAATTACATTGTAGAACATAATTTGTCTTTGACTAGCATTTCAGGAAAATTAAAAATTAGAACTAATAAAGAACAAATTGCTGAAGAATTCGGATATATAAAAACAGAAGGATTAACAGATAAGGTTGACATTGAGGTAGAAAAATTAGATTCTACACCATCTGTTATTAGAGACATTTTAATGAATGAAATGAAACCAGGGAGATATTTGCAACAAGGGCAAGTGTTTATACAAATTGAATTTAAAAAAAAGAAGTGATAATTATTGTTTTGATTTAAAGTACATATTATATGAATATTTAATTTACATTAATTAGAGTGATTAGTTTAACTATATAATTAGTGTTAAGTTAATTAGAAGTTTAGTTTAATAGTTCTTATAATTGTTTATTCTTACTTCTACAACTCGCCACCGACAGTAAATAAGACTTCTGTTGTATCTTCATCTTTTCCTGGAGAATAAAATGGTTTTAATTTAAAATCAATTCTAAAATCATCCAATGAATTAAATACAACCCTCATTTTCGGTCCGACACCTACTTGAACATATCTGTCTCCTTTAAAAGTAGCTCTTTCTGTTTGTGGAACATCTATCCACTGTTTCATTTGACCATCTGCATGTATCCCCAAAAGATAAAGAGAACCTATTTTACCTATATCAAACAAAGATTCCAGAGAACCATCTACAGTGAATAAACCACCAGTATTATTATGATTTGGATTGAAAACCCAAGAAGCACTGGCTTTATATTCAAAATCATCCAACGGAGATAATGTACAATTTCCTATTTCATCACCAAAAACAGTAAATTGAACTTCTGTCGTTGCTGAAGAAAAGTCAACATTATTATAGCCTAAAGCTAAAAATCCACCAAAAGGTATTGTTCTGAACAACCTGCGCATTTCTCCGCCAAAACCAACATTTGTTCTGCTTTTTGAAAAATGATTATAAGCATTACTTTGAGCGATTAAAAAAAAGTTTACATCATCAACCTTAGGTGAGAAAGAAACTTTAAATGATCCACTTAATTCAGGATTTAATGCTTTTAGCCATTCGCTATTATTTCCAAAGAGATGTGAATAGGAAATTTTCGGATGGATTATAAGTTTATAACTTCTTTTTTCATATTTTAAAGGTATCCTTTCAAATTCTCTTCCATCTGAAGGGTATTTTGCAATAACAGCATCATCTTCATCAACCAAATAATAAACAATATTAAAATAATTATTTCCAAACCCAATATTTTTTGGATTTGCTCTTAGATGATACAATAATTGGTTTGGCTGAGAAGTATCCATTTGTTTTAAAGAAATACCATCTGCATCTGTTTTATATATTAATTCAAATTTATCATCATCATTGCATTTTATTACACGAATAGTAGACAAGCAGATATTTCCTTTTTCTCCACCCCTCTTGTTGAAACATTGTTCCACTTGGATTACAGGATTAGTACATTTTGTCCGCGCCTCAGCATCCGCCGAACCAACAACAATTAAAGCAGCCAAACCTACACCACTAAGAATCGCCTCTGATTTATTAAGAACTTTACTAAGAACTACTCCTGCCTTATCAGCAACATAATCAAATGCTTTATGAAACCTGCCTTTTTCGCCAGAAATACTTTCGGTTTTATGAGAAATAGCGCCATCTGTTGAACCAACTGTTTCTGCTACAATTTCATCAAGATTCATACCAGAAGGTATAACCATTCCATTTATATAGTTTTTCATTGTTATTCCTCGTGAGTAAATTCAAATTTGATTTATGGAAACATTGTGTTTAATGGAAACATCATGCTTATTAAACATTTATCTTATTATCATCATTGCATCATGCATTAATCTTGGCGCAGATTTAATAACATCGCTTCCTTTTATCGCTCCATACATCAATGTTTCAGGATTATTTAAATATCCAATAGCTTCTCTCAAAAAGGTTTTATCTGTTTCGCTATAAATGCGTTTCTCCTCTCTGCCTTTTTCCACTCCATCATTTCTTTGCAATTTAATTAATCTGAACATCTGCGCAATCTCTGTTGGAGATGCAATTATAAATCTTCCAATTTGGTCCCGCCCATACAATAGATTATAAAATGATTTTAATGCTGGATCTTCGGGCTCATTTATGTCTTGCAGTTTAGCTGTTATGTCATAAGCTGAAGTTGTATTTGTGCTGTAAGATGATGAAGTTACTTGCGATGTTTGCGCTGGTTTAACATGTTCAACACTCTCAACACACTCAACATATTCAACACTTCTTACAGGTCTTTCTTCTCTTCTTGATACTCTTGTTGATGCACCAGTTGATACTTCTGTTTGTGTTCCTGCTTTTTCTGAATTTTGCTGTGTTTTTACTTTTACAACAGCATAACCAGAAACAACTTCCAGTTTTGGCCTTTGAGCAGCTGTTTGAGAGATAGTTGCTTCTTTAGCTGATGGAATTGCTTCTTGTGCTCTCTGCGGTTTAGATGTATTATTATCAATCTCATCATTAACTACAACAGGTTTACCTGCTTTTTTTTCAACTACATCCTTATATATTCTTGCTTCATTATCCAATTTAATCAACAATTCTTTTGCCTCGCCAACAACCTGTGAATAAAGCTCATTGTATCTTTTCGCTTCTCTTCCAACAAAAACCATGCCTTCTAATTCCTTATGAACTAACAAATAACTTTTATGTGTTGATATATCTAAAAGTTCTTTGACTTCTTCTGTTGTTGTTGATTCTTGTTTAACATTATCTTTAATTTTATCTCCAATTCTCTGCAATAAAGCAGCGCTTCTCTCCAGATACATCACATCTGCCCTTAACTCTCGCCTTAAATCAAAATATTTCATGCCTGACGAGCAAACTAACTGCATTTCTCTATATAAAGCATTTATCTTCGGCGTCAAACTCTCGTCCAAGAATTTCTTTTTCTGTCGCCTTGAAATGTCTGCATCGCCTGTCGGAACCTCGCTGAGGAAATCCTCGACGACAGGTCTCTCCACCCTAATTATCCCATCCAGTCTTCTCTCAAGGTCGTCTTTAACTGCCCTTACTTCTATGGGTGATGACGAGTGCAGATATTTTTGGATAATTTTATCGTCGTGAAAACTGCCTAAAGAATGGACGGCATGGCCGTAGGAGAGGATGAATTGGTTTGGCTGGTGTATTGAAGGAAGAGAGGTTAATGCCGCTTTAAAATTAGGTAAGGTTATTGCTTCTATTAATAAGTAATAGCCATGCGCTGTACTATTCAAATTATCAATTGTTACATCAGCATCAGTAGATGTTCTGCTCACTGATTCTAATATCAAACGAGAAACCTTTGTATTTACTTTTTTAGTTTGCTGTTTCAAATATCCTCCAATTGCCGAGTTAATGGTTTCAATCATTTCCTTTAAAGGGATTATTTTTCTCCATACTGATTCTTTGTACGGTGAAGTCTCAAATACACTTAGAGGATCATACACATTTAAACAATCTTCTAATTCTCTCTGAACGGCAATTATTTCTTCTCTACTTTTTGTTAAATCATCATCAAACGTTCTTATTTTTCTAACTAATTTGCCTGCGTTAGTTATTGCCCTATCTAATTCTCCCTTATTCTCTGCCCATATACTCAAGCTTATTCGCTGTTTATCTTCTTGAGGTTTACTCATTTATACCACCGCTGTTCAGACATTCTACTGAACACAAAATTTTTTCTTCTCCTGTTATTGGGTGAAATACCACTAACTGATTATCTTTCATTTGTTTAGATTTCCATATCTCTGCCATTTTTGGTTCTTCTGATTTCAGGCGTTGATATGCATCAGCAAAACCTTGTTCCCAATTATAGTTCACTTCAATAAAAGGCATACTTTGAGGTAGTCTATAACTTGGATTTTTTGCTCTGTAATCATCTTCATTCTTTTCCAAACATTCACAAACAAAAAGCTCGTTAAGTATCTTGCCAAGTGTGTCTATATTCATTCTTGAATATCCATTTAACTTTTTTACCATCTTATAAATATTATCTGCAGTAAAATAAATATCATTAGGATTAATTAAATTAAAATTATCTGGAACTTGTGAGGCGATAATTTCTTGCCTTTTTTCAGGTTCTTGCATTTCATGTGAACTTTCAGTTTCGCTTCTTTTTTCCATACCACCTTGTTTTCTAGCAACATAATCGTATATAACTTTCATGATTTCGTCGCCAAAAACAGGATATCCTATAATCGATTTGCACATTTGCTGAAAATACACTTCCATTGCATTGTAAACATCCTGCATTTCAACATACATTTTTCCGTCGTGTGTTATTCTTTCATGATTGTGGAGCAACATAGAACCATATATCATTTTGAAGAGATTTTTTGTGTAACTAATTGCTCTTATTTTTCTTGGGATAATTTTATGCAGGGTATTCTCAAATGGATTTATCATTTCAACATATTTAAGATTCATGCCCTCGCCAATTAAAGATTTTAAAGCAGTTTCTTCTTTTGAGCTTAAAGCTTGTTTTGTTTTTAGAAGCCCGCTCATATTCCTTGCAACAGTTCTTATCACTTCACCTATGTGTTCTTCACTAGTATCTGTTCTCAGCTCAACAAATCTTCTTCTCATTTCTTCACTTAAATCTAGATAACTTTCTATTGCATCAGCTGTTATGAATGATTTGTTTGCTTTTAATAAGAATTCCAAAACTCTCCTGTCGCCTGTTTCTGGATTAATGCTTGGGCTTGTTACTTTTCGCGGATAATCTTTTCCCTCAGCAAGACACAAAATCATTTTATAATGATCATTGTCATTGCCTTCTGTAAGATAATTCTTTGCTTCGATAATATAACCTATTCTTGCATGATTCATCTCTTCAAAATTCCTCATTTCAGCAGCATTTGTGCTTGAGACCATCTTATAAATCATGCCTTCTGGAAACAATCCTAAACATGCATCAATAATTACAGTTTTTCCAGAACCACTTGGGCTGATAAACATAATATTAACACCACCAAGTATCCCAAAGGCAACAGAAAGAATATTTTTTTCTTCACCGCCGACACCTACGTCTTTTGCATATTCAAGCAAATAAGTTGTGGGTTTTCTTTGAACTAATTCAGTTAATTGTTTATTTTGATGTTTTTCAACAACAGAGTCAATACTTGAATTATCTGTTCTTGCATTTCCACCTATAGGTATTTCTTCTCTTATTTTTCTTCTTATATTCTTTTCTTCTCGTCTTTCGCTTAAGGGGTCTCTTCGATTCGCTTGTGCTGTTTTATCCACTAGTGTTCTTATATCCTCGCTAGGCATATATTCACTAGGCTTTTCTCTTTCTGCAGAGCCATCACTACTTACTCCATTATCAACTATCACTCCTTTTTCTCTTAATACCTTCTCTACTCTTCTATTAAGTGGAATTAACTTGCCTCTTGTTTCTGTTTGCTCTTGTGGATTTTGTGCTTTTTTTTCAGGCTCCTGCACTAGCTTATAATGTCTTCTCAATACATCATAATATTCTTCGAGAAAAACATAAAATGCTAGGTGTTCTTTCCATTTTTGTTCTCTTGCCATCAATGCTTTTAATTTTTGCTGCTCTGTATCATCATCTCCAATTGTTCCCCTATCTAACACAGCATCAGAAAGTCTAGTAAGTACACTTCTATCGTATAAAAAGTCATGAAATAGTTTTTTGTGCGCAGTTCTATTCATTTAGGAACACCTTTTATTGAGTTTTAATATTTCAGTGGTATACTAAAAGTGATTAATTTGTAGGAAAACTAATTCAGTTTAGTATATAACTAATAATTTTTCATTTAATTTGTAATAATGAACTAATTATGTTATAATCACTTAATTATTCCTCTTCATTATCCGAATTGTATTTATGTTTTTCAAACTGTGCTAATAAATGAGCTGTTGTAACAAGTTCGCTTGGCGATGTTAAATCTAATTCTATTGCTGTTTCATGATATAATCTATCTATCTCTCTTCCAGATTTAAGTGTTACATCTAATTGCGAGAAGTTTAGTAATTCACTTATATTTACATCGCCAAATATCCTACCCTCTTGGCAATTTGCTTCCATCTTTTCCATTATTTTTCTGTGTATTGCTATTTCCTCTTCCGGTGTTTTTGGATATCCCATTGTTAATTTTTTCATCCTACTTCTTATTGCCTTGTCTATCTTTTCAGGTTTATTAGTTGCAAATATAGTTATAATTGGCACAAACAAATATTCTAACATACATGTATTTAATGTAGTAACAATCATGTCCATTTGACTATTGTCAGCACCCTTTTGGCTTCTTTCACCAGTAATTCCATCTGCTTCATCAATAACAAATACAGCACCTTCGTAATTTCCATCTCTTACTTCTTTGAAAATCTTTTTATATGCACTATTAACATTAATTGCACTGCCACCAAAATAAGTACTTACTAACTCAGCGCCTTTTTTCACATGAAATAAAAGGCCGGCTTCTTCAGAAAGACCTTCTATTAATGTGGTCTTACCTGTTCCAGGCGGACCTTTAAGAAGATAATTGAAAAATATTTTTCCAGGATTGTATCTTTTATTAAGCCTTTTTCTGTCATTGATTTTTTTTATTATATTTCTAAATTCCTCTTTAACATCTTCGTGGCCAGCTATATAATCATGTTCTCTCACTTTCCTTATTTTCTTTCTTTCATCAAATGCTGGATCTTCAAAACTTATCTCCACATAATTATCTTTTTTATTAACTCGTGTATTCTCTTCAAAATCAATAACATAAGTTTCTCCTTTTATTTGTGCAGTCTTTTTTTTAATTTTGTTGTATATACCTCTATGTGTCTTTGCCATAGTTTCTAATGAAGAGTCAATATTCCAGTCAAAGAAAGCCAGTGTAAATGCTTCTGTCTCTCTTTTAGTTTTATAACACATTTTAGAAATATACGCTTTGATTATATCGCTAATAGCATCTGTGCTTGTTTTTTCGAAATCAATTTTTATATCTTTGAATTCATCACTGCTTTTTCCATTTTCATAACTTAACACTTTTTTGCCGACTTTTGCGCCGAGATATATGCCTAATAATAATGCTTCAACATCGCCTAATTCTTCTTTATATTTCTGAAATACAGCTTCTTGACTGGTAAAAAAAGAAAGAAGAGCGTTATAAACCTTGTTTGATGATGTAGTTTGCTCTGTATAGCCACAACTACTTAATCTTCTTTCAAGGTTATAACCTCTCTCACCTAATATTGATGAAGTATTGTGTTCTGCTCTAAAATACTCATTAGGTGTCACTAAAATTTCAGTTATCATTGTTAAAGCACCAGTTAGCTCATTTTGTCTGTTTCTATTTGTCGTAATTTGCTACAGATCTCATCTCTGTTAAAAGGTTTTGTTCGTACTTCATGTCGTCATCTGTTTTAGGTCTAGTCAAGTCACTTACCTCTGGTGCCTCTCCTGGTTTCATTGTTGTGCTGCTAGTCATTCCTCTTATGATTACTCTTTTCTTTAGTTCTACCTGATTTGCTCTACCTGCAAGATTAACATATTGCTCAAGAGATTCGTCTGCTTCCACTTCTTTTACTGCAGCAGCAGCAATTGTATCCCCTGACACACTAGGTCCGATTTGTACTTGTGCAGTATATACTGCATCTAATGTCTGAAGTTTTGTGTACATTTCTTCTTGTTTGTTTTCTAATTCTCTTATTTCTCTTTGTACACTACCTAAGCAATTTTTGTTCACTGTATAATTATTTTTATCAGTTATGTAATTATCTCTCAATTCTTTTTTTTCTTTTCTTAATGCTTTGATCTCTGCATCTAAATCTTTTCTTGATTCTTTATTTTTTAATGGTGTTGTTTTTAATTTTTCTTCATTCTCTCTAATCTTAGCATGTATCTCACCCATTAAATCATATGCAGAGATAGAAGATTCAGCTGCTTCTCTCATGATTATTTCATAATGGTCTGCTAATTTGTATAATCCTGATGGTGTACCACCGCGAGTTGTACTCTCATCATGCAATCTTTTTTCAATAAAATCAATATCCCATTTTATTGCATCACGTCTGGTTTGATAATCTGCGTCAGCATCCTCTAATTGTTTTACACCATCATTTTTCCATGATGAAGGCAGTCTCTTGTAAACCCAATAACCTATTTCCTGAAGAACTGATAATTGTTTAAGGTCTTTCCCTTCTAACCAAGTTCCAACTAATGCTCTTTCCTCATCAGCAATAGCTAGTTCTTCAAGAGCTTGTCTTGGTGTATATTGTGGGTTACTACCTGGTTTATTGCCTCTCTCTTTCTTAAATTTCTTAGATTTTGCCAAGAGGTCATCTGTTGTTTTTTCTGTCGCATCATTAACTTTACCCTCTATTCCATGTATATTATCTGTCCTAACCCCTCCTTGCTCATCCTCACCAGTTGGTATTGCAGCTGGCACATCATCATCATTTCTTCCGCTTGCATCTTCCATTTTAATCCCTCCGCATTTAATTTTAATTTTTTAGTTTATTTTTATCTAATTTTTTACTTATTTTGTTTTATTCTTTTATTTCATTTATCTCATTTATTTTTCAATCTGTTTTTTATTTTGTTTTATTTTTCCATTATTTGTTTGATTTCTCGACTATATTTTGAATTTATTTTAAAGGGTTTGTTATTTTAAGCAAGTTATTTTTAAAAAACCCAAAATAAAAAATTAAGCAATAATATTAATTAAACTCACTTCACTGCCTGTGCAGTCGGCTGCATAGCTGTTCCAGGCACCTGATACAATCCAAGCACTTTCTTGCCCATTACATCTGTTTGTGTTACTACATAGTCCAGTCTAGCGCCTTCGTCATGCATCATCGCTGTTCTTTTACCCTCAACCATCTTCTGGTCAAGCGAAAGGTTGTTTGGATCAGCTGAGCCGCTCATTACAGGAAAAGCTGCATACAATCTTTTTGCATAATCCTTTTCCATGCCAACTACACCAGTGCATGCCTGAACAGTCATTGCCATTCCTTCTCTGTCTTTCTCATAATTTCTTGCCATTGTTCCCATCAGTGCGGGGAAATTCGCGTCTGCTGCGCCCTTAAACACATTGTAAGCAATGTCGCTTTCATCGCCTGTTTTAACCATCTCAACAACTGTCTTTTTCGCCAATTCTTTTTCTACACCTTTTGACGACATAACTCCGTAAGTTATAGCTGCAGCGCCTGCTCCAGCTACTGCCATTGCTATAAGATAACTTACAGCACTTCCATTTCTGCATCCTAATACCATTTTAATTACCTCCATGTTTTATTTTTATTTTTTACATTCTAATTACTTATACTCTATTTTTTGTTTTTTATATTCTATTTTCCGATGTCATTCATTGATAATTAACAGCATGACGAAGAGGTTCTGATGTTACATTTCGTTCTGTTGTTACACTCTCCATTGCCATTCTTCTCAACAATGACGCTAATCGTAAAGTGTCTTTTGAAAACTCTTTATCACTCTGAGCTGCATAATCTTTTTCTGCAATTAATTTGACTTCGAAAAATGAACCATTAATTGCTCTATACACTCTTTCCAAATATTCTATTGCTGAAGAAACATTTCTCAGCCTTTCTTTATTCCATTCAATACAGTAGACTTCATGCAAGGGTTTGTGTTTTTGTTCTGGCATTATTTCTAACGCATCTGGCTGAACCATATTATTTATTCCTGTTGATCCAACTTCCTCCATTGCAGCTTTGTCTATTCTCACTACGTCAAAAATCACCGCCTGTTTTTCATACAGTCCTTTCTCCATTCCATGCATTGTTTCTTTTCCAAATAATAACTCCTTTGCTTTTGAGAAAGAAGCATCAATATAATCTGAAATTTTCTGTGCTCTTTGTTTAATCTTTCGCTCGTTTAGTTTTCTTGTTAAATCTATCGCTGCATTTTCAACAATTTGCCCAAAAGGCAGATAGATTCCTAACTGTAAAATAGATAATCCTCCAAAAGATATACCTTGACCACTAACCTCGCTGTCATAAAAAGTCTGTAAATCAAAATAATCACCAGCTTCCCTGCATCTTCTTGGAAATGCCCCTAAACCTTGGAGCAAATCACTAATTTCAGAAGCAGAGCTCTCAAACTGAGTTATTCTTCTATCTAAAATATCATAATTAATATCAGTATTGGGAACTGTTCCAGAAACATCATTGACAGTTACAGGAAGATTCCTTACAGAAACATCTCTTCTATAAGCATCTCTTCTGCTAAATACATTGTCTTCATCTATTGCCCTAACTCCTGCTCTGATTCCACTAACATCTTCAACAACAACCATTTTAACCCCATGTTTTATGAAAATTTAACTCTACTTGTTTATTAAAATGAATTACCAACATTTGTTTGGTTCGTTTGGTTCATTTTTTCTGTACTTTTCATTTACGCTATGGTCCCCATCTTTTTTTTCTATAACTAATATTGTCGGATAATAATATAAACTTGTGTTGTAGTTAAGGGGACAACGCCGGAGAATTTGCGGTTATTTCAAAAAATGCTCATAATATTCGGAAAAAACGTTATTCTCACTCAGGAGTAGTTGTAAACCAAAGAATTTAAATATAAATAATAGTTACCTTTTTACATGACAGAACAAAACAGAGATATTGCAACAGTCTTTAGTGATGCATATTCCAGATGTCTTCCTAAAGTTTTGGGTGACCAGCACTCTTTCTTGCTTGATTCGCTGGAATCATTTTTAACATCTTGTCAAAATAGTCATAGTCAAAATACCACTCTGTTGATTTTAGGTCCAAGCGGACAGGTTCTTCCTTATTCATGCCAATACACTGATAATGGTAAATTTGGTTCTTCAAACAGAGCAAGAATAAAAAAAATGGTTGGTAATGGAAAAATAATTCTTTTGGATTATGTAGCTGAATTCGCTAAATCAGGCTTAATTAGAGCATTAGATACACTAACACACTTTGGTTTTTTTAGTGATGATTCTTTTCATTTAGGAAAGTTTGTATTACAAGAAGATTTAAATCCAAATAGTTTAGAAAGCGCAACTATTTCTTTCATATTAAACAATCTCAAAGATAATTTACGCATTGCTGATAATTCTGTTGCTGCTGTAGATGCAAATCTTTCAATACATCATGCTTCTGTCACAAAACTTGAGCTTGAGAGAGTTTATTGTGAAATATTCAGAGTTTTGCAGCCATGTGGATTATTGCATTTAGGAGAAGGCAATGTAAATATGAATTACAGCGAGGACAAATTAATAAAAATTGGCCAAGATTTAGCGTCAATATTAAATTCTTCAGTATTAATACGCGACGAGAGAGAACCTAAACCAGATTATGTTTTAACTTCATTTTTTGAAGTGGGGAAATATTATGATGCTCTTCCAGTAACAAGTAAAGCTGAAAGCGCGTCTTTAACTAATTATCTCCCTGTAAATGTTAATGAGATGGGAAATGTTATTATTTCATTAAATCAAAGAAAAGATAATACAGTTAATAGATTAATTGGAACAATTACTAAACCCTCAGAAATAAAAAGCGCTTTGAGAAATAAAGGCTACAAACAAATTACTGTCTTTGAATGCGCAGGCGGTATCATAATTCCTCTTATAGACACACAAATGCCTGATGACATTGAAAGACATATAATCCCTGTGAACAGATTTTATGATGAGATTCAAAGGAGAGCAAATGGTTATTCTGGTATTGACGATGAGCTTGTTGGTCAAATTAGCAAAGGGATTGAATTTGAAAGGGGCAATGCATTAAAAGGAATTGTTGAATTTTACATGGGTGAATCTATTATTCTAAACACACTTCAAAAAGTTGGCTTTGTGGATATTCATGTAACCCATCATAGAACAGAGCCGTTTTATAATATAACTGCGAAGAAACCAAGATAAAATATAGTAAGTGGCACAACTTACACAAAAATATACAAGCTCGTTACTATGCTTCTTCATTCAAACAATCCATAATTCTTCTCTAATATCTCCTTTGCCAGCTTCTTATTAAATAAAAACCAATTATGACCGCCTTCAACTTCCACAAATTTTGAATGAGGAATTCTCTTATGCATATTTTCTGTCATTTCTTTTGTCATAAGCGGGTCATCCTTGCCTCTCAATATAAGAATAGGCATATTCAGAAGTGAGAGTTTTTTAGTGACATCATAATTAAATGTTGCCTTAAAATTAAGTTGTAATGAAACAGGATCAGTAGATTTAAAACCAACTCCTAAAATATTTTCTTCATTTATCTCGGTGCTGGTATAATAATCATACTTGAATCTTTTTTCAAATGCCTTGCCACAATTTTCAATTATATTATTAATAATATCCTTCAATGGAATTTGCTTGTTTGCATCTACAGGACTTATGTCAGAAGTATCTATTAGTATAAGCGCACCAACTTTTTCAGGGTATCTCACCCCAAACTCAAGTAAAATCATGCCACCCATAGAATGGCCTGCAATTATTGGCTTGTCAATCTTAAAATGTGAAAGGATTTCATTTAATGTTTCAGCAAATGTATCCATTGTAACTTTGTCATCTGGATAAGTATCTGAGTAAGATTCAGAGTCACCATGCCCTGGAAGATCGTATGAAAGAACAGTATGGCCTTTTTTATAAAAAGCATCCATCAAAACTTTGCCAGAAGTGTCATTCTGCGCATTGCCATGAATAAACACAAAGGGTTTTTTTGTGTGGTTTCCCTGCTTAAATGAAACAGATATCTTCATGCCTTGTTTAGTCTTAAATTCTGCCATTGTAATATAGAAAGAGGATTCTATATTAAAATCTTATTAAACAGTTAGTTTGTTTTTCAAAGGAAAAACATACATTTTCACTACTATACAGATAAAATTTATAAATCAAACAATCATACTATCTATTTATAGATATAAATTGGATATTGGGTAGTCAGTATTGTGGGGATGCTTAATGCATGAAGAAGTATTAGAAGATCTTGGTTTTAGCAAAAATGAAGCAAAGGCATACCTGGCATTGCTTGAATTAGGCTCAGCAACAGCAGGTCAAGTAGCTGAAAAATCCAAGGTTCACAGAACAAATGTATATGATGCACTAGAAAGAATGCTCGAAAGAGGCGTTGTTTCATACACTATGATTTCTGATGTAAAATATTTTCAGGCAACACCACCGCAAAATCTTTTCAGGCTGCTTCAGGAAAAAGAAGATAAATTAACAACTGTTCTTCCTGAGCTTTTATTAAAATTGCAAATGTCAGAAAATAAAAGCGAATCGCATATATTTCAAGGATTAAAAGCATTCGTGGATCTTTTATACAGCCTTTTAAATTACAAAGAGCCAATTCTTGTTTACGGCATACCAAAAGAAGCGCCGATTTTAATGAAAACTCTTATACCTCATTTTCACAAAAAAAGGATTCCTATGAAGATACCTATGTGGCATATTTATAATCATGATGCTACAGAAAGAATAGACTTTCTTAATAAAATGTCTTATACAAAAGCAAAATCATTGCCCCAGAGATTTGATTCAAAGGTTTCAACTGTTATTTGCGGCGATGAAGTGGTAATTGTAGCATGGATTTCTCCAGTGATGACAATCCAAATAAAAAACAAGCTATTATCTGAATCATATAAAAATTATTTCAATATTCTATGGGAGTCTGCGAAGTAAACACAAAAAATAAATTGAGTAGGAAATTCTCAAAATGAACTCTCTCATCGTCATTCATCTCGAATCATTGCTTCTTGAAAAAAGAGTACATACTCCAGAAGAAATAACTGCATCTAAAGAATTACTTGAAAAAATTGCGCAAAGAATAGAAGTATCTATCCTGCAACAGGATATGGTTTATTATCTAGAAGGAAAAGGTTATGTTGGTTCTCAATACACTGTTTTTGAAAAGATAAGAGAATATCTTCCATCAATGGTGTATATACCATGGTCTAGAGGCGGAATATGGAAACAAGCAATTGTAACAAAAGAATTATTGCTTGAAGCAAAACAATATACAAAACAAAATACTGAACAAAAAGCAACAGAAGGACTACAATTTGATGCGAAACAAGGTACAAGACAAAATACAAAACGAGAAGTAGAAGGTATGCAACAAGAAAGCAATTCTATCTGCGGCGTTGCTTATAACTTTTGTATTGAAGCAGTTTACAATGCGCTTGTTGGACAAGAAAGTGAAACACATCAGAAATCTCAATTTGAAAAAGCTGCAAGAGAACATCTGCACTGGCTAAATGATAAATTCGAAAGAATATTTAATCAAAGGCTTAACGCAAAAGTATTGGAAGAATTGACTGATAAAATTGTTTGAGTTATAGTTTTCGTAGTTTTTTAGTTCCTAGGACGAAGTCCACCGTCTCATGAATTTTAATTATTATCTAAGTTATTATCAATTATTATCTAATTATTTTATCGTAAGCTATTAACAGCACAGAATTATAATAAATTATTAACTTTCTTCATGAACTTTGTTGGACATGCCAAGAACTAAATAAAAACAAATACAAAAAGCAAGAAAGAAGGCATTATTATCTCAAATGCTGCGGCAATGCAGCGAAGAAGTCAATCTTTTGCTCTGTTGATACTGAAGTATAATCTTTTTTAAGTTTTTCAATAGTTGCTATAACATCATTAACACTTACATAAACTTTGCTTTCGTTATCAAATACTTTATAATCTCTTTCTTCAGAGCCGCTTTTTGAGAATCTGCCGATTACTAATGTTCCTTTTTGGCTTCCATTCATATCTGTCCTTACTTGAATACCAACTCCTGCTTTCATAGCTTGGTAAGGATTCTTAAATGCAAAGTCTTTTACAAGATCTAAATCACCATAATCTTTTGTAACACTTTTTGTTTTTTCTCTAACTGTGTTTTTTGTTACCAATCCACCATAAACATCACCATAAGGCAATGATATCTTTTTGAAAAATAAGTATCTTACACCCGTGCCATCACTTAATTCATAATCAAATTCGGCCTGCTCATCAATACCATTTGGATTAATGCCATACCTGCTCATTAATCCTGCTTCAAACTCTCTTTTAAATGCCTCTAATTTTGCCTTTAAACTTCTTGCTTTATGAAATTCGTCTGCATTCTTTTCATTAATCTGTGCAAGCTTTGTCATGTCAAGAGCCACAAGCATTTCAGTGATATTATCATCCAATGCTGCTTTTTTATATACTTCTAAGCCTTCTTTATTTAATCCTTTTTCCTGCACTTCTAAATCCTTTTTATTAAATGTTGTTGAATTATTATTGCACTGTCTAGCTATTTCTTCCAAAAGATATTCAATAAAAATATGCGGCTCGTCATCAACCTTTTTAATGCAGTCTTTTCTTATTGTTTCTAAATTATCAACATTTATTTTTTCCAAGAATTCTTGAATAAATGAAAAGACAGTTTCATATTGTATCCTTGTAGTCGAGAAAACATCCACAACATATTTTCTTGCTCCAATAATTTCTTCAGTTACATGCCTGCTTAATAATATACCCTTTGCATCAACACCATATTTCTGCACAGCTTCATTAAATGTCTTCTCCTTAAGAGCATCTCCAAATGTGGTTATTACATAATCTTCTAATGTAGGAACAGCAGTTCTTCTCACATAATCATACGCTTTTACATTCAGCTCTTCTGCACTATCGCTGTCTCCAGTATAGTTTACAGCTGGAATTAATAATGACGGCAGTTTTATTAATCTTGTATTTGTTCTTTGCATAGTTGTCATGGTAATTCACTCCTGTTTATATAGTTTTTTTCTTTCTGTGTTCTGTTTCTATGTTTTCTTTCTGTTGGCAGCGTTAAAACTCTTGTTCGGTTGTCTTGTTAGATTATCTTGGCATGCCGTAACTGCAATTAGCCCAAGGCACAAAAATCCTGTCAACCTTACATTCCAATTTATCCCTTGTTTTTTCATAATTCGGCGCTAATCTTATCACTGTTTCCATTGCCTCACCCATTGTTGCGTCAGACAATGCGCTGAAAAGAAAATATTCTGGATGCCTTTTTACTGCTTCTTTGGCAAGATTTACTATTGATTTGCTATATTCTCTGCTTTTCGCTTCACTCCAAAATATGCCTGCCCATATTAATGTTGAATCTGTTTTATAAGCATCAACCATATCTTGTAAATTTTCCACATCCTGTTTGGTTTTCATTCCTGAGGTCTCAAGCTCTGCAATATACTCAGGATGCTCCTTCATTGTTTTTTTGCCGATATAAGCAACAGATTCATATAACGCAGTTAGTTTTTCTGCCTCGCTGCTTCTTACTACTTGGCACCCTCTTATGCCCATAGCAGCGACGTAAAGCACTAATCCTGTTTTTAAAACACTTCCTATAAATCCCATCATAATCACCCTTACTGTTTCTTAATTTTTATTTATGTTTTATTATAATCATATTCTATTTAGAAAAACCCAACAACAATGGCGCAGATGCGACGGGGGTCGCCCCCTTCGGGGTGTCGCATAGGGCAAAATCCGCAGATTTTGACCGTCTGCCGCCATTTTTGTTGTTGGGTTTTTCCACCCCTACTTCATATCAGTTAACACAAATTTATGATTTTCTAACTATTTGAACAATCTATTCGCAACATATCCCACAAGATAACTGCCAAGGTACAAAGCAACCTTTGTTCCTGCCATTGTGCCTGCTCTTTTCAAATCTCCTGTTGTTGCAGCGTCGTAAACATCGGGCGCCAATGATGCAAGGCCGCCTAAAACACCTGCAACCTTTGCCTCAAGATTATTTGTATCGCTGATACCGGCGACAAAACCAGCGCCGATAGCAATACTTGGAGAAATAGGATTTGTTACATTAACATCATAAGGAATAGGTACACACCTTCCTGCCCTTGTAACATAAGATAAAAACGTCATTAAGCCAATCTTGCCTACACCGTTCATAAAATTTCCAAGAGTGGAATCACCAGATGTTTGTCGGCGATAATTGTCTGCTGTTGATTGCACCATTGTTTTAACCTCGTTATAATTTTAATCTGATTGTGATTGTAATTTCAATCTCAACTTAATTTTTGTTGCATATTTTTGAGTAGGATTTGAGCAACAAGTGCAGTTTACATTCAATGTAACACACTGTAATCCCTAACCGCACTCAGTTGCTCTGTGTATAAATTACTGGGATAAATTATTATGATAAATCACTCGAATTAGAACATAGATAGACACATGGTAGATATAAACTTAAGTTGTAGTCTTTGCCACGTCATTTCGGAAAAAACAGGAAGAAAACGAAAATTATTATATGTTCGATTTCAAATTAGGAGTATTGTATAAATAAAAAATGCGGATTTATTTTACTTATGATATAATAGTGACACAAAAATTTATAAAGTCAGTTTCATTCCTTTGTGAAAAGATATAATCCAGAAAATAATTATGTTGTAAAGAAAAATCATGTTATGAAAAGTGTATTACTAAAATGGATAAGCAAAAACCAGCACCAACATTAGAAACAGCAGTTGATTTAGAAAGTAAAGGCGAATATATTTCTGCTGCGCAAATGTTTAAAGAATTAGGTATGTTAGAAAGAGCGATTGATGTTTCTCTCAAACCACAAGGTTTTCAATCTCCAAAATTTAAATTTGCAGCAGAAACAGCGCTAGAATTAGGTGATATGGATAGAACAAGAAGAATCTGCGAAGAAGGTATGCGACATTTTGAAAAGAGTTGTGAAGATTCACATGATTCTGGTGACCTTCCTTGTGCTGCAGACTTAGCATTATTACTCAAAGATTATGATAAAGCAATTAGCTATCATAAGCATTTGGATACTTTTTATGGTTATTTAAGATGCGCAAGAATATCAAAAGAAAGTGGCAACACTGGAAGAACTAAAAGATTTTATGATTTAGCGCTTAAAAAAGCGATTATTGACTATGAAAAACATTGTCCGGGGAGCCCTTGCTTATTTGAGATTTATGACACCGCTGATGAGATGGGGGATACTGAAACTGCAGATAAATTTTATAAAATAATTGTTCAAGCTTGTGAAAAAGAAGTTCCTTCAAGATGGGCTGCAAATATTGCTGAAAAAAGAAAAGATTTCAAAAGAGCAATTGAATATTATAAAAAAGCTGATTGTTTAGGTAATGCTGCTAGAGTGGCTCACATAACAAGCGATACTTCATCAGTATTTACTTCAGAGTCCCATTTGTTTGATATGATTATAGACAGATTTAAAGAGTGGAGAAGCGGACCTTATGTCCGTGAGGCGTATTATACTGGTTCGGAAACTAAGTTTACCTTAGCTTTAGATTGGAAAGGACGTAGGATCTCTACTGCTGTTAACGAAGATGAAATGGTAGAGGCAGACGAAACTTATTGGAGAGCATTATTTACTAAGGCACGTAATTATTATCTACGTAAGCATGAATATGATGAATCAAAAAGATTCAAGGCAAAATTAGATGGAGACTGTAACATAGGCAAAGCAAATGTTTACAAAGTTTTAAACCAAGTATTGAATTAGTAAATATTGGTAGTGCAAATAATATTAAATTTATGAAAAAGAATTATATCCCTTTTATCACTCCACTTCTCTTATCCATTCTGAAACTTTGCTCTGCATTTCCCTCAAATACATGCCATGCATGCTCATTGTTATAGCTGAACCATACTTCTCCAATACCCATCTTGTCTGAAACATCTTTTGACGTCGGCATTGATTCTAATCTGTCTGTTGGTATTTGATGCAGGGCAGTTGTGCTGTTTAAATGATACCATGTTTTTTGGTTATCACCTAACACATAAAGAGTTGAATGCCCACCTCCACTTCTTGTTTGGCCGCAAACAACCCTTACTCTGTAATTCGGCACACCTGCCCCGATAAGATAAGACGCTAGTTCATTCGCCCAATCATCGCAGTCTCCTTTGCCTGTTGCCCTTAATTCAAATGGAAAGAGCCAGTATTCTGGAACACCAGCAATTTGCTGATCGTCTTCATACTCAAAATATTTTCTGGTATGCCTGTAAATTCTCATAATCTCATCATTGCATCTGTTAGGGTTTCTTACGTTAAGGTTTCTGCCATTGGAATCTCTCTCGTCATCAATTGCCTCTTGAATATAACCGTCATTCGGCGTCACAAATAACCGCACATCAGCAGAAATTCTTTGGCCATTAGGCAATGCCCTGCCCTCGTAAAAAATAGTTCTTTCTGGCTTTTTTGTGTTCCAATATTGTGCAGCAGCAGATGTTTCATTTATTGTGCCTTCAATTCCCTCAATAGCTTTCCATTTATGTGTTCCTTCTCTCTGAACCTTTTTAGCGTGCCTGTTTAACCAGAATCTTCTTAGATGCTTGTATTCAGGGAATGCATAAAATCCGACGCTGAAACTGAACTCAGAATAGAGCATGGCAACATTATCCATTTTCATTCTTGCCAGACCTTTTTCTCTTCGGTGTAAATCATTTTCCATGCCGAATTCTCTGTCAGATACCCCTTTTTCTCTTTCTGCTAAATCTTTTCCTCTGTCTGATAAATCTTTTTCTCTGTAGGATAACTCTTTTTTTCTGCCAGATGTATGTTTATAATCATCTTTTGCTGTTCTAAAAGATAATTCTAATGCACTAACATAAGAACGCATTAGATTATCCAAACACTCTTTTACATGAACTACATTTTGTTCAGCACTCATGATTGTTGCGTAGATATCATTAAATCTCTCGTCAATTAACTTTCCTGCTGCGCTTTTTTTGCCTTTTACTGGAACAACACCATATTCATCAGCTATTCTATAGGCATGCTCAACTAAACTTTTTATTTCGACAAGATGTTTAATAGTTTCCAAAGAAACAGATTGTTCAAGCAAATCTTCAAGCTTAGCAGTCAGTTTTTCAGGTTCAGAAAATTCTGTAATAACTTCTCTGTCTTTCTCTTCCCATCTTTCCCTAATAATCTCTACTTTTTCCCTTGTTACATTTTCTTTTTGTTTTTTCAATAACCAACCAATCATTATTAAAACCTCTGTAATCATTTCTGACACCATTAATTTCTGTTTAAGTTTTCTGTTTAGATTTTCTGTTTAGGAATAAATAATTATAAACAGTTTTATTAGTAAATCATCTTCAATTTCGGAAATTTCAATAAGATATACTCGTTTTTTCTATATAAAATGGCGTTGTAGTAGAAGAGACGACAATAAACTTAAAGAATATGATATGCAGTGTTTCAAACAGAACCAAATTGAAAAACAGCAGTTTGCAACCCAAAAGATTTAAAAATAGACCATTCTCACCCCAAATGATATACTATTAGATAAGTGTATTTATAGAAGAACAGATAGGGGGCGCAATTATATATGATAATTAATATACCTGGCTACACTTCGCTTATACCTAATGAAGTTTATAGTAAACCGAAACGTATGCCTGCAGTGTTAGGTAATATGGGTGGTGGAATAGTTCTTTCAAATGTACTTCTACTTATGAGATATAGGGAGCCAACAGATAACGAGGTTGTTGCGCATTTACAAAAAACAATAATCTCAGCTCAAGAAAAACAACAGAGCATATTTTCTTCAGATGATACTTATTCTTTTGATTCAGGTTCACACACTTCTTTTAGTCATGTTAATGTATGGCTAATCCTGATTATGTGTTAAGTGAATTAGAGCAGAAGGTTCTGGAAATTCCTTCAGAAGTCAGGAAACGAATTTTAGATGAAGAACAGGAAGTGATAACTTTAGTTAGGCAACTTACATTAGCTCCAACCCCTGATTTTAAGCAATCACCAAATTATCTTTATATTAAATCTGGCTTGTTAACGCTAATATATATTACAGAACAATCATTAAAAGGAAACCTTAAGACAATGAAAGATTATGAATCTGCGTTTTCAGATCCAGAACTACAAAAAAGAAGATTGGGAGAAAGAGTAAGTATAAGAATAAAATTATCTAATTATGCTCTTATTCCAAAAAATGAGGTGGATGTATTGGTGAAACATGGTATGTCTGGACCAGAAGTTGCTCCTGCTTTTGCAGTCAGCAGTGAATTTTATGACAGAGATGATGTGCAAGATATTCTTGATAGAGTTTATGAAGCATTGCCGACACCTGCGTGTGTAAAAGAATTAACAGATATTTCAAAGGCAAGATTAGATGAATTGACACTCCAGCCAGTAAATAATCTAATGTTTGCATTAAATTTAGGAACAGAGTCAGAGAGAATAGACAGAAATAATCCCTTAGATACACAACAGGAAGAAATAACTTATCATTGAAGAAAAAAGATTATACTCTTCCTACTAATCCATTATTGACTTCCCAACCAACTTCGCCTTCTTCACAACAAACCGTCCAGTATATTCGTTTTCCATTACAATTTCATATTCTTCAATCTTTATCTTTTTCTTGTATAAAGGCGCGTCGAGAACTAGTGTTTCTGCTTCTCCTCCTTCAAATGCAATATTTATTTTGTTCTTTTCATGAAGAGTTTTTAACTTTTCAATCATTTCATTGTCAATCTTTTTGCCGAGCCATTCTTTGCTTAAGCCGTCAGCTGCAATCGAGCCAATAATAACATCAAATCTATTATTAATTATTGCCATTACTTCTTTTTCCTGTTCCATGTGCCATAACGGAGAGAATATCTTTAATCCTAATTCGTCACAAATCTTTTCTATTCTGTCACGCTGATATGTCGAGAATATTGCGCCTGTAACAACACCCTCTATTTTGTATTCTTCTTTTGCTTTTTCTATTGCCTTCTTTAAATCTTTTAGCTCTTCCTCTTTTTCTCCTTCAGTTATTTGCTCAATCAAAGGTATTTGTAATGCCTCTGCCTGTAATTTTGCAATATTAATGTTTGGTGTGTGAAACATATAGCTTGCTGGATTTTTGCTTTTGATGGTTATTAGACATGCAATATCATAATTTTGATTTTTCATGATATGCAGTGCATAATTCGAGTCCTTTCCTGACGAGAATAAAACACCAAGCTTCATAATTTTTTTCGGCAAAAACCTGTCTAAATATTCAGACTTTAACTTAAATCCATTCTGCTTTGCAAGCTTTTCTATTGCCTTGTCAAAGCTTGAGCCGTATTGGGCAGCTCTTTTTTTGCGCTCTGCAAATTCGCTAGGAACGCCCATCTCTTTTGCAATTTCGCGGAATATTAATTTGTTCTGTGTTATTAAATTGTCCGATGCCATTAAATTATTCTGTGTCACATTTAATTTATACTCTGCAGGAATCGTTAGCGCATATTCAACAAGTTTCTTGTCGAGAAAAGGCAGCCTTAACTCAATAGAATTATTCATTGTGATTACATCATCTCTGTACAAATCGCGCTCATACATTTTTAATAATCCACTAAGGCATTCTTTGTTGATGTTTGCATAAATATTATTGGCATTTGCGCTACTCTCAGCGCTTTTTTTATGCCTTTCATAACCTGCGAAAATCTCCTCGCTTCCGAGGCCAGAGAAAATAACCTTAACATTATCCTTTCTCGCTAATTCGCACGCTCCATAAAATGTCAATGCAACACCAACCTTGACGACGTTGCTGTCTTCGATCAGCGGAACAATATATTTAAGGTAATTTTCTATATCTTCTAATTTTATTTTATTAATCTTTAATTTTAACTTTAATTCCCTCGCAGCTTTCCTCGCCCATAAGTAATCTTCTGGAATTTTTAGTTCTGTGCCTTTTGTTTCCAGAACAGACGTGTAAAGTACAGGTTTCAAGCCGAGAGATTTGCAGATATATGCGATAAATGTTGAATCTACGCCGCCAGAGAACAGAATGCCAAACTCCCTGTCAGGGATTCTTTTAGAAACTGCGTTTGTTAAAAATCCTGCCAATTCTTTTTTTATCTTGTCATACGGCTTTTTTAGTTCTGGTGTTATGCTGAAAAAAGGCTGATTGTATTGGGTTATTTTTTTTGTTTTAATATTATACACTAATATTTTTCGAGGGTTTAACTCGCAAATTTCATTATAATTTAAGTGTTCCAATGCCTTTTTCTCGCTGGAAAATGCGAATGAATCTGTTCCTTTATTTTTTTGTGAAAGAGAGAACCATATAGGCTTAACTCCAATAATATCTCGTGCAAGAACAACATTTCTTTTTTTTACATCCCAAAATGCAAATGCATACACTCCTTCAAGCTCGTCTAATATCTTTGTTAATTGAACTGATGTTTTTCCTTTTTTTTCAATAAGTCTGAAGAGCATTTCTGCGTCGTTTTTTGCATTTAATTTGTAGGTTTCATTGAGCTCTTCCCAATTATAGATTTCACAATTAACAATAAATCTGTTTTTTGAGTTCTCGCTGATTAATGGCTGCGGAACAAACGAAACAAGACTATGCAGACAATGAGCTATTGCGTTAGGCGTTTCCTTGCTATGTAATTTAAGATGATCTATCTTTTTTTGATAATCAAAGTCATTCTCATTGGCTATACCATACATATCTTTGCCGCGGTTTTTTATTATTTTCAGAGCTTCCTTTACCTTAAATATTGCATTTGTTTCCTTTTCATTTGCTTTATTATCATTAAATATTCCAAGTATTCCGCACATAATTACTAATAACAAGAACAAACTTTAAAAAGTTAATTGATTCTTATTAGCAGAAGGTGTAATAAATAAATTAGTGGTATTTAGTTAGTTCCTGGGCGAAGCCACCCATCTCATGATGATGATTTAGTTTGTTTTTCGAAATTTAATTTTTTAATAAACTCTTCGAAAAAACTTAAACTTTTCATAAGATAGCTGTGGACTTTAATATCTGTATTAATTTAGTTATTGCAGAATAAATGAATAATTGATATCATGTAGTATTTAGTCTGCAAGATTATAAATTTAACCTATAATATGAGTTTGTTAAATTTAAAATAAAGTCCACGTATGTATGCACGGAAATGAATATACAAAAATTAGTGTCCGTGCCTACATGGGGGACTGCGTTCCACAAACGGATTTTGAGCGGAATAAAAATACTAAGAAACAGAACATTAGTTAAAGAAATTCAATTATTGTATAGAGGGTTTTGAATAACCTATCCAAATAGTCAAAACCCTTAATAGAACCGCTTTGAAAAATATCATAAAAAAGAGTTTTTCAAAGCTCTCTATATTCCATAAAATCTGAGGTTGCAATGCCAACAAGACGACAAGAGATTATACAAATGCTTGAACATGGACAAATGTCATTGTATCAGATAGCAGGCTATTTCAAGGTTGAGCTTTTTGAGATTGAAGAAGATTTAGAGCACATTCAAGTATCTATTCGGCCAAGAAAACTAAAAAGGATACCCAGCCAATGCAAACAGTGTCATTTTGTATTCAAAGAAAGGACAAAATTCAGAACACCAACAAAATGCCCAAAATGCAGAAGCGAATGGATAACTGATGCGATGTTTTATGTTGAGTAGTTAAATAAATAGATAATAACTAAAAATAAATAAATCTCTTCTTTATAATGTGGGCTTTTTAATTTCTTAGTATTGAAACCTCCAGCCATTCATGGCAGGGCTTACGGGCAACTTTTCTCCTCGTCAGTAATTTGTCGAATGTCAAAAAGGTTGCCCTCTCCGACAGAAATTTGTTCAGCTTTTGAAGAGAAATATGAAAAAGCCTCCAAATTTCTGTCTTCGTAGCCCGCCATGGCTGGATTTTTCATAATAATCGAATAACTTCACTCATTTCTCCTCAAAAACTATATAAATCAATATTTAATCCATTCTAACTATTGCTCCGGTAGTGTAGACCGGCCCATCATTTTGCCCTCTCGAGTCTTTAAAGAGACAGGTTGATAAGGAAAAGAAAGGCAAAGAAAGGCAAAGACCCGGGTTCAAATATCTTGAAGGAGAGCAAATCCTTCGGATTTGAAAGTCCCGGCCGGAGCATTTTTTTTAGAATTTACTTATTCTTTTTTTAATACTTGAATCTTCTTTCATATCTTTTATGATCAAACCATTCAAGAACTGCAGTAATCAATTCAACTTCATTGTCACTTGTTACTGTATAAATGAGTCTCCAACCTTTGATTAAATTATATTTCCATAAGTTGTTTATTCCATATCTTTTAATATACTCAGATGGAATTATTTTTTTAGGTATATGTATCCCAGCAAATGCATTTTCCTTTAATATATAAATTGCTTTTGTAATGGACTTTTTAATAGGGTCATCATTAGCCAAAGAATTAAACTCTTTTTCTAATTCATCTGAGATAAACACAACTTTAGATGCCTTAATCATACATTAATCTCCTGTTTTTGTCGCAGTTTTTTAGCTAGTTTTGGATTCCAGATGTATCCTATTTTGCCTTTCTTATCTACCGCAATTTTGTTTATTTCCTGCAGGTAATCCAAAATAACTAAATAGGTTTGCCACATCACTTTTTTAGGCAGGTTTTTCCACAACTCTGTCCTATTATACTCTCCACTAACTTTTTCAATTGTTTTTTCTACCATTGTTACTGTATCAAGTGTTGGCGACCTCACAAACAGGTTCTTAAGTATTTGTTTTTTCATAGCATATGTTATATATCAATTGATATATAAATTTTTTGCTTTTTTATTTGTCAAAACCTACTCCAAACCCAAAATCTTTCCGAAGTGTCGCCAATTTCAGTTGTATACATAGATTAGTATAATAGGATTACTGCTTAAAATAGTTTTCTACATTTTTTCCGAATGTTTTCCGACGGAGTTCGGAAGATTTTCGTATTTCAAAAAGAGCTCTTTTTAAATAAGGCTGCACATTCATATTTTTTATCAATAAGTATATATATTAAACTAATTATTATCTGGCTCATGAAACTAAATCCTTATTTGGAAGTTATCATTGCTGCAACATTTGGCGGATTGGGCGGAGCATTAATCAAGCTCATCAATCTTCCGCCAACAAGTGTTACATTCTTTAGATTTATTGTTCCTGTCATTCTGCTGTACATCTTTCTTAAATTCAGAAAAATCGAATTATTTAGAGGCAACTATAAAGTTATGCTTGGTGCATCTCTCATCAATGCAATCAGAATTCTGTTTTTTAGTATTGGCTATGTTTACACAACAATGGGAAATGCAATAATCATGTTTTTCACGTGGCCTATATTCGCAGCTTTGTTAAGCATTATTTTGCTGAAAGAAAGAGTCAAAACAAAAACATTTGCACTATTTGCCATGGCATTTATTGGGTTGATTGTTATGTATATGAACAAGGAAATAAGTTTCTCTAACAATGATTTTATTGGCATGACTGCAATGCTTTTTTCAGGGATAGGTTATGCATTGACTGTTATCATCTTCAAAAAAGAGCTTCCTAATTATACAAAAACAGAGACAATATTTTACCAAAATTTGCTTGGAGCAATTATTTTCCTGCCGTTTATTTTTATCAATAAGCCTTATCCAACAATGCCACAGCTTGGTTTAGGCATAATCTATCCAATAATTGCAGGGCTGTGCACATTTTATTTTTTCTTTTCAGCCTTGAAAAAACTAAAAGTTGTGCATTATTCCCTGCTGACTTATTGGGAAGTGATTGCAGCGATATTCTTTGGAGTTCTGATATTTGGTGAAGCAGTTACATGGAATATGGTTGTAGGAGGTGGATTAATTATAGTCTCCAGCCTTTTGTTAAAGATAGATAAAAAAGAGCAAATTTAAAAAACAACACCACCTCTTAGCCATAGAAACAGCCCCGTAGTGTAGCGGTCCATCATGCGAGGCTCTGGACCTTGCGACCTCGGTTCGAAAAATGTCAGTGAAAAGAACAGTCACATTAGAAAACAATCACGCTGGCACAGCGAAAATCCGAGCGGGGCTATTTTTATTCTTTATTTCTTGAAAATCATTTTTCTATTCTATTCACCATTTGTCTTCTTCTATCTGTTTTCATCGTTTTTTTGTTATCCTACAAAAATATAATATATCCTACAATTTGATAATATGTATTACAAAATTATACATCATAATAGTTATATATCCAACAGGATTTCCTTGTCTCATGCAGACAAGAGACAAAATTAAACATTCAATAGATGTATGTTTTGGGTTAGCGCAAGGATATTTTTGCATAGCAACAGGTAAGCTTGCATTCGATGTATTAAATAGTCATGATGCTTTACAAAGTAGTTATGCTGATAGTCTTGATATAGCAGCTGCTAGAATGATACTAACATTTGCTCCAATGGCGAGGTTGGTTAAGTTGGTTACGCCTGATTACAAAGGTATTATGGGTGATTGTATCGCACTTGTTGCTATGAGTTCAGCAGCGGCTCTTGGTTCAGGAGTAATTTTCTATGAATCTTTTAAGGATTTAGCAGAACATCCAGATGCCTTTCATACAAGCAGATGTTTATTTGATTTTGGTTTTACTTTATGGAATGGCTATCTAGCAGGTGATATTGTATATAAACATTTAAGAAACCCGCCAACAGATGGAACAAATGGCTCTGGCTCAATAAAAAATGGCTCAGTAGAACCTGAAACAAAATATAATCCTAAAAAAGGGGCAGAACCAACTACTACCCATTATGAATCTACTATCCATAACCCTCTTTCTTTAACAGACAGAATAAAAGATGTTAAAACCAAAACAAAAGATTTAGTAGACAGACTGACAAATTCAGATACAATTACTTATCTTAACAAATCAGCTGCGGTATTGTATTAATATATCTACTTTCTTTCAATAAATATATAAACCACTTTTATTTTAAATCTTAATATGCCTTATCTGCTAAAAAAAGAGGAATTTACCCGATTTATTGATTTACTTATCCCTTTCTATAATGTTACAGCCCCTGTTAAAAATATTAAACGAAACATTTCTGAATTTAAAGTTCTAAATACTAATGAAGGCAATAAACTTGTATTTGACCTGCCTCTTTATCCTGCAAAAGATGTATTTCTGCCAAGAAAAGAAAAGTTATTTGGGTTTGACAACGGCAACATCATTGATGTTAAGCATGATAACAAGCAAACATTATTATTTATGAACAGATGTGACATAAATGCAGTCCATAGAAATGATTTAATTATGTTAGATGATCCCGTTGATTTAAATTATAAAGAAAAACGTGATAAAGCTGTTCTTATAGAAATCCCGTGCAGAATAACAGAAAGATGTGTGTGCACAGACATGGGTTTGATTGATTATTATGATATTAAAATTGTTGAGATAGACAATGAAAGTAGTTCGAATGATAAGATAAACGGCAAAAGAAGTAACAAAGGAAATTACATTTTAGATATAAGGACAAAAAAAGGCGAGGAAGTAATTGAAAAAGTTAAGAATAGGTTATCGCTTGAAAAAGCAACATACACCAAACCTAAACTAAATTTATTTAAACCTAAACAAGTAAAAACAGACAACAAAGAAGTTTGGGAAAAATACGGCAAAGAATGCTTGAGCTGCTCTGCCTGTACAATTGTTTGTCCAACATGCATGTGTTTTACCATAGATGACCATTTAAACTTAAATTTAAAATCAGGTTACAGGCACAGAGAATGGGCAAGCTGCCAATTATTGAATTTTACAAAAGTTGCAGGAGGCAATGCATTCAGAAAAGACAGAGGAGCAAGAGGAACTCAAAGAATACACTGCAAATTCATTTATTTCAGAGAAAAATATAAACATCCAAGATGTGTAGGCTGCGGGAGATGCAGCGCAGCATGTCCTGTAGGAATAAACATATTTGAATATTTTAGGTCGCTGAAATGAAATATTATGATGAATAGAATAAATTAAGCAAAAGAAAAACTAAAAATACAAGAACAATACAATTAACACAAAACAATGAAAACAACAAACCCTTACTTACCAAAGAAAGTAAAAATACTTAGTGTAACGAAGGATACTAATGACATTTCGACATTTAGATTAAATTATCCTATACAGAATAAACCTGGACAATTTGTTGAAGTCGGTGTTCTTGGTATTGGTGAATGTCCAATCTCTTTTTGCTCATATTCAAAAAAGCATATAGATTTATGCATAAGAAATGTCGGCAACGTTACTAATGCCATTCACAAGAAATCAAAAGGCGAATATCTTGTCGTCAGAGGCCCTTTTGGCAATGGTTATCCTATGGAACAGATTTCAGAGGAACATGTGTCAAGAAATTTGAAAAATGAGTTAATATTAATCGGCGGCGGCACTGGTGCTGCGCCAATGAGAAGCGTTATTGATTATGTAGAACAAAATAGAAAGAAATTTGGCAAAGTAAGCATATTCTTTGGCTTCAGAAATTATGAAAATATCCTCTTTAAAAAAGATTTCAAAAGATGGAGCAAATTATTTAATTTTCAGTTTACACTCGATTGCTCTACAAATAAGCTCAAATGCAACACAGGCGCTGTTACATTGCTTTTGGAAAAGGCTAAATTTAGTGAAAACACAAAAGTATTAATCTGCGGTCCACCAATCATGCTAAAGTTTATCATGCCTGTTTTGATGGCAAAAGGCATAAAAGAGCAAAATGTTTTTATATCCTTTGAGAGATTAATGAGCTGCGGCATAGGAAAATGCGGCCATTGCGAGCTAAACGGCAAATATGTATGCAAACATGGCCCTGTTTTCAGGTATGATGAAGCGAAAAACTTTGCCGACTGATGAATTTTACGAATAAATCAAAGATTGTTTAGTATAATAAGAAAACAAAAATGAAACAAAAAAATAAGAAAATAAAAACCCTAACACAACCAAACAATAAAAAGCAGAAAAAGCTAAAAGTAGGAATATTCTCATTCACAAGCTGTGCGGGATGCCAGTTCGAGATTCTTGATTTGGAAGACGAGCTTTTAGATATATTCAGCAAAGTTGATATAATTCATTTTCCGATGGCAAAGGCAAAGAATGAAGACGGGCCTTTTGATGTTGTCTTTGTTGAAGGCGCTGTAACTACACCAGAAGAAGTTAAAAAAATAAAAGAAATAAGAAATAAAACTAAATATCTTGCTGCCCTCGGCACCTGCGCAAGTTACGGCGGTGTGCCGTCGATAAAAGATTTTTACACAGAAGAAGAAATAGAGGTTCCTGTCTATAAAACAACTAAATTCATTAAATCAATCAGGGCAGATGGTATTGGCAATTATGTCAAGGTTGATTACTTTCTGCACGGCTGCCCGCACAACAAATATGAATTTCTCCACGTCATGAAAGAATTAATGGTTGGCAAATCACCTAAACAGCCGGATTATCCAGTCTGCAAAGAATGCAGGGAAAATAAAAACCCATGTTTATTGCAGCAGGGCAAGCCTTGCATGGGCCCAATAACTAATGGTGGCTGCAATTCTGTATGCACAAACAATGATATTGCATGCACTGGGTGCAGAGGCCCATTAGACGACGCAAATATTGATCCTATTGTGCATTTATACGAGAAAATGGGCTTTAGCGACGATGATATAAAGAAGTTTTTTATAGGATATGCAGGAACATCAAAATTATTCAGCAAATTTGTCGGGCAGACTTGTTCAATATCTCAAAATATACCTAATTCAGGAAAGATTAATCAAAGAAATTACTTCAACAAAAACCTCAGCGAGAAAAAACAATAACTAAACTATAATTAAGAATTAAACTAATAATCAATAATTAAACTATTAAAGAGGATTATCATGGCAAAAAACATTAACAAAGGCAAAACAAAGACAATAAAATTAGATCACATTACCAAGATAGAAGGACATGCTAAACTAACCATTCAAATTGTAAAAAACAAGCTGAAAAAAGTTAAATTAGATGTTTATGAAAGCGCGAGATTCTTTGAAAGTCTTGTCCTTTGCAGAAAATATGACCAGCTCAGCCCTTTAACGTCGAGAATCTGCGGGACATGCAGCCCATCTCATGCAATTACTTCACTGCTGGCAACAGAAAATGCTTTCAAGATTAAGGTTTCTGAGCAGACAAAAACATTGAGAGATTTATTAATGTACGGCACCATAATCCAAAACCATGCTATGCATCTTTATTTGCTTGTTCTTCCTGATTATTTCGGATATGACAGCGCCATTGAAATGGCTTCGAAATATAAAAAAGAGGTTTTAATGGGATTAAGCCTTAAAAAATTAGGCAATGAATTGGTAACTGTTGTCGGCGGGAGAGAAATACATCCTATTTCAGCTGTAATTGGTGGATTTTCAAAAATACCAGAACAGGACAAATTAAAAGAATTATTGGTAAAATTCAGGAAGATGAAAAAGTATGCAGCTGCAACAGCAGACTTATTTTCAAAATTAACTTATCCAAAATTCAGCAGGGAAACACAGGCATTTGGGCTGGTAAACAAGACGCATTCTTTTTATCATGGAAAGATTAATTGTGTCGGCGGCATTTGTTTCGCTGAGCAGAGCTATGACAATATCTTTGAAGAGCATCTTAAAAAAGGATCAACTGCAAAAGTTGTCCTGTATAAAAATAAGCCATTCTTTAACGGCGCGCTTGCAAGATTGCTGGTAAACGGCGATTCCTTGTCAAAAGATGCAAAGAAATATCTGCCTAAAATTGACGTTAAGAATCCGTTCCATAATAATCTTGCCCAAGCAATAGAATTAGTGCATTCATTTGACAGAATCATAGAAATTCTGGAGAAAATAAAAGTTCATGACGAGAAACCTGTAAGTTTTGATGTAAAACATGGAAGAAGAAATGCAGAAACTGCAGAAGGCAGTGCAAGAGGAATTGCAGTGACAGAAGCGCCAAGAGGACTTTTATTCCATGATTATACTTACGATGAGAATGGCCACTGCATAAAAGCCAATATAATAACACCAACTGCGCAAAACCTTAAACAAATGGAAGAAGATTTAAAATTAATGCTTCCATCTTTGCTTTCAAAGCCAGAATCAGTAATTAAAAAGCACGTTGAAATGCTGATTAGGGCTTATGACCCGTGCTTCAGCTGCTCGTCGCATTTCTTAGAGATGAAGATAGAGAAAAGGTAAAAAAAATATTTAAAGAAGGGTTAGAGAGAAAGTAAATAGTTGATAATTTCTTTTTTAATGCTTTCGTTTTTAATGTTTTCTTTTTTAATATTCTTTCGATTATTTAGATTTTTAGTGTCGCTATAAGTGCTATTGAAAGGGACGCCGATTATTGTCACTTTCTTCAGTTTTCCAATCTCTTTCAATAATTTAAGCACTGTGCACAAATCAAAGTCATGCATAGTTGATGTGGTTGTTTCTTTGAGCAGGTTTATATCATTAATTATTTTAACTTTATTAATGCCCCTTACGACGTCAATTATAATTATTTCGCCTTTAATATTCTTAATATTCTCATTCAGAAGAAAATCTGGGCTTGTGCATTTCACAAATTCAAACCTTTTGTTCAGCTTTTTATCTTTATTTAACTCGTCAGCTAGCTCTAAAGCAGCAGCATCTTCTTTGATGTCAGGGTTTCCGAAGCAGTAGATATTTTTCATTATAAATTTATTTAGTGTATTTTTTAGTAGATTCAATTATTCTAACATATTTCCTAAGATTCTCATTTAATATTGACAAAATTAATGGTTTAATTGATCGATAATAATACTTTAGCTCTGTATTACTTAATGGCTCGTGATTAAAAATTTTATCCATAATCCTCTGTTTCCCCGGAGAAAATATCTCTGATAACGCTTTATTTGTGTTTAGTTTTCCTCTCATAATAAGATTTTCTTCGAAAACTTCTTCTTTTTTCTTCTCTTTGTTTTTTTGGAACTCTTTAAATGAGTTATAATAATACATTAATTCACTTTTACTGAATTTGGCCGTAATCTTATTTTTTCTAATTATATTCTTAAGCAGAGCATTATTTATATGTTCAGATATGAATATTTTGTTTGAAATCAGAATGAGTTTATTGAACTCATCTTTCAATTTTTTTTGTTTTAATTTTTTTATGATATTATTATAATCAAAATCATAACGCAACAATAAAGGAATTGCAAGATTTAATCTTAAATTTCCTTCCTTAAGTATATCTATAATCTTTTCATCATTGAATTCATAACTAGGAAATTCTAATATAAATCCTTCTTTTTCCAATTCTTTTATCAATTTTCCAGATATCATCTTTTATCAAAATATCTTTTATACTCTAAATATTTAAATTTCATCTTAAAATCAGCAATCAATGATACGGGAGCAACATTGTAATACCTGTTTTTTAGTTTTTTAAAGTCAATGTTCTGTGTTTTAAGTATTTTTAAAATATCCTCTATGTCTCTTTCTTCTGACCTTGCAATCTTCGTTATTATAATATCATACCAGTTTAATATGTACAATTTTACTTTACCTACTGTTCTTATAATGTCGGACATAAATATTTATACAAAGTGTTATGTCCGACAAATATAGTAAGTGACACTATATGTATAAAAATTTACGTCACTTACTATATATGCTCTGATAACTCTTTCCAATCTTGCGGCAGAGCAGTGCCTAAAATAAATGCGCCATAAAAAATGTCAATTCTTGTCTTATTCATCCGCCAAATGTTGCATAATCTTGAATTGCTTTCTTCTTTCAGACCGGCAAGTTTAAACAATTTATTTATGTTAGTATAATCAGATGTTGTTAAAAAATCAATGTCTTTGGTTACTTCTTTAATATTTTTCATCACCATTGCTGTTCCACCCATTGCAAAAAGCTCAATATCCTCATCTAAATCTGCAATTAATTGTATAAATAGTTCTAGTTCATCTATTTTAGTGTTAAACGGATTTTTTGGTTTATTTTCATACATATTTATACACCTTTTCATACATATATGTATGAATTACTATTTAAATGTTTTGATTTTCAGCTTAATAGTTTTAAGAATTATTTGAAAAAGGCAGAATACTATGACGTTCAGGTTACAGATGAAGCCTTTTTCATAAAAATATAGTAACTGACATGATTAATCTAAATTTTAGGTCAGTTACTATAAATAGTCAACCAATAAAAATTATCCTAAAAATTAGATTAGTTGACTATAATGCCAACTTCATCGGCATTATTAGACTTGACGAACACTGCTCGTCAAGAATTTAAAAATACCAACAATCAATACTGCAACTTTAGGTTGCAGATTGTTGGCATTTTTTTCATTTCAAATTATTTCATATTAAGTAAAAAAGAAGGTATAATTAATATCAAGAAAGATTAATAAGAATACTAATTTAGGGTTGTAGAAAACCACAAAAACTTATTGATTAATCACTCCATCAATTCAATCTCCACTATCTTAATATCCTCACCGTCAACAATCTGAGGAACCTCTTCGCATTTTGGGCACACAAAGATTAGCGAATGATGCCCCCTTTCTAATATTTTTGGCTCGCCCTTAAATCCGCATTTGCATTTAACAATGGCTTTTTTTCTTTTTATAATAATCTTGAACTTAACCATTGATTTAAATGTTTCTTCCAATTCCTCTGCGCTTAAATGCGCCAAATCACCGACTTCAAAAGACACAGAAACAATTTTGTCAAAAGATGTTGTTTTATTAGACACTGTTTTGCTATTAGTTGCTGGTTTGTTATTATTCGTTGCTTTATTATTAGTCGCTGTTTTATTAAGAGAAATTTGGGTTTTTATGTCTTCGATTATTTTGTTTGCGATGATTAGTTCGTGCATTTGGTTTGTAATAAAATTATGATTATTTAAAGGTTGTGGAATGAAAAATTCTCCAATAATTATCATCAATATACAAAAGCACAAAATAATGTTCGATTATTTTGTGCTTTTAGTATACATTAAGTTTAAGTAAGTTACAATCTTTTTCATTCTGTTTACCCCAAATACTTCATCATCATTTCTATTTCATCTTTTTTGAAACCATGTACTATCTCACTGACATTACCCAAAATCAATGGTGAAAACCGACTATTTTCATTTGCCCAAGGACAATACTCATGATCCATAACATAAACACTGCCTTGTTTAGGATTGACATAATATAATCTAATAAAATAAAGACAATGTTGATCAGCAAATGTATACCTTTCTACTGTTGATTTAACTTCTTCTTCAAACTGTGTTTTCTTCTTTGCATTTTCAAGTATATTGTTCTCACGATGCTTTTTTCCTAAAACCGAACTGCGGGATTCTACACAATATTCGCTTGTTATATCTTCTTCATGAACAAACTCTCCGCGATAATTCAAGTAGAAGCCGCTGAGGAGGAGATCACTGCTTCCTATAGCGTTTCTAATCACTTTTTGCTTGTAAATCTTTATTTTCCATTTCATCTTGTTGCCTTCTATGTTTTATAATCACCGATTACTACTTTAAAGTAATATCTTTATATAAATATTTGCCCACCACTACTGGTATAGCAATAGAAAGATTTAAATATAACAACTGCTTGAAGGTAAGAAGGTTTGAAGGTCAGATAGTTTGATGGTAACGTTCTGCTGTGCCATCCGTAGTTCCTTCATACCATCAAACCATCTAACCATCTTACATTCAAAATGGACACAAGCTATCTCAAAGAAGCAGGACTTACTGACGGAGAAATTAAAGTATATCTAGCATTGTTAGAGCTAGGTCTGTCAACCTCGGGACCAATAATAGAAAAGTCAAATATTGCGAGATCTATTATTTATCATATTCTCGACAAACTCATGCAGAAAGCACTTGTCAGCTGCATCACAAAGGAGAAAACAAGATATTTTCAGGCATCTAACCCTAAAAAGATAATTGAATACATCGACGAGAGAGAGCACAGATTATTGGAAAACAAAAAAAAGGTAGAGAAGATGCTTCCGCAATTGCTTCTACATCAGAAAATGTCTCCAAAAAGCCAAGCAAATTTTTATGTAGGTTTCAAAGGAATAAGAACTGCTCATGAACATTCATATGAGAAGCTCAAAAAAGGAGAAGAATATGTATATTTAGGTGTTCCTGCATATCAGCCAGAAGAACAGCACCTGTACTGGCAAAGGGATCATGTAAGAAGAGCAAAATTAGGCATTTCTACAAGGATGCTTTTCAATAAAGGCATAGATAAAAAGATTATCGCTAATAGGAATTCATTCAAGCTTTGCGAGGCAAGAGAAATGAATGCTGACATAAAGTCTCCAGCATGCTTTATGGTTTACAAAGATACAACACTGATTGTGATGCAATATCCTGAGTCCTTTGCAATTGAAATAGTGAACAAGCAGGTTGCTGACTCCTTCAAAGCTTATTTTGAAGAATTCTGGAAGAGCGCAAAGTCATTTAGTATATAATCTCAACTACTGTGTTCTACAAAATAAAGTAGTTGGCACAATCTCACAAAATCATTTAATATACAACATCAACAACAGAATTATAATCTCTTTTTACATCAGGATAATTAAACCTTTTCTTTCCAAACCCCACAGCTGACACATCAACACCATTTCTCTTTAAAAATCTGTTTAAATCGCGAATTGAAACATGGCCTTCTTTACTTTTAAAATAAGTTCTTCCTTCTGCCGAAGCAATGCTGACAACACGTTTCATAATATCATATGACTCTAAAAATCTTGTTTTTTCCTCTTCAGTTTGTGCTAAATTAATTGAGGTTATAATTATATCATTGTCAGTATCTTCAAAATATTGCACAGGGCAACCAAAAAAGAATAATCCCCTTCTCATTTC
>Ga0209211_10001575_pt1 | contig 42740 bp, 38 predicted proteins | sample RifGroA2_FD_183992 | JGI IMG/M metagenome (GOLD analysis project Ga0209211, IMG submission 183992) | Groundwater microbial communities from Rifle, Colorado, USA - Groundwater A2 (SPAdes) (version 2) | ecosystem: Environmental > Aquatic > Deep subsurface > Groundwater | place: Rifle, Colorado...
CCCCAAACGCCCGGGAATTACTCCCGGCGATGATATATCATAGCCGAAAGCCTGCCCGGAGGGGGGGCCAACTGACGATAAGTGATGTTATATTGCGCTCGGCTCGGATGATCCGCCCCTATTTGGGCTACGAGTCAGAAGCGGGTCAAAGTCGTCCAGGCGGCGTAGGCGGCATGGCCGACGACATCCTTCTGGCCGAGTTCGTCCGACACCTTCGCGTGGAGAGGGGGCTCTCTCGGAAGACGTGGCTGTCCTACGGCTACCAGCTACGGGGCTACCTGGCGTTCCTGGCGGCCCGCGGGAAGGGCCCTCTCTCCGCAGGGAGGGATGATGTCCTGGCCTACCTGGAGCGGCGCAAGGATGACGGCCTCAAGTCTGCGTCGCTCTTCATCGCGGCCATGGCGATTCGCCAGTTCCACCGCTTTCTGGCTGACACGGCCCGTGCGGGATCGGACTCGCGCGATGCTGGAGCTCATGTATGCCACTGGGATGCGGGTTTCGGAGTTGGTCGGCCTCAAAGAGGAGGCCCTCAACCTACAAGAGGGCTGGGTACGGATCTTGGGCAAGTGTGGCCGGGAAGGGTGATCTTTTGCGCGTTGGCTCAGGACAGCCCGGCCTGGCGAAATGACCGGCGGACCGCGCGGTAGACTTCATCGAACTCCGGCAGGCTCGCCAGCTGGGCGGCCAGGCGGATCTGCCAGAGCTTCTTGAAGCGCGCCTCCTTGGCGGCGAACTCGCCGCGCACGTCGTCGAGCTTCTTTCCGCGGAAGCCCAGCTTTTCCTCGACGGCGCCTTTTAGGTGGTCGAGGTCGACATGGGCCTCCTCCGCCAGGTACCAGATATCGTAGAGGTCCCGGGGCTCGTTTCTGGCCCGGTCCATGACCGCGACCGTCTTCTCGACCGCGATCTCATCCAGGGAGTAGACGCGCAGCGCGGTGCCCTCCGGCAGATCGGCGTACTCCTCGTATCCGCGCAGCACGGGGCGGCGCTCCACCGGGAATACGATCTTCTCCCGGATCGTGATGTCCACCTTCACCTCCTTGCCTGCCGCGGTAGCCGGCAGGGGCCCTTCATAGCCGAGGCAGAAAGTGTGGCTGTTGGAATGGGCCTGGCGATCCTCGCGCGAGAACCGAAACATGATTCCCGAGGCGCTGTGGACCCGGGCGAAGACAGGCTCCAGACCCTGCCGGATGTCCTCGAAGGGAGTCTCCTCCGTGAGGGTGAAGTCGAGGTCCTCCGAGAAGCGGTAGTCCCCGACGTAGCAGCGCTTGATCGCGGTCCCGCCCTTGAAGGCCAGGCGTTCGCCAAGCTTCTCCTGGGAGAGCGCTGCCAGAAACCAGGCAAGGCAGTAGTCGCGTTCGAGGACAGTCTCGGGGATGCGCCGACCGCCGGACTTGGCCAGCCGGTTTGAGAGCAGGGATAGGTCTCGTTGAGGTATCATGTTTGAAGTACGGCGCGCAGCTCCTCAGCGGCTACATTGAGCCTTAGCCGCCACTTGGCAAGGAATTTCCCCTCGGCCGGCAGCGTGGGGTCCAGGAGCACGTAGGCCTTGCCCAAGCGCTCCTGCAAGGTGGTCCTATCGTTCTCTGCCCCGATTTCCAGTCGTTCCATGAGGTAGCCCAACCTGCCGATGACTGCGTTGATGTCCAGGCGCAGGGTATAGTCCACCAGCTTACGGACATCCATGTCGGAGCGCCGCATCCAGAAGCCCTTGGCCACCTCGCTGACGCCGCCGCAGTACTCCGGGGCCTTGAGCCCATCGAGGACCGTACGCTCGAGGTCGCTGACCAAGACCTTATTCTGCTTGTCCACCCACTGCTCAGAGAAGCCGAAGAAGCGTGGCCGCGGGCAGCGGATGAAACGGAACTCCGTGCCGAAGATCGCGCGTTTGCGCCTGGCCATGGGAGAGGCGACATAGACCACGAGTTGAGGTTGGGTGGTCATGCGATGGATGTCCATGGCGGAAGCATGGGAGACGTAGTAGTCACGGCCGGCCATCAGCTCCCGGGCCACCACATAGGGGTTGCCGAGGTACTCCTTCTCCCGGCCGAGCTCGAAGGGCACCAACTGGAACAGGCCCGGCCGCAGCCTGGCCGCGACCCCGCGGTTGACCAGGGCGCGTATGAAGCTGCTGGCCGAGGCGGCCTTGAGCCCGGTGATCTCCATGACCTCGGGCAGGGTGAACGCCAGGTGGCGCCGCTCCTGCAAGGTGATCACCAAGCGGGCGGCCTGGGGTCCAATGGTCTTTAAATTATCTTTCGGATGCATTGTATGCTGTTCTAGTGCATAGTCTACACCCAAAAGATAATTAAATCAAGGGGAGGTCGCTGGTAGGTACGTCTAAGCGATTCGCCGGGAGACCCAGCATCTCGTGAACCTGGTCAAGGCGGGGGGCGCGTCCAACGAAGTGGCGGAGGAGATCAAGAAGCTGGAGGAATCAAGGATGGGGCTGGATGCCCGGGCGGCCGAGATCGATGCCCAGGTGGGCCATGGGCGGCGGGTCGCCTATGATGTGGACGCGGTCCAGGGGGCTCTTCAGCGGTTCGCCCAGTTCATCTACAGGGTTCCGATCGAGTGCCAGGTCCGCATCATCAAGCTATTGGTCCAGCAGGTGACGGTATGGGGCGAGGGCAGGGTCAGGGTGGTGCTCCACGAACTCGCCATATCGGATTTCCAACGAGCACTGGACGGCAATCTTGGCCCCGGAGAGCAGAATTTCAAATCCCGCCGTCTTTGTGAACGGCGGGGGCAAAATCAAACTCCGGAAATGAAAAACGCCCGATCCCGCGCATCCGGCGCTGGAACAGGCGTTATGGAATTAGGGGGAAACTGGCGGGGACAAGTAGAGCCCAATGCCTCCCCTCGTTTGCTAAACGATGGGGAGCAGATACCACTGGAGGGCTCCAGGCCCGCCCGCATTCGTCATTGATCCCCTTCCGGCCGACTGAGCCAGGAACCGAACCCCCGCGCCAAACCGCACTCCTCGATCCCACCCGACCCCCTCCGCCGACCCACGAACTCCCGGGAATTACTCCCGGTGATGATATATCATAGCCGAAAGCCTGCTGTTTTATTGCGCTCGGCTCGGATGATCCGCCCCTATTTGGGCTACGAGTCAGTGCTGTGGGACGCGGAGATCCGGCACTCACGCCGACTCGGTCTGGGTCAGCCAGTCGCCGAGCAGGATCACGCCGTTGCCCCCGGAGAGGAGGAGGAAGATGTAGGGCCCCACGAGGTCCGCCGGACGGCGGTGCCAATGATAGCTGTCGGCGGCGCAGGCCAGGAACAGGCTGCCGCATAGGAGCGTGATCAGCATCGCCGCGCCGTCGGACATCGCCTTCGTCTGGGGGACCTCTTTGAAGATCCGTTCGGAAACCGCCCATGAGGCTCCGGTCGAGACCACCTCGAAACCCAATGTGGCCCAGACGTTCTCATCGACTGCGGGAAGCGGATAATCGAGCAGGAACCAGGCCAGCAGGAACGCGCTGCAGACGGCGGCGACGCAGCGCGCGAGCGAGGGAACGGCGCAGGAGTCAGCGAGGGAGAGGCCCGCCGTCGCCGACCGGAAGGCTGAGCGCACCCGACGCATCCCCGACGCTTGGGCGGCCAGATAGAATGCAGCCATCAGGATGCCGAGGAGACTCATCTCCTTCGCCGCGGTCGCGGAAAAGAAGACGACGAACGCCTGGTACGCGACCACATCGAGCCAGCGGAGCAGGAGGAAGCGGGCGACGGCCCCCAATAGCGACGGACGGCCGCTCTCGGACATGGCCGCAATATTACCAAAACACTAGGCATCATAGGGACGGTGACCGCATGACGAAGGTAACGAAATGCGAGAGGCAGGTGACGGACGAGGTTCCGCCGGAAAGGCTTAGGAAGACTTCTTGCCGGAGAGGAGCTGGCGGAGCTTCTTGAACAGCAGGACGAAGGGCTTCACGAAGGGGCTGCCCACGAGGCCGTCCAGCGCCTGCCATTGATCCCTTTCCGGCCGACTAAGCCAGGAACCGAACCCCCGCGCCAAACCGCACTCCTCGATCCCACCCGACACCCGCCTCCGACTCAGGAACGCCCGGGAATTACTCCCGGCGATGATATATCATAGCCGAAAGCCTGCTGTTTTATTGCGCTCGGCTCGGATGATCCGCCCCTATTTGGGCTACGAGTCGCTGTAGAACTAGGCGCTCAAGACCACGATATCGTCCGCGAGATTCGTTGCCGCATCGCCGGCGAGCGCGCCGGCCTCCGCTTCCGCGGCGGGAGCGGCCGCGGCCGCCTCCGCGCAGCCTTCCGCGGCCGTATAGGAGAGCGCGGTGAGCAGGGCGCCTACTCCGGTGAATATCGCTCCCTGCGTGGTCTGGTCGCTCGTGGCCACGATCGCGAGGCCGAGGAGCGTGACGAGGGCGGCCAGCGCCATGGCCGCGTAGGCCAGGTATTTCGCGACGGCGTATAAGGCGGCGCCATAGACCGAGGAGCACTTGGCGAGCAAGCCGAAGAGATAGGAGGCGAGCAGCAGGGCGCAGGCCGCCACCAGCAGGGCGTAGGCCATGTCCACCATCTCCTGGTAGGGCGTATAGTTCGTCGTCTCTCCCGTGTCTTCGACGTCGTAGGCCGAGTCGTCGGAGTCGTCGGAGCTGTCTTCGGCATCGGCATCGGTATCGTCGGACAACGCTCCTCCCGTTTCCTCCGCCGCGGCGGAATCCGTGCCCGCGCCGGCGCCGCCGATGTCCGACGTCCCGGCGCCCGTGATGGTCTCGCCGGCTTCGGCCGCGCTGTCCCACTGGGCGCTGTGGGTGGAGGCCTGGGATTGCGCGTCCTTGGACGCCGCGCCGGTCATGGCTCCATACATGGACTGCAGCTTCTTGGCCGACGCGCTGTTCATGATGGCCGAGGCGCGGGTCCCGGCGGCCGTCATCGTCCGTTCGCGGACCACGCGGCGACCGTCGCCGAACGCCTGGAGTTTGGCCGCTTGACTTCCCGAGAGCTGGAGCTGCCCCATAGGCCGGGTGATGCCGCCGGAGAGGCCGGCGCCTCCGGCCAAGCCGCCCGCCCGCCCGGCGCCGTTCATCTGGGAGCCGGAGAGCGGGTCGCGCTTCCTCCCGGCGGCGGCCTGCTCCGCTTGCTCGGCCGCCTGGCGGCGGACGGCAGCCTCGAGGTCTTCCCGGGAAGGGGCGTCCTCGTCGCCGGCGCCGGCGCCGGCGAATTCCTCATCCAGACTTTGTCCGGTCGCGGCGTCCGCCGGCGCGGCCGAGCGGTCCAGCGCCCCCGCGTTCGCCTGGTGCGCCAGGGCGAGCGACTGGGACGCTCCCGCCGCCGGCGCGAGCGCGTCCCGCAGAGCCGGCGTCCGCTTTTCGGCCCGGAACCCGCCGGAGAACGGCGTCGCCAGGCGTGGTTCCGTGGCCGTCGCGCCGAAGCCGCCGCGGCGCTGCATGTCCCAAAGGCCGAGGCCGCCCACCATCAAGTTCGCCGCGATGACCAGGCTGATCCCGGTCTTGGAGGCCAGCGCGGTGCGCGCCTTCGCGAGCCAACCGGCCCAGCGCGTCGCAGAGCCGCCCTCGCTCAGCGCCGGCGGGATGAAGCGCGTGACCTGGGGGGAGGCCGCTTTGGACATCCAGGGGGCGGCCGCCGTTCTTTCGCGTTCCCGATCCGGCTGCTCCTTCTTAGGGAGGGAGGGGATGGCCGGGAGGGGGGCAGCGACCGGGGGCAAGGGGGCCGTCGCGGCAGTTTGGTCGGGCGACGGTGCCGGGTCGCGCGGGGTCCCCAGGGGCAGATCGCAGGCCCCGGTTCGGGCGGGACCGAAACCGGAAAACCGGCCGGAGTCAACGGATGGATTTCGGGTGGAGTGGTTCATAATCATGAGTATGCCGGAAAGCGGGTCTCGGGCCGAGTAAAGACGCCTTCAAGAAAAATATGCAGTTTGCGCAAGCGTTTTTCGATATCATCGAGCGGGTCTTGCGGGCGCCTTGCGAAGGGCTCCCCGCCCGAAGGCGGGGAGCCCTCCCAGCGGGCGACGGCTATTGCCCGGACTGTTCCGAGTCGAACCCGCGCCCGTAAGGCCCCTGCTGCCCGAAGGGTCCCTGTTGTCCGGAGGGGCCCCTCGGGTCCATTCCTTGCGGCGGCCTGAAGCCGGACCCCGGGCCGAAGCCTTCTTGGCCGCGCCCGAATTCCTGGGGACCCCCCGACCGCGACGAACGCGGCCCCATGGCCATGCCGCGCCCGAATTGGGCGGGGCCGCCTCCGCCAGGGCCCTGCCTCCCGCCGGGTCCTCGGCGCAGCATGACGCGCATCTCCTCGTAGGCGTCGCGCTGTTCGATCTTGAGGAGGGCGCGGATCTTCTCATTGGCCTCGCCCTCGATGCGCCGGACCTCCTTGTCGAGCTTCTCCACTTGCTTTTCTTTATCCAGAAGCAGCTTCGCGATGGCCTCCTGCTGATCCGGGGTGAGCTCCAAACGCTCGGACAGCAAGCTCGACATCAGCTTCACTCGATCTTCGACGGCCGGCGGCTGCCCGCGCCGCCCAGTCTCCTCTTTCCTGGGCGCCTCCTGAGCGGCCCACAGCAGCGCCCCGAGTCCGGTCGGCAGCGCCAGTACTCCCGCGATGATGATGGTTCTCTTGGTCATGGTCTCCTCTCCTCCGCGCAGTCCGGTATCGGCGATCCCGGCGTCTTGCGGCTTCCCTCCGGACAGGGTACGCGCAACGGCGGCCCGAGGCGCGTAAAGACGGATTCAAGAAAATTGCGCATCCAGGGCAACGGCTTTCCCGCAGGCCGCCGGGCCCCTGGAGGCCGGCTGGAAACGGGGCCGGTGCAAGTAATGTAGAATTGGACGGGACTGATGAGGCTCCAGACCAAGGCCACGCTGCTGGCCGCCGTCGTCGGAACGCTGGCCGTCGTCGCGACGGATGCGGTGTTCCTGCTCGCGCAGAGGCGGCATTTCACCCAAGTCGCGCAGCGGCTCGACCGCGCCGTGATGCAGAGCTGGGTGCGGAAGATCGGGCCGGCGGTGGCCGGGCGCGACCTGGATTCCTTGAGCCGGGAGGCCCAGTTCTTGACCCAGGGGTCGGGTGGAGCGGCGTACGTCTACATCCTGAGCCCCGATGGGAGCTTCGTCGTGCACTCCGACCCGGCATTCGCGTGGAAGGCCCTGGAGGAGTGGGAGCCGTCCCGGGAGCAGGCCGGGGTCCGGGACATGCGCGAGCCGGTGCAGCTCTACGGCGGCATGGTGGGAGAGGCGGTGATCGGGTTCCGTTCCGTCGCCGCGGAGCAGATGCATCGAGTCCAGGTCCGCAACATCCTGCCTCCCCTCCTCTATGTCAATTTCACGATCATCGTGCTGGTCCTGTTGGCTTCGCTCGGGGTGTCCCGGGGGATCATACGGCCCGTGCGCCAGTTGGCCGCGGCCGCGCGCGATATCCGGGAGGGCCGGCTCGATATCCGGCTCGCCGTGGGGACTTCCGACGAACTCGGTTCGCTCCAGGGAGAGTTCAATTCCATGGCGTCGCGGCTCAAGGAGCTCGACGACCTGAAGACCGACTTCCTCGCCAAGATCACGCATGACCTGCGCAACCCGCTCGGGGCCGTCATGGGCTACGCCGAGGTGATGCTCCTCGGCATCCGGGGCCCCGTGAGCTCGGAACAGCAGAAATGCCTCAAGCTGATGATCTCGAACGCCGACTATTTGAGCGAGCTCATCAACAACATCCTGGACGTGACGAAGCTCGAGGCCGGACGGATGGAGTACGCCCGGACGAACTGCGACCTGTCCGGGGTGGTGGAGCCGGTGGTGGAGCTGATGAAGGTGAAGGCCGATGAATACGGGGTCGCACTGGTCCACGATGTGCCGGCGGATTTCCCGCAGGCGGAGGCCGATCCCCAGGCCTTGCGGCGCGTGCTGATGAACCTGGTCTCCAACGCGCTGAAGTTCACCCCCCAAGGCGGGCAAGTCCGCGTCTCGGCCTCGGTCGAATCCGGCGGCGGTTTGCGCATGACGGTGCACGACAGCGGGATCGGGATCCCCCGCGAGAAGCTCCCGCTCCTATTCTCGAAGTTCGCGCAGGTGCATGATCGCCGGGACCTGCCCCGGCAGGTGCGGGGGACGGGGCTGGGCCTGGCCATCTGCAAGGAGATCGTGGAGGGGCATGGCGGGCGCATCTGGGCGGAGAGCGAGCCCGGCCGGGGCACGGCTTTCCAGTTCACGATCGCGACGGCCCCGAAAGAAGCCGCGACCCCGCTCCTCCCGCCGGACCAGCCCTTGGGCCGCGGCGGCGCGCGGCCATGAGCGTGCGCGTCCTCATCGCGGATGACAGCGCGGAGTACCGGGACATCCTCGCGGGGATGGCAGGCAGCCTGGGGTGGGAAGCCCAGGTCTGCGCCGACGGAGCCTCGGCCATCGAGACCGCGCGGCGGGTCCGGCCGCAACTGGCGATCCTGGACATCGGCTTGCCTGACATGGACGGTTTCGCGTTGTGCCGCGGATTGCGCGCGCTGCCGGGGGCCGAGCAGCTGCCGGTCATCCTGATCAGCGGCACCTACCGAAGGGACGAAGACCGCCTGCGGGGCTTGTCGGATGGGGCCATCGACTTCTTGGAGAAGCCTTTCCGGCTCGCGGAACTGATATCGAAGGCGAAAGCCTTGGCGAGGGACTATGGCGGCGAAGATACTGCTCGTTGAAGACGATCCCCAGGTCCGCGGCCCCGTGAAGGAGGTGCTGGCGGCCGGGGGGCTGCGCGTGCTGGAGGCCGAGACCGTGCAGCTCGGGCTGCATCTGTTCCGGACCCAGGCGCCGGACCTCGTGATCCTGGACGTGCATCTTCCGGACGGCACCGGCTTCTCCGTGTGCGAGGCGATCCGCAAGAGCCGATGCGCGCCCGCCACTCCGGTCATCATGCTCACGGCCGCGTCCAAGCTGGAGGAAAAGGAGCGGGGCTTCTCCGCCGGGGCCGATCACTATCTGGTGAAGCCCGTGCATCCGAAGGAACTATTGATGTGGGTGTCGGCCCTGCTCAAGCGGCTGGAGCTCGACCAGGAGCCGCGCCGGACCCTGGCGGCGGAGGATCTGCTCATCGAGCTGGACGCCCAGCTCGTCCGTTTCAAGGGCGTCGAGATATCCGGCCTGACCGGGAAGGAATTCGACTTGCTCTACTTCCTGGCGCGGAGCCGACCTAAGATCCTGAGCCGCAAGTACATCCTGTCGAACCTCTGGCACACCATCACCGTGGACCACGTCGTGGACACCCACATCAGCAACTTGCGCAAGAAAGTCCCCCCGGAGCTCTCGGACCGGATACAATCCATCCCGGGGAAGGGGTTCCGCTACCTCGGGTAGCGCGGCCCGCCGCCCGCGGTCCGGGGGCGGCGCATCAAAGCACGTTCTGGGCGTTCTTGAGGACCGGGGCGGCGGCGATCTCGTTATCCACCCGGTGGACGAACTCCGAGACCTGGTTGCGGGCTTCGTCGGGGAGCGCCTCGAAGACGAGGCCGACCCAGTAGCGGCCCTCCACCTTGCGGAGATGCCGCACGATGCAGCGGATCCCGCCGATGAGGCCGAGGACGGGGGAGTCCATGGCGACGTCCACCATGGAGCCGATGCCGACGGGGTGGGTGATGTCGGCCACGCAGCCGCCCTCGCTGATGTCGCGTATCGTGGCGGGATGCTTCTCGTCCCCGAGGCCGGCGAGGGTGAAGGAGGCGGGCAGGGCGGCCTTCTTGCGCAGGTGACGCCGGACGGAGCCCGCCATCTCGGAGAGGGTGTACACCTTCAGAGGATCCTTCTTCCCTTTGACGGGGAGTTCGGGCAGGTCCTGACAGCGGCAGCGGGAGCCGAGGGCGGTGCGGACGGCATGGCTCATGATGACCTGTCCCGGAGCGGCCGCGGAGCAGAGCCGGGCCGCGACGTTGACCGGGTCGCCGATGACGGTGTAGTCCATCTGGCGCTCCGAGCCCATGTTCCCCATGATGACGTCTCCGGCGTTCAGGCCGATCCCCAGGCGGATCTCGCGCTTACCCGTGCGCTGGCGCGCCGCGTTGAGCGAGAAGACGTAGCTCTGGATGTCCAGGGCGGCCCGGGCGGAGTTGTCTTCGGCGTGGTCGCCGGTGAAGATGGCCATGACCTCGTCGCCGACGAATTTGTCCACCGTCCCTTCGCGCTGATAGACGACCTCGGCCTGCAGGTTGAGGTACAGGTTGATGAGGCCCACGACTTCCTCGGGCTCCAGGGATTCGGTCATGGCCGTGAAGCCGCGGATGTCGGAGAAGAGGGCCGCCACGTGGCGGCGCTCCCCGCCCAGGGAGAGATGGTCGGTGTCCCGGAACCGCTTGATGAGCTGGAGGGTGGATTGCGAGAGGTACTTCTCCATGTGGAGCTTCTCCCTCAGCTTGAGCACCATGTCGTTGAAGCTCTGGGTGAGGCGGCCGATGTCGTCGTTGGAGTTCACCTGCACGGTGTGGTTCAGGTCTCCGTCGGACACCACCTTCATGGCCGTGGCCAGGATGACGATCTGCCGGCTCAGGACGTTGCCCAGCGCCAGGGAGATGGCGAGTCCGAGCAGGCAGAATACCGCGGTGATGACGAAATAGCTCAGCCTCTGCCGCCGGATAGCCGCGATGAGGTCCTTCTGGGACAGGCCGATCCGGGCCGTTCCCACGCGCAGGTCGCGCCCCTCGAGGCGGGAGACGATGGGCAGGGCGGCGTCGAGTATCGGTTCGTCGAGCAGTTCGGTCCGCTGGAAGAGCAGGTCCTGGGCCGCGAGGGCGGCCTGGTCCAGCGGCCCCGCGGGGGACTCGCCCTGCTCGGTCGCGTCGCTGTGGGCGAAGACCTTGCCGCGGCTGTCGAGCACGATGGCGTAGGAGACCTCCGCGGTCTTCTGGACCTCGCGGATCGTCGCGAAGACGCCGAGCTCGTCCTTCATCAGGAGTCCGGTCTTGCCGGCGCCGGCGACCTGGCGCACGAGCACCTCGGCCCGCTTCTGCATCTGCTCCTGCAGCACCCGCTTCTGCTGACCGAAAGAGACGATGCCCAAGGACATGATGGCCAGACACAAGACGGCGAGGAGCGCCGCCGCGATCTTGTAGCGGAAGCTCATGGAGGACACGAACACGTAGACGCGGAAGGCGGTGGATTCCATCCGCTGTCCCATGTCGGCCATCTTGGGCGGAAGCAGTCCGCGGAAGCGGTCCAGGGCGATCATTGCTTGCCGATCTCCTTGAGGCTGTCGAGCATGCGCTCGACCTTCTTGAGGTTCGCCTGGGCCTGCTTGCCGAGCGCGGTGTCGGGTCCCAGACGCACCGCGTCCTGCCAGGCTTTCTTGGCTCCGTCGTAGCGCTCTTCCTGGAACAGGCGCAGCCCCAGTTGATACGCCTTCTCCTGGGCCTGGGGATCCGCTTTCGGAGCCGGGGCGGCGTTCTTGCCCTTAGCTCCGGAGCGCGCCGCGGGCTTGCCGGAAGGCTTCTTGGTCTTGAGCCCGGAACAGCCTCCCGCGAGGGGAAGGCAAAGGGCCAGGGCCAGACAGAGCGCTCTCATATGGCAATCCTGATTATATATCACCGCGGAGCCGGAAAACAGGTTGATATTGGAGCGGGGAGGGGTTATATTAGTGCCATGAGAGCCCCCGCGCTGTTGTGTCTCGCCGTGCTCCTGGCGTCCGGTTGCGCGGCGGTCCCTTATAAGTACGGCAGCGGCATCGAATCCGCCAAGACCACGCCCCTGGCGCCGGGAGAGCCGCAGATCGAGCGCGGCCGGCCCCGGAAGTTCATCGACGGCTTCGGGCACTATGTCGCCGCTCTCCCGTCCAAACTGATGCTCTGGAACTGGAAGATCGAGAACCACAACATCTCCCCCGAAACCGAGGAGAAGCTGAAGCGGTATCTCGAGGAGAACGACCTCAAGAACGTGAAGGTCCGCCTGAACCAGTACTCGCCGGGTTCGGAGTGGCGGCGGCTGTTCCGCAACAAGGCGGTGGGCGCGGGTTGGCGCTACACCTTGGGCGTCATAAGCGTCGCCATGTACACCAGCTTCCCGGGCCGGTTCTTCGGCAGTCTCCTGCCCTGGAGCGCGGGCGACCATTACAACCCCTATACCAACACCATCCATCTGTATTCCGACCACCAGGCCACCGCTCTGCATGAGGGGGGGCATGCCAAGGATTTCGCCCCGCGCCGCTTCAAGGGGACCTATTCCTTCTTGGGCGCGATCCCCCTGGTGCCCCTCTACCACGAGGGGCGAGCTACCAACGACGTCCTGGGGTACTACCGGGACAAGGCGCTGATCGCGGATGAGAAGAACGGCATCAAGGTGCTCTATCCGGCCTACTGCACCTACGTCGCGGGCGAGGGACTGAAATGGCCGTCCATGTTCCTGGTCCTGCCTTCCTGGCTGGGCTATGCGGTGTCGGGGGGGCTGGTGATCCCCGCGCACATCGTCGCCCGGATCCGGGCCAAGCGCATGCAGGAGCCGCCCCCGGCCGCGGCTCCGGCCCCGGTGCCGGTCTCCGCTGCGGTCCCCGCCCCGGTCCCGGCGCCGGCGGCCGAGGTCCCGCCGGTCCCATGAGCCCGTTCCCGTTCCGCATCGCCGCGGGCTCGCTGGCCGCGGCGCTGCTCGGCGGCTGCGGGGAAACCCTGTCGGCGCCGGCCCCGATGCGGGCCCTGCGCGACGATCTCCCCGGCGGCAAGGCCAAGTGCCTGGTGGTGCTCATGCCCGGCCGCCGCAGCCGGGCGGAATCGTTCCTGGAGCACGGCTTCGTCCGGAAGTTCCGCGAGCGCGGACTCGCGGTCGACGTCGTCGCCGCCGACGCCACCATGGGCTACTACGTACGCCAGACCCTGCTGGACCGCCTGGAAGCGGACGTCTTGGCCCCGGCGCGGGCCAGTGGGTACGAGCAGCTCTGGCTATTGGGCGTCTCCATGGGCGGGTTCGGCTCGCTCCTGTACGCCAAGGAGCGGCCGGGACAAGCGACGGGCGTCCTGCTCCTGGCGCCGTTCCTCGGCGATGATCCTCCCTCCGAAGAGCTGCGCGCGGCGGGGGGGCTCCTGAAATGGCAGGCCCCGGCGGCGGCGCCCCTCAGCCGGACGAACTACGAACTCCAGATATGGCGGTGGCTCCAGGCCGTGACCGCGGGCCGGGAGCCCGGCCCGAAGCTGCTCCTGGGCTTCGGGACGGAGGACCCCTTCGCCGCGCGCAACGGGCTGCTGGGCGAAGCGCTGCCGTCCGGAAACGTCATCAAGGTGCCCGGCGCCCACGATTGGCCGACCTGGGACGGGATATTGGACCGCTTCCTGGCCGACTCCGAGTTCTCTCGCGCCTGCGGGCGGTGATCAGCCGACCCGGCCAAGAACCCGGGACCTAGTGTAGTGAGTTCAACGCTTTTTTGCATTTAAAAATCCGTCATACCGGCGCCAGCCGGTATCCAGCGTGTGGAACGGATTCAAGGATCCTGTTCTGATGTGGCGCCTGGACCCCGGCCTTCGCCGGGGTGACGTCTGGTGCCTGGCTCGTCCATTTTATCTAGCGGCGGCCCCCCCGGACTGTGCCCGGGCACAGTCGCCCAGAAGGTTCGGGCTAGCCGTCATACCGGCGCCAGCCGGTATCCAGACGACAAACCCACTGGACCCCGGCTTTCGCCGGGGTGAGTGCGAATGTGATTGGACTTATGACTCACTACACTGGCCTCAGGGGCTCCTGGGCCGCTGGGAGGTTGTCGAGTGGGGGGGGGAATGCTATAATCGAGCAGAACCTGACGTAAGGAGGCCCGTAATGTTCCTCGACCGCGAAGAGATCACTTGCGAAGAGATCCACGGGATGTACGTCCTGCCGCCGGATGGCGGCGGACCCCAGTAATCCGGCGCCCGGCTTTCCTTTTCGGCCGGTGATCGAAGCTTCGGGCCGACCCCCACGGGGGTCGGCTCGGCTTTTTGCTATCCTCGAGGCGTCTCCTCATGGCTGAGTTCCCCTTCAAACCGCGCGTCGTCGGCTGGGAGCTGACCCTGCGCTGCAATATGCGCTGCATCCATTGCGGCTCCCGCGCGGGCGCGCCCCGTCCCGACGAGCTCAGCGAAGCGGAGGGGCTCGACCTCATCGCCCAGCTCGTGGACCTGGGGACCCAGGTCGTGACCCTCTCCGGGGGGGAGCCCCTGATGCACCCCTCCTGGCCGGTGTACGCCAAGCGCTTCGTGGATTCCAAGGTGAACACCTTCCTCATCACCAACGGCCTGCTCCTGGAAGAGAACATCGGGCGCATCAAGGACCTCGGCCTGCGCCGGATCGGGGTGAGCCTGGACGGCCTGGAGGCGGTGCATGACCGCATACGGAGCATGCCCGATTCCTTCGCCAAGGCCATCCGGGCCGTGCGGGCGGCTAAGAAGGCCGGTCTCGACATCGGCGCCGTCACCCACGTGTCCCGAGCCAACTTCGGCGAACTCGAGGGCATGTACAAGCTCTTCTCGGAGATCCCCTTAGACTACTGGCAGGTGCAGATCACGTTCCGGCAGGGGCGAATGACGGAGCACGAAGACATGTCTTTGGACCCGAAGCAGCTCCCCGAGGTCGCGGCCTTCGTGCGGCGCAAGCAGGCGCTCAAGGGCCTGCCCGTGGTCCCGGGAGACAACCTCGGCTACTACTGCGTGCCCGACATCCGGGAGAAGCCCTGGAAGGGCTGCTTCGCGGGGCGCCATCTCGTGGGCATCGACGCCGACGGTTCGGTGAAGGGCTGTCTTTCCCTGCCGCGGGAGTTCATCGAGGGCAACATCCGCAAGGAGCCGCTGCGCCGCATCTGGGAGGACCCCCAGCGCTTCAAGTACAACCGCTACTTCTCGGCCGACATGCTGGAGGGCTCCTGCAAGGGTTGTCCGCACGGAGACCCCTGCCGGGCGGGCTGCACGGTGACCGCGTATTCCGCGACCGGGAACCGCTTCGACAACCCCTACTGTTGTTTCCGCTGGCTGCGCGAGGATGCCGCGTGAGCTCCCTGGAGGAGCTCAAACGCTTCGTCCGGAAGTCTCCGGCATCGAGCTCGGCTCTGCCCGGGGGCGCCTCGGCATCCCTCCTCCCGGTCCCCACGGCGCCCACGGCCGCCATCCTTCTGGGTTTCCGCGACGGCGTGGCCTATGAGCCGCAGGAGCTCTGGGGGATATCCCACTTCGTGGAGCACATCCTCTTCCGCGGCTCGGAGTCCTTGCCGTCCCTCTACGAGATCTCCCGTGCGGTCGAGGGGCTGGGGGGGCGGATCTCCGCCTATTCCACTCGGGACATGACCGGGTTCTGGGTCAAGACGCCGCCGGGCCAGGACATCGCCGCGTTGGAAGTGCTGACCGGGCTCCTCACCCGTCCCGCGCTGGCCGAGGCCTCCATCGCGGCCGAGAGCGCCATCATCGAGCAGGAGCGTCAGCGCGAACTCGGCAACCCGGCCTTGTGGTCTTCCTTGCTGCTGGAGGAACTCCTGCTCTCGCCGGCTCCAAGCTCCCGGCATCCGGTAGGGAGCCCCGCGTTCCTCGGCGGGGTGAAGGCTTCCGTGCTCCGGGACTACATTGGCGGGGTGTACCACCGGGGCAATCTCGCGGCCGCGGCCGCGGGCAACCTCTCCCCGGGGATATCCGAGGCACTGGTAGAGGCCGCGTCCCGTTTCCCCGCAGGGCCCAAGCGGGAAAAGGCGGGCTTCGCGCTGCCGGACCGCTGGAAGGACGCCCGGGCCGCGCTCGTCGCTTCCCATCACAAGTCCCAGGTGTTCCTGTCCTTGGGCTGGAAGTTCCCGGTCGGGGGGCGGGAGGACTACTTCGCCTTCCAGGTCCTCAACACCCTGCTGGGGGCCGGCTACACCAGCCTGCTAAACGCTTCCCTGCGGGAGCGTGAGAACATCACCTACCTCTGCACGACCCGCCTCAACCTCTACGGGGACGCCGGCGTCTTCAAGATCGGGTTGGCCCTGGCGGACCGGAACCTGGAGCGCGCGCTGGCCGTGATCGACGCCCTTCTGGCCGATGTGGGGGCCGGGCGGATCCCGCCGGAACCCTTCGCCGACGCCGTCACGCGGCATTCCTCCAACCTCGTGTTCCGCATGGAGGATTCCCTGGAGACCGCCAAGCTCCTCGGCCACAGCCTCGTGCGCGAAGGGCGGCCCTTCTCGTTCGAGGAGTATTTCGAGGGCTTGGAAGGGGTGGATGTCGCCCATGCCTGCGCTCTCGCCGCGAAGCACTGGACCCCGGAGACCCGCAAGACCGTGATCCTGACCGGCTCGGAGGCCGCCGCCCGGCTTTTCCCCGGCGCCGTCCGCGTCCAGGGAGAGTGAAGCATGGCCATAACGAAGCTCGATCACGTCAGCCTGCTGGCTCCCCAGCCGGGTCCCGTCCTGGATTTCTACCGGGACCTCCTGGGCTTCGAACTGTCCCGCAAGCGCGAGTTCCCGGATGCGGGCATGAACATCTATGACCTCAAGCGCGGCGGGGATTTCGTGGAGTTGATCGAGCCGACCGCCCCCGGAGCCGCGGCGGGCGGGATCAAGCACCTGGCCTTCCTCTCCGACGACATCGACGCGGACTTCGCCGCGTTCCGCGGCCAGGGCGCGGCTTTGGTCCACGCCGAGGTGCAGCGGCACGGGGACTGCGCCTTCTTCTTCGTCAAAGGCCCGGCGGGGGAGTTCGTCGAGATCATCCAATACGGCGGGGGCAAGAAGCCATGATCCTCAAGGACAAGGTCGCCGTCATCACCGGAGGCTCCCAGGGCATCGGCTTGGCCATCGCCGAGGCCTTCGCGCGGGAGGGGGCGAAGCTCGTCCTCGTGGCGCGCGGCGCGGACCGGCTCGAGCGGGCCTGCGCCGCCCTGCGCGCGGGGGGGGCGGACGCGGTCGGCGTGGCCGGGGACGTGGGCGATGAGGGCGCGGCCCTGGCGGCGTTCGCGAAGGTCCGGGAGCTCCACGGGCGGCTCGACATCCTGGTCAACAACGCCGGCTCCGCCTTCGTGGCCCGTCTGGGGGAGACGACCCTAGAGCAGTGGAACTCGGTGCTCTCCGTGCACGCCACGGGGCCGTTCCTCATGTGCCGCGAGGCCGTGAAGCTCATGGTCGGGGGGAAGACCCGCGGCCGGATCGTGAACGTCGCCTCGGTGCTCGGGAACACCGGCTCGGCCATGGCCACGGCTTACTCGGCGGCCAAGGCCGCCCTGCTCGGCTTCTCGCGCGCCTTGGCCAAGGAGACTTCAGCGCAGGGCATCACCGTGAACTGCATCTGCCCCGGGGCCGTGGACACCGTGCTGTTCCACGAGGGGACCATCGGCGCGGTCGCGGCGAAATTCAAGGCGGATCCGGCGGCCCTCGTGAAGGGGACGCTGGCCGCCGTCCCCCTGGGACGGCTGATCCAGCCTTCGGAAGTCGCGGAACTGGCGCTCTATCTGTGCTCGGACAAGGCGGAAGGGATCACGGGGCAGGCCTACAACCTCTGCGGTGGCCTGGACATCCACTCCTGAGCGCGGGGGCTATTGGCGCGAAGGGCCCATGACCAGGGCCGAGGGATCGCGCACGTTGAGCGGCGTGATGACGTCTCCCCCGTAGCGGTCCTCGACCGCGCTGCCGGGGGCCTGGGCCCCCAGGGCGGCGCCGTCGGGGCCGCCCTGACCCTGGACCACCACCATGCGGGTCGACCCGCCGCAGCGCTCGGCCAGGAGCGGGCTGGCGCCATGGCGCGTGAGGAACATATAGATCGCGAGGGGTTCCAGCAGGAATATCGTCACCAGGCCGCCGATGAGGGCGAAGTCGAGCACGGTCATGCGCTTGACCATCGACCGCACGTTCTCGTCCCCGCCCTCCGGGTCCTTGCGGGTGACCGAGAAGGAGAACGTCCAGGTCCGTTCGGGGGGCGGGGTATCCGGTTTCATATCCCTTAAGGATGGATGCAGAGGAGGGCTTTTTCAAGGGTCCTTTGGGACGGTGTCAGACGTGAACTTACGGAACTTGTTTCCATCGACCGGGTTCCGACTTCATGGATATGTTCCATAAGTTCACGTCTGACACCGGGACGACAGACCCAGGGGCTTCCGGGTCCATCGCCTCTGACGGAAGACACGGAAAGGAGGCATCATATCCCCATGAGACTCCTGCTCGCCCTGTTCCTCGTGCCCGGGACCGCTTTCGGGGCCGGCGTCGTCCAGGTCGCGCCCGTCAGGGGCGGGGGCATGCCGGTGGTCGCCCCCGTGTTCGCCCAGTTCGGCGCGGTCGGGTCTCTCGGTCCCGCGCTCGGTGCGGCAGCACCTTCCCTCCTGTCAAACCCCTCGCTCTCGCTTACCCCGGCCGTCGCCCCGAACCTCGCCCCCGAGGCGCGGCTGGGGATCATCACCTCGGAAGAGCCGAAGACGATCATCACTCCGGAGCCCAAGAAGATCATCGTCCCCGAGCCGAAGAAGATCATCGCCCCGGAACAGAAGAAGATCATCACCGAGCCGGAGAACAAGATCATCACCCCCGACCGGGAACTGACCGAGGAGGAGAAGGCGGTCGAGAAGCTGCCCTCGCGGGAGGAACTGGAACGGCTCGCCAAGTCCCTGACCTCCGAGGACGACGACTCCGCTCCGAACGCCGCCGCCGGCGCCGGGACCAAGGGCCGCTCCGCGGGTGCGGCCTTCGACGGGTCCGCTCCCATGTCGGTGGAGGACGCGGAGGCCGTGCGGGCCTATTTCTACCGGGACCGCCCCCACGCCCCGGACCTCGACCAGGTGCGCTCGGCGGCCCTGCACATGTTCCGGGGCCTCCTGCCCTCCTTTTACCGCCGGGTGCCCATGACCGCGCGCTACGACCTGGCCCCGAACGGCTCCACGGGGCATCTCTGGTCCCCCGAGATCGGGCATATCATCGAGATCGCCCCCATCCGGGCGAATACGCGGGGCGAGGTCTCCAGCGCATTCGGCATCCCGGGCCTGGTCTGGGTGCAGCAGAAGGTCGAGCAGGTCCTGGAATTCGCGCACGAGTACGCGCACGTGATCTTCGACGCCGAGGTGAAGAAGGCCGAGAACCACCCTCCCATCTCAGCCTACTCGGCCATGACCGAGGGCTTCGCCGTGACTTTGGAACAGGCCCTCATCGACCGCGCGGTGAACGAGCCGGCGCTGCTCGGCCTCTCCCCGCGCGACGTCTCCGACTTCCTGGCCGTGTCCCGCGGCCGGCGCGACTTCCTCGCGGCGGTGGACTCGCATTACAGCGAGGGGATCGTGTCCTGGCGGAAGGCCTTCGCGCGGGACGGCCTCGCCGGGGTCGCGAAGCTCCTGGCCTCGCTCTCCTCCCACCGGATGGTCAAGGTCCTCCGTTCCGACCCCGCCTACCAGTTGGCCGTCGAAGAGCCGGAACTGGTCTCGGCTTACCTCGGCAATGACGCGCAGGCGCCGTTCCGGGCAGGTCTCGAAGCGGTGAAGAAGGCCGCCGCGGGTGAAGAGCTCGACGCGGCGGAGTCCCAGGCCGCGGCGGCGGCGGTCGCGAAGGCCGGCCCCGGCGGCCGGCGCCGCGTCTTTGAGCGGTCGCTCCTGGAGGATAAGCGGGTCAGCGATGCCCGGACGCCCGGCTCGGGCGGCGCCGCCGCCGCCGACATCTCCGTCGCTTTTTCTCTGGCCAAGCTGAGCGCGGTCGCCGCGCAGGAGCTCGCGGTGTTTTTGACCGAGACGCTCCGCTCCGGCGGCGGCGACAACCTGTTCGGCCGGCGCGGACCCAACGAGAAGCTCAACGCCATCGTCTCCCAGGCCGAGACCCTTCCGTTCACGGAGGCCGACAGGGCCTCGTGGACCGAGGCGCTGACGAAGTGGCTGTTCTCGGGCTTTCCCAGGGTCTGACGCTCCCCATCTCCCCTGTGAGTTGGCTATGATAGTCGCATGAACAAGCTCTGGAGCTCTTTCCTGTTGTCCGCGATCGTGCCCTGCGCGCTGGCGGCCGGCGCCGCCGCTGAAGGACCCTGGCTGACGGACTGGGGCTTCGCGCGGCAGGCGGCCGAGACGGGCGGCAAACCCGTCCTCATCGAGTTCCACGCGGTCTGGTGCTACTCCTGCTATTACATGGAGAACAACGTCCTCTCCAAGCCCGCCTTCCTCGCAGAGGGTCCCAAGAGCGCGGTGCTGCTCAGGCTCGACGTGGACACCCCCGAGGGCCGCGAGTGGAAGGAGAAACTCGCCGCCCGGGTCCTGCCCTCCTTCGTGGTCGTGGACGCCGCCGGCAAGGAACTGGGGCGCATCATCGGCGAGCAGACGGAGAAGGAATTTCTGGAGCAGCTGCGCGCCATCACCGGGGCCGCGAAGCCCGACCCCCTGCGCGCTTTGCGCGGCCTCATCGACCGCAAGGAGCTCGCGGCCGCGGCCGCCGAGCGCGAGCGCCTGCGCGCTGAGAAGGGAAAGCTCCCCCAGGACGCCGAGTTCCGCCGGCTCTCCCTGCGCCTGGACCTGGCCGAGGCCCTGGAGAAGAAGGATGCCGGCCGGGCGGGGACGGCCCTGAAGGCGCTCTTGCCCATCGAGGAGGACTGCGCCCTGGTGCCCCAGGCCATGGACGCGCTCGAACTGGTCCCGGCGCTCAAGTCCGCGGTGGCCGTCCGTTTCCAGAGCCTGGCCGAGAAGCGCGTATTCGGCAAGGCGAACCAGCGCTGCGCAGACCTGCGCAGCACGGTGCTGGTCCTGGCGGACGCCTCTTCCGACGCGAAGAAGGCGGCGCTCCTGCGCCGGACCGTGTCCCTCCTGCAGAAGATGGCGGCGAAGAAGGGCGTGGGCGACGACCGGAACCTCGACGACAACCTGCGCTTCTTCCTGGAGACCGCCGGCGGGAAGGACGCCGAGCTGGGCGAGCTCTACCCCAAGCTGGCGGCGGCCTATCCCGCGGACTACGTGTACTCCTATCGCTGGGCGAAGTGGCTCTACGGACGAAAGGAGCACGCCCGGGCTCTGGAGCTCGCCCAGAAGGCCTGGGAGCTGAGCTACGGCGCCAACCGGCTCACCGTGACGGGGCTCAAGGCCCGCATCCTGACCGCCATGGGACAGCGCGACGAGGCCGAGCAGGCCGTGCGCGCGGAGCTCAAGGCCAGCCGGGGACGCTTTCCCAAGGATGCGGTCGGGCTGGAGAAGGTCCTCGCCGAACTGCGCTGAAGGTCAGTGGCCGCGCACGCCGTCGGCGTAGGCCTTCAGGTCGGCGGCGGGCTCCAGCTCGCTGCCGCAGTCGGAACAGGCGTCCCTTCTGACCGAGAAGAGCGACTTGCAGACCGGGCACACGGACTGCACCGACTCGTCCACGTACTCGACCAGCCGCGCCAGGGTCAGGATGGCCCCGCAGCCGCATTTATCGTCCGAGCATTCCGCCGAGCAGCGGGGGCAGACCAGCAGCCCCGGCCGCTTCTTGAAGACGATCCCGCAGTCCCCACAGCGGGCCGCGTCCTGGGGGTTCTCCAGGGCGCAGACGGGGCAGGGGAGCTTCGGGCCGTCGGCGGGGGACGGGGCGACTTCCCGGTCGGAGGGGGCCGGTTCCTCCGCGTGGGCGGAGCCCTCGGCGGGGAGCGCGGCGCCGTCGGCCAGGCGCAGTCCGCATTCCCGGCAGGCCGCCGCGGTGCTGGGGACCTCGGCCAATTTGCCGCCGCAGGCGGGGCAGGGGTCCGGCAGGAATTTCCCCGGCGCGGCGCCCGCAAGGGCCGCTCCGCACTGGTCGCAGTAGCGGGCTTCGTCGTCGTTGTCGCTCGAGCACCGTTGGCATCGGATCATAGATCAGACTCTAGCATACCGGATTGCACCGCGGCCGAGGATGTGGTACTTTCTTTGGCATGTCGATGTTCTTCAAGGCCCTGGGCTGGGTCGTCGAGTTCGCGGTTCTCGTCATCATCGTGAGCGCGGCGTTCGCCGCCTTCTATATCTGGGGGAACCTTTCCCGCGACGTCTGCGCGGAGGAGGCCGGCATCCTCTCCTGCACCGAGGCGGCCTGGCCGCTGGGCGGGGCCTGGCTCTTCCGCGAGACGGTCCGGGTGAAGCTCAGCGACCTCAGCGCCATCCAGATCGACCGGCGCTCGGCTCAGAAGCGGCTCTTCACCTCCTCGATCCGTTCCATCACCCTCAAGCGCGGTTTCCTGCGCGACAAGCTGACCATCGACTGCGGCTTCTGGTGCACGGAGAAGTTCTACTTCCGCAAAGACCAGGGCAACGCCGTCCGCCTCCTCCTCGCTCTCCCCTAAAGTCGCCGAGGTCGCTGTGCCCGGGCACAGTTGCAGATTTCCGCTGCCCGCGTCCGCCGCAGCCGATGTATTGCGCTTGCAGGAGGGTCGTTCAGTCGGGGTCGAACAGCCAGCGGGTCATCAACCGTTTTATCTGGGTCTGGTAGGGGATCCCGATCGATTGGGCCTTGGTTTTGAAGGCTGCCAGAAGCGGCTCCGGGACCTTCAGGCTGATGAGCCGGCTCCGGGCGGGGGGGGATTCCCGTCCATGCAGCAAGCGGAAATCCTCCAGGAATCGGACGATCTGTTCGGGGCTCAGGGTCCGGCAATGTTCCAGGTATTCTTTGGAGAAATATTGCGTGGGCTTCATGGATTCAGTCCCTCCAAGGCCCGGATGTCCTCGAGGTCCTGCGGCCTTCCGCTGGCCCGCTTCATGGCGATGAGGTCCGGGAGGGATAGGACCGGGAGGGTCCGGTCGCCGACGCGGATGCGGCTCACCCGGAGCTTCGCCAAGTCATGGGTGATGATGATGTCGATGACCTGAGAGGGGTCGCTCGGGTTGGCGAAGCTCCAGGCGATCAGGTTCCTGTTCCGGATGTACTCTTCGCGGAAATCGAAGACCTCCGCCGCGGAGACCGGGAGTTTCGGGACCAGGCCCAGCCCGCGCAGGGCGGCCTCCGCCCCCAGGAAGTGGCGCCGCTCCAGGCGCAGGACCAGGTCCAGATCCACGGTCCCGCGCACCGCCCCGTGGAGGGCGACCGCATGGCCTCCCGCGATCGCAAAGGGGACCCGGGAGGCTTTCAGCGCGGCGGCCACGTCGAATAGGAACATGGGTATATACCAGTATATACCCAGATGGTGATAAGGTCAAGGCGCCGACTGGGTCCCTATCCTCGGACAGGGCTTGGCCCGGCGGGCGGATAGGAAATAGAGCACCTCGCGTCTCCGTCAGAGAAATCGCCCGTTGGGGGACCGGTGAAAAGCTCGAACTTCTTACCCGCGAGGTGAAGACATTATCCCGGGAATAGTCCGCCGCAGCTGCATCTGCGGAGCCTTCTGGGCCAGTGCCGCCGGCTGGGGATATTCGCGCAAGCGGGCGTCGAAGGCTTCGCTCACTCGTTCAACATGTGCCCGGGCACAGTTGCATAGTCGAGGATTGGGGCTGGGTCAGACGGGGACTTTGAACTTTTCCCCGGCTTTGAGGGACAGGCAGAGGGCGGAGAGGAGCTCGGCGGTCTTCTCCATGTCTCGGAGGTCGATCATCTCGACCGTGCTGTGCATGTAGCGGTTGGGGATGCTCAGGACCGCGGAGGGGACCCCGCCCAGCTTGTTCCAGATGGACAGGGCGTCCGTCCCGCTCGTGGGGCTGAATATCTCGATCTGGAGGGGGATCTTCTTCGCTTTCGCGATGTTCCGGATGCGTTGGACCAGCACGGGGTGGTTCTCGCGGCCCAGGGTGATGCTCGGGCCGCCGCCCAGGGACACCTCGCCGTGGCGCTTCACGTCGATGCCGGGGGTGTCGGTCGCGTGGGTCACGTCCACGGCCACCGCGGCGTCGGGCTTCACGTTCACCACGCTCATGGCGGCGCCGTGGCCGCCGATCTCCTCCTGGTTGGAGGAGGCCGCGAAGATGGCGCACTTGGGACGGGCGGCCTTGGCCAGCCGCAGGGCTTCGATCACGGCCCAGATGCCCACCCGGTTGTCGAAGGCGCGGGCCACGCCCACGTTCTTGTCCAGCATCTCGAACTCTTCCACGAAGGTCATGGGGTCGCCCACGGACACGCGCTTCTTGGCGTCCTTGCCGTTCTTGGCGCCGATGTCGATCCAGCACTCGGACATCTTGGGCGGCTTGGGCGCGGCGTCCTTGTCAAGCAGGTGGATGGCCGTGGCGCCGATGACGCCCCGCACCACGCCGTTCTCGGCGTGGATGCTTACCCGCTTGCCTCGGATGAGGGCCGGGTCCACGCCGCCGATCTGCTGGAAGTAGAGGAAGCCCTTGTCGTCGATGTGCTTGACCATGAGGCCGATCTCGTCGGCGTGGCCGTCGAGCATGATGCGCGGGCTGCCGCCGGGGTTGAGCACGGCCAAGGCGTTGCCGTAGCTGTCGGTGCGGATCTCGTCGGCGAAGCCCCGGGCGTAGTCGCACCAGACCTTCTGGATGCGGGCCTCGTGGCCGCTGGGGGAGGGGGTGGTCAGCAGGGTCTTGAGGAACGCGAAGGATTCCGGGCGCATGATGTCTCCTGGACGGCTAGATGAGTTCGCGGAGGAGCTCGGGGCGGGGCTGGGGGATGACGATCTTCTGCACCAGGAGGCCCTTCTCGCCGGCGCTGGCCGCTCCCGCGGCCGCGGCCGTCTCGACGGCCGCCACGCTGCCCGTGAACCAGGCCAGGCCCTTGCCGCCCATGGCCATGGCCAGGCGGATCTCGATCAAGCGGACGTGCGCGGACTTCACCGCTGCGTCGGCGGCCTCGATGATGGAGGCCACGGAGAAGGTCTCGAGGACGCCCAGGGACTCGAGCTCGGCCACCTGGGACGTGCCTTCGATGGCCGGGAACACATCGGGGTGGATGTTGGGGATGGTGAAGTGGTCCACGAGGGATTCCTCGGCGCGCGCGGCCCCGGCTTTGACCGCCGCGGCCACGTCCCCCACCTCGCCCGAGATCAGGACCACGTATTTGCCGGGGCAGACCGTGCGGGCCAGGAGTATGCGCACCTTGGCCGCCTTGAGCATGGCGTCCGAAACGTCGAAGCCCCGGGCCATGGAGCTGGTTTCGACGCCGCCGATGGAGTTGTCCATACGCTATGCCTCGATGGTGATCGCGGAATCTACGGAACGCACCGTCCCGGCTATGCTGGCGTGGACCCGGGCCCCCAGCTGGTCGGCCGGGATATCGGCCAGGAGCTGACCCTCGGCCACCTTCTGGCCCAAGGAAACGACGGGCGCGGCCGGGACACCGAGCCCCTGCTTGAGCGGGATGCGCACGCGGCGGGGGGCCCAGTCCGTCGCGATGAGCGGGGCGTCCGCGCGGTACTGCTCCAGCCCCAGGCGCCGGATGAGCTGGGGGATGGGGACCTTCCGGAACTCGCGCACGGGATGCACGGGGCGCGGCGCGCCCTTGGCCAGGGTGGACTCCTTCCAGCCCCGGCCGGCGGCGCGGAGGTCGGCCTTGGCCGACACGCAGACGTTCTTGGGGTCGAGGTTCTCCGGGCAGGCGTAGAGGCTGCACAGGGAGCACTCGCAGCAGAGCAGGGACCATTCGCTCCACAGCTCCTTGCCGGAGCCCCGGAAGGAGAGGCTGCGCATGACCTTGTGGGGCTCGATAGCGTAGCCCAGGAGGTAGCGCGGGCAGAATTCGGTGCAGAAACAGCATTGGTCGCAGGCGGAGCGGCCGATGCGGGAGTAGACGGGCCGCGGCGCGGACTTGCGCCGGATCAGGACATGGTCCTTGGGCAGGACGATGAAGCCGCCCGAAGTCTTGGTCAGGGGCTCGCTGAGGTCGGTGACCACGCGGCCCATCATGGCGCCGCCGTCCAGGACCGCGAACTCGGGGACGGAAGCGCCGCCCGCCAGCGCGATGGCGTCGGCGATCGCGGCTCCGACCGGCAGGCGCAGGGTGCAGGGCTTCTTTACCGCGCCCGCTACGGTCAGGAAAGTATCGGTGACGGGGCGCTCCGCGGAGGCCGCCACGTTGCGCAGGGTCTCGACGTTGGAGACCACGGCGCCGATCTGGATGGGGATGCCGCCCGGGGGGATGGCCTTCCCGGTCACCTCGTATACCAGGCAGAACTCGTCCCCCGCGGGGTAGAAATCGCCCAGGGCCTGCAGGCGCACGTCCGAGCGCCCCTTGAGCCGCGCCGATAGGGAGGCGACGACCTCCTTATGCTTCGCCTTGACCGCGACGACGCCCTGCCGGGCACCGGTCGCGGCCATCATGAGCTCGACGCCGCGCACGACCTGGTCCGGCTGGGTCTTCAAGATCTCGCGGTCCTTCTGGAGCAGGGGCTCGCACTCGGCCCCGTTGGCGATGACGACCTCGGCCTTGGCCGCGGCCTTGACGTGGGTGGGAAAGCCCGCGCCCCCGGCGCCGACCACGCCCGCTTCCCGGATGCCTTTGACGATATCGGCGGGGGCTGCGTTCATCCTTTGGGATTCTACATCATTTCCGTTTTCCTCTGGCGGATCCCGCACCCCTGGTGTAGTGCGTCCAACGCTTCTTTACATTTGAAAAACCGTCATACCGGTGAAAGCCGGTATCCAGACAACAAACCACTGGACCCCGGCTTTCGCCGGGGTGAGTGCGCCTGTGAGTGTGCGAAGTCAGGGCGGTGGAAGTCCGCTCCGAGAGGGAGCGTTCCCCTCTCGTATCCGAGCGTAACCGCGGCGCAGTAATGCGCGGTGGAGAGCAACAGGAGGGGAAACGCCAGTCCGTACGATGAGGAACACGATACGGCCGATGCGAGCGGCGAGCCTGCTCATCCGAGGCGAAGCCCGACCCGAGAAGGGTGCTCATGGAGCTGACAAGGTACGCGAAACGCGAGATGAGGCCGCAACGGTGGGTGGTGACGGAATGGGGGGAAGGCCGCGCACATGAAGCAGGGAGACCCTTGGGACGTTAAGGCGGTGTTCATGCTGAAATATCAGCCGAAGAGCCGGTTCCGAGGGAGTCAGAGCGTCCATAGGAGCGATGAAAGGCCGTAATGGGCCTGGAGCGAAGGGACGCAGGAAGGTGGATACGAGATGACCGGACAGGCGGAAGAGGGACCGGCGGGAGTTCCTGAAAAGGCTAAACAAGCTGGAGACATCCGCGCCCGGTGGGCGTGGGCGGAACCGACTGTCTGGACAGATCGGATGTTGGCGGCACTGGAAAACGGTGTAATAGGGAGGGAAATGGTTCAGCTTGATCAACGCTGGCCTAATTCCTTCTTTATCGAGCAAGGGCTGTTCACCATGACGATCGCCCATGCTGGATCGCGCCAACCCGCTTAGCGGTGAACCACCGACTGGAGAGCCGGATGCGGGAAATCCGCCAGTCCGGTTCGGAGGGAGGGGGGCCGACAGGCCTCCCTACCCCTATCGTATGGCGCCTGGACCCCGGCTTTCGCCGTGGTGACGAATGTAATCGGACTTATGACTCACTGCACTAGGGGGTGCGGAGGAGCCGCAGCAGCGCGGCGCCGCATGGTGCTGGTGCCAGAGCTTCGGTGGACTGTGCCCGGGCACAGTCCGGTGCCCGGGGGACCCTGGCAGACCGTCAGAATACTGTTATAATCCGAACATATTCCGTTCATAAGCGCATGAGCTCTTCCGCCAAAGTCTTGATCGTCGACGACGAAGACCTGATGGTCCGGGTCTTGACCCGGATGCTGGAGCAGGGCGGCCACGAGGTTCTCTCCGCCCCGAGCGCCGAGCTCGGGTTGCAGTTGGCGGCGCGGGAATCCTTCGCGGTCGTGCTCCTGGACAACCACCTGGGGGCCGGCATGGTGGGGACGCGGGCGCTCGTGGACTTCTGCCGCCTCTGCTCCGCCGGGGTCATCATGATGACGGGGTATACGACCGAGGGCCTGGAGGAGGACGCCAAGCTCCTGGGGGCCAAGGCCTTCCTGCGCAAGCCGATCGACCCCGGGGTGCTCCTGGCGGCGGTCGATTCCCTCCTGCCCGCGACCTGAGCGGACCCGACTTTTGTCACAGAGGCCTTTGCTTGACAAGGGGGGCTTCTTCCCGTATTCTTTGGTGATTAGGGGGCGCGGTGCGTCGTTCCCGCCGCCCTCCGAGACAACATGAGATCGCTCGCCTCCGGCCTCTTCCGCCGATTCCTCATCGCGTTGATGTCTTTGGCGCTCGTCCCCTCCATCATCATGGGCTTCCAGCTCCTGCGCATCAGCCGTTCCGGCATACAGGCGTCCGTCCTGGAGCTCCACACCAAGCTCGCGGAGAAGACCGCGGCGCAGGTGTCTTTGTATCTGCGGAGCCTGGACGAGAAGGTCCGCTTCTCGGTGGCCGCGCTCAACCGCAAGGGGATGGACTGGACCACCCGGCAGGAGATCCTGCGCGGCCTGGTCGAGGGGGAATCGGACGTCCTGGAAGTGTCCGTGATCGGGAGCGGGCGCGAGCTCCTCAAGGTCTACAACCCCAAGGTCGCGGGCCCCGAGGAGACGGCGTCGCAGCTTGCCGACTTCTCGCAGAACCCCGGCTACATGGAGTTCGCGAAGAACGGGCGGCAGAAGATGCTGTGGTTCACGCCCCGCGCGGGGGAAGCCCCCCGCATGGAGGTCTACTACCCCTTCTCGGAAGTCGCGGACGTGCGCGTCCTCATCGTCCTGAAGGACCTGTGGGAGGCCATCTCCGCGGAGCGCGTGGGCGGAACCGGGTTCGCCATGCTGGTCGGCCCCGGCGGGATGCCGCTCATCTATCCGCCGGGCCGCCTGCTCGAGAGCGACCGGAGCTCCCTGATCGAGTGGCCGATCGTCATAAAGGGCCTCGGAGCGCAGGCCGTGGGGTCCAGCGAGTACGCCGACGTCCGGCCCAGCCGGAAGGGGACGATGCAGGTGGGCGCCTTCGCCCCGGTGCCCGAGATCAAGGGTACGGTCGTCATCCAGCAGCCCAAGGACGAGGCCTATCTGGCCTCCGCCCGCATGAAGCGGACGGCGGTCATCATCATCGTGCTCATCTGCGTCGCCTCCATCGGCATCTCCCTCTGGATGGCCCGCAACCTCACCCGCCCGCTGCTGGCCCTGACGCACAGCGCCGAGACGCTGTCCACCGGGGCCTTCCCGGAGCCCATCCACATCCGGACCGGCGACGAGCTGCAGGTCTTCGCGGAGACCTTCAATCGCATGGTGGCCCGGCTGAGGAACTACGCCGAGATGCAGGTGGACCGGCTCATCCTGGAACAGCAGAAGACGGACGCGATCCTGTTCTCCATCCAGGATGGGATGCTGATGACCGACAACGACGGGGTCGTCCAGCTGGCCAACCGGAGGACGAAGGAGGTGCTCGGCCAGGAGGGCAATCACCTGGAGGGGAAGCCCCTGGAGGAGGTCCTTCCCGCGGATACGGAGCTCAAGAGGATCATCCTCGAAGTGGTCGCGCATCCGGCGGAGGAAGCCATCCGGGAGGTGGACCTCTCCACCGACACCCGGCGGCTTTTCTTCCGCGTGTCCTCCCAGAAACTGATCTCCCCCGTGAAGAAGAACGTCCTCGGCGTGGTCACCGCTCTCCACGACGTGACCCTGGCCAAGGAACTCGACAAGATGAAGGAGGAGTTCCTGCATTCCATCACCCACGACCTGCGCAACCCGCTGGGGTCCATCGTCGGCTTCCTGGAGTTCCTGAAGAAGGGCGTCGTGGGGGCCCTCAACTCCCAGCAGGCGAGCATGGTCGAGTCCATGCTGAAGTCCTCCAACCGGCTGATGACGATGGTCAACAACATCCTGGACGTCGCCAAGATGCAGACCCACGAGATCGAGCTCAACCTCGGCATGGCCTCCGTCAAAGGCCTGGCCGCCCACGCGATCGAGGTGCTCGGCTCTCTCGCCCAGCGGCGCGGGATCAAGATGGAGCTGATCGCCTCCGGGGAATACGAACTGGTCTGCGACCCGAGCCAGATGGAACGCGTCATCACCAACCTCATCGGCAACGCCATCAAGTTCGTGCCCGACGAGGGGGAGATCACGACCCGCATCGAGCAGCTGGACGAGCGGTACATCCGCATCGGCGTCGTGGACAACGGCCCCGGCATCCCGGCCTCGCACTTGAGCAAGATATTCGAGAAGTTCGAGCAGGTCCCCGGCCAGAAGCGGGGCGGCACCGGCCTCGGTCTCACCATCTGCAAGAAGTTCGTGGAGGCCCACGGCGGCAAGATCTGGGTCGAGTCGGAGCTCGGCAAGGGGGCGCGCTTCTACTTCACCCTGCCGCTGGACATCGAGATGAAGGCGGCGCCTCCGGCGGAGGCGAGGAAGAATGCCTAGGATCATCGCCTTCCTGCTCTGTTGCGGACTCTGGGCCGGTGCCGCGGAAGGGGCCAAGTTCCAGGAGATCACGGTGCGTCCGGGGGACACCCTCTGGAGCATCGCCAACAAGTACCTGAAGGACCCCCAGCGCTGGAACGTCATCGTCCAGCACAACCGCATGCCGACCAAGGAACTGACCGTCCCCCTGCCCGGGATGACGCTCAAGGTGCCGATCGAAGAGATCAAGGAGGACCTGCGCGCGGCCAAGCTCGTGCTGGCCAAGCGCAAGGTGCTCCAGCGCAAGTCGGATTCCGCGGATTGGGGCTCCGCCAAGGAAGGCGGGGTCCTCTACAACGGGGAGGGTCTGCGCACGCTCGAGGAGTCCTGGGCCCGGGTGGAGTTCTTCAGCGGGACCCCGCTGAGCCTGGAACCGAACTCCATGGCCATCCTCAAGGCTCCCAAGAAGGCGGACCACGACCTGTTCCTCAAGCGCGGCGCCGTGCAGGCCACCCTGGCCCGGGTCATTACCCCCTCGGCGCGCATCATGCCCAAGAGCCGGGACACCAAGTACACGGCCCGGGTGGCGGACGACCTGACCACCAAGGTGCAGGTGTTCAAGGGGGCGGCCGAAGTCCAGGACGCCAAGGGGCTGAAGACCATCGAGGTCCGGGCCGGCTTCTCCACCGAGGTGGCCCTGGACAAGACTCCCTCGGTCCCTACGAAGATCCCCAGATTGGACGAGGCGATGCTGGCCGCCGTGGGCCGGGCGGAAGTCGGGCTCGGCTCCGAGGTGCAGGTGCGGCGGGGGGGGGCGAGTCCGACGATGCGCGGCGTGGACCAGTTGGCCGCGGACCTGAAGTCCCTTTCGGTCGGTATCCCCATCGCCGCCTATCAGGTGCAGGCCGCGCGCGACCAGGGCTTCAAGACCATCGTGCTCGACAAGCGCTTCGACGCGTACGAGACCATCGACCTCAAGCGCGCCGGACTCCCGGACGGCAAGTTCTGGGTGCGCGTCGCGATGATCGACCTGCTGGGGGATGTGGGGAAGTTCTCCATCGGACGCCCCTACCGGAGCGGGGCCGAGCAGAAGTTCGAATCCCTGGCCTTCCAGGGCTTCCTGGAGATCACCCGGCCGGATAAGGAAGAGATCAAGACCGACGCGGTCCGCTACAACATCACGGGGCGGGCTCAGACCGACCTGACCCTGCGCATCAACGGAGAACGCATCGGGTTGGACGAGGAAGGCAATTTCAGCTACGAAGCCAAGCTCAAGCCCGGCGTGAACGAGTTCCGCATCGAGGCGGCCGACGTGCGGGGCAACGACACGACCATCCTCCGGCGCATCCTCCGCGGCGCCCAGCAATAACGAGAGCTAGTACGCTTCCGTCTTGAGCCGCAGGGCCGAGAAGGCCATGCGGGCCGCGGCGTCCGGCGAGCGCAGGCGCTGGAGTTCCTCCCGCGTGGTCAGGAGCCCCAGGATGGGCTGCCCGTCGGCCTGGGGCGCCGGCTGCGGCGGGCGGGCCTGGGCGAGGGGCCGGTCGGTGCCCATGGCCGCGACGAGATAGCCCCACCCGGTCGGGTTCCCCCGCAGGAGCCGCCGGGGCACCTGCACGCGCAGCTCGTTGGTGATCACGTCGGAGTCCGCCTTGAGGGATTCCAGGAGGCTGGGCGGCTGCCCGGGCTCGGAGCGGTAGAAGCCGGCGTTCCAGCCCGTGACGACGAGGGCGAACTCCCAGGCGTCGATGGACTTGAGGAAGGCCTTGCGGCCGGGCATGAGCTCGGACGCGCCGCGGCGGGCCAGATGGTTGAGGTCGATGTAGATGTCGCAGAGGAGCCCGCCGAAGCCGTTGGGGGCGCTGGCCGAGCCCTCGAGCCGGCTCATCGTGACCGCGAAAGTGACGGTCTTCTCCGTCCAAGTGATCCGGAGGCGTTTCGGGGTCCACAGGTCCTGGGCCGTGGTCCCGGGCGCGAGGTCGTTCGACGCGTCGAACCAGAGGCTGTTCTTGGCGGAGCCCGTCCGGAGCCCTTCGCCGGGACTCCGGGCCCCGGGTTCCCCGCCGGCGTCGGGCGCCGTCGGCGCCGCGGCGGCGGGGGCGGCGAGTTCGGGCGGAGGGCGGCGCCGGATCAGTCTGAACACGCGCCGCAGATGTTCGCGGAACTCCCGGTCCGCGGCCGGAGAGCGGACGGCCCCCGTGAAGAAGCGGGAGGCTGAGGCGGCGAAGAGGGCTTGGTTCGCCCGGTCGAGGATCATGAGGCTGGCGGACCCGGAGTTCTGGTAGGCCTGGACCGCGTCCGCCGCGGCCTGGAAGAGCCTCCAGGACTGCTTCTGCAGGGGAGTGGAGTCCCAATGGGAAAGGGAGCCGGTGAAGGGAACCCACTGTTCGGGTTCCCCGGGCGAAGGGGAGCTATCGGCGGCCCAGTCCCGCGCCGGGCGCCAGGAGGCCTGCCCGCGCTCGGCGAGGAGCGAGGCGGCCGCCTCCGCCACGAACCCCTCTCCGACGGCCGAGGATTCCAGCACCGAGAACGGCAGAAAGGCCAGCCCCTTGGCGTCGGTCCATGGGGCGGCTTCCTCCGTGCGGCCGACCGCGATCCAGGAGAAACCCTGAGCCGCGAGCGCGGCGGCGACCTCGGGGGAGGCCGCCCCGCGCCCCGGGACGAAGCCCGAAGGCGGGCGACCCAGGATGCGGCTGAGAGACTGCCGGCTGGAGGCCAGACGCTCGAATATCCAGGGGTTCTGAGTCGAGGCCGCCAGGGGCAGGATGGGGTCCCCGGCGAGGCGCAGCGCGACCTCGAGTCGTCCTTCCTGCACGGCTTGCGCGAGCCAAAGCTGGGCCGCCTCGGGGATGTCCTCCGGCGCCAGGGCCAGGGTGAAGCGGGCCGCCTCTTCCCGCTCCAGCAGCCCCCGGAGGCCTTCCCAATCGAGTTTCCGCGGGTCCGGGACCCAGAGCAGAGCCCGCGCCCCAGACGCGCTGGAGGCCGCCGGAGCGGCGGCCGGCGCCGCCGGTTCCTCGAGATTCTCCGGGCTCTTGCCGAACCAGGCGCAGGCGGGGGTCGATCCGGCGCAGGCGAGGGCGAAAGCGGCGCAAAGGATTTTCGCGGGCCTCATGGCGCCGTCACCCGGCGGATGGAGGCTTCCCGGCCCCCGCGCTTCCCCTTCCCCTCCGCGTCCGGGTCTCGGACCCAGGCGCCGTCCACGCGGAAAGCGTAGTGATACTCCCCCGGGGGGAGCGGGACGATGACCTGCCACCGGCCGCCTTCCTCCTGCTCCAGGGGCAGGGACTCGGGGCGCCAGCGGTTGAAATCCGCGGCCAGTTCCACCGACTTGGCGTCGGGGGCGACCAGGCTGAATTCCACGAACTGGATGTCGGGCAGGGTATCCTCGCCGGCCTTGGGCGGGGGCACGCGTTCGGTATGGCTCGGCCGCAGAGCCGACGGCCCGGCGCCCCAAAGCAGGCGGTAGTATTCCCGACCCTTCTCGATGAGGAACAGCGAAGGAACGGCGGTGAAGAGGAAGACCGTGACGAGCAGGCCCCAGAAGGCCGTCTTGGTGTTGATCGTGGCGTCAGGGTCCTTTGAGTGTGAGGGGGGTCTTGTCGGCGTTGTTCGAGCGGGCCCTGATGACGTAGCCGTCCTTGCTCACCTCTATATCGATCCCGGCTTGGACGTCGAAGAAGGTCGCCATGGCGCGCATGAAGCGGTCGGGATCGCCCGAGACCATGGCCAGGGGGATCAGGTTGTCGGCGTAAGTCCCGTACTTCTGATGATGGATCTCCTGGAGCTGGGAGATCTCCTTGAGTCCGACGTAGGCGTTGGCGGCGCTGAAAGTGCGGTAGTAGTATTCCGCAACGAGGTGGCCCCAGGTCCACTGGGTGAGGAACGCGAGGACGCAGAACAGTCCGGCGGCCTTCACCGCCAGCCGCGCGGGGGTGGACTTCGGGCGGGTCTGCACCACCACGCTGCCCACCAGCATGTCGTGCCAGGTCTGCCGGGCGCTGTTGGTGAGCATCCAAAGGAAACCGCCCGCGAGGATGGAGCTCAGGGCGTAGCCGAAGGAGCGCAGGGCCGCGGAGCCGGGGGGGAGCTCCATGCCGTCCAGGGTGAGCACGCGGATGCCCAGCAGGCGCTTGCCCACCGAGATCCGGCCGCCGCAGGACATGAGCGCCTGGTAGATGAAGAAGATCACGATCCAGGCGATGGCCCAGGCCCGGCCATGGGGGTTGATGAGCACCGGATACTTGGGGAAGGCCAGCTTCAGGGTCAGGAAGAAACCGGCTGCGCAGAGGGCGTAGTCGATGGTGAAGGCCACCGCACGGTCGCCGAAAGTGGCCAGCTCCTGGCTGTCTTCCTGGATCTGCTCTTCGGCGGCGACCTCATCTTCCATGGAAAAACCTCGGGGTCAGTGTGTGCTACACTGACCCCGATTCTACCAATTATTGCTCCGTCTATTTCTGGCCGGCCTTCCTGCGCAGGAGCTCCTGGCGGACCTGTTCGTCGAGCGCGGCGTCGCTGTCGGAGATCCCGCCGGTGCCCGGGGTGAAATGCCGCGGGATCTTCCTGCGTTCGGCCAGCTTGGGCGCCCACCACTCGTTGAACTCCTTGACCACCGTGCCCTTGACGGTCCCGGCCACGGCCGTTAGGGGGGATTTCAGGACCTTCTGCCGGAGGTCGGACATCCGGGTGGCGTACGCATCCCCGGCCGATTCGGCCCAGGTCGCGGTCCAGAAGGCGTTCACGTCGTCCGTTTTGAGATAGCCGTCCGACGCCTCGATCTTCTCCTTCAGGAGGTAGCCCTTGGCGGTGGCCAGCGACTTGGCGAACTCGTCGTTCCACAAGCGGTTGGTGAGCGCGATCTGGGTGGCCTGGGACTGCATGAGCATTCCTTTGGTGTCTTCCTCCATCCCGACCTCGCCCATGCGGTCCGAGAGCTTCTTGAAGGCCGCCGTCTTCTTGGTGTCGAAGGTCTCCTGGAATTTGCCGTCCTTCATGCACTTGTCGGCCGCGGCCGTCACTTCCGCCTCGGTCGTGCCCCGGGCATCGGCGAGGCATTTCTTCTTCGCCGCGTCCAATTCCGCCTGGTACCCGGAGACGGCGTCCTTGTACGTCGTCCGGGCGTTCTGCCGCAGGGCGCTGTACTGCCCCGCGATCTTGTCCATGGCGAGCTGGTTCTTGCTGGCCAGTTCCTCCGCGCTGTACGCCTCGGTGGGGATGCCCAGCGGCCCGAGCAGGCCTCCGCGCCTGACGATGTCTCCCTGGGTCTTGAGGTAATCGCTCGTCAAGCCATCGCCGGCCTTCTGCACCGCGAGCCGCAGGGCGGCGGCCTGCGCCGCCGCCGGGCTGCGCTGCAGGATCTTGTCGGCGATGGCGGCGATGTCCTTGGAGTAGTCCTTCTTGGCGTCCACGTTCTCGCCCGCGAAGTCCACCTTGATCTTGTCCGGCGTCTTGGCGCCCTTGGGCGTGAACAGGATCTCCCGGCCGTCGCTGCCTATCTGGAAGCCGGCGCCCGCCACGGGCTTCCCTTCGGCGTCGATGAGCCCCGCCGCCATCTTGACCCTCTTGAGCTCCGCTTCGGCTTCCGGTCCCTTCTTGCTCTTCCACTCCTCGAAGTTCGCATACTCGGAGAGCTCTCCGGCGGCCTTCTTGTTGTCGAACACGCGGCTCAACAGCTCGGTGTCGAGCTGGCCGGCGAGGGTCGAGGGCAGCTTCGCCCCTTCGATCTTGGCGATCCGCCCCTTGGCGGCAGCGTCGGCCTCGTCCTCCTTGGCCTTGGCCTTCTCGATGAGTCCGTAGGCCGCCTCGAGCTTGGCGCTGTCGCCGAACTGCTTGAAGAACTCGTTGAGGGCGTCCCGGCTGTCCTCCCACTGGGAATGCAGGTCGAGACCCATCTCGCTGTCCACGGCCCCGGGGACCTTCGCGGCGTCGGCGCCCATGAGGACGTTCTTGAGGGCTTTCATGGAGCCGGGGACGAAGAGCCCGGCCCCGTCTTCCTGCCAGCCCGGTTCAGTCCGGATCAGCGCCGTCAAGAGGGCGTGGTCGCCCAGCATCCAATAAGCCAGGTCCAGCTCGCCGAACAGCGTCCCGCCTTTGAGGGCCGGCTGGGCTTGGGTCTTGGCCAGGTCCGTCTCCAGGGACTTGGTGGCCGCGGTCATCTCGCAGCGGGGCTTCTTGTCCGCGGCGTCCGGGCCCGGCTTGCAGGCGAGGATCTTGCCCAGGAGCTCGATCTTCTCCGTGGCGGAGACGTTGTCCGTGGAACTCTTCTTGAAGCGCTCGATGGCCGCGTTGAGTTCCGTGACCTTGGCGTCCAGCTTGACCTTCATCGCGTCGAGGCCGTCGAAGTTCTTGCCGACCTTCTCGACTTCCTCGTTCTGGATGCTGCGCAGATATTCGTTGAAAACGGGGGCGCCCACCCCGTTGAAGACGATGTAGCGCAGCACCGCGGGGGAACACCCGACCGCTTTCGCCAGGTCGGTGAGGGTCTTTTCTTTCGCCGGGTTCCAGGAATCCTTGGCGGGCAATTCCAGCTTGGAGGCGGCGTTGTACCCTTTCAGGGTCTCCGCGTTGCAGCGGCTCTTGGCTTCGGCCCAGGCCGAGGGCAGGATGAGACCTCCGGTGATCACGAGGGGGATGATCGCGGCGGCTAGTCGCTTCATGGCAGCCTCCCAAACGGAATCGGCGCTTCGGTCTTCCCCGCTGTCCCAGAGAAGAACGAAGCGCCGAGCGCACTAGGCCTGGGGCAAGCGGGGTAGGCCTAATCGAAGTGTAGTCCCGGAGTCTGGATTTGTCAAGGCCTTCTAAAGGAAGGCGTCAAGGGGCCGGCTTCAGGAGCGCGCCCTCCGCCGTGCGCCCGTCGATGCGGGCCTCCAGCGGAGCGTCGAAGCGGAGGTGGCGGACGTAGCGGGTCTCCTGCAGGGGCTTCTGGGCCGCCAGCCAGTCCCAATCGATGCGGCCCTCGTGCGCGTGAGGGCGGACCGTGAAGTAGCCGATGCCGAGCGAGATGACGTTGTGCAGGAAATGGCTCCCGAAGGAGGGGTCCACGATGAATCCCTCCAGGTTGGTCTCCACCAGCAGGCAGGCCGCGGAGATCTCCTCCCAGCGCACGGGGATGCCCAGGGAGTGGTCCGCCGAGCCCCAGCGGCCGGGGCCGATGAGCGCGAAGCGGCGTCCCTCGCGCCGGAGGGCCGCGTTGAGCTCCCCGATCTGGCGGGCGATGACCGGCGTGTCGCTGGGGTCGAAGCTCTCCGGCTTCACGTAGATCACGTCGCGGACCGAGTCGATGATCCCATGACCCAAGGCGCGCGGACTGTGGCAGACGATGCGCTCGGCCGGCACCGTGTCCAGTCCGACCTCGGCCTCGACGCTCCAGGAGGCCATGGGACGGATCTGCAGGACGTTGAATTCCCGCGCGGCCAGGTCCACCGCGAACTCGATCTCCACCGGGGCGCCCACCGCCTTGGCCCCGAAGTCCGTGACCCAGCGCAGGATCGCCGCCAGGGGGAAGCCGTCGTTGTGCAGGATGTCCGCGAAGGTCACCAGACGGATCCCCGGCCGGGAGACCCCTTCGTAGAGCCGCTGTTCGTCGGGGGAGTAGACCCCTCCGACCGAGGCCAGGACCCCGTCGGCCTCCGCGGCGCCGAGGTCGAGCATCTGGAGGTCGCCGGTGCAGCCCTGGATCGGGCTGAACTCGTTGCGTTTGAGGTCCAGGGCGACGAATTCCCTCTGGGAGTTCGCCAGGCAGTCCTCCGCGGTGGAGAACTGGATGGCGCGGGTGGGGTGCGCGGGGACGAAGACCATGGAGCGGCCGCCGTCCACGACCATGCGCCCCAGTCCGAGGGCGATGGTGGCGATCCCTTCCTCGGCCTTGGCAGGCGCGATGGGGTAGTAGTTGTAGGACTGGGCGACCCCTGAGATGTCGGGGTAGAACCGGCTGCCGTGGCGGGCCCCCACGAGGCGCTGGATGACGATGCCCATGCGCTCGTCCTCGGGGGTCATGGTCACGGCTTCCAGGTGCGTGCGGGCCTTCTGCAGATAGGTGGAGGCGTAGATCATCTTGATCGCCTGGCACAGCTGCTCCAGCCGGACGGCCGGGTCCGGGTGGCTGTTGGGGAGCATGTAGGTCTCGTACACCCCCGCGGAAGGCTGGTTCTGGGAGTCTTCCAGCAGGGAAGAGGAGCGGACGGCCAGAGGGTAGTTCACCCGCGAGATGATGGTCTCCAGGTCCTGGAAGACCTGCTGGGGGAGGCGGGCCCGCAGGAGGGCGCCGCGCAGCTCGTCGTCGAGCGGGCGGGAGGCCAGGAAGGTCCGCAGGTTGTTCTCCTCGATGAAGGCTTCGAAGACCGATATCCCGATCACGATCGAATGCGGCACGCGGATGCGCACGCCCCGGGCCTCTTCCGGGAACTTGCAGCGGCTGAGGAAGGAATGCAGGAAGGCCAGGCCGCGGGCCTTGCCGCCCAGGGATCCGCCGCCGATCTTCACGAACGGGCAGTCATCGCGGAAGTAGTGGCGGGAGAAGTCCACGACCACTCCCGCCTGGCGGTTCTGGAGGAACTCCTTGAAGGTCTCGATGAGGTACTGGCGCACGGCCTCGACGTCCTCGAAGTCGGAGACCTGGCGCGGCCGGATGCGGTGCGAGAGCTCGAACTCCGTCCGGGCCATGACCCAGCGCGAGAAGTGGTTGCGTTTGATGTGGTAGACCAGGGACTCCTCGGGGACGGTCTTCAAGAAATCCACCATCGCGGGCAGGTCGGGGACGCGGCCGACGATGGAGTTGTCAGGCCGGCGGAAGACGAAATCCCCGAAGCCCAGGTGGTCGCGCATGAAGACGCGGACGTCCTCCCGGAGGGTGGGGGAGCCCTTCTGGATGAAGCAGGCGCCGATCCCGGCGGCGCGCGCGCCCAGGGATGCGTCGGAGGACTGCAGGAGCGCCGGCATGTCCCAGATCTCCTTGCGGATGGCTGAGATGAGGCGCAGGCCCGCCTCGGGGTCGTTCTTTCCCTCGCGCGGGAACTGGATGTCGGTGACCACTCCCAGGAGGTGGGAGCGGTAGCGCGAGTAGATGTCCCAGGCCTCCTCGTAGGTGCGCGCGAGCAGGATCTTGGGCCGGGCGCGGATGCGCAGCATCTTGTGGGAGAGGTTCACGCCCTCGGCGATGAGGCGCCGCGTCTGCTCCAGGAGCTCCGTATAGATCATGGGGAGGTAGTGGGAGTAGTAGCGGACGGAATCCTCTACCAGGAGCAGGACCTGGATCCCGGCGTTGCGGATGTCCTCGTCCAGGTTCAGACGGTCCTCGATCTGCTTGAAGATGGCGATGAGGATGCGGATGTCCCCGGTCCAGAGGTAGGTCCGGTCGATGTTGGGGCTCTCCTTCACCCGGCCGAGGTCGGACAGGCTGTAGGTGAGCAGCACCACGGGGACGTGGGGCGCGATGGCCTTGGCCTTGGCGGCCAGGGAGAGGTAGTCCATGTCCCCCAGGCGCATCATCGTGATGACGAGGTCGAAGGGGCACTCCGCGAGCTTGCGCAGGGCCGCGGCGGCGTCGGCGACACGGGTGACCTGGGGGGTGAAGCGCAGGTTGAGGTCCAGGTACTCGCTGAAGATGATCTCGGTGAGGCGGTCGTCCTCGGCGATGATGAAGGCGTCGTACGGGCTGGCGACCAGCAGCACCTGCCGCACCCGCCGCGGCATGAGGCAGTCATACCCGCCGAACTGGACGTCGTAGTCGGAGAGGCTGTCGAGCGCGTCGGCGGCGCCGGGCCGCGCGTCCGGGGAGTTCATGCGGGGAGCCCGTCCGGGAAAAGAACGCCGACCCCCGGGTTGGGACCGGGGGTCGGCGTCTGGGCAGGGCCGGAGGCCGGCCTGCCTGCTATACGACCCCCTGGTCCAGCATGGAGTCGGCGACCTTCAGGAAGCCCGCGATGTTGGCGCCCGCCATGTAGTTTCCCGGGGCTCCGTACTCCGCGGCGGTCTTCAGGCAGGTGTCGTGGATGCTCTTCATGATGCCGTGGAGGCGGGCGTCCACCTCCTCCCGGGTCCAGCCCAGGCGCATGCTGTTCTGGGACATCTCGAGTCCCGAGGTGGCGACCCCGCCGGCGTTGGAGGCCTTGCCGGGAGCGTAGAGGATCTTGGCCTTATGGAACACCTCGATGGCTTCGGGGGTCGAGGGCATGTTCGCGCCTTCGATCACGCAGAAGCAGCCGTTCTGGATCAGGGTCTCGGCGGCCGCGCCGTTGAGCTCGTTCTCGATGGCGCAGGGCAGCGCGATGTCCACCTTGACCTTCCACTTGCCGGCGTGGCCTTCCTCGTAGCGCATCTTCGGGAACTGCTTGACCATCTCGCCGATCTTGCCGCGGCGGACGTTCGAGATCTCCATGATGGCGGCCAGTTTCTTCTCGTCGAGCCCGTCGTCGTCGAAGAGGGTCCCGAACTCGTCGGACATGACCACCACCTTGCCCCCGAGTTCGATGACTTTCTCCATCGCGAACTGGCCGACGTTGCCCGCCCCCGAGACGGCGACGCGCTTGTCCTTGAAGGTCTCGCCCCGCGTCTTGAGCGCCTCGGCGGCGAAGTAGACCACGCCGTAGCCCGTGGCCTCCTTCCGGATGAGGCTGCCGCCCCAGTTGAGGCCCTTGCCGGTGAGGGTGCCCTCGAAGCGGTTGACCAGCTTCTTGTACTGCCCGTAGAGGTAGCCGATCTCGCGGGCGCCCACGCCGATGTCGCCGGCCGGGACGTCGGTGTCCGGGCCGATGTGGCGGTGGAGCTCGGTCATGAATGCCTGGCAGAAGCGCATCACTTCCGCGTCGGATTTGCCGCGGGGGTTGAAGTCCGAGCCGCCCTTGCCGCCGCCCATGGGGAGGGTGGTGAGGCTGTTCTTGAAGATCTGCTCGAAGCCGAGGAACTTGAGGATGCCCAGGTTGACGCTGGGGTGGAAGCGCAGGCCGCCCTTGTACGGGCCGATCGCGCTGTTGAACTGGACGCGGAAGCCGCGGTTGATCTGGATCTCGCCGCGGTCGTCGGTCCAAGAGACGCGGAACGTGACCGCGCGTTCGGGCTCCACCATCCGCTCGAGGATCTTGTGCTTGCGGTACTCGGGCCGCCGCTCGAAGACCGGCTGCAGGGTGTCGATGACTTCCCGGACGGCCTGGTGGAACTCCTTCTCCACCGGATTCTTCGCGATCAGCTCGCTCATGAAGCGGGTGGCGAAATCCTCTTTATTCTTCGTCGTGGCAGTGGTCGCGGTCGTCATAGAGCCTCCAGAGGGTAGGGTGGGCCTGCCCGCCAATCCTAACAAATTCCTCCCGGCGCGTACACCCGCCCCCGCCCCTCGGCGTCACCCGGCGGCGGGAGAAGCCTGGCGCGTTTTCCCCGCAAAGTGTTAACATCAGAAGTTGTCGCTTTTCCGGAGACCCATGGCCGAATCCCAGGATTACGAACCGATGCTCGAGATGCAGGTCGTCGCGGTCGTGGGCTGCTCCCCGGACCCGGCGAAACCCTCCTGCCGGGTCGCCTCCTACCTTATGGAAGCGGGCTACCGGGTCATCCCCGTGAACCCGAAATTCGAGGAGATCCTGGGGGAGCGCTGTTATCCCGACCTGCGCGCCATCCCGGAGCCGGTCGAGGTCGTCGACATCTTCCGCAAGGCCGACCAGGTGCTGGGCGTCGTCCAGGAAGCCATCGCGATCAAGGCCAAGGGCGTGTGGATCCAGGACGGCATCCAGGCGCCGGAGGCGGCCCGGCTGGCGCGGGAGCATGGCCTCAAGGTCGTGGTGGACGACTGCATCATGCGCCAGCACCTGAGCCGCTTCGGCCGGTGAGCCCCTCCGCCGCCTGCCTCCTCCTGCTGCTCGCGGGGTCCGCTTCGGCCGAGCCCCCCGTGGTCCTTTCCAGCGGCCCCCTGGCGGCCCTGGACCAGCTCTATCTGCATCGGGACCAGGGGGACAACCTCGAGCGGTCGCGGCGCCTGCTGGAGGAGCGCCTGCAGCGGGACCCGAAGGACGCTCCGGCCCTGTGGCGGCTGGGCCGCAGCCTGGTCCGGCTGGGCGAGGCCGCTCCCAAGAAGGAGAAGGCGGACCTGTTCTTCCGCGCCGAGGCCGCGGCGGCTCGCGCCGCCGAGCTCGATCCGAAGGATGCGGAAGCCGCCTACTGGTCCGGGGTCGCCATGGGGCGCAAGGGCCAATCCCAAGGCCTGTGGAGTTCGGCGTTCATGATCAAGCCCATCCGGCGCCGCATGGAGCAGGTCCTGGCGCTCGACCCCGGCCATGGCCGGGCCCATCTGGTGCTCGGGGAACTCTATCGGCGCCTGCCGGGGGCCCTGGGGGGATCGCAGAAGCGGGGCCTGCGCGAGCTCGAATCGGCCTTGCGGCTCTCGCCCCGCTGCACGGCCATACATCCGAAACTCGCCGAGGCGTACCTGGACGCCGGCCGGACCGCGGAGGCGCGCGGCGTGCTGGAGGATGCCCTTCAGGTCTCGGACCCGGAAGACCCGGCGGAATTCCCGGACAACCTGGACGACGTCCGCGCCCTGCTGAAGTCCCTGGGTCCCTAGCGGCCCAGGGGGTAGCCCTTCAGCTGCGAGGTCGCGTCCAGCGGCACGGAATACCAGTCGGACTTCAGCTTCACCGTGCGGGGCTTGTCTTTGCGATCAGGAATATCGAAAGTAGATTCT
>Ga0209211_10001577_pt1 | contig 42720 bp, 55 predicted proteins | sample RifGroA2_FD_183992 | JGI IMG/M metagenome (GOLD analysis project Ga0209211, IMG submission 183992) | Groundwater microbial communities from Rifle, Colorado, USA - Groundwater A2 (SPAdes) (version 2) | ecosystem: Environmental > Aquatic > Deep subsurface > Groundwater | place: Rifle, Colorado...
GATAAGAGCCAAGAGTATAGTCGGAAATAGAACCGGAGTAGTAATAAATATAAGTAGGATTTTTTGGATCGGTCGGCAGACTTTGAATATAGATAACCGGCGTTGTTAAAACAGAGAGAGTTGTTGAATACACGTTACCAACAGGATAAGTATTATTATTGGAGCGATACATTTCCAAAGAGGCTCTAATTTGTTCGAGATCAGTCTTTCTTTTGGTGTCACGCGACTGTTTTAGAAAAACCGAATAGGTGACGGCGGCCGTGCCCGTTAGAAGAACAATAATGGTGGTAACAACAAGAATTTCGATTAAAGTAAAGCCTTTTTTCATATTATTGTTGATTGCTGACGGAAAAATTCGTTGTTGATGTTTCCAAATCTGGGGCAGTAATAGTATAAGTTGATGTTGTCGATGCAATAGTATATATATAAGTGTCCGTGTTTAGAGGATCAGTTATAGTAAAAGTAATATTGGTATTTGGCGCCGGACAGGTTGCTGTTAATGTCCCGCTTGAGTTATTGATGATAGGATATTGAAAACTGTTAGCAGAATAACATTGCTCCATTATCTGTTGAGCGGCTTTCAAATCTCCCTGTCTCTTGGCATCACGGGCTTTTTTTTGGACAGTTGAATACGAAGCAAATCCCAAATTAACCAATATGGCAATAATACCGATGACAACAAGTATTTCTAAGAGTGTAAAGGACTTTTTCATAAACTGTTAAATGTTAAACTGTTAAAACCTAAATAAGCTTTTAAACGTTTAAACTTTAAAACTTTTTTAACTGTTTAAGTTTTAATATTTAACTGTTTAATTTTACGGTTGATTAACTACATAACTTTTTCCGCTGCTACAAACATAGCTTGCGGCGCAATTAGCGCCGGTTCCGTCCGGATCGGCCTTATTTTCTAAACATGCACATAATGTATAGGTTAAATTAGTGTTATTAACTAAATAATAATAATCCCTACCGGCATTGGGGTCGGTCGGAAATTTATTCATATAGATATTACCAGTGCAGCCGGCAGTGCTTGACCAACAAACATTACTGGTTGGCAAAGTTGTTGGAAAAGCCGTTGATGTTTGGTCTTGCTTATAAAGTTCAAAAGCTTTCTGGATCTGCTTTAAGTCTGATTTTCTTTGTGAGTCGCGAGACCGTTCTCGGACGGCCATAAAGTTGGGAAGAAATAAAGCTGAAAGGCTGCCGATGATGGCAATGACGACGAGAAGCTCAATCAAGGTGAATGCTCTTTTCATACTAATAACAAATTTTAAATAACAAACATCAATTGAATTTTAAATAATAAATAACAAATGTTTTAACATTTAATATTTATTATTCAATTGTTATTTGATATTTATTATTTTAATTTTTTTATTATTTGATCAATTGTTAGTTTTTCCTGTTCGCCAGTTCTCATATCTTTAAGTACAACAATCCCTTTCTCTACTTCCTCCGGTCCAATGATAACAACATAGGGAATGCTCTTTTTATCGGCGTATTTTAATTGTTTGTCGAGTTTAAGACTTGGATCGCTATAAAGATCCGTGTTAATTTTATTTTTTCTTAAGAACTGAGTTATGTTTTGTGATTGATTAAGTAAAGTTTTTTCAAAAATTGTGACTAATATCTTAGTGGTCGTCTTTATATCAGGAAATAAACCCAGTTCTTCCATGGCAAGCACTGTTCGATCAAATCCAATGGCGAAACCGACCGCAGGAACGTTTTGATTACTGAACCTGGAAACCAAACTATCAAATCTTTCACAACCGGCTAATGATCCACTATCAAACTCATCAACGATTATTTCCCAAATTGTTCCAGTTGAATATGAAAAAGATCGAGCTAAAGTTGGTTTAAATTGATAATTTTCTTTCATTCCATAATCGTCCAAAAACTGGAAAATTATTTTTAAATCCTCATTAGGTTTTGATGAAGCTACTTTATCTAATAATTTTTTAGCCTCTTCGGATGAATAGCCTTTTTTAATAAGTTCATTTACAACTCCTTCTTTTCCTATTTTTTCCAATTTATCAATAGCAACGATTGCTTTATAGGGAATGTCTTTATATAAAGCGCGGTCATTGATTATGGCAACCGGTTTTTTAAAACCAAGATTTTTAAAAATTTCGACTGTCAAAGCGATTGTTTCTCCGTCCGACGATCTATCATCTACTCCAAAAATATCAGCGTCACATTGTAGGAATTCTCGATATCGACCCTTTTGGGGTTTCTCATAGAAAAGTTTTTCGTCTTCTCCAATATTACCGGTAAATACTTCAAGATATTCAATCGCCGGTGTTTCCAATGGCTCAAATCCGTAAAGCTCAAATGTTTTTCTAATTATATTGACCACATACTGACGTTTCATTGCCTCAATCGGCAAAAAATCTCGGAAACCTTTTAAAATCTGTGGTGTAATTTTTTGAGTGTTCATAGTTTATATTGTATCTAATTTATAACTAAAAATAAACCCGCCTTTAGGCGGGGTTGTTATACCAATAAAATTACTGATAAACAGTGGTTTCGAGTTTTTCGATTCGTTGGTCATGATCTTCTATACGATCGCTGTAACCAATAACGACAGTTATGTCTTCACGAAGTTTAATAATTTCAGTGAGAATACTATCTTTAAAATCTACAATATCTGCTTTTAGTTCAGATTTAACAGAATAAATTAATTTTATTAACTCCTTAGTAGTTTCTGCCAATTCGTCTTTGGTTGCAAAAACTTTACCCATTTTTTTAATATCAGCATCAGTGATCATAGTGTTTAAATTAAAACAAATAATAATTAGTTATTCAACTATAAAGTACTAAAAGATTTTTGTCAGTTGTTTATATCCTACAAAAGTGGTTATTTAGGTAGTTGGAATAGTAAATAGATGTCGATAGACATATTAATCAGTTACGCACGAACATTAATTTGATAAAATATACACATGGCTACTATCTATTTTGTTAGACACGGAGACTATAAAAATCCAGATAATATCGTTCCTTGGCGTCTCCCCCACTTCTCCCTTTCAGATAAAGGTAAAAAAGACATTAATAAAGACGCCGAATATTTTAAAAATAAGAATATAGAAGTAATTTATTCAAGTCCAGTTCTTCGAGCCAAACAATCAGCCAAAATACTAGCTGATAAATTAAATAAAAAAATTATTTTTTCATCATTAATATCTGAAGTCTTTACTCCTTTACAAGATAAACGTCTTAGCTACGAAGAATTTAATAAAAAAAGAATATATCCTTTTTTAACCAAGTTCCATATAAAAAATAAAGGTGAATCGATTAATGATATATTTTTACGAGTTGATAAGTTAATTAAAAAAGTTTTGAAAAAATATAAAAATAAAAATATTATTTTTGTCTATCATGGAGATCCGATCATGATTTATATATTAAGAAAAAGAGGTATTAAGATTTCCGGAAAACTTGAAGATTTTCAAAATAATAACTACATTCCCAAAGCTGGTATGATAGAATTGAATTTTAGTAAATCAGAATTAATTAACATAAAAACCTTAAATTATTGATTTGATGTCAGAGTTACTGAAATATCCATTATTCTTTTATTTCTCCAGATTTTAAGACTGACTCTTTCGCCTAGTTTTTTTTGTCGAATTAATTCGACAAGAGTTTGCTCATCGCTGCCGCCGATTTTTTTGCCATTTACTTCAATAATAATATCTTCTTCCGAGAGACCAAACTTATAGGCTGGTGAATTATCGATGACCTGTGTTATATAAGCCCCTTCAGAAATCTTGTTTAATTTGGCGGTTTGTTTATCAATCATTTTATATCGGATACCCAAATAGGTCCGATTGTTTTCCTTGGTCATAGTCGGGATTAGAATTTTCGCCGTTTGATCCTGTGGAACTGGACTAACATAATTAGGAAGTTTAGAAGTATTTGGGAAAAAGATGACGAGTTTTAATCTTTGAGCGACTAGTGCTACAGCCATTATTACTATTATTAACAACAGAAGTTTTTTCATAGAAGCTATTCTAACAAAATTTCTATTGCTTTTCCAAGTTGTTTATCAGTTTCTTGAGTAATTGTGTTGCCTTCTTTGATTTCATTAGCGATTTTAACATTTGGTTCAATTCCTTTACTGTTAATCCAATCACCATTGGGTAATACCCATTTGGCGACGGTCACATGTAATCCAGCGCCTTCCATAAGATCCAGAGCTTCTTGAACCGAACCTTTTCCAAAACTTTTTTCTCCAATCAGTTGAGCTCTTTTGTGATCGCGAAGGGCTCCGGCTAAGATTTCTGAAGCTGAAGCCGAGCCTTTGTTTATTAATACGGTTAAAGGAATATCTTGCAGTTTACCAATTTTTGAAACCCGGTATTCTTTATCGCCATACAGAGTTGCCTCTTGTTTGACAACTATTTTTCCTAAAGGTAGAAACTCGGAAGCAAGATAAACAGAACCTTCTAAATAACCACCAGGATTATCTCGCAAATCTAATACTAAACCTTTAATTTGTTTATTTAACCATTTACTTTTAATTTCATCAACCGCCTTATTCCATTCCTCATTAGTATTATCTCCAAATTGATTGACTTTCAGGACAGCTATATTTTTTTCAAAAGAAAGTTCCACCGAAGCAATTATGATCTGTTGTCGAACGATTGTAACCTCAATTTCTTTATCATTTCTTACTAATGTCAACTTCACCTTAGTATTTTTTGGTCCACGAATTTTTGAGACCGCTTGAGTCAGCGTCCAGTTTTTGGTAGAAACACCATCAACTTTATCAATAATGTCCCCGGCTCTGGCACCGGCTATTTCTGCCGGAGATTTTTTTAAAGGAGCAATTATAACTATTCGGTTATCTTTTAGACCAAGTTGAGCACCAATGCCTTCAAATTTACCTCCCAGGACATCTTTAGTTTGTTTATTTTCTTCAGGAGTAAGAAAAAAAGTATAAGGATCTTCGAGCGATGCCACCATACCTTTAATTGCTCCGTAATACATTTTTTTCGGATCAATCTTTTTTTGATCAACGTATCTTTCTTGTAGTTTACTCCAAGTATCCCAAAAAAGATCAAAATTAATGTTTGTCTGTCCGCTAGGCGATTTGCTGGAATTGGCTGGTTGACGAAAATTTAATCGGTTTTTATACTCCCCTAATTTATAGCCGCTACCAAATACGAGAATAGTAAAAGATACGATTAAGAGAAAATTAGTCAACTGACTATTATTTTTTTTCATTGGTAAAAGTAAATAATACTAGATGTATTGACTATAGTACAATAGGGAAATTTTAACTTAATAATTTTTTTGTAATCATTAATATTTTTAAATTGAGCACAGGGAATTCCAGACTCTTCAGTCAATTTAGATAAGCTCAAAAAGCCTTGACAACCAAGCGCCTCAGCCTTAGCTTTAAGATAAGAAGTTATGTTTTCACAAACAATAATACTATTAAAAACATTTTCCGATAAAAAATCAGAATTATTATCTGAGTAAAACGTTTTGCCGCCGAAATTGTGACTGACATTCTTTGCCGGAAGCTGTTCTCCCTCATTAACTTCAATAGATATCTCGTTTTTATTAATTTTATCGACTTTACCTTTAAAAAAAGAATTAATAGTGTTTTCGATTTTAGCTTTACTTAATATGGTGATAGAGCCATCAGAGTGATTAATTTCTTTAATTAAACCGGAATATTTAGAAACGATTTTTTTTGTTGTAAACATTCCTTTATTAATTGCAATTATTTCGTTTTTTTCAATCGATTCTCCAACAAATTTTTTTAAATAATGGAAAATTTTTTGTGGTGAAACATCTAAATTTTTAGCAACTGAAATATTAATTTCCTCTTCAACTTTCTTTTCTAAAAACGGGGTATTAAAATCAACTAGCTGGCCTTCTTTTAATGGGCAACGATCTAAAACAGAGACAGGAATAGAAATGAGCATAATAATTCATTATATGAAGAAAAAATGTTCAACGCAAACCCTGATATGATACATAAGGAATAAGAGCCAAATAGCGGGCATATTTTAGTTCCTTAGTTAGGGTTCGTTGATGTTTGGCGCAGACATTAGTGTCCTCACGGTTCATAATTTTTTTCCTCGGTGATAAAAATTTTTGTAAATTATCAACGTCTTTAAAACTTGGATTGGCCTTATATTGGCAAAAAAAACACTTCATAAAACTTTTGACTTTTAACTTTTAAAATGGTATATCGTCCGGGTTAACGGTTTCGTCTTTAGTTGATTCGGTTTTATTTTCTTCAGTCTTTGTGGTTGCTACTTCATTAGTTGGTGTAGTTTGCACATTTTCCGTCATTTTTCGGCCGTCTCCAAAGACAATAAAATCATCAAGGACAATCTCGGCAATTGTTCTCTGAATGCCGTCTTTGCCGGTAAAAGTTCGGTAAGTCATCCGCCCCTCAACAAATACTTTTCTACCTTTATTTAAAATTTTTCCACAGAGTTCTGCCAATTTTTGCCAGGCCACTATTCGGTGATACTGAACATCTTCTTTGGTTTGACCGTCATTAGTAGTCCAACTGCGATTGGTGGCAATGCCAAAAGTACAAACAGCCGTCCCAGTCGGAGTATATTTCAATTCCGGATCGCGAGTAAGATTACCAATTAAAACAATTCGATTTAATGATCGGCTGGACATAATATTATTCGTTAACTAATAATAAATATCTTAAAATTTTTTCGTTAAAGTTAAGTTTATTTTTAAGTTCTAAGACGTTTTTTTTATCCGTTTCAAACTGAAAATTATAAAAAAGAGCTGTATGATTTTTCTTTATGGAATATGCCAGAGTCTTCTCACCCCATTTTTCTTCTTTGGTGACTTTACCTTCAAAAAATTCGATTAATTCCTTGATATTTTTTAGTTCAGTTTCTTCCTTAGTCAAGAAAGTTAATTCATATTTCATATATTTATCTGTATTATAATACAAGTAATAATGAGAAAAATCAACGGGAAAGTTATTTTAATTATTGTTATTTGGTTATTAGTAATTAGTCTATTGGTTTATTCAAGATTTATTAATCTTGGTTGGGGACTTCCCTATCCCATGCATCCTGATGAAAGGAATATGGCAAACGCACTTCAAGGATTGAAGTGCGAATTTTCAATCAGCCAACTGGCGGATTGCTTTAATCCCCATTTCTTTGCTTATGGACAGTTTCCACTTTATTTAGGCTATTTGCTGACATGGATATTTAAAGGTTTTAAAAACTTTGGAAGTTTAATTATTAGTTTTGAAGAAGCGGTAATGAGCTTGAGAGTAATATCAGCAATGGCTTCGATAATCAATGTATTTGTTCTGGTTAAGATTATTAATCTAGTATTGAAAAAAAACCGAACACTTTTAATTATTTTAATTTTAACTTTCTCGCCTTTCTTCATCCAGTTTTCTCACTTTGGCACCACTGAATCGTTTTTAATGTTGTTCTATAGCCTAATTGTTTATTTTTCGATGCGATTATTAAAGCGTCGTACAACCTACGAGGTTGTATGGTTGGGACTATTTTCTGGGCTGGCAATAGCTACGAAAGTATCTTCAATAATATTTATTGCTGTTCCACTAATTACTATATTATCTAGTCTACGATCGTGGGATAGATATAAAAATCTAATTAAATTTGGAATATTAACAATAATTTTTATGGTACTATTTTCTCCTCACAACCTAATAAACTTTCGCGATTTTTTCAGTTCGATTAAATATGAATCAGATGTAGCTTTAGGAAAAGCTTTAGTTTTTTATACACGCCAGTTTTTCAATACGGTTCCAGTCTGGTTTCAGCTGACGAAAGTTTTCCCTTACGCTTTAGGCTGGCCGGTATTGATATTGGGGTTGTTGGGGTTTTTAGGTGGGTTGGGGTGGAAAGATAGAAAGATTAATCTCCTTCGTTTTGCCATTCTTGTTTATTTGATTCCAAGCGCTTTTCTTTATGCCAAGTGGAGCCGGTTTATGGCGCCGATATTTCCTTTGATGGTAATATTCGCGGCACTTTTTTTACTGAAAATAAAAGTTAAAAATATTATAAAAATTATAATTATTATATTAACGATCCTGCCAGGGATAGCCTATCTTAGAGTTTATCAAAACACCGATGTTCGTTTTCAGGCCTCTGAGTGGATTTACAAGAATATTCCTGATAATTCCTATATTTTGTCTGAAACAGCTAACGTTGTTGACATTCCAATTAGCAATGAAACAATGAAACAATTGAACAATTACAATGTTATTTCGTTTAACTTTTATGATTTAGATGAAAGTCCGGAGTTGCAGTCAGAATTAAAAAAACATCTTGAAAAGGCTGATTATATTTTAGTGCCGTCTAGAAGAATCTTTACTAACCATCCAAAGAATAAATATCCTTTATTAAATGATTATTATAATAAATTGTTTTCCGGCAAATTAGGATTTCAAAAAGTAACTGAGTTTTCGTCTGGTCTTAATGATGAAGATGCAGAAGAAACGTGGACAGTCTTTGATCACCCGGTGATTAGAATTTACAAAAAGGTTAAATCTTAAACGGTTAAATGTTAAATAAACTGTTAAAGTTTAAACATATAAACATAAAAATGTTTTTTATTTAACTGTTTAATATTTCTTTAACCTTTAACATTTAATCTTTAAGATTTTCTAATCTTATATCTATCTCCTAAATCCTCCATCTTGTAGCCGGCTTTTTCTATTTTCATTCTTAATTTATCGGAGGCGTCAAAGTTTCTTATTTTTCTTGCTTCAAGCCTTCTTTCTGCTAATTTAATAATGTTTACCGGAACTTTTTCTTCGTTGGTTTTTCCTAAATTCAAACCAAAAACCTTATCAAAATCCATCAGCAAATAATATTTTTCTTCGTTGCTAATGTCAGATTTAATCATATCCCACATGACCGCAACGGCTTGAGGTGTTTGGAGGTCGTTTTCTAAGGCTGTTGAAAACTGTTCTCGGTAAGAAATTGCTTTTGATGAGAAGTTAACGGGTTCACGGGTTAACGGGTTAGAGCTTTTTAATTCCAAAGCAATTTCCTTTAATCTACTGAAAGCTTCTTGACTGGCGTGGGCTGACTGCCAGGTAAAATTTAATGATTGACGATAATGGGATTGTAAAAACAAAAGTCGCAGAGAAACCGGATCAATTTTATTTTTTTCAATATCCTCAATAGTATAAAAATTTCCCAAAGATTTACTCATTTTTTGTCCATCAACTGTTAGGAAATTATTATGGAACCAATATTTAACAAATAGTTTACCGGTTACTCCTTCAGATTGAGCAATTTCATTTTCATGATGGACAGGAATATGGTCAATTCCACCTGAATGAATGTCAATCGTTTCTCCCAAATACTTCATGCTCATGGCGCTACATTCAATATGCCAGCCCGGGAATCCTTCACCCCAAGGCGAGTCCCAATGCATGGTATGATTAGCAAAACGACCGATTCTTTTGAACCATAAAGCAAAGTCAGCCGGGTGTTTTTTTTTCGGATCAACATTGACTTCGTTTCGAACTGCCTGAATTTTTTCTTCCAGTTTTTGTCCGGATAACTTACCGTAATTTTTAAATTTAATCACATCAAAATAAATTGCTTCATTAGTTTCATAAACAAAGCCTTTCCGTTTTAATCTATTGATTAATTGAAGCATGTCTTCAATATGTTCAGTGGCCTGGCAAACAATATCAGGGCGGATAATATTTAAGGCATCGGTGGTTTTGAAGAAAAAATCGGTGTAAAATTTAGCCACCTCCCAAACAGTTTTATTAAATTTTTTAGCTCCTTTTTCCATCTTGTCTTCTCCACTATCGTCATCACCCGAAAGATGACCAACATCGGTGACATTCATCACATGTTTTACTTTATATCCTAAATAAGTAAGGGTTCGTTTGAGAACATCGTTATTGGCATAGGTTCTCATGTGACCAATATGAGTAAAGTCATAGACAGTCGGGCCACAAGAATAAAAAGTTACAACAGGTGGATTTATAGGTTGAAAAGTTTCAATTTTACGAGTTAAAGTGTTATAGAGTTTCATAACAAATTAATTGTAGCAGATTTTATGAAACAAGGTTTTTGAATAGGTTTTTTTGTTGGCTATAAAAGTAAGCGGAAATGACTGCAAAAAGAGCAAATATAGCCGTAAGATTAAAAGAGTTGATAATTCCATATAAATCAGCCACATATCCAAGAATTATTGGGGCTAGTGCACTTGATATTGAGGCTACAAAAGAACTAATACCGAACGCTTTTTCATAAGAACCATGATGCTCATTAGTTTCAGTAATCATAGTGGTACGGATAGGTGTTGTCCCCATAGTTAGTGACCCTAAGATAATTGAAAAAACAATAATAAAAAAAATTGAATTACTATAAGCCAATAATAAAATAAATATCACCATAAATAATTCAGCGACGATAAATACTTTAGTATTTTTAAATTTATCAGTTAGTCGACCCAATCCCATTTTGCCAATTAAATTTCCTAAGAAAAAAGCTGAAGTAAAAGCTCCAAGAATAGAAGGATTGATGCCCTTTTTAATAAGTAAAAAAGGAAGAAAAATAAAAAGAGCTGAACTAGCTAGATTATCAAAAAAATTAATTATTAAAGCCAAAATAAATTTTTTATTCTTCATTATTTCAATAAAATTTATTTTTTTTTGATTTTTTGTTTTTGTTTTTTCTTCAATATGTATTTTTTTATTTTTAAAATGAAAAAATAGAAAAATAAAAAGAAGCATGGTAGAAATTATTACGTATATAAAAGATGTCTGTTTCCAACCAATTGAAAAAGCAATAAATGAAACAAAACCTGAGAGACAAATTCTTCCAAATTCTCCGATCGCAGTAAAATCTCCCATTATTCTTCCGAGCCTTTCTTTTATTGATAAGTTAGCAACAATAGAAAAAGAAACTGGGTGGAACGAACCAAATGCTATCGACATAATGGAAAAAGCAAATATGAGGAATAAATATGAATGAGATAGGCCAGTAAACAAAAAACCTAGACAATAAAAAATAATGGTTAAAATCAAAATTTTTATTGCTCCTAACCGGCTGCTTAAATATCCAACTGGTAATGATAATAAAATTCCTGAAAGAGAAAATATTGAACTTAAAAGCCCAACTTGAGTTAGGTTTAATCTTAGATCTTTAGAAATAAATGGTAAGAGTAAAATAATGCTAGCTAAAAAACCATCGTTAAAAAAATGGAGGGTAAAAATTTGAGTCAACCTATTTTTCATAAAATGTCGGAGTAGTGAGACTTGAACTCACGACCTCACGGTCCCGAACCGTGTGTTCTACCATCTGAACTATACTCCGAACTTACTAAATTATAGCATGAACAAAATAACAAATATTAAATAACAATTAAATAACAAATCACAAATATTAAAATTTTTGGAACATTTGTTATTTGATATTTAAAATTCAATTGATGTTTGTTATTGATTATTTATTATTGCTTTCCAGATGCTGGCTTGTTTTCAACATGTTGCTGTTCAGAAGTTTTTTTGCGTGACATAAATCCGCGTTTAGCTTTTCCAGTTGGCATACCACTCTGTTGCCCTTGGATTTTTTGTTGCTGTTCTTTCTTTTTTTTCTCCTGAGCTAAATATTCTTCCTGTCTCTTTTTTTGTGCTTCTTCCATATCCTTTCGTTCCAGAATTTTTTCATCTTCTCTTTTAACAATTTGAAATAATCGATTTCTTAAAGCTTCAGCTTGAAGTTTGTCCTTGTCTTGAAATTTATTTTTTAGTTTATCAAAATCGACAGGGGTATGATTGTTGGGGTTTTTGGAGGATTCGGGAGATTTGGAGTGTTTAGTGTTTTGTGTTTCAGAAGTTTTATCAAAAGGATTTAGAGTTTGGGCAACCGATTTAACAGTCTTTTTGGCAGTTGATTGACCCAATTCAACTAATTGTTCAAACGTATCTTCTAATAAGCTACCTTTAGTCATAACTATAAACAGTTAAGTATTAAACTGTTAAAACTAAAATAAACGGTTAAACATTAAACTACTAAACGTTTAATACTTAAAGTTTTAAAAGTTTATTTAACCGTTTAAGTTTTAACCGTTTAACTGTTTAATCTATATTCCCAACATCGCCTTCCCCTTCTTACTCATCTTCTCCATTGACCACGGCGGATCAAAAGTTAATTCTAAAGAAATATTTTCTTCTTTAACCCCTAACTCTCTTATTTTATCTTTAACCTGTTGTTCTATTAAAGAAAATAAAGGACAGCCAATAGTTGTCAATGTCATCACCACTTTAATCTTGTTTTTAATGATTTTTATTTTGTAAACTAGACCAAGATCAACAATAGAAATATTAAGTTCTGGATCCATGACCTCAGTTAGTTTATTTTTAATTTGCTTGGCGGTGAGTTTCAATTGCATACGTGTTATAATAATTATAAATATTATAACGATTATAAAAATTATAACCACATGAATTCATATAAACTTCACTTTATTCCTCTAGGTGGCATCGTCGGCGTTACCAAAAACATGTATGTCTATGAGATCTATAATGACGATAAACTCAAAGACATTGTTATTGTTGACTGTGGAATTGGTTTTCCTCAAGAAAAAGAATTGGGGGTGGATTTTGTTATTCCGGACATAAGCTATTTAACTGATAAAAAACAATATATCAGGGCGATTTTAATTACACATGGTCATGAAGATCATACTTCGGCTTTACCACTTCTTTATGAAGACTTAGGTCGACCGCCGGTCTATGCCAGCTTGCTTACCTCAATTTTTATTGAGAATAAATTTAAGGACAGGCATAAAAAAATCCAGGTCAATCGAGTTGATTTTAATAAAGAGTATTCTTTTGGAGATTTTCGCGTTTCTTATTTAAAAATGACCCATTCTATTCCCGACACCACTCATATTTTAATTCAGACACCGGTTGGAACAGTCTATCATGGATCTGATTTTAAACTTGACTTAACTCCACCTTATGGACCGGGCCCGGATTTTTATAAAATTACTAAAGCCGGTCATGAAGGAATTTTATGTTTATTATCCGACTGTCTGGGAGCAGAGCGAGAAGGATTAACATTATCCGAAAATATTGTTGGCCAGACCTTTGAGGATGAGATGAGAAATACTAAGGGCAAATTTATTATGACAACATTTTCTTCCAATATCTCCCGGATTCGTCAGTGTGTTGATGCGGCGATCAAATTTAACCGGAAAATATGCTTTTTGGGCCGATCAATGCGAGAAAATACTAAATTAGCCGCCAGCATTGGATATTTACCGATACCGGAAAGTCTTTTTATTAAAGAAGAAGAGGTCAACCGTCATCCACCGGGAAAAATTTGTTTGATTGTGGCCGGCAGCCAAGGCCAGTATGGATCAGCCTTATCAAAGTTAGCCGATAGACAAAACGCTAACATAAAAATTAAGTTTGGTGATAAAATAATTTTTTCTTCCGATCCGATTCCCGGCAATGAAAATGTTGTTTATGAAACTATCGAACAGTTGGTCGAAGAAGGTGCAGACGTGGTCTATTCAGATATTGCCGATCAACTGCACTCATCCGGTCATGGTAATCAAGAAGATCTTAAATTTTTAGTGAGATTTACCAATCCAAAATATTTTATTCCTATTGGTGGCACGATAAGGCATCAACGCCAGTATGAAAATTTAGTCGAACAATTGGATTATAATAAAAAAGACGTTTTTTCTTTAAATGAGGGTGAAACAGTTTGGTTTGTTAAAAATAAAGCTTATTTAGGTGATAAGATTGAAACAAAAAATATCTATGTTGATGCTTATGGAATAGGCGATGTTGGCAGTGTTATCCTTAGAGATAGAAAAACTTTAGCAACTGACGGAATTGTTTTAGTATTATTAATTGTTGATAACCGTGGTTTACTATTAGGACAACCAAAAATTGTTTCCCGGGGCTTTGTTTTTGAAGAGGAAGAGAATAAGTTATATGTAGAAGCAATAAAAATAGTTAAAGATGTTTTTAAACTAAATAACGGAAAAGTGTTTGAACAGGGAAAGATACAGTACAAAGTGATACAAAATCTGGAAGAATTTTTTAGAAAAGTGACAGGGAGAAAACCATTGATTGTGGCAGAGGTTATTCAGTTATAAAAAAAATTATTAAATCTTAAACAGTTAAATGTTAAATAAACAGTTAAACATTAAAACTGTTAAACCTTTAATTCATGTATTTATCCTTTAACATTTAAGACGTTTAATATTTTTTTAACCTTTAATATTTAATCTTTAACAGTTTATGCTGCCTAATAGTCTCAAAAATATTTCCCTATTCTTAGAACGTCTTCCCGGTGTTGGTGAAAAGACGGCTAATCGATTGACTTTTTTTTTGCTTAATTTGTCTGAGGAAGATTTAAAAGGATTTTCAGAAAATGTTGCCAGTTTAAAATTAAAAACAAAACTTTGTAAAAATTGTTTTAATTTCACTGAAGATGAAACATGTGAAATTTGTAATGATCAAAAAAGAGATCAATCAGTGATTTGTGTTGTAGAAACGGTTTTAGATTTACTTTCTTTTGAACAGGGAAGAATTTATAATGGAGTTTATCACGTCCTTCACGGAAAAATTGATCCCTTGAACCGGATGGGACCGGAAGATATTAAGATAAATGAATTAATTTCCAAAATCCAAAATCCAAAATCCCAAGTCAAAGAAGTAATTTTGGCAACTAATCCGGATATGGAAGGAGAGGCAACGGCGATGTATATTAAGAACAAATTAAAAATTAAAAATGAAAAATTAAAAATTACTAGGTTAGCGTATGGATTGCCGATGGGAGCTAATCTTGAATACGCCGACTACATGACTTTGAAAAAAGCGATTGAAGGCAGAAATAAGTTTTAAAAAAATAAAGGTTATCAATGGGGAAGTAGTCTGCTTAAAGAGATTAGGGCTGGAGCAAAGACGGGACATTCTTTACAAGCGGAAGGAATTTCCCCCATACCACTGGGAAATATACCCAAATCATTAGTTATTAAGGTGCCTATTCCTGAAGCTAATCGGGCGCGATTACAAGTAGAATTATTATTACTCCCTCCTGGAATTAATAAACCTTTAGAAAAACAAGCAAGATAAGCTATAATAAACTGAATTTGATTTTTTGAAATTTGACCATCTCTTATAGCTTTTTCAACGGCCTCGGCTTGCTTTGGCATATTTGTAAGGAAGTATACTTCAGCTACTATTAGTTGTCAAGACGCCCTTCTTAGGTCATTTCGCTAACAAAGTAAAGTTAAAAACCCAACGAATGAAGGCAGAAACAAATATTAAATTATAGAAGTTTTTTTAATTCCTGTTCTATCAGTGGAGCAATTGAGATTTCTTTTAGGGTAGGAAACTTTTGTTCTGGTTTTAAAGCAATAGTGTTACTCATAAATATTTTTTCAATCGGACTTTTACTGAGAACGGCTTTTGCATTTGGTGAAAAATCGTGGTGAACAACGCAAGCCAAAACACGTTTCGCCCCTCTTTTAAGACAAAATTCGGCTGCATGAACTAAAGTACCCCCTGATGTAATAATATCGTCGACCAATATGCAAGTTTTATTTCTGACCTTTCCATATAAATTAAGAGCTATTGATTGATGAATTTTATTTAAATTTCTTCTTTTTTCAATGACGGCGATATCAACTTTATTGCTATGAAAAAAATTTTCAGCAAAAATTTGAGCTCTTTCAACACCACCCTGATCAGGAGAAACAACCGCGACTTCTTCAGTATTTTTGTTATTTTTTAAATAATGAGCGACCTCTCTACCCAAAATAGAAAAGGTTGATAGATTTTTAAAAGGAATAGAAAAAATTCCTTCCGTTCCATCATCATGAAGATCAAAAGTATAGACTTGATTGAAACCGATAGTTTCAAAAAAACGAATAACAACATTAACCGAAACGGATTCACCAACTCGATGTTCACGATTTTGTCTGGCATAACCAAAATAAGGAATAAAAGCAATGATTTTTTTTGCATCCATTCTTTTCAAGGCATCGGCAAAAAAGAATAATTCCATTAAATGTGTGTCAGTCGGATTAGCAGTTGATTGAACAATAACACATACTTCATCTTTTACTTTTTCTTGGATTGTTACTCTTATTTCAGAATTATCAAAGCGAGTAACTTCTGATTTAGAAATAGGAACTTTAAGTAGTTTTGATAATTCGATCGATAGTTTAGGATTAGCAGAACCAGAAAATAATTTAAACATATAAATTTATTTACGGACGAACCCTTAGCCCTGTTGTTGTTGGCTTGAAATTTCAATTAACTTTCTCGCTGCTAATTCTTGAGTTTTTTTAACAGCCTCGTTAACCGCTTCAGCAATTCTATTTTCTACAATTCCGTCAACTTCAATCGATTCAATTATTTGATCACCACGAATTCTGACTTTAACACCATTTTTTTCCACCACAACTTCTTCTTGTTGTAAGGCGGCTTGCATTTTTTGCGCCTGTTGTTGTAATTTTTGCAGATCTCCTAAAGCTCCAAAGGGGTTTAACATATTTTGAATAAAAAATTTCTAATTACTAATTTCTAATTGACCTAATAAATGTCTAATTTCCCAATTTGGCCATTGGGTATTTTTTAGATCAATTAGAGCAATTAGGTTAATTAGATTAATTTTTTTTGTCCTACTTTATTGTAGAACTCGATAAGGGCAATTTCAACAGGTAAAGAATCAATAGGTGTATTTCTTAAACTTTGATAAGCTTCAATTAATAGTTTAATTAATAATGATATTTCACCTAAAGTAAAAGAAATTTTTTTTCCATCATCTTCCTCGACTCCGTTTTTAATAAGAAGCTGGAAATGTAAATCGCTCAGAATATCCTCAATAAGATTTTTAAAATCACCACCATTTTGAGAAAATTCATTAATCCAATTAAGGGTTTTCTTTAGATCTTTTTCTTCTATAATTTCCATTAAGTCGTTTTTTCCTCTGACTCCTAAAAATTTTTCTAATTCTTCTGTAGTTTTAATTTTTTGCAAATCCACTTCCTCAAGAATTTTAGCGGCGTCACGAAAAGAATTTTCACTATGATTAGCGATTAATTTTAATACGTCCTCATTAAAATTAAGACCTTCATTTTTAGTAATTCTTTTTAACATCGAATTTATATCAGTAATTTTTGCTTTGCCAAAATTAATCTTTAAACAACGGGAAACAATAGTTTTAGGAAGTTTTTCCAAATTAGTGGTGGCCAGAATAAAAATAGAGGTTTTGGGTGGCTCTTCCAAAGTTTTAAGTAAGGCATTAAATCCCTCAGTTGTTATCATATGGGCTTCATCAATAATAAAGACTCTAAAACCTCCGGACATTGGAAGAAAAGAAGTTTCTCGAATCAAGCTCTTTATTTCTTCAATTCCGCGATTGGAAGCAGCATCCATTTCAATCACATCGGTAAAAGAAGATAAGGAAATGCTTTGGCAATTGGCACAGAGATTACAGGGCTCAAAGTCATTAACCTCCGCGGTTTTCCTTGAAGAAGGGGAAAATTTATTGTTGAGACAGTTAACGGCTTTGGCAATGATTCGGGCGGTTGAAGTTTTTCCGGTTCCTTTTTGTCCAACAAAAAGGAAAGCGTGCGGTAAAGACTTAGCCGAAAGAATTTTACCAATCATTTCTTTAACCTGCTTGTTATCAATCTCCTCAATAGTCTTCGGGCGATACTTAAGATAAAACATCTATATAATTTCTAATTTCTAATTGACCTAATTAACCTAAAAAATATCCAAATCCCAGAAATTGTTAATTGCCAATTGGTAGTTGGACATTATTTAGATCAATTAAAATAATTAGATCAATTAGGTTAATTTACTTTATCAAATTATATATTCCGTGCTTTACTAAATCATTAATCATCTCGTCTACTCTTTTATTACGTTCAGCTGCGAGTAGAATAACTAATGGATAACAAATAACTACTTCTCCCAATAAGATTTCTTCTTCACCTACTTTTTCATCATATGGGAAAGATAAAACTGGCAAAGTTTCTTTTTCTCCTTTATATTTCTCCGTTAAACTTTTCATTTTATTTTTCCCCACAAAAATAATATTCAAAGAATATCTAGAAATTAGCTGCTCTTTTTCAAATATATTTCCTACAAAAAGTTTTATTTTCTGACGATTAATTTTATATCGTGATGAAGTGACAATATTAATCATACTCTTTTATATATTTTTTTAAAGACTTTTTTATGTTTTGAAAAACGGTTTTTTCTTCTTTCTTTTTCTTCTTCCTTTCTTTTCAAAGATGGCTTTTTATAAAACTGTTTTTTTCTTAAGGTGTCGACGATTTCTTCATCAATAAAAGAACGAGTAAATTTTCTAAACATACTGTCTTTTGTTTCACCCTTTCTTTTTATTACTAAAACCATAAATTATTACGCCTCCTCCCAAAATATAAAATTACAAATATCAAATAACAAACATCAATTGAATTTTAAATATCAAATAACAAATGTTTTAAACATTTGACATTTATTATTTATTATTCAATTGTTATTTGAATTTTGTTATTTGTAATTCTTTTATTATACACTCTTAACTATTTCAATGATTTTATTTAATGATAGTGATGTTGGAATAAGTTTTGGGTTTCCTGATGAGCCGTTTAGAAGCATATGTCCGGAAATATGAAAAAACCAACTACCTTTCTTGTCAATTTTTAAAATTTTTTCATAAACAGGCTTTAAACTTAATTTTTTATCAGGTAATGTTTTGATTCGAGTGAATCCTGCTTCCGGATGACGTCTGATGACTAATGAAAATCCTTTTTTTAGGGCTAACTTGACTGTTTCCTCGTTTTTAGTTTCGATGGCGAGCGATTTACCTATGTATGATTGAAAAACAAAACCATTTTTTATTTCTTCTTCGCCGTTTACTTTATTTTTAAAAACAATTAATACAGCATCAAGTAACTGGAAAATAATTTCAATAAGTTTTGCTTCTTCATGATTAATTACTTTCAATCCATCAATTAGTTGGCGAATCATAAAGTCGTAGAGGTCAGATTCGGGGTTAGAATAGAAAACTTCAGCGAAGTGATCGGTGGCGTTTACATATTCAACAATTTTTTCCAAGGGTTTAACCTCTTTTGATTGGATCAAATCCTTACTAATAAGATATTTATATACAAGCTTAGTAGCTGATGTATATTCATTTATTTGATGATGATCGAATTTACCAAGGCCAGTATCAACGTGAATAATGTCTTTATTGCTATCGGGGAGATTATTGTCTAAAGTTGTTCCTGTTGGCACAAGCTTTATTTTGGCATCTTTCCAACCGGTTAAAAATTTTTTTATCAACCAAACAGATGCGATTGCATCTAAGTCAGGAGATAGATGAGTGACAATGGTTTTCATAATATAAGTCAGAAGTCAAAATTTAAAATTCAAAAGTTAAAGTCAAAATTAAAAAGTTTTAATACTTTTGACTTTTTACTTTTATTTTTGACTTTTGCCTTTTAACTTCTAACTTTTTTAAGAACATCTTCAACAGATATTAATTCAAATTTTTTTTCGTTCCTTTTCTTATATTCAATCTTCTCTCCAGTTCTTTTTGAAACTACTAATCGAATTGGAACTCCAATTAAGTCGGCATCAGCAAATTTTTCTCCAGCAGTGACTTCTTCTCGATCATCAAAAAGGACTTCAATGCCGGCTTTCAATAAACGGTTATAACAGTTATAACATTTATAACGCGTTTGTTCATCCTTAAGATCCAAACCAAGCAAGTGAACTTTAAAGGGGGCGACTGTTTCTGGCCAGATTATGCCTTTATCATCGTGATATTTTTCAACGATAGTGGCTATGGTTCGGCCAATGCCTATTCCATAACAGCCCATATAAAAAGGTTTTTCTTTACCGTCTTGATTGATAAAGTTAGCGCCCTTCATTTTTTTTGAGTAGTAATATCCTAGTTGAAAAATATTACCGACTTCAATTCCCTGTTTTTCAATCAATCTTTGTTTTTTGTCAATAGTTAAATATCCGGCTTTTGCTAAAGCAATATCACCTTCAATATCACTCTCGTAATCTCTGTCAATATTCATATTAAATAAATCTTGATATTTTTTATTAGCTCCGCCGTAAGCATTTTTAATGGTTCTTAGAGAATCATCAGCCACAATAATTAACTTAATATTTTTCTCAATTATTTTTTGAATCCCGACGGGTGAAATAAAACCCGGTTCAGAGTGAATTTTATTAATAATTTCGTCATCGGTGGCATGGCGAAGTGAGTTGGCACCGCTAAGATGTTTTAGTTTAATTTCATTGACATCAAAGTCGCCCCGGATAATCGCCAGGATAAAACGATTATTTTCATCAACATACAAAACGTCTTTTATCTGCTGCCAAAGAGGTTTATTGTGTAATTTAACGCCGTCTTCCATAGTCGTTCCTCTTTTTGCCTCAACCTCTTTGAGAGGCAGTATTTCTTCGTTAAGATTTTTATTTTCTTTATAAAATTTAGCGATTTCTTCGTGAGCAGCATAGTTTCCGTCTTCAGTGATAAAGAATTTACTTTCTCCAACTTCCGATTCAACCACAAATTCATGACAGTAGTCACCGCCGATGTAACCATTGTCTGATTCGACAACTACTGTTTTCAGCCCTAATCGGTCAAAGATTTTTTTATAAGCATTCCACATATTTTCATATTCTTTTTTAAACTCTTTTTCGTTTCGATCAAAGGAATAAGCATCTTTCATGATAAATTCCCGGACGCGCAGTAGTCCTCCGCGGGCGCGCAGTTCATCTCTGAATTTGGTTGAGAATTGATAGATATTGAAAGGCAAATCTTTATAACTAATTTGAAATTTGCGGACAACATCAACAAACATTTCTTCGGCCGTTCCTCCTAAGGCAAAATCCGCTCCCCGCCTGTCTTTTATGGTCATTAGTTCAAAACCGGTGGTTTTAGTCCGATTAGTTTCTTGCCAAAGTTCCAGAGGATGCAGGACAGGAGAAATCATTTCCTGTGCACCGGCGCGATCCATCTCCTCTTTAATTACCTTCATGATTTTTTGTTGAACAATCTGGCCCAAAGGAAGAAAGAAATAACGGCCGGCCGTTGATTCGCGGATAAAACCGGCTTGATGCAGCAGTTTATAAGAAGCTACTTGCGCTTCTTTTGCTGCCTCTCTGACAGTTTTTCCGAAAAGTTTTGAATAAAGCATAGAAAATTATATTATAAATTATAACCTATTAGGGTAATTGGGGAAAGCGGAAAAATAATGATGTGTGAAGTCAGGTCAGAGATTTGGTCTAAGTGGTAAGATATGACGCCATTGCTCCGAACAAGCAACAACGTCAACATCTACCCGGACTAAACGACCTATTTGATTTTTGAATATAGCTGATACTGGATCAACTTTCGGAGTACAGGGTTCGGTTTTTACTACTTTATGAAGATTTAAATGCCTTTCCATCAAATGTTCTGCATAAGTTGATACTACAGAAGGCGAATCACCAGTAACTGGTTGACCAACTGTAAGTACCGCACGTTCCTCAATAGGAATTTCTGCCCCATCGCACATATGAACCACTGCTTCATACCATCCAGTAAAGGCCAATTTCGTTTGTAATCGCCCATCTAATAGTTCCATAAAGTTATCAATATTTTATCACAGGTAATAGTCTTGTCAACTGACTTTTTTAAATGGCGTATCGAGAAAATTATATTGTTGTAACAATAAATCTTACTATTTTTGTAGGTTATAAACGATTGACAAGTTTTTTATTAGTAAATAAACTTGTTTTAATATATTGATTAATTAAAACATATGGCGAGAATTTCTAAAAAACCAATTAATGAAGAGATATTAATTAAAATTTATAGACTTTTTTATGAGGTTTTTTCACGATATGAAAGTCAAGAGGATTTTCTATTAATATTGGAAGATATTCTTTCTCCAACTGAAAAGATTATGATTGCCAAGCGAATTGGAATCATTTATCTCTTGATCAAGAAGGCTGATTATCGTGATATTTCGGAAGTATTAAAGGTGTCATCGGCAACGGTCGTTTTTTATGCCGCCACTTTTTATAAAAGAAATTCCCGAGTTATTAATCTTATTAACAATATGTTAAAGAAAGAAAAAGTTCTTAATTTTTTAGATGATTTATTTGCTGATTTGATGATTCATCCGGGAGTTTATAAAGGTCATTGGCAGATGCACTGGGATCATAAAAGAAAACAAGAAGAACGAAAAACTTTAGGTTAATTTATATATGTTTTAATCTATTGATAGATTGAAACAGAAGCTGTTTAAATTTTTAGTTTTTGAGTTTTTGGGAAGTTTTCTATAAGTTTTCTATAGAATGGCTAAAGGGGTAAAATAGGAAATACTTGGATTCTAACCGTTTTTCCGAAAAGTTTCGAATAAAGCATAGAAAATTGTATTATAAATTATAACCCATTAGGGTGATTGTGGGAAGCGGAATGATTAGCGATTAGATTTATTTGAAGAAGGTGATGATAAATTAATTGTTCTATAGGTATCCATTCGGAATCACCCATTTGTCCAATGACAGAATGGGGTATTATTTGCCAGATGATATTCTGAATTATGATAATCTAATTTTCCTAATGCCAAAGCATTTGCATCACCAACTGTTGGTCCCCTAGCAGTAATATTACCCTTACAGGTTCTTATAACTACTTTTACAGATCCCACCTCCGGCAATCCTACTAAACGTCTCATAAAATTCGGAAATCTATTTTGTACAAATCGTTCCATAAAATTTCTTACAGTTTATCACAAATAATAGCCCTGTCAACGGAATTTCATTTTTTGAAAAACCTTTTTGAGGACGGATTGGGAAGTAATATGAGAAGTATCAATGATTAAGTCGTAATTTTTTGGATCGATAAAATCATTTCGTTTATAAATTTTTTTTAATTTGGAAAACCAGTTATTTTGTCGTTCTTCGACTCTTTTTTTAGCTTCATCAAAATCAATTTTTTCTCGTGCAGCAAATCGTTTATAACGAATATTATCTTTACAAATAAGTAGTATTTTAAGAACACCTTTTAGTTTATCAGCCATAATCCCAGACATCCAACCATCAACAATTAAATTTCCGGGAGCATAGATCATATCACGGACAAGGTAATCAATCTTTTTGGTCAATTTTTCATTTTGTTCCTCAACTTGTTCTAAATTAAGTCTATTTTTTTTTACATGATCACGGAATAACTGGCCAGTCATAAAAGATGGCCAACTCAATTTCTCCCTCAATTTTTTAAAAAGAGTCGTTTTACCGGTGCAGATTTTTCCAGAAATAGTAATCTTTGAATATTCCATTATTTATTTAGATTGTCCCTTATATCCTATTTTATCCAAGACTTTTCCGACAGTTTCCAGTTGTCCTGATTCATAGGTGTCAATCACTAAATCAAAATATTGATGACTCCAAAAATCATAATTTCCGTATAATTTTTTCCATTTAGTCGTATTTTCGTTTTCTCTTTGTTTGATCCAATGTTTAGCTTGTTTAACTGTCACGTTATCTCGATTTGCAACCCTATCAACACGAATTTCATCATGGGAACAAATAAGAAGGACTTTTAGAATATCTTTATGAGTTCGAGCAAAAAATCCGGCCAGCCAAGCTTCATAGATTATTTTTTTTTCGGTTTTAAGCATCTGCTCGGTCATGGCGTCGATTTCTTTTTCGTGATCGTCGGTACGGGATAAAGCGCCTATTTTGTTTTCATGAAGTTGATGTTGACGATCATATTCTCGCTGTATTGCCCCGATATTAATATGTTTCCAACCTAAAACAAGAATAAGGTTTTTGGTCAAAGTAGTAGTTCCAACAGCAATCTTACCGGAGATTGTGATGAGGCGGTATTTAGGTAAGAAAGTTTTGCTCATACAATATTTTAAATCTTAAAGATTAAATATTAAAGATTAAATAAATATTAAATAATTAAATATTAAACGTTTTTATGTTTAACTGTTTAATCCTTAACAGTTTATTTAACCTTTAACCTTTAAGATTTAATATTTATTTCTTGATTAATTTAATAATATCATTAACTGTGATAAGAGCGGCTAAAGATAATAACATTATAAATCCGATTAAATTAGTGTATTTTTCAATATCTTTATTTGGCTTTTTTTTGAAGATACCTTCATAAAAAACAAAAACCAATCGACCGCCGTCTAAGGCAGGGAAAGGGAGAACGTTTATAATTGCTAGATTTAATGATAACAAGGCAATAAATTGAAGGAAAGCATTTCCGCCAAACCTTACTGCCTGTCCGGCCAGGTTGGCGATTCCCACAGGACCGGCCACGTCAACATGAGGTTTTTGAAAGGTAATCAGTCCTAAAATTAGTTTTCCAAGCTCTGTAGCAATTTTATAAGTAATATTGGAAGCTTCAATCAAACCGTAATAAGGAGCAGTGTACCAAGGATATTTTTTCTCGATGGAAGAAGTTATAGCAATTCCGAGAGGACCTTCACCTTTAGGTGGATTTTTTCGGGGTATAAGGTTAATTGTTAATTGTTGATTGTTTCTTTGAACAAGAAGACTGATTTTTTGACCGGCATATTTTTGGGTTAGAGTGATTAGGGAGTTTGAAGAGGTTAGTGAGATTGAGGGGATTTTCGAGTTTTTGGGAATAAGTCTTAAAATAGTATCTCTTTCTTTAAGGCCGGAAATATCAGCTGGTGAGTTTTTAGTTACTTTTTCAATGATAACTTTATTGGTTGGGACTGCGATACCCTGAGTGACTAAGTACGAAAAAATAAACCAACCCAGTAAAAAATTTCCGATGACCCCTCCTAAGATAATCAAAGTCTTTTGCCAAGGCGTTTTATTGATAAATGTGCGGTTTTTATCTATTTTATTTGTATGGACAGGTCGAGACTTGTCACTACGATCTAATTCATCATATTCTTCACCGTATAATTTGACAAATCCTCCCAGCGGCAGCAAGTTGACGCTATATAAAGTTTCTCCTTTTTTTACACCAAATAGTCTTGGCGGTAGTCCAATGCCAAATTCTTCAACTCTGACACCCATTTTTTTAGCAATAATAAAATGACCAAGTTCATGGACGAGGACTAAAATAGTAAGAATAAGGAGAAAAATTAAAATTGTCATTTTTTAAACTTCCCTAATTTCACTTTCTTTACTTTCTTTAATATTATTAATTTCGTCCATTTGCTTTGTAGCTTGACTATCGATTTCTTTTTCTAAACGAAATTTTTCGTCCTCTCCCATTTCCTTTTTTTCAAAAGAAGTTTTAATTATTTTTCTAGCATTGTCACGTTGATTTCTAATCGTCACTTTTTTGTCCTCAACTTTCTCTCCAACGATTTTGATATATTTTTCTCTTTGTTCGGTGTTAAGAGACGGAATTCTAATAATAATTTTTGATCCCTGGACGGAAGGAGTTAATCCTAAAGGCGATTTTAAAATCGCCTTTTCAATATCTTGAAGGATTGATGGATCAAATGGAATAATTGATAAGGACGAAGGTCCATCAGTCATGATCGTTGCTAGTTCCAACAATCTGAGTTTAGTTTGGCCATTGTAAGTTTCAACACTCAAGTTTTCCACTAAAGAGGGAGAGGCGCGGCCGGTACGGATAGATTTTAAATCCTCTATTAATGATTGAATTGTTTTATTAGCTTGTTGACCAAAAGTAGAAATTATATCCATAAAAAGAAATAATAAATGTCAAATAACAAATAACAATTGAATTACAAATAATAAATATCAAATACTCCATCTCACAAACTTTACTACTTTAATATTCTCTCCAAATTTTAATACTGCTTCCTTAATTAAATCACTAATCTTTCTGGAGGGATCTCTAATATACTCTTGATTAAGAAATTCCTCATTGGTTTCGGCTCTAACAGAAGCAACCTGCATTGCCAGCTCTTGGCCCAATGCCTGAAATTCTTTATTTCCAGAAACAAAATCTGTTTCACAGGCAAGTTCAATCAGAGAAGCAATTTTTTTGTTATGATGAACGTATGAAAAAATTGCACCAGCCGTTGTATTACGTTTTAATTTGTCTTTGGCTTTAGCAATTCCCCATTTTTTGAGTAACTTTTTTGCGTTATCAAGATTATTTTTACCTTCTTCAAGGGCTTTTTTACAGAGAGAAAAAGAAATACCGGTTTCTTCCCGAAGTTGTTTTAGTTTCTTGATGTCATACATATCACTTTTTACTTTCACTTTTGACTTCTAAATTTTGACTTTTGGCTTTGCTTGCTGCGTATGCTCCAATAACTTCCCTCAAAAAATATTCGATTGAAGTGGCTGAGTCGTCGTTGCCGGGAATTGGATAGTTAACTGGATCGGGATTAACATTGGTATCGGTGACAGCGACGACTGGAATTTTCATTTCCCCTGATTCTTTAACAGAATTTTTTTCTTTCTTGATATCAATAACAAAAAGGGCATCAGGTAATTTTTTAAGATCAGCAATTCCTCCGTAAAATTTTACGAGTTTATTTAATTCTTTATCTAATTTAACTTGCTCGTGTTTGACAAATTTATTCCATTCCCCTTTTTCTTTTTCCTCCTTCATTGAGTTAAGTTTTTTGACATTTTTGATAATCATCTCGAAATTAGTTAAAAGTCCGGCCGGCCATTTAGTATTTATAAAAGGAAGATTATTTTTCTGGCATAGTTCTTGAGTCAAATTTGAAGCAATTTTTTTAGTAGAGATAACGAGAAGAACTTTTTCATTTTTTCCCAGTTCGGAGACAAACTGTTTTGCTTTTTCAAGATAGTCAACCGTTTTTGTCAGATCAATAATTGAGACACCGTTTTCAAAAGAATAGATATATTTATTGGTTTTTGGATGAACTCGGTTAGCTTTGTGTCCTAGATGGGCGCCGGCGGCAAAAAGCTCTTCGACTTTTTTATCATTATTATTCATAAATGTATATTCTAACAATGAAGGGAAGATTTTGCAATTAGATTTTGAGGGATTTTAAGAAGGTTTTGAAATTGCCATTGATTTCTTCGTGTTGAAGGGCAAACTCAATGACGGTTTTTAGATACTCAAATTTGTTACCGGTGTCATAGTATTTACCATTTTCTATAACAACAGTATAAACAGGAACCCCCTCGCCTTTAAGTAAATTAATGGCATCCGTAAGCCAAATTTCTTTTCCTTTTCCCGGTTTAACCTTTCTTAATGCGGAAAAAATTTCCGGTGGTAGGATATATCCGCCATGGGTAGCAATATTGGAAGGGGCTTCATTAATTTCCGGTTTTTCGACAATTTTATTTATTTTATAAACATTATTTTCTACGTGAGTTAAATCGGCAATTCCATATCTTTTTAGATCTCCTTTATTTTCTATTTTCACTCCTGAGATGACAATACCACCAAATTTTTCGTAGACTTTGATCATTTGGGCCAATCGGGGTGGTTTGGCATAGATAAATTCATCTCCCCAAAGAACGGCAAAAGGCTCATCTTCAATCACCGGTTCAGCGGTCAGGACAGGTGTGCCGTTTCCATAGGGACCTTTTTGACGGATATAAATAAAATTAGCCATATTGGAAATTCTTTGAATCTCTTCAAGTAAATGATTCTTTTTTCCTTGAAGCAAATTTTTGACTAAATCTTCGGAAGGAGCATCAAAATGATCTTCAATCGCCCGTTTATTAGATCCGGTAATAATAATAATATTCTCAACTTTTGAATCAATTGCTTCTTCAACCACATACTGAATTACCGGTTTATCAACAATCGGAAGCATTTCTTTTGGCATGGCTTTGGTTTGAGGGAGAAATCTGGTCCCAAAACCAGCCGCAGGAATTACAACTTTAGTAATTTTTTTCATTCAAATTTAACAGAAACTTTTTGACTTAATTCAATATTATTACTAACAAAAGCAGTTAGTTCAGCAACGCCAATTGTATCTGAAGACAATATAAAATTAACTTTTCCGGTTTTATTGGATTCAGAAATTGATTCCTGTGTTCCATTAACTAATCCTAAATTAGTCACTAATTTTACCTGTTTTTTTTCTAAAGGTAAGTTATTAGCATTCCTTATAAAAATATTAACTTCAACTTTATCTCCAACTTTAGCGGTTAAAGGCCAAGCAAAAATTAAAGAAGTTTGAGCGGATGGATCAGTCTCAGTTGAGGCTCGCGCAAAATTAGCAATTTGTTTGTTAAATAATGTTGAGGTTATAAAAACCCCAAAAACAAGAAAAAAAACCAGCATTAAAGCCATAAATTTTTTATTCATATACTCATTAGCTTATCAAGAGAGAGATAGTTTGTCAAGAATTTTTTTATGAATTATTTCCGGAGGAAGAATTTTATTATTTTCCACACAGTCAATTTTGACCCAACTTTTATTTGTTTTTACAATTTCTAAGTACATTGTTTCGACCTTTTTAAGGTATACCACATCTTTTTCGTACTGATCTTTTGATTTTTTAGCAATCAATATTTGAGCAAAAACTAAGGGAACATAAAGAAAAAGAACTAAATCCGGTCTCGGAATACCAAAGACCTTATATTCTAATGTTTCCGCCCATTTTAGAAAATTTTTTCTTTGAGTTGGTTTAACTTTCACCGCTTGATAGACAGCGGAAGGTGTGTAGCGATTACAGATGACGAGCTTTTTATCATTAATCGCTTTCCAAAGTTGATCTTTTACCTGCCAACGATCGGCAGCGTAAGGAAAAGAAGCTAAATATGGATTAATTCGACTAAAATGACCAAATTCTCCGTTTAAGAAACGACCGGCAAAGTCTCCAAAAAAAGTCTTTCCATACTGGGGAAAATCAAAAGAAGCATAACTAATTTGTTTTTTATTTAAATAGTTAAGAAGTAGTTGTAGTTGTGTTCCTTTTCCCGAACCGTCTGTTCCCTCAATCACGATGAGTTTGCCCATGTAAGATCTCATATTTTATATTATAAATAAATTGTTTCTCCGGGTTTAGCTTTTTCGGAGAGGATGATTCTGGCAACTTTATCTTCAATTTCATCACGGATAGTTCGCTCTAAATTTCTTGCCCCGAAGCGGGAATTATAACTTTTTTGTGAAATTACTTCTAAGGTTTTTTCAGAAACAATCACTTTTACTTTATAAAGTTTAAAAATATCAATTATAATTCTATCGATGATTTTTTTTGCCAAAATATTAATTGACTCCTTGTTTAATGGTTGAAAAGCAATCACGCCGTCAAAACGGTTGAGAAATTCTGGAGAAAAGATATGGTTTTTTATCAGGTAATCAATTAATTCATTATTTTGTAGAGAATGCATATATGCATTCTCTACAGTAGATTGTTGATATAACCAATCGCTTCCGGCATTTGAAGTAGCAATGATGATAAGATTTTTGCAGTCGACTCTCTTCCCCTGTCCATCGATAAAATAACCTTCATCAACTATTGTTAAAAAAATATTAATGAGATCTTTGTCAGCTTTTTCAATTTCGTCTAGTAGTAAAACTCCATAGCTTTGTTCGCGAATGGTTTGAGTCAAAAGACCAGGGTTGGTGTTATCTCCAATAAGTTTTGGAATATCATATTTTGATTGGTATTCGGACATATCAAAACGAAGAAGATGTTTTTGTAGGGACGATTCATGAGTCGCCCGTACGTCAACCTGATCAGTAAAAAATACATCGGAAATCGCCTTGGCAGTTTCTGTTTTTCCCACACCAGTCGGGCCGAGAAACAAAAATGATGCCAGCGGTTTTTTTCTTTTACCTATCAACAAGAAAGATCGTCTTAGGGCTGATGACAATTTTTTTATTGCTTCCTCTTGCTGAATAATCCGGGAAAATAAAAGGGTTTCCAGATTAAGAAGTTTTTCTTTCATTTGCTTGGTAATTGTCGTTGGGATATGAGTTTTTTCCGTTAAAACTTGGTTAATCATTTCTGGGGTAACCTTACCATTTTGTTTCACATAAACACAGGCTGTATCTAAGAGGTCGACAGCCTTTTCTGGAAAAGGAATATAGGTTAAATAAAACTTGCTTTTTTCAATCACCTCTTTGACAGCTTCATAAGAAATAGAAACTTTATAATGATCCTCAAAAGCAAAAACTGACTCAAGTAATATGTTTTCAGCTTCTTGGTCAGTAACTTCATAAACGTCTACTTTATTAAAAATCCGATTAATTTTTTCGTTGGGGAAAATAAAACTTTGATAAGCAAAAGGAGTAGTTATTCCAATGATTTGAATTAGGTTATTTTTAGAATATTTTTCTAGCGAGATGGTGAGATCAATTTTTCCTTGATCTTCAACGATATATTTATCAAAATTATCAATAAAAAGAATAATGTTTTTTGCTTGTTGAGCTTCTTTTAATAGTTCTTCAAAAAAATTTTCCCTTTGTTTTTGATCAACATATTCAGTTAAGATTTTTTCCATATTAAGCTTCAAAATCCGTCGGTACATTAAAAAGATATTAGTTTTTCCTAAATAAATTTTTTTCGCTAAAGCATCAATAATTGTATGTTTTCCCACTCCTTCCTCACCAACAATAATCACATTGCTTTCAATAGATTTTGTTAAAATTTGCTCAATCCTCTCAATTTCTTTTTCCCGATCAACAATGTTTTTGATATGATGAAGATAAGTTGAGGTGGCTAGGTCAGTGGTATATTGATCAAGAATTGGGGTGTAGCCTACGGCCCAGTCACGCGCTAAAGGCGGATAAGAAAATAAGTTTGACAGTTTCCACCAACTAATTTTTTCAAGATGTTGCTGATAATATTTTTCAAACCAGTTCTCAACTAAAGACTGATTTTCTTTATTGAGTAGATGAGCTTCAATAAAATTTTTTTTAAAGATATCTTTTTTTTCTTGGAGATTTTTTTGAAAAAGAAATAATAAATAAAAAAACGGTGAGAAAAGAAAAAATACTAAAGCAATAAAAGGAAGAAAAACCATAAATAGAGTTTGGAAAATAAAATAAAAAATAATAATTGACAGTCTCGTGAAAGCTCCAATCGATCTTGAGATGAAATTAAAGGCTAGACGATTTGCCCAATCAGCCAAAGAAAAACCAACCATGGTTTTTTTAACGACTAAGTTTCGCCAAGGTTGGAAAAAAGTTTTTAATAAATTTGAGACGGAGAAGAAATAAGGAAGAAATATAAAGATATTGATGACAGCTTCACCAAAATTGTGAAGATTATTCCAGTAGTATTGCCAAAAGTTTTTTCTCATAATTTTAGTATAACATAGGTTTAATAATGTAGAAATAAATAAATAAAGAAATGCCCTTGACTTTTAGTAAAAATAATTGATAATTTTGATATCAAGAAAAATGAAAAAAGTGAAAAAGAAGGTTACAAGAAAACCTCCCTCTAAAAAAAAAGAATTAACCATCTATATTTATAATGTGGTTGAGGATGAATGGTCATTTTTATCATCGATTCAACCAATTGAAAAACGATACGATTTAATTAATGACTGCAATCTTTCATCCGAATGCTATCTTTTTGCTAATGCCAGTGAAAGTGAATTTATTTATATTTCACCAATTGAAATTCCTAATTCATTTAAAAATTATTTTCAATCAATTACTGCTAATAAAAAAGTCGATATCTACGTGCCTCAAATGAAAACATCTTTGATCTGCAAAGATCTTTATACTGATAAACAATTATTTGGTGAAATTGTTAGTCGAGCAAAAAAATACAAGAAGGTGACATTAATTAGTTATGCGACTTCTCCGGAATTTTTAGAATTAAAAGAAAGAATGATTCAGTTAGGAATAAACGTCTTAACTCCGGAAACGCCTGAATTAGAAAATGCCTGGACGGTTAATTTTTTTGGCAGTAAGTCCGGAATAAGACAACTTGCCCAGCAAAGCCGGGCGGCTGAACCAGACTTTATTATGCCTGATGGTGTTATTTGTGTTGGTAAATTAGACGCAGCTAAAATCGCCGCTAACCGATACATCAAAGAAAAAGGAGTCGTCTTAAAAACAAATAAGGGTAGTGGTGGTCATGGAGTGTTAATTTTTCGAGACGGCGAATTACCAAAAGATTATAAATCTTGTGAAAAAAGAATTTATGAACTATTGAGTGAAGATGGTTATTGGGAAAGATTTCCGATAATTATAGAAGAATTAATTAATGTTAATTACTCGGCACCGGGTGCTTTTCCAAATATTGAGTTTAAGATTCATAAAAACGGAAAAATTGAGATGCTTTACTACTGTGTGATGATGGTCACTAAGGAAGGTAAATATTATGGATTAGATATTCATGAAGATGTCATCAATGAAAGAACCGCCGCCAGAATTATTGACACTGGTTATTATATAGCCGAACAGTACTCTGAAGCTGGCTATCGTGGTCATTTTGACATTGATATGATTGCTTCCAACAATAAACATATCTATGTTTGTGAATCGAATACTAGGAATACCGGGGGAACTGATATTTATAAATTAATTTATGGTTTATATGGTGAAGATTTTATGTCCGATGTTTATGTTTTGAACCGTAATAACTATAAATTTAATAATCAAGAATCAATTAGTTTTAAAAAAATAATAGATATTATTCAACCGATTCTTTATGATAAAAAGAAAAAAGAAGGATTAATTTTATCTTCGGCATCTATTTTGGAATACAACCAATTACTTTATACGATTTTAGGAAAAAATAAAAAAAGAGCTTATGAACTTCAAGAACAACTTTATAAGTTGCTCGAAGTCTTTGGTGAAGCTAAATGAATATTGCCTTTTTATATAATGTTCGTCATCGTTATCCAGACCCAAAAAAGCCTCAAACTTTAAGAGAAGCTGATTTTGATGATCCCGAAACAACAAAGCTGCAGATAAAGTATTTAAAGAAACTTGGATATAAAATAATTCCAATAGAAGCCAATGAAAAGGCTTATTTTAAACTCTATCGGTTGAAACACACAATAGACTTAGTTTTTAATGTTTCTGAAGGTTTACACGGAAACGATCGAGAAGCACACATTCCGGCTATGTTGGAAATGTTACAAATTCCCTATACTGGCTCTCCACCTTTAGCACAGGCAATTGTTTTAGATAAATCAAAAACAAAAGAAATTCTTATTGCCCACAAAATTCCGACTTTGCCTTATCAATTGTTAAGCAGCAAAAATGCCCTGCCTGCCGGCAGGCAGGATAAATTCGATCAATCATTAAAGTATCCTCTCATGGTAAAACCAGTATCTGAAGGATCATCAGCCGGCATAACCAACAAAAGCGTCGTTTACAATGAGGAAAGTTTATATAAACAGGTCGATTATATTGAAAACACATTTGGTGAGCAGGCCTTAGTTGAACCATATCTTGAAGGAAGAGAATTTTCCGTCGCCATGCTTGGAAATCCACCACAAATTCTACCTATTTTGGAATCTGATCACTCAGTTTTACCAAAAAAATATCTGCCTTTTGATTCTTTAGAAGTAAAGTGGTTTTATGAACTAGCTACGAGCGGAAAACATTTGAAATGTCCAGCAAAAATTTCTCAATCTTTGGAAACGAAAATAAATAAAATATGTTTGGAATTATGGAGAGTAATAGGAATCAGAGATTGGTGTCGGATTGACATCCGTTGTGATAAAAAGGAGAACCCTTATGTTCTTGAGGTCAATTCACCTCCAGGTTGTACTCCTCCCGAACATGATCCAGCTTCTTATTTTCCGCTGATCGCTCGAGCCGCCGGCATGTCTTATGAAGATCTTCTTCAAACGATAATCAACACGGCTTTGAAGAGGTATAAAAATAAATAGGTATATTCTAATTTTTATGTTGCTCCAACAATCTAATATTATAGTTTTGTAGTTTATAAACGATTGACTTCATTTTTAGTTCATTTTAAAATCATTTTATGAATCTGTTTTCTCGAAAAACAGTTTTAGAAGTTGTTACATCAATATTTGTAAATCTTACCTCTGGTTGGTTTGGAGTTTTATTGATTTCTCCGGGATTATCGAGCGGAATAACTGTAGATATATATTTGAAATCATTGTTTTCAAATTTACAATATGGTATATTTGGATTAATAGTTTCATTAGTTTTAACCCAAAGGTGTAAATCATTATGAATAATACTCAAAATTTCATGACAAGTGTTAATGTTGCTTACATGCTTTTTATAATTGCGGTTATACTTCTTGTAGGTTTAGTTACTTTATTTGATAAAAAAGCCCGCCATAAATCTTAAATTTTGTGGTCGCTGAGGGATTTGAACCCCCAACATCTTCGATGTAAACGAAGCGCTCTACCGTTGAGCTAAGCGACCAACGGTGTGGGTGCGGATGGAATCGAACCATCGCTCTGTTCTTTATCAGAGAACTGTTTTACCATTAAACTACGCACCCTAAAACTTTTAAAAATTATAGCATATTGTTTCATAGTTTTATATAATAAAGTCATGCTTTACTTCTCAGAAATTGTTGGAAAAAAGGTTTATACGGAAGACGACATTCACATTGGTTATTTAGAAGATTTGATTTTTTTAGCAGCAGAAAACCCAATCGTGACCAAGATTGTTATCAGGGATCAAGCCAGTCAAAGACTGATCATCTCGACTGATTATCTGCAAAAGATTAATAAATATTTGTCGATTGAAAAAGAATTCTTAGTCACCTATCTTGAAGAAAATGAACTTTATTTGGTTAAAAATTTATTAGATAAACAGATTATTGATCTTAAAGGTAATAAGATTGTCCGAGTCAATGATGTGGCTTTACAAGACGAAGTTAAATTATCCATCGCCGGCGTTGACATAGGGATTTTAGGAATATTTCGCCGTTTAAGAATTGGTACCAATAATTTTTATAAGATAGCAACATTATTTAAAATTAAATTAGCTTCTCAATTTTTATCTTGGGCTGATATTCAACCTTTAGAATTAATGCGCGGCAATGTCAAATTAAGAAAAAAAGAAGAAAAATTAGAAAAAATAAGGCCGGAAGATTTGGCTGATTATTTAGAAAAAACCAATGTGATTAATGCGAGAAAATTTTTAAAGATACTGGATACGGAAAAAGCTGCCGAAGTAATTGGAAACTTAAATATTAATTATCAAACCGCTTTATTTAAAAATTTTCATATAGATAAAGCGGCTAAGTTAATAACTTTCTTGGATCCCGATGAGGCGGTTGACGTGCTTCTTACTTTATCAAAAAAGAAAAGAGAAGAAGTTTTGGAAAAATTAAGTCCAAAGATAAAAGAAAAGATTCTTCATCTTTTTGAATTGTCAAAAGAACCGATTGGCGCTTTAATAACCACAGAATACTTGACGGTCGGCCCCGAAGATACGGTTCGTCAAGTGATTGATATAATTAAAAAGGAAACAACTGATTTTTCTTCGTTATATTGTATTTATGTGGTTAATAAAGAAAAACAGCTCTCCGGTGTAATTAGTTTAGTTGAAATCTTAAGACAAGATTTAGATACGCCTTTATATAAATTTATGACGCAAAATTTAGTGGTCATTCATTTGACCACACCGATAGAAATTGCTATGAAAAAGTTTCTCAAATATCGATTATCAGCCTTACCGGTCATTAATCAAGAAAAACGGATCGAGGGAATTGTTAATCTTGACGATATTACCAATTATATTTTGGAAAGGGTAAAATAATTTTATGAAGAAATTAATCGTCGTTGCCGATTGGGCTTACGATAGTTTAACTTGTGTTGAAATTGGATTGGCAGTGGAAGGATTTTTAAAGAGCGAGGAAAAGCCGAATTTTTATTTTATTATCTCAACACCATCAACTATCCATACCGGTTTTTTGGTTAGTCAAGTAATTACAACCGAAGAAAGATATGGTCACCCGTTAGAAACAATTATTTTTCAAAATACCGATCCCCGCCTTTTTTCTAGAGAAAAATTAGAAAAAGCTAAAGGAGCCGATCCTTTGATAATAAAGTTGAAATCAGGAATCTATCTAACCGGTCCCAATGCCGGTTATAACTTTTCCTTTATTAAAGATAAAATTGATGAGCTTTTTGTTTATCGAGATGTTAATGAAGAAGGTCAATTTCATTCCCGAGATCTGTACGCAAGAATATCAGCTCATTTGATGGAAGGGCTTGAAGATGAAATGGATTTGGAAGAGGTTTCTTCGAATGTTATTCCGGAAATATTTGATAAATATTATGTAGCTCATATAGATAATTTTGGCAATATAAAAACCACAATAAAGAAAGAAGTCTTAAAAGGAAAATATGAATATGGCGATCTGGTAAAAATAATAATTGGAAATACAGAAAATAAAGCCAAATTTGTTGATAATCTTTTTGGAGGAATATTAGGTGAGTTAGTCATCTATCCGGGTTCTTCAGGAGCAATTGATAATCCGTTTTTGGAGATTAGTGCTTGGCAGCATTTTGATGAAATAAAACCAAAAACAGGCAAAGATTTTTTTGTCAATCTCCAGCCCGGGATAGAGATAGAATTAGGTTAAAGTTTTGTTAAACTGGGCGGGATTTTCGTCTTTTTAATAGTTTAGAGTCAATGACGGAACGGCGAAGAATTGACATCGCTTCGTTTCTTTCCTTTTCGTCGCTGGAATGGACAAGAATTTGTTTGGCCTGTTCGACGGCTTTATTGGTTAGATCACGATCAATTTCGTCTTGTCCGTAGGCACGAGAAACGAGAACTGTTACGGTTTCTCCATTGGTTTCCAGATACCCTCCACCAATAGCTAGTGCATCTTCATTGTCATCCTTTTTTATTTTAACGATGCCCTCAATCAGTAAAGAAAATAAATGAGTGTGGTGAGGAAGAATGGTAATTTCGCCATCGGCAGTTGGAACGGAAACGGAATTAACTTGTTTATCAATAACTATTTTACGGGGAGTAATGACCTTCAAGTGTATTGTATTCATAAACGAGTAAACAGTTAAATCTTAAAGATTAAATATTAAAGGTTAAAAAATATTAAATAATTAAATATTAAACGTTTTTATGTTTAACTGTTTAATCTTTAACAGTTTATTTAAGTTTTGAGATTTAATATTTAACCGTTTTGTTATTTGACTTCCTCAATTCCCCCGACCATATAAAAATTCATTTCTGACTTGTTGTCGTGTTTGCCTTCTAAGATTTCTTTAAAACCACGGACCGTTTCTGCAACCGGAACATATTTTCCGTCTCGTCCAGTAAACGGTTCGGCCACAAACATTGGTTGAGTTAGGAAACGTTGAATTTTCCTAGCCCTGAAGACTGTTAATTTGTCGATTTCTGACAGTTCCTCCATGCCAAGAATGGCAATAATATCTTGAAGATCTTTATAGCGTTGTAAAGTCTTTAAAACATCTCTGGTGACTTGATAATGCTCTTCACCAACAATATCAATATCAAGGGCACGAGATGATGAAGTTAACGGATCAATAGCCGGATAAAGACCCTGTTCGGAAAGTGACCTCTCTAAAGTGATTGAAGCGTCCAAATGGGAAAAAGTAGCCACCGGAGCCGGATCAGTGTAATCATCAGCCGGCACATAAACCGCTTGAATAGAGGTAATAGAACCTTTATTAGTTGAGGTAATTCTTTCCTGCAAAGCGGCCATTTCTGAAGCTAAAGTCGGTTGATAACCAACCGCCGAGGGAATTCTTCCCAAAAGGGCGGAAACTTCAGATCCAGCTTGGGCAAATCGAAAGATATTATCAATAAATAGTAAAACATCCATGTTTTTTTGATCACGGAAATATTCGGCCATGGTTACTCCTGTTAGTGCAACCCGTAGACGGTTACCAGGTGGTTCGTTCATCTGACCAAAAACTAATGAGGTATTTTTTAGGACTTTAGTCTCTTTCATTTCCAACCAAAGGTCATTGCCCTCTCGAGTTCTCTCCCCGACTCCGGTAAAAACAGAGACACCGTGATGATTTTTAGCCACGTTATGAATCATTTCTTGGATAAGGACAGTTTTGCCGACTCCGGCTCCGCCGAAGATAGCAACTTTTCCTCCTTTAATAAATGGGGCGATTAAATCAATCACTTTAATTCCAGTTTCAAAAATTTCCTGTTCTACCGATTGTTCGACCAATTTTGGTGGTTGAGCATGAATAGAAGCGCTAAATTTGGATTTAATTGGTCCTAATTCGTCCACTGGTTCCCCTAATACGTTCATAATTCTTCCTTGAGTTGCCTCTCCCGTCGGTACGGTAATAGGTTTTCCGCTATTGGAAACTTTTATACCTCTTTTTAATCCAAAAACATTGGCCATAGCAACTGTCCTAACAAGACCTTGATCAAGAATAGCCTCAACTTCAAGAATAATTTTTCCAACTTTTTTGTCTTCAATAATAAGAGCATCATAAATCTTGGGAGTTTCATCTTCCTTGAATTTGATATCAACAACAACACCCCTGATTGAAATAATTTTGCCGACGTTCATATAATTATTATAAAAATTATAAAAGTTATAACTATTAAACTGCCTCCACCGATTCCTTGGCCGTAATCATGTCCAAAAGTTCACTGGTAATTTTTTCTTGTCTGATTTTATTCCGAACCATGGTTAGATTGTAAATAACGTCAGTAGCATTGTCTGTAGCATTCTTCATAGCCATCATTCTTAAGGAATGTTCTCCAGCTTCACTTTGAATAAGAGCAAATCTTATTTTTTCTTCAACAAAGCTTTTAAGTAGCGAGTCAATAATTTGTTTGGGATGAGGCTCAATTAAATATTCGTACTTATCCGTTTCTGTTTTTTGAGAAAAATTAATAGGCAAGAGAGTAGTAATAGTAGGGTTTGACTGTATTGTTGAGATAAACTGATTATGAAAAAGATCAACTTGTTTATAAGTTTTGTCTAAATATTTATTTAAAATGAACTCAAAAAGTGCCGAAACATTATTAATGGGAACATTGGAAGAATAATCAGCCATGATATGGGCAGAAAACTTACTCAAGAGATTGGCTTTTTTTCCAATAATAACAAAATCGGTATTTTTGAAATCAATATTTTTTACAATAAAACGAAATAAATTAAAATTAAAACTACCACATAAGCCTTTATTGCTGGCCATCACGATGGCCAGATTTTTTTTCTCTATTTTATCTTCAGGTTGACTGATTAAAGGTGAAAGAGAAGGATCTATTTTAGGACTAACCGCACGAATTATATTTTCAATCTCTGTTTGGTAAGGACGTCCGTCAATGGCCACTTGCTGCGCCTTTTTCATTTTAATTGCGGACACAAGTTGCATGGCCTTGGTAATCTTTTTAACGTTGGTCACCGATTTGATTTTTTTGCGGATTGTGCGAAGGTTCATATAAAATTTATAATTTTTATAATAATTGTAATGATTAAATCATCAAGTCCGTAATCATCTTCTCCAAATCCTTCCCATCTTTTTCATCCATTATTTTATTCTTATTAATTTTTTCCAACCACTTTTTTCCTCTTAATTTTAAAGTTTCCAGTAATTTTGTTTCAAATTTTTCAATTTCATCAATTGGCAGTTTATCAAGGTAGCCGTTACTGGCAGCCCAGAGAATGGATACTTGCTCCGCCAAACTTAGAGGTTTATTTTTCTTTTGTTTTAATATTTGGGTAACTTTAGCGCCTCGATTAAGAAATTTTTTGGTTTCTTCATCCAACTCTGACTCAAATTGAGAAAAGGCAGCCAAATCACGATATTGGGCTAAATCAAGTTTCAACTTTCCGGCAACTGCCTTCATCGCTTTTGTTTGAGCATTGCCTCCGACTCGAGAAACAGATAACCCCACGTTTATAGCAGGGCGAATTCCGGAGTTAAATAGATCCGTTTCCAAGGATATTTGTCCATCGGTAATCGAAATTACGTTGGTGGGAATATAAGCTGATAAGTCACCGTCTAATGTTTCAATAATTGGTAAAGCCGTAATAGATCCACCGCCATATTTTTTGTCAATTCTACAAGCTCGTTCCAAAAGCCGAGAATGTAGATAAAAAACGTCGCCCGGATAGGCTTCGCGGCCAGCCGGCCGTCGCAAAATAAGTGACATTTGACGATAAGACCAAGCGTGTTTTGTCAGATCATCGTAAACTATCAAAACATCCTGACCTTTATCCATAAAATATTCTCCAATTGCAGAAGCTGTATATGGCGCTAAATATTGCATAGCAACCGAATCAGAGGCTGAAGCATTAACAACAATTGAATATTTATCTGCTCCATGTTTTTTCAAAAGTTCAACGATCGCTGCGACTTTAGAATTTTTTTGTCCAATAGCGCAGTAAATACAGACGACATCTTGTCCTTTTTGATTGAGAATGGTATCTACAGCAATAGTTGTTTTACCGGTTCCACGGTCTCCAATGATCAACTCTCTTTGTCCCCGACCAATGGGAATCAAAGCGTCAATTGCTTTTATACCGGTCTGAAGAGATATATTAACCGGTTGACGTTTGACTACACCGGCGGCAATTTTCTCAACAGGATAAAAAGTTTTCGATTTAATCGGAGTTTTTCCATCTAATGGTGAGCCAAGAGGGTCAATTACCCGACCAAGTAGCGTTTCTGAAACCGGAACGGAAAGAGTATATCCTAAAGCTTTAGCTTTATTCCCAGCGGCAATACCAGTATAGTCACCGAGAATAATAGCGCCGACTTCGTCCTCAGTCAGATCAATCACATAGCCAAGCAAATTTTTTTTGAATTCGATTAATTCTCCGTAAGCAACCCGATCGAGTCCTTCTAAGATAACCACGCCATCTTTAACTTGAGACACAGTCCCGGTCTCTTCGGTAGAAATTTTCGGTTTATTCTGTAACTCCTTTTCCAGAGTTTTTAGATATTCATCAATCAATTTCATAGAGATTATTGGATAATTTTGATAATGATCCAGCCAAGGACATGTCGACTGTTCTTGATCCGATTTTAATGATAATTCCAGCGATTATTGATTTATCAATTTTATAAACGGCTTCTTTCCAGTTTAAATCAGTGAATTTCTTTTCCAAGGCTTTTTTTTCATCAATATCCAAATTGTCGACGCTATAAACCACAACAAGGTTTTGCTCTTTTTGGATTTTTTCCATTAAAAAGCTTTTTAAATCATCTTTTAGTTTGGGATTAATTTTCATAGACTTTTAGCTTCCCTTGATAGTTTTTAATAATAAAATTAGTCACCTGTTTTCTTGATGATTCGTCCAGAGATTCTAAGAAAGCCTTTTCAACAATCATTAAACTGGTTTTAACGATTTTATCTTTAACTTCGCGGTATAAAGCCTTTTTTTCTTCCTCCAATAATTTTTTGCTTTTATTTCTAATTTCTTGAGCATCGCCTTCGGCTTCTTTAATTAGGTCAGCTCTTAAATTCTGAGCTTCTTTTTTAGATTGAATAAACAAAGCATCAAATTCTTTTTTCATATTCTCTTTGGCTCTTTTTTCGGATTCTAATGTAGCTTCTTCACTTTTTTTTAATTTTTCCAAAAGACTATTTTTTTCCTCTTCATTCTTTCTTTCTTGATTTAGGAAAGCAGTAAACGGTTTAACAACAAACTTTTTAACTAAGATGAAAAATAAAACAAAGTTAATTATTTGAGCCAATAATAGTTTTCCATCAATTCCTAAATTTTCCATGAGAAGAAAATATAAATTTTATAACTGTTATAAATATTATAACTCTTATGCGAACTTTAAAATTAACGCGACCACTAAGGCGTAAATAGCAATGGCTTCGGCGAAAGCTAAAGCCAAAATCATTGTGGTTCTAATAGCTGATTCGGCTTCAGGATTGCGCCCCAAAGCTTCAACAGCCTTACTACCAATCATTCCGATTCCAAGAGCTGGACCAATCGCTCCAACTGCAATTGCGATGGCGACTGACAAAAGTTTCATGGCTTCTGTTGACATATATTAATTCACCTCCTTTGGAATATAATCTTTATAAAATTTATAATTATTATAACGATTATAATTGCTAATGATGCTCAACTACTGCATTACTTAAAAACACCGCTGTTAACATAGAAAAAACTAAGGCCTGGACAAAACCAACAAAAATTTCCAAGGCGATAAAAGGAAAAGAAGCTAAAACAGGCACGAGGAAAGCCACAATTGTTAAAAGTACTTCTCCGGCAAAGATGTTTCCAAATAAACGGAAAGCAAAGGAAAGGACTTTGGAAAACTCGGAAAGAATATCAAGAATTCCGACAAAAAATGAAATTGGATCGGAAAAGTTAAAGAATTTGTGGAGGTATTTTTTAATCCCCAAATATTTAATGGCAAAATATTGGATAGAAAAAACAGAAATAATAGCTAAAGCTATAGTTGTATTTAGATCAGCCGTATTGGCTCTTAAAAGTGGCACCAACACTTCTTCGTGACCCTCTTTGACTTTAATTAAAAGACTGCCGACGCCGGGTAACAAACCAAACCAGTTTTGTAAAAGAATGTAAAAGAAAAAAGCAAAGAGTAATGGGAAGAGGACTGTTGTTTTATCTCCAAGGACGGAATAAAATAAATCGTAAATACTTTTTACAAAAAATTTAATCAGATAATAAAAATTGCCTTTTTTCTTAAGGATCGACTGATTTTTGTAATAAAGAGCGATGAAGATCGTGATTAAAAAGACGATAGCTGAAGCAATCATTGAGTTGGTAATCTCCAGACCCAAAAACTCAAAAATTTTTCCGGCCTTAATGCTAATATGTGGCATCTTATTTAATAAGTTTAAACAAATTGTAAAAACTGAGTACCGTACCTAAAAAAATAAAAAAACCGTAAAAACA
>Ga0209211_10001578_pt1 | contig 42691 bp, 43 predicted proteins | sample RifGroA2_FD_183992 | JGI IMG/M metagenome (GOLD analysis project Ga0209211, IMG submission 183992) | Groundwater microbial communities from Rifle, Colorado, USA - Groundwater A2 (SPAdes) (version 2) | ecosystem: Environmental > Aquatic > Deep subsurface > Groundwater | place: Rifle, Colorado...
CGACGCGGTGTCGAACATGCCCATCATCATCCTGCGCGACGACGAGGACCGCCGCTCGCTGCAGATCTGGGTGGGGATCTTCGAGGCCAACGCGATCGCCCTCGAGCTCGAGAAGGTGGCGCCGCCCCGCCCGATGACGCACGACCTGATCAAGAGTATCCTCGAGACGGTCGAGGCCCGCGTGCTCAAGGTCGTCGTGACCGATCTCCGGGAGAACACCTTCTTCGCCGTCCTCAACCTCCAGCTCGGGGAGACGGAGTACTCGGTCGACTCGCGGCCCTCCGACGCGATCGCGCTCGCGCTGCGCGTCGGGGCGCCGATCTACGTGGACGAGGAGGTCGTGCGCAAGGCGAAGAGCCTCGAGGTCACCAAGGAGCCCGAGGCGGTCAAGGCCGACGATCCGGAGCAGCTACGCGAGTGGCTGCAGAACATCAAGCCGGAGGATTTCGAGAAGTTCAACAAGGCCTGACGGGGGCCGGCGTGCGCGTCGCGCTGTTCACGAACAACTACCTGCCGTTCTGCGGCGGGGTGACGATCTCGGTCGAGACGCTGCGGCACGGCCTCGAGGCCCGCGGCCACGAAACCTGGGTCTTCGCGCCCCGCTTCGGCGACGCCCCCGAGGCCGGCCCGCGCGTGGTGCGCTACGCCTCGATCCCCGCCGCGACCTATCCGGAATTCGCCCTCGCGATCCCGTGCTCGCGCCGGGTCGCCGCCCGCGTCGCGGCGCTCGACCCCGACGTGTTCCACGCGCACCACCCGTTCCTGCTGGGCCCCGCCGCGCGCCGCTTCGCGCGCCGCCGCCGGCGCCCGCTCGTGTTCACCTACCACACGCGCTACGACAAGTACGCGCACTACGTGCCGCTCCTCAGCCGGGCGCTGGTCGAGGCGGCGGCCGTCCGCCTCTCGAGCCGCTTCGCGGCGGGCGCCGACGCGGTGCTCGCGCCCTCGGCGCTCGTCGCCGAGGAGCTCCGCGCGCGCGGCGTCCGCGTGCCCATCGCGGTCGTGCCGACGGGCGTGGACTGCGAGCGCTTCCGCCCCGGGGACGCGGCCGAGGCCCGGCGCGCCCTCGGGCTGCCCGTCGACGACCCGCTCGTCCTCTACGTGGGCCGCCTGGACCCGGAGAAGAGCGTCGAGCGCGTGCTGCGCGCGTTCGACCGCGTCGCGGGCACGGTGCGCGACGCGCGCCTCGCCGTCGTCGGCCACGGCACCCAGGCGCGGCGCCTCGCGCAGCTGGCCCGCGGGCTCGCGGCCAGCGGGCGCATCCACTTCCTCGGGGCGCGAGCCCACGATGCGCTCACGCCGTGCTACCAGGCCGCCGAGCTGTTCCTCTTCGCCTCCGAGACCGAGACGCAGGGGCTCGTGCTCGCCGAGGCGGCGGCGTGCGGCATCCCGGCGGTGGCCGTCAACGCGCCCGGCTCGGACGAGGTCGTCGGCGACGGCGCGACCGGCGTCCTCACCAAGAGCAGTCCGACCGCGCTGGCCGACGCCGCGATCGGCCTGCTGCTCGACGCCGAGCGGCGCCGCGCGATGGGGGTCCGCGCCCGGGCGCGCGCCGAGCGCGAGTTCGACGTGCGCCTGCAGATCGAGCGCACGCTCGCCGTCTACGAGTCGCTCCGGTGAGGCGCACGGAGGAGGCGCACCGCCGGATCCTGGGCGAGCTCGCCCGGGAGCCGGCCGCCGCGCTCGGCCGGGCAGGGGAGCCGATCGAGGACGCCCTCGTCGAGGCCGCCCGCGCGCGCGCGGCGCGCCTCGCCCTCGTCATGCAGCGCGACGCGCTCGGGCTGCGCCATCACCGGGTGGTGGAGCAGCAGTGTCTCGAGCCACCCCGGCGGCCGACGCCGCGCCGGACGCCGTGACCCCCGACGCCCCGCGCGTACTGATCGCCGACGCGCGGGCCGCTGCCCGGAGCGTGCTCGAACCCCTCCTGCGCCGCGACGGCCTGGAGGTCTGCGCGGTCGCCTCGAGCTTCGACGTGCTCCGCACGCTGCGCGACCAGCCGGTCAGCCTCATCCTGATCGACCCCGAGCTGCCCGGGGGCGGCGTGTCGGGCGTCGACGTGGTGCGCACGCTCAAGGGCTCCACGCGCTTTCGCAGACTGCCCGCGCTCTTCCTGCTGGCGGGCCCGCAGCCGGTCCCCGCGGGCCTGGCCGACGGCGCCCTGTCGCTCGACACGATGAGCGACGAGACGCTCCTGGCCGCGGTGCACGGCGCGCTCGGCGCGCCGCCGGCCGGGCCCGGCGCGGCGCCGGCGGCGGGCAACGGCCGCGCCCCCCTGGACGCCGAGGCGATCCGCGAGGCCGTCGCCCGCTGCTGCCGGGAGGAGCTGCGCGACGCCGTGCTCGAGGCGGTCCGCGAGGTCGCGCGCGACGTGGTCCCAGCTGTCGCCGAGCGCCTGATCCGCGAGGAGATCGAGCGGCTCCGCGCCCGCCACGGGCTCGACCGCGGGCCCTCCGACACCGGCGGGGTCTCGTAGGCGGACGGAGGTGAGACGATGACCGACGTGGCCGGGCAGATGCTGGCGAAGATCGAGCGCGGCGTCCGCCTCGAGTCGCCCGGGGAGATCACCCCGGAGTACCGCGAGCATCTGGTCCACCTGATGACCATGCAGGCGGACTCCGAGCTGGCCGGCGGCTACGGCTACGTGCCCTGGATCGCCAAGGCGCCGACGGTCGAGGAGAAGCACGTGGTGGCGCAGATCGTGAAGGACGAGCTGCGCCACGCGGCGGTCATGTACGGCCTGCTGGGCGACCTCGGCTTCGACGTCGCCGGCCATGTGCGCCGCTACGGCGAAATCTTCACGATGCGGATCGAGGCCGGGGCCGACATCGGGACGAGGCGAATCACGAGCGACAAGCGGGTCAACATCTTCTACTACCCGATCGACACCTGGGCCGATTTCGTGTTCTTCAACTTCTGCATGGACCGGGGTGCCGGCCACCAGCTCGAGGACGTCCGCGGCTGCTCCTGGGGCCCGTGGGCGCGGGCATCGAGGGGATCTTCAAGGAGGAGAAGTTCCACATCCGCCACGGCGAGCACTGGGTGGAGCGGCTGGCCGCGGACCCGGCGACCCACGACGAGGCGCAGGCGACGTTCAGCAAATGGTACGTGCGAACGCTGAACATCTTTGGCAGGCCAGGATCCACGAAGAATCAAGTCTATAGAGCCCTGAAGCTCAACCTCCGCGACAACGACGAGGTCCGCCAGGCCTTCAGGGTCGAGGTCCAGGGGCTCTGCACGAAGGTGGGCCTCAGGGTGCCGGAGTGGAGGCCCGTGTGGCCGGAGCTGCCCGAGGAGGCCCAAATCCCCGGGTAGGGCCGGGGAATGGACACGCCGGCCTCGGGCGACCGCGGCAGCCGTTTCGGTGACGCGGATCCGCATAAAGTTTACATAATGCGCCTTATCGGAAGTTAGAAACGACGCCCCGGGGGCGCACACGGGCCGGCGGCCGGGTCTAGGACGCCCCGAGGGCCAGGAGCCGGGCGCGGATCTCCGGGCCCCGCCGCGTCTGCGACACCTCGGCGAGCACCCGGCGGTAGGTCTGCACCGCCTCGGCCTTTTGCCCGACGACCTCCTGCACCCGGGCGAGGTTCAGCAGGAGTTGCTCGTAGAGGAAGTCTTGCGGGCCGAGCGCCGCCAGCGCGGCCCGGTACGCCTCGGCCGCGCTCCCGTACTTGCGCTCGGCCTCCCACGCGTAGCCGATCGACGCCTGCGCGAGGCGGCGGAGGGTCGGCGAGGCCGTGGCCTTGACGAGGGCGATCTCCCACGCGCCGCGGGCGCCGGCCCAGGCGCCCGCCGCGTAGCGGAGGTTGCCGAGCTCGTACGCGGCCTCGGCGGCGCCCGGCGCCGAGGGATACCGCCCAAGCACCGCCTCGAGTCCCTGGATCGCGGCGGCCCGCGCCTCAGGCGTCGCCTGGGCGCCCCGCCCCGGCTGCGCCCCGGTCATCGCCGCCGCGTAGGCGGCCTGCGCTTGGCGCTGCGCGGCGTCGCGCCAGAACCAGCCCCCCATGGCCAGGAGCCCGAGGGCCAGGACCGCGCCGGCCCCGACGAGCAGCGCGCGCGGCGAGGGCCGCGTCACGCCGGCCGGTCCGCGGGCGCCTGGGCCTGGCGCTCCACCCAGATCTCGCCCTTCACGGTCGCCCCGTCGGCGGCCGCGAAGCTGCTGCTCTTGACGGTGCCGGTGAGCGAGCCGTTCGGGAGAATGTCCACGCGCGTGTCCGCCGAGAGATTGCCGCGCACCGTCCCTGCCACCACGATCCGGCGCGCGCTGATGTTGGCGTCCACGCGCGCCTCCGGCCCGACGTGCAGCTCCCCGTCGAGCACGATCTCGCCCTCGAAGCTTCCGAGTACGGTCATCGTGCCCTGCCCCTGGAGCTCGCCCTTGATCGAGATTCCCGGCCCCACGACCGTCGCCGCCTGGCCGAGCGCAGACGATCCGCTCGCTTCGGGTTCGGCGGTGTCGGCCAAGCCCAGCAACCGTAACAGCGCTCTCATCGCACCCTGAGCCCTCGTCGATACTGCCGGCCGCAGACACGGCAGCGGCGCCAGCCCTCCGTGACGCGACGGACGAGCCAGCCGCAGTGGGGACACCGCTGCCAGGCGCGCCAGCCAAGGAAGAACCCAAGCCCTGTCGCGAGGACCACGCCGACCACCGCCGGTGGAACGGAGAGGACGGCCTCCAGGGCCTCCACAGACGTCATGCTAGGCAACGCGCCCGGAGGGTGTCAAGCGCGCCCGGCGCGCCCCGCGGAGCGCGCCGGGCGGAGACGGAGCGAGGGAGGGTTACTTGACGCCGAGCTTCGCGAGCCCTTCCTGCGCGGCCTTCACCGAATCGGCGTGCTTGGCGGCCTTGTGGAGCTGCTCGGCCTCGGCGGCTTTGGCGCGGGCCTCCGCGGCCGCGGCGTCGAACCGGTTGCCGGCGGTCGTGTTGATCTGGTTGATGAGCTTGGGGCACTGGGCGGCGAGCGCGGGACTGGCCGCCAGCAGGGCGACCACCGCGAGGGCGGCGGACACGGGGACGAGACGAGCCATGAGCGTGACCTCCCTGAGTTGGAGTGGGACTGCGCTGCCCCTATAACCAGCGGAGCGGCCGCCCCGTTCCCGCCCCGGGCCTCAGCCCACCTCCACGAAGACGGCCCCGTCCTCGACGCTCACCGGGAAGCACAGCACCCGCACCGCCGGATTGTTGGTGTTGGCGCCAGTCGTCACGTCCCAGTGCCACGCGTGCCACGGGCACGTCACCACGGTCCCCTCGAGCTCGCCCTCGCCGAGCGGGCCCCCGCGGTGCGCGCAGCGATTGTCGATCGCGTAGAAGGCGCCCCCGACGTTGAACAGGGCCAGGCTCACGCCCGCCGCGTCCACCACCCGCCCCGCTCCGTCGGGGACCTCCTTCGCCTCGGCGACTCGAACGCGCCGCTTGTCTCTCATCCTCGCCACCCTCCCACCGGGCGGCGCCCGTGAGGCGCGCCGCGCTGCCCCGAGTATACCGGCCCGCTCACGCCCCTCCGGGCCGATCGCGCCGACGCGCGCGACCTCAGCTCGCGGCGGCGGGCGGCCACGGGATATGGAGCGCGTCGAGCCGCCGCAGGCGGTCCTGGCCGAGGGCGCGGTCGAAGACGTCGGCGAGGGCCTCGGGCGTCCAGCCCCCGTCGCGGACCGCCGTGCGCAGCGGCGCCGGGTGCGACCAGACGCTCACCCGCTCGCCGCGCACGTGGAGGATCTGGCCCGTGACGTGCGCCGCCCGGTCGCTCGCGAGGAAGACGACGACGGGCGCGATCGCCTCGGGCGGCGCCGCGGCCCCGGCGACCTGCGCGCGCCGCGTGTCCGGCAACCGCTCGGTCATGCGCGTCTCCGCCTCCGGCGAGATCGTGTTGACCGTGACGCCGTACTTGGCCATCGCCAGCGCGGTGGAGCGCGTGAGCCCGACGATGCCGGCCTTCGCCGCCGAGTAGTTCGGCTGACCCGGACTGCCCTCGAGGCCCGCCGTCGACGTGAAGGTGACGATGCGCCCGTAGCGCCGCTCGCGCATGTGCCGTGTGGCGGGGCGCATGACGGCGAAGTGGCCCTTGAGATGGACCGCGAGCACCGCGTCCCACTCCTCCTCGCTCATGTTGAAGATCATGCGCTCGCGCAGGATGCCCGCGCAGCAGACCAGGATGTGCAGGTCGCCGAAGGCCGCGAGCGCGGCGTCCACCACCGCCTGGCCGCCCGCCATCGTGGCGACGCTCTCGACGCTCGCCACCGCCCGGCCGCCGCGCGCCGCGATCTCCGCGACGACGGCCTCGGCGGGACCGCGCGAGGGCTCCCGCCCGTCCACGCCGACGCCGTAGTCGTTGACGACGACCTTCGCGCCGGCCGCCGCGAGGGCGAGCGCGACGCCGCGCCCGATCCCGTTGCCCGCGCCCGTGACCACCGCGACCTTGCCGTCGAGCAGTGCCATGGCTCTCGGTCCCTTCCGGCTAGCGACCGCCGCGCGCGAGCGCGGCGACGATCGCGTCCACGTCGTACACGCAGCCCCCCCAGGCGCCACCGCCGGCCTGCTGGAGCGCCGCCCAGAGCCGCGTGTCGGCCGGCAGATCGGGATCGGGCGAGAGGTCGGGCCGCGGCGGCCGGGCGGCCAGCACGCCCGCGCCCTCCGCGGGCCCGTACTCGCGGCCGTCGTGGCCGACGAGGTCCACGCTCCCCTCGAGCCGGTTCCGGTCCACGACGATGCGGATCAGGTCGCCGTCGTGCACCCTGCCGATCGGCCCACCGGCGAGCGCCTCGGGGCCCACGTGACCGATGCAGGCGCCCGTGGACACGCCGGAGAAGCGCGCGTCGGTCAGCACCGCGACGTGCTTGCCCCACGTGAGGTGCTTCAGCGCCGCGGTGATCTGGTAGATCTCCTCCATGCCGGCCCCGAGCGGCCCGCGGCAGATCAGGACCAGGACGTCGCCGGGCTGGAGCCGGTCCGGCCCCCGGCTCTTGATCGCCGCGATCGCCGCGCGCTCGCGCGTGAACACGCGCGCGGGGCCGGTCAGGCGGTAGACACCGTCCGCGTCCACCACCGAGGGGTCGAGCGCCGTGCTCTTGATCACCGAGCCCTCGGGCGCGAGGTTGCCGCGCGGGAACGTCACCGTGGACGTGAGCCCGCGGGCGCGGGCGCGCTCGGGGGTCATGATGACGTCGTCCGGGTCCACGCCGTCCGCGGCCCGGAGCCGCTCGCGGAGCGCGCGGCGCCGCGCGCTCGCCTCCCACCAGTCGAGGAGCCGGCCGAGCGGCTCGCCGGCCACGCTCAGGCAGCGCTCGTCGAGGAGCCCGAGGCGGCGCAGGTGCAGCATGACCTCGGGCACGCCGCCCGCGAGGAAGGCGCGCACCGTCGGGTGCGGGCCGTTCGGCAGCGTGTCGACGAGCCGCGGCACGCGGCGGTTCACCGCGATCCAGTCCTCGACGCCGGGGCGGCGCAGTCCGGCCGCGTGAGCGATCGCCGGCAGGTGGAGCAGCAGATTGGTCGAGCCGCCGAAGGCCGCGTGCACGACCATCGCGTTCCGGACCGCGGCGTCCGTGAGGATGTCGCGCGCCGCGATCCCGCGCGCCGCCAGGGCGACGAGCGCGCGCGCCGAGCGCCGTGCCGCGTCGACCCACACGGGCTGGCCCGAGGGCGCGAGCGCCGCGTGGGGCAGCGCGAGGCCCAGCGCCTCGCCGACCACCTGCGAGGTCGCGGCCGTCCCGAGGAACTGGCAGCCGCCTCCCGGCGAGCCGCACGCGCGGCAACCGAGCTCGGCCGCCTCGTCGAGCGTGAGCTCGCCGTGGGCGAAGCGGGCGCCGATCGACTGGATCTTGCCCGCGTCCTCGCCCTCGCGCGGCGGCAGCGTCACGCCCCCCGGCACGAGCACGGAGGGCAGCTCCCGCAGCGCCGCGAGCGCCAGCATCATCGCTGGCAGCCCCTTGTCGCACGTCGCGACGCCGAGCACGCCCCGGCGCGTCGGCAGCGAGCGGATCAGCCGGCGGAAGACCTGTGCCGCGTCGTTCCGGTACGCGAGGCTGTCGAGCATGCCGACCGTCCCCTGCGTCCGCCCGTCGCACGGGTCCGAGCAGTACCCGGCGAACGGCAGGCACTCGAGCCGGTCGAGCTCCTCGGCCGCCGCCTGCATCAGCAGGCCGACCTCCCAGTGGCCGGTGTGGTAGCCGAGGGCGACCGGGCGCCCGTCGGGCGCGCGGATCCCGCCCTGCGTGGAGAGGATCAGGAACTGCGGCCGGCCGAGCTCGCGCGGGTCCCAGCCCATGCCGGCGTCCTGGGTGAGCCCGAAGACGTCGCCGCTCGGCTGCTCGAGCAGCATCTCGGCCGTGAGCGGCAGCCGGCCGCGCGGGCCGGCGCCCGCGGTCTCGATCTCCCAGACGGCGCCGTCCGCGCCCACGATCTCCTCGAACCCCGGATGCGCGCGCGCCATCACGGCGGCACGACGCGTTCGAGGTCCTGCTCGAGGTACGCGCAGCGGCTCGCGTCCGCCCACTCCACGAGGACCCATGAGCCGTCGTCGTCGTCGAACCGGCTGACGACACGCCCCGGGGGGTCGGGGGGTCCACCCCGGAGCCGGACGTGGTCGCCGACCGCGAGCGTCTGCATGCCGCCCACAGCCAAGCACGCCGCCCCACCCAAAGTCAAAGAACGCCCGGCGGGCGCGCTCGGAGCCCGTGAACGAATCGCCTGATCGAGGAGCGCCACGGGGTCTCCGCGGCGCTCCGAGCGTCGAGGATCTCTCAGGGGCGGCGGAAGCGGCGCACGAAGCGCCAGACCTCCTCGGCGGCGCTGATGACGGTCGTGTCGGGCCCCGTCAGGCGCTCGGGCAGCGGGGACGGCCCGCCCGGCCAGCCGTGGCCCGCGCCGGTAAGCTTCCAGAGCTCGACCCCGGCACCGCTCGCGCACGGCCCCCAGCGCCAGCGCGTGGCCGTGTGGCGCCGGCCCCGCGCGTCGGGCGGCGTGGCGCGCTCCTCGACCACCTGCCCCGCGGCGGGGCAGCCGGCGCGGGCGATCCAGCGCGCGAGCCCCGCCTCCACGGGGCGATGGGCGACGCGGACGCTTGTGAGCGGGAACGGCGGACCGAGGCCGCCAGCGTAGAGCGCGCGCGGGTCGTCCACGCTGTGGATGTGGAGCACCGGCACGGGCGCGGCGGGCGCGAAGGGGTCGGCGACCATCATCCCCGCGACCGGCGCGATCGCCGCGATCCGCTCGGCGGCCTCGAGCGCAACGCGGTAGGCCATCATCGCGCCGTTCGAGTGGCCCGTGGCGTAGACGCGGCGCCGGTCGAGCGGTAGGTCCGCTCCGAGGGCGGCGACAAGCGCCAGGGCGAAGCCGACGTCGTTGACGTTCGCGTCGCGCGCGAAACCGCAGCACTCGCCCGCGTTCCACGTGAGCAGGCGGCGCCCGAGGCGCCCCGAGCCGTCCGGGTAGACGACGACGAAGCCCTCGCGGTCGGCGACGGCATCGAGGCCGCTGTACGCCTTGAAGCCCGCCGCGGTGCCGCCGCCGCCGTGGAACGCGAGGAGGACCGGCAGTGGCGCGCGCTCCCTGAAGAGCGGCGGCAGGTGGACCAGGTACGTGCGCACGCGCCCGCCCACCGTGAGGGTGAGGTCGTAGTCGCCGGGTGCCGCGAACCGCCCGGCGGCGGCGGCCGGCGCGGCCGCCCAGAGGCCGAGTCCGAGCAGCGTGGCGAGCACGCCGCGCGCTCGCATCCCCCTCGAGCGTACCGGCACGCGGCCCGCGCCGCTCAGCGACCGAGCAGCGCGCTGCCGCCGCCGGCGGCGGCGCCCCCCAGCACGAGCCACGCCGAGTTGACGCGGAAGCGGACGAGGAGGACGGCGGCGACGAGGGCGAGCACCGCCGTCAGCGGGTCCACGATCGCGGCGCGCCCGAGGTCCCAGGTCACCGCGGCCATGAGCCCCAGCGACGCGACGTTCACGCCGTCGAGGAAGGCGCCCGCCCACTCCGAGCCGCGCACGCGCGGGATCAGGGGGTGGCTCAGCGCCACGAACACGAACCCGGGCAGGAAGATTCCGAGCGTCGCGAGGAGCGCGCCCGGGACGCCGCCCACCAGGTAGCCGACGAACGTCGCCGTCGTTAGGACGGGCCCCGGCGTGAACTGGCCAATCGCGATCGCGTCGAGGAGCTGCTGGTCGGTGAGCCAGCGGAGCCGTTCCACGAAGTCGCCGCGGAGGAACGCGAGCAACACGTAGCCGCTGCCGTAGAGGACGGCGCCGATCTTGAGGAACAGCAGGAACAGCGTGCCGAGCGTCGCCGAGCCCGCGGCGCCGGCGGTCTGCCCGAGGGCGGCGCCCGGCGCCGCGGCGCCCGCCACGACCATCGCCGCGCCGGCGAGCCGCCGGCCGGCCCGTGCGAGCATCACGACGCCGCCGCCGCCGAGGAGCAGCAGGATCTCGTTGCCCCCGGCGAGGTAGAGCGCGACCACGCCGGCCCCGACGGCCGCGAGGAGCGGCCCCTTCACTGCCGTCCGGAGCAGGCTCCACATCGCCTGGACGACGACCGCGATGATCACGGGCTTGACGCCGTAGAGGAGCCAGGCCGCCTGGGGCAGAGTCCCCCAGCGCACGTAGAGCCACGCGCACGCGAGGACGATCAGCATCGCGGGGACGATGAAGCAGACGCCGCCCGCGATGAGCCCCGGCCAGCCAGCGCGGAGGTAGCCGAGGTGGATCGCCATCTCGGTCGAGTTCGGGCCGGGGATCAGGTTGGTCATCCCGAGCAGGTCCATGAAGCGCTCGTCGGTGACCCAGCGCCGGCGGCGCACGACCTCGTCGCGCAGGAGCCCCACGTGCGCGGCGGGGCCGCCGAAGGCGATCGTACCCAGCTTGAGGAAGACCGACACGACCTCCGCGACGGACCCGGACGGCACGGCGCGCAGGATAGGCGCTCGGCCACACCGGGTCAAGAGCCGCGGGCGCCGGCGCTTTTTCTTGCGCCACCGGACCCGTCTGGCCCTAGCATCGGGTCAGATGGTATCGCCATCCGACCCTCAGCCAGGCGCGAGACCGACGCGCGCCAGAGCCCGGCCGCTTCGACAGGCCGCGGCGGCGGTCTTCGCCGTTACCACGATCGTGCCCCTACTCATCTTCGTCTGGACGCTTCACCGGCTCGACGCCCTGTCGCAGACCCAGGCGCAGGTAGGACTCGGCCTGGCCCTCGGGATCGCGCTCCTCGGCTTCCAGATCTTTCGCCGGCTGATGAGCCGTATGTCGAACCTCGTCCAGGCGCTCAGCAATGTTGCCGAGCACGCCGTCCGCTCCGCCCAGCGGGCCGCCCCTGAGGTGCTGCGGGCCGCCCCCGAGGCGCCGCGGACCGTCCCCGAGGCGCCGCGGCCCGCCCCCGAGGCGCCGCGGCCCGTGGCGCCGACGACGACGCCCGAGGCGCGCCCGAGCGTCTTCGCGCGCCCCCCACACAGCGCTGCACAGCCGGCGCCATCTCCGCCCGCCGATCCGGCGGCCCAGCCTCCGACGGCGGCGCCCCCCGCGGCCCCCACCCCCGCCGCCGCGGCGGCCGTCAGCGCGGCGCCTCCGGCTCCCACGGGCAAGTGGCGGTCCGAGGTGGCGGCCGAGCTCACCGTGCCGGGGATCGGCGAGATCCAGGAGGTCCACGACCTCAGCCGCGCGATGGCGCTGCTCTGGATGTCCGAGGCGACCGTGCTCAAGGGCCAGCGCGTGAGCGTGTCCATCATGAAGTCGCCGCGCCCGGTCGTCGGTGTCCTCCTCGACGTGAGGGACGACGGCCTCGTGGTTGAGCCGGACGGCGAGCCCGCGCCGGCCCTCCTGGGCTACGGCCGCATCGCGGCGATCGACGCCGAGCGGCCTCGCGCCGAGAGCTGACCCGCGGCCGCCCCGTGGCGGCTCGTTCCCCTGCGCGCCTCGCCCGGGCCGTCCGCCGCCGCGCGCGAATGCCGCCCGGCTGCCAGTCGTGGCCGGGAGCATTCACGAACGATGACCCCGCGAGGTCGCCAGGGCTGCGGGCGCGGTCGCCCGACCGTCTCCTAACTTCGTCGTTCACGACCAATTCGACGGACTAGCCCTGGCGGCGAACGAACTCCGGGTAGAACGTCTCGAGCCGCGCGCGCACCGCGCCCCGCAGGAGCGCGAGCTCCCCCGGCTCGGGCGGCGCCGTCACCGGCACGGGCGCGTCCGCCACGAGCGGGAAGCCGGTGCGCGCCCGCACCGCCTCGAGCGTGACGCCCGGATGGAGCGACGCAAGCTCGAGGCGGCCCCGCCCGGGGCTGAACTCGAGGACGGCGAGGTCCGTGACCACGGCCTCGAGCCCGCCGAGGCGGTAGACGCCGGGCGGCGTCGTGCCGGGCGCTGTCACGAAGTCCACCCGGGGGACGAAGACGCGCCGGTCGTGCCGGGTGCGGAACAGGATCAGCCGCCGCGCCACGAACGCGAGCACGCCGTTGGCGCGCCCGCCCGGCAGCCGGATCCGCGGCCGCGCGGGGTCGCCGATCAGGCTCAGGTTGAAGTTGCCGTGCTGGTCGATCTGCGCCCCGCTCGCGAAGAACACGTCGAGCCCGCCCCGCACGGCGAAGTTGTAGAACTCCTGCAGGCCGCCGTCGAACGGGAAGTGCTCGGCGCTGCCCAGCAGGATCAGGCGCGCGCGCGGCGCGTGGCGGGCCTGGGCGAGGAGGCAGGCGCTCGCCGGGATCGGCGAGACCGACCCCACCGCGATCGTCTCACCGTCGCGCAGGCGACGGGCGATCGCGACCGCCATCATCTCGGCCGGTGTGACGTCGTCGCTCACGGCCCGCTCGCCACCGCCACCCGGCCCTCCGCGACGCGCGCGAGGTACTCCGCGTGGTCGCGCGTGCCGAGGACGTAGCGCGCGAGGTAGGCGCGGAAGGTCTCGTCCGCGGCCGCGGCCCGCAGGTACTCGCGGATGTGCTCGACGTCGTCGGCGTAATAGCCGGCGCACGCCGTCGGGTGGGCGCCCCGCGGTACCTCGACCACGGCGGTGACGTGGATGCCCGAGACGAGCGCGCCCGTGTGGGGCTCGCGGGCGAGGTCGGCGTCCACGACCTCCTCGACGGTGGCGATCGTCACGCGCGAGGCCTGGGCGATCAGCTTGGCGTCGAGGGCCCCGCTCGTGACCACGTTGCCGGCGCGGTCGCCCCGGAAGCCGTGGAAGACGGCCACGTCGGGCGCGATCGCCGGGACCAGCGCGATCTCCTCCGACGGGTCGTACGGGTTGGCCATCGTCCGGAAGTCGGGCCGGACCTTCATGTAGTCGGTGTGGAGCAGGCCCCGCACGGGGGCGAAGGGCACGTTCATCACTCCAGCCTGGAGCGCGTTCATGAGCGCCGGTCAGGAGTGTTCCAGGCACCGGAGGCTCCCCGCCTCGGCCCGGCGGCGGAAGTTCGGCGCGAAGCCGTACTCCATGAACGACAGGCTCGAGAACTCGACCTCGGCCAGCGCCCCGGCGCCGATCATCAGGTCCGCGACGAAGCCCGCGCTCGGCGCCAGCACCAGGCGCAGGTCGCGCCGTCCCTGGCGCAGCAGCTCGTGGAAGAGCGCGACCGGCTCGAGCTGCATGTACCCGGCGTAGGCGACGCGGTCGCCGTCGCGCACGAGCCCTGCGGCCTCGCGCATGCTGGAGAGCGCGCTCTGCATGGGAGCCTCCCTGCCCGAGGAGTCTACCAGTTCCGGGAATCCGAAGGGGGGGCCGGGGCTCGTCCCGGCGCGGAGGAGGGGCGGGTCTCGCCGGCCCTAGTCGATCGTGCGGGAGTCCTGCGAGGCGGGCACCGGGACGGACTTCCGCCGCGGGCACTTCTGGTGCACGAGCTTGCGCTCCTGCGCGAGGTAAAAGACGGGGTTGCCGATGCGGATCTCCTCCCCGCACCAGTCACAGCGCAGCGGCTCGGTCGAAGGCGCGCCCGGCTCGGTCATCTCATCTACCTCTACCACCCGCGGCGCCCCAGGCGCAAGTCCGGCCGGGGCCAGACTACGCCTCGCGCGCGCCCGCCCGCGCGAGGAACCGGAGCGCGACGGCCACGTGCATCGCGATGCCCGTCGCGAGCGCCGACTCGTTCACCAGCATCCGGTTCGAGTGGTTCGGAAACACGGGGCCGTTCTCGGGCCGCGTGCCCAGGTTCGCCATCGCGCCCGGCACCCGCTGGAGCACGTACGAGAAGTCCTCGCTACCCATCACGGGGTGGCTCATCGCGTGCGCCCGCTCGGGGCCCAGCAGCGCGCCCGCCGTGTCGAGCACGAAGCCGGCGAAGTCCGCGTCGTTCACGGTGACGGGATAGCCGCGGATCAGCTCGATGCCGACCTCGGCGCCGTGGGCGGCGGCGACGCCCTCCGCGACGCGGCGCACCCCCTCGAGCACCCGCTCGCGGGTCGCCTCCGACACCGTCCGCACCGTGCCGAGCAGGCTCGCCGTCTCCGGGATCACGTTGCGCGTGGTGCCCGCCTCGATCCGGGCGATCGTGAGCACCGCGGGGTCGAAGACGTTCACGCGCCGCGTGACCAGCGTCTGGAAGGCCTGCACGATCTCGCACGCGACCGGGACCGGGTCGAGGCAGTCGTGGGGCGCCGAGGCGTGCCCGCCCCGGCCGCGCACCACGATCTGGATGGTGTCGCCGGAGGCCATCGTCGGGCCCGGGCGCGTGGCGACGACGCCGGCCGCGTGCCGGTGCGTGACGTGCAGCGCGAAGGCGCCCGCCGGCGGCGCGGCCCCGTCGAGCAGCCCCTCCTCGAGCATGACGCGCGCGCCGTGGTAGCCCTCCTCGCCCGGTTGGAACATGAAGAGCACCGCCCCGCCGAGCGTCGCGCGCCGCCGCGCCAGCAGGCGCGCGGCGCCGACCAGCATCGCGACGTGGGCGTCGTGGCCGCAGGCGTGCATCGCCCCTTCTACCTCGGAGGCGAACGGCAGGCCCGTCTCCTCGCGCATCGGCAGCGCGTCCATGTCCGCGCGCAGCAGGATCGTCGGCCCCGGCCGGGCGCCGGCGAGTCGCGCCACCACCGACGTGGTGCGCCGGCCCGTCTCGACCGTGAGCCCGAGGCCGTCGAGCGCCTCGAGCACCGTCGCCTGCGTGCGGGGCAGCGCGAGCCCGACCTCGGGATGGCGGTGGATCCGCCGGCGGAGCTGGATCGTGTCGTCGAGGAGGTCGTGCGCCTCGGCCAGGATCTCGGAGGTCTTCATCGCACGCGATTATACCCGAGGGAGAAATGGTGCCCCCGGGGTGACTCGAACACCCGGCACGCAGTTTAGGAAACTGCTGCTCTATCCACCTGAGCTACGGGGGCTCGTCTCGATGGTACGGGGTCGGGCCGGGCCAGTCCAGCTTCCGAAAACCCCCGGCCCACTGCAAATTCTCGTCGCCTCCCCTGCCAGCGTGGCATGGCGCCGCGCGGTGAAGCGCGCGTTTTCTCGCGCGAAACGCCGGGGGTCCGCTGCTTGCAGTTCGGCGAAGCAGGGCAGCACCGATCTCTTCATGGGGAGGACACGGACGTGCAAACCAAAAAGTGGTGGCTCACGGCAGTCGCTGCGGCGCTCGCGCTCGCCGCGTGGCCCGCCGCCGGCGAGGCCCAGACGGGCTCGGGCGTCCTCAACGCGTGCGTGGACCGCGACCGGTTCGGCAACGTGCGCGGCTGGATGCGGATGGTCCTTCCGACGGAGCGGTGTCGTCGGGGCGAGGGTCGCGTGACCTGGAACGTTCAGGGGCCGCAGGGGCCCGCAGGAGCCGAGGGCGCGGCCGGGTCGCCGGGGTCGGCCGGACCGATGGGGCCCGCAGGGCCGCAGGGGGCCGACGGGGTCGCCGGCGTTCAGGGGTCGGCCGGGCCCCAGGGCCCAGCGGGCGCGACGGGGCCGGCGGGTCCTCAGGGGCCTCCCGGACCGGGGGGTAGCGGCGGAGGGCTCCAGGTCTTTGACGCCGCCAGCACGCAGGTCGGCAGCCTGCTCGGCATCGACGACGGCTTCCAGCCCGTCGTGATGCTGGCCCTCGAGGGGATCCGGTTCCCGTTCAGGGTGTTCGGCGACATGCTCGCGGGCACCGAGCCGTTCCTCTATACGGAGGCGAGCTGCGGCGGCCAGCCCTACATGGTGCTGCCACCGCCCGGGCGCGGGCCGGTCGACTACTACCCGTACACGTGGGTGGCGACGGACCTGCCCGGCGGCGCCCCAGGGACCTGGCTCTACGTGGACTCGGGCCTGGACGCCGACGTGCGCGACGTCGTCTCGCAGCGCCTGCCCGACGGCCGCTGCACGGCGACGAGCGCGCGCTTCTGGACGGCGACGCCCGCCGCGTACCAGGACCTCGGCGCGATGTTCCAGGCGCCGTTCGAGCTGCGCTGAGGCCGGCTAGGGCAGGTCGGCCTCGTCCACCCCGCGCGCCCGGAGCAGCGCGCGGAGCTTCCTGAGGCCGGCGGCCTCGACCTGGCGCACCCGCTCAGGCGTCAGGCCGAGTCGCCGGCCGACCGCCTCGAGCGGCTCCGGCGCCTCGCCCTCGAGGCCCAGGCGGCGGCGGAGCACCGCGCGCTCGTTCGCCGCGAGATCGTCGAGCACCGACACGAGCGCGACACGCTCGTGGAAGAGCGCGCCGAGCGCCGCCGGCGGATCGGGCGGCCGCCGCCGGATCTCTTCCAGCTCGGCCACCTGCTCGACACTCGTGCCGAGCGCCGCCGCCAGCTCCGCGGTGGTCGGCGCCCGGCCCAGCCCCTGCGCGAGCCGCTGGTGCTCCCGGGCGTAGCGGTCGAGCAGCAGCTCGACGTGCACGGGCAGCCGGATCGTGCGGGCCTGGGCGGCGAGCGCGCGCACGATCGCGTAGCGGATCCACCAGACCGCGTACGTCGAGAACCGCGTGCCACGCTCCGGCTCGAACGTCTCGACGGCCCGGAGCAGGCCGAGGTTGCCCTCCTCGATGAGGTCCGGGAGCGGCAGCCCCCGGTTCGCGTACCGGCGTGCGACCTGCACGACGAGCCGGAGGTTCGCCTCCGTCAGGCGCGCCCGGGCCGTCTCGTCGCCCGCGCGCGCGCGCCGCGCGAGCGCCGCCTCCTCCTCGCGCGCGAGCAGCGGGATCCGCGCCAGCTCGTCGAGGTAGACGCGCAGGTTCGCGCGGCTCTGCGCCCGGGTCTCCTCGCGGACGTCCTCGTCGATCGCGTCCAGCAGCCCCTCGAGCGGCTCGTCGGGGACCGAGTCCTCGACCTCGTCACTCATCGGTCGGCCTCAGGGCTCGAACTCGGCGAAGCGGATGCCGAAGGCCGCGAAGCGCCCCGTCGGCGGCAGCCACCGCACGGAGACCTGCTCGACCCTCGACAGCGGCGGGCCCTTCTCGAGCTCTCGCACGAGCTCCTCGATGAGCGCGCGCGGCCCCTCCGCGCGCGCGCGCACGCGGCCGTCCTTCAGGTTCATCACGTAGCCGGCGAGGCCCAGGCGCTGGGCGCGGCGCTGGGCGTAGTCGCGGTAGCCGACGCCCTGCACGAGGCCCTCCACGGTGATCTCGGCGGCCGTTCTGGGCTCGCTCACGGCTGACCGCTCGGACGGCAGGCGCGCCGCCCGACCGGCCGGCCGGAGGGCCGGCCGGCGGGCGACCCGGGGACTGGTCGGGGCGAGAGGATTTGAACCTCCGACTTCACGGTCCCGAACCGTGCGCGCTACCAGGCTGCGCTACGCCCCGATGTGACCGCCTTATTGTACACGTCACGGCTCCCACGCGTACTTCCCGACGAGCTTCACGAACTTGCACTCGCCGTGGGTCCGGGTCCGCATCTCCCCGTGGACCTTCTCGACGACGGTGAGCCGCTGGTTCACCTCGTCCCCGAGCGGCACGACCATCCGGCCGCCCTCGGCGAGCTGGTGGAAGAGCGGCGGCGGCACCGCTGGCCCCCCGGCCGTGACGAGTATCCTATCGAAGGGCGCCTCGTCGGGCCAGCCCAGCGTCCCGCAGCCGACCCGGATCCAGACGTTCGTGTAGCCGAGGTCCTCGAGCACCGCGCGGGCGCGCTCGGCCAGGCGCGGCAGCCGCTCCATGGAGCACACGCGCCGCGCCAGCTCGGCGAGCACGGCGGTCTGGTAGCCCGAGCCCGTGCCGATCTCGAGCACCTTCTCCCGGCCGCCGAGCTCGAGGAGCGCGGTCATGAGCCCGACGATGTACGGCTGCGAGATCGTCTGCTCGTCGCCGATCGGCAGCGGGTGGTCGCCGTAGGCGCGCTCGCGCAGGGCCTCCTCGACGAACCGGTGGCGCGGCACCCGGCGCATCGCCGCGAGCACGCGCTCGTCGACGATCCCACGCCGCGCGAGCTGCTCCTCGACCATGCGCGCCCGCGTCAGCTCCCAGGCGTCGCGCGCGGGCTCCACTATCCCCTCGGCGGCCGTGGGCGTCCCGGGGCCCCGCCCGGGCGCGGGGCGAGGCGTGTCGGCCAGTCGGCGAGCTGGGCGAGCGCCCGGTGGTTGGTGAGGTCCAGGTGCAGCGGCGTGACCGACACGTAGCCCTCGTGGACGGCGCCCATGTCGCTCCCCTCGAGATCCTCCCACTGCGCTTCGCCGCCGCCGAGCCAGTAGTGCGTGCGGCCACGCGGGTCGGTCTGCTCGACGATCCTCTCGCTGTAGACCCGGTGACCGAGCCGCGTCAGGCGGATCCCGCGCGGCGTCCCCGCCGGCACGTTCACGTTGAGCAGGGTCTTGCGCGGCAGCCCCTCGACGAGCACCCGCATGGCGACGCGCCGCGCCACGCGCGCCGCCTCGGCCAGGTCGCCGCCCTCGGCCAGCGAGACGGCGATCGAGGGCACGCCGAGCAGCGTCCCCTCCATCGCCGCCGACACCGTGCCCGAGTACGTGACGTCGTCGCCGAGGTTCGAGCCGTGGTTGACGCCCGAGACGACGAGCACCGGGCGCTCGGGCAGGAGGCCGAGGACGCCGAGGTTCACGCAGTCCGACGGCGTGCCGTTGACCGCGAAGCGGCGCTCGCCGAGCCGCTCCACCCGGAGCGGCCGGTGGAGCGTCAGCGCGTGGCCGCAGGCGCTCTGCTCGCGCTCCGGCGCCAGCACGTACGCGTCGCCGAGCTCCGCGAGCGCCTCGGCGAGCGCCAGGAGCCCGGACGCGTGCACCCCGTCATCGTTGGTGAGGAGCAGGACAGGCATTGGGGAGAAAATTGGTCGGGGCGACTGGATTTGAACCAGCGACCCCATGACCCCCAGTCATGTGCGCTACCGGGCTGCGCCACGCCCCGACCCGGACTTGAATTCTCGCAGAAAGCGGACGGACCTTCAAGAACTCAGGCGCGCGTGCAGCGCCAGGAGCCGCTCGCGGATGCGCCGGAGCGCGTCCGCGTACGCGACCTCCTTCATCCCCAGCTCGAGCTGCTCGGTCGAGCGGCGGGACTCGGCGAGCAGGCGCTTCTTGGCGCCCTCGAGCGTGAGCCGCTCGTCGTAGAGGAGCGCCTTGATCCGCTGGACCAGCTCGAGGTCACGCCGGCGATAGAGACGCTGCCCGGCCGGGTTCTTCTTCGGACGGAGCAGCTTGAACTCCGACTCCCAGTACCGCAGGACGTACGAAGGCACGCCGGTGACCGCTTCGACCTCGCCGATCCGGTAGTAGAGCTTCTCGGCGACGTCCGTCGTCCCCGCCCCTACCGTACGTTGATCCGTTGCTTGAGCCCCTTGCTCGGTTTGAAGGTCAGCACCTTGCGGGCGGTGATCTCGATCGACGCGCCCGTTTGTGGGTTCCGCCCGCGCCGTGACGCCTTGCGGCGGATGCGGAAGTGGCCGAAGCCCACGATCTTCACGTCCTCGCCCTTCTCGAAGCACCGGAAGATGATGTCGAAGACCGACTCCACCACGGACGCGGACTGCCGCTTGGAGAGCCCGTGCGCGGCGACGGCGTTCACCAGGTCGTTCTTCGTCACGGTGAGCACTCACCTCCTCGAGGCGCCGGGGTCGCGCGCGCCCGGGTCGCCACGCTCACCGGCCTTCCCGCACGATGTACGGCGTGAGGCCCGCGGCCTGGAGCTCGCGCAGCGCCGCGGTCGCCGTGGCGCGATCCGGGTACGGGCCCACGCGCACGCGGTGCAGGCCGTCGGCGGCAGCCGCGGGCGCGGCGGCGGCCGGGGCAACCGGTCCCGGCGCGGCGGCGCCGGCGCGCTTGACCTGCACCTTCAGGCCCTCGGCGGCGAGGTCCTTCGAGAGGGCGACCGCGTCGCGCAGCGGCAGGCTCGGCTTGATGACGGCGCCCCCCGCGGCGGCCTCCGCCGCGAGCCCCTTGGCCGCGAGCTTCGTGTTGATGTCCGCGGCCGAGCCGCCGGTGACGAAGATGTCGTAGAGGTCGCCACCGGTCGGCGCCGGGCGCGCCGCGCCGGGCTGCGGCGCCGGCGCCGCGCCCGCCACCGGCTCGCCGACCGTGTACTTCTGCGCGCGCAGCCGCTCGGTCAGGCGCGTGGCCGCGGCGGGGTCGCGAAACGCGCCGACCTGCACCCAGTACGTGCCCTTGCCCGCCGCCACCTTCGTGGCCGCGGCCTTCGGCGCCGCCTTGGCCACGCGGCGCGCCGGCGCGGGGCTCGGCGCCTTCGCCGCCGGCGCCTTCGCGGCGGGCGGCGTCGTGGCGGGCGGCTTCGCGGCGGGCGCGACAGGCTTCGGAGCGGGCACCGCGGCCGGCGGCTCGGCCTTCGGGGGCGCCGGCTTCGCGGCGAGCGTCTTCTCGGGCGCGGGCGGCGTGGGCGTCGGGCGGGCGGCCGGCGGCGGGGGCGCGGGCGATGTCGGCGCCGGTCCGGGGCCAGGCGCGGGCGGCGGCACGGGAGCGGCGGGCGGCGTCGCCGGAGGCTTGGGCGCAGCGAGCCGGGCGCTCGGCGCCTTGCCCGGCGTCGGACTCACCCAGTCGAGCACGTAGGGCACCGCGACGGCGGCGACGACCCCGAGCACGACCACCACGATGACGACGCGGAACCAGACCGCCGAGAAGATCGAGCGAGGCGGTTCGTCTTCGTACGCGTCCGTTTCGAGCTCGTCGCCTGGACGGTTCTCGCCGACCATGCGCGTCATCTTAGCATAGACGTTGGGCTTTCCGTGCGTCCTCCGGGCGTCCGGGAAAAGACCAGATCCCCGAACAGCGCCTCGGCCTCGCCGCGCGTGTCGTTCGTGTCGATCATCAGCGCGACCTGGCCGACGCGCGGCGGCGCCCGCCCGAAGAGCGCGAGGTAGTCGGCGGCGACGTTGCGCTGCTCGTCCTGCCAGGCGTCGAGCCCGGCTCGCCCCGACTGGAGGACGATGATCCGGACGTTGCCGGCTGTCGGGCTCACGAGCTGCGCGCCGACGGGCGCGCGCGTGTCCCACACGTAGCCGATGGCGTCGCTCGTGGTGAGCGGCGAGGGCCAGCGCGGGAAGATCACGTAGACCTGCGCCGCCTCGTCGTCGGTGGCGCGCTGCCGCACGTCGCCGCCGGCGGGCAACCGGACCACCTTCCACGACCAGGAGAGGAACGGCTGCTCGCGCAGGTCCACGATGACGTCGCGATAGAGCGCGAACGAGGTCTGCACGCTCCGCAGGCGCAGCGCGACGCCCGTCTCGGCGCGGACCAGCTCGGCGCTCGCCCGGCCGGTGAACTCCCTGAGCTCCCACCCCGCCGGCACGCCCTCGGCGGGCAGGCGGAAGGGCAGCCGGTCCGCCACGGGGACGCGGATGCGTCCGTCGGCGTCGGGCAGCGGCACGCGGCGCCCCGGGCCGACCGCCGCCGTCGGCGCGATGGCCGGCGCGCTCGGCGCCTCGCCGAAGCCGTGCGGCGTCGGCAGGCGGACCCGCGGCCGGGTGAGCGCGCCCGCCGCGCCCTCGCCGGGCCCGGGCGTCGCGCGCGTCAGGAGCCCGAGGTAGAACGCGCGATGCCGCGGGTTCGAGAGCACCACCGCCACGCCGGCCGCGAGGACGAGGAGGACGAGTGCCGCGACGGCGCGCGCGCCGCGGCCCCGCCCGCGACGCTTCATCGCCGCATCCCCCGCGCGCGCGCCCGCGGCGTGGTCCCCTTGCGGAACGAGAGGCGGAGCGGCGAGCCGAGCAGGCCGAACGCGCGCCGGAGCGACTTGACCAGGTAGCGCTCGTAGGAGAAGTGGATGCCGTCGGGCCGGTTGACGCGCAGGGCGAACGTCGGCGGCCCGACGCTCACCTGCGACGCCGACACGAGCGTGAGCGGCGCGCCGTGGATCGAGATCGGCCGCCGGTGGAGCGCCGCCCGCAGCGCCTCGGTCACCGCCGCGGCCGGCAGGCGACGCCGGGCTTCGGCCGCGACCTGGTCCACGCTCGTGAACAGGTCGTGCAGCCCCTCGCCGCGCACCGCGGCGGTGAAGCACACCGGCGCGTAGTCGAGGAACGGCAGCCGGTCGCGGATCTGCTCGACGACCTCCGCGCGGCGGACCATGCCGTGCGGCGCCAGGTCCCACTTGTTCACGACGAGCACGCTCGCGCGCCCCGCCTCGTGCGCGTAGCCGGCGATGTGCGCGTCCTGCGCCGTGACGCCGGCGGAGGCGTCGAGCACGACGAGCGCCACCTGGCAGCGCTCGAGGCTCCGCAGCGCCATGACGACGGCGAGCTTCTCGAGCGGCTCCTGCACGCGCCCCTTGCGGCGGATGCCCGCCGTGTCGACGAGGACGTAGGTGCGCCCCTCGCGGACGAGCGTGGTGTCCACGGCGTCCCGCGTCGTGCCGGGCGCCTCGTGGACCAGCACGCGCTCGGCCCCGAGCATTGCGTTGACGAGCGACGACTTGCCGACGTTCGGGCGGCCGATGACCGCGACGTGCACGGGCGCCGCGGCGCGGGTCGGCGGCGCGGCCGGGGCGGCGGCGCGCGCGCGCAGCGTCTCGAGCAGCTCGGCGGCGCCGCGACCGTGCTCGGCGGAGACGGCCACGGGCTCGCCGAAGCCCAGGCGCCAGAGCTCGGCGAGCGCGCCGGCCTGCGCCGGCCCCTCCACCTTGTTGGCCGCCACGATCACCGGCCGGCCCGCGCGGCGCAGGCTCTGCGCGATCTCCTCGTCGAGCGCCGTCAGGCCCTCGCGCGCGTCGACCACGAACACGACGAGGTCGGCCTCCTCGACCGCGGCGACCACCTGGCGACGGACTCCCTCGATCAACGGCTCGACCGACGAGGGGTCGAAGCCGCCGGTGTCGATGAGCGTCGCCTGCCAGCGCTCGAACGTCACCTGTCCGTAGAGCCGGTCGCGCGTGACGCCGGGGACGTCGCGCACCAGCGCCTGGCGCCGCCCGACGAGGCGGTTGAAGAGGGTGGACTTGCCGACGTTGGGCCGGCCGACGAGCGCGATGACGGGTCCGGCGCCTGGGCGGGCCATCGGCCGCGTCCCGTCAGGCGCCGTGGATCGCCCGCAGCAGCGCGCCCGGCACGGGCGCGACGACTTCGACCCGGACGCCGAGGTCGCGCGCCAGGTCGGCGGGGGTGAGGTCGTCCAGGAAGACGCCCGCGGCGTCGCGGAGCGCGACCGCCGGCACGAGCACGGCCTCACCCAGCTCCGGCCGCGTCGCGAGCGCGCGCCGGATGTCCTGGCCGGTGAGGAGTCCGGCCACGCCGATCGCGCGCCCGAAGAACTCGTTGGGGACGGCCGCGATCCGCACGCGGCCCCGGTCGAGGCCCGCGCCCGCGCAGAGGCGCGCCAGGCGCGGCGCGAACAGCTCCCCCGTCACGAGCGTGACCTCGCGCGGGCGGCGCGGGCGCCGCCCCGCGGCGCGGGCGAACCCGTCCTCGAACCGGCGCACCAGGCCGACGCCGTCCTCGACGACCGGGAAACCCTCGTAGGCGCGCGCCGGCGGCAGCGGCCGGCCGGCGAGCAGGTAGATCTCGTCGGCGAGGAAGACGAACCGGCTGCCGAGCGTCGCGAGGAACCGCCGCTGCCAGGCCGCGGCGGTCCCGACGAGCGCGCGCGCCTCGCCCGCGTCGAGGCCCCGGAGCGCCGGCAGACGCGCCCGGTGGCGCGTGAGCCCCACGGGCACGATCGCCGTGGTGGCGACGTGCGGGTGCAGCGGCGCCAGCTCGGCGACCGTCCGCTCGAGCGCCGGGCCGTCGTTCCAGCCGGGGCAGAGGACGACCTGCGCGTGCATCCGGATCCCCGCCTTCGCGAGCCGCTCGAGCCGCGGCAGGATCTCGGCCGAGCCGCGCGGCTGGCCGAGCAGGCGGTGGCGGAGCGCCGGGTCGGTCGCGTGGACCGACACGTAGAGCGGCGACAGCCGCTGCTCGACGATCCGCGCGAGGTCCCCCTCGTCGAGGTCCGTGAGCGTGATGTAGTTGCCGTGCAGGAAGGAGAGGCGAAAGTCGTCGTCCTTCACGTAGAGGCTCTTCCGCATCCCCGGCGGCAGCTGGTGGATGAAGCAGAACACGCACTTGTTCGCGCACGTCGCGATCTCGCCCGGGCGCGGCGCCACGAGCTCGAGCCCGAGGTCGCGCCCGCGGCGCGCCAGCGCGAGCCGGACGGTGGCCCCGGGCGCGCCCGAGTCTCCGCGCTCGACCACGAGATCCAGACGCGCGTCGCCCGCGTGGAACTGGAAGTCGATCGCGTCGCGAACGGGCTGGCCGTTGACGGCGACGATGCGGTCGCCCGCGACGAGCCCCGCGCCGGCGGCCGGGGTGCCGGCCCGCACCGCGGCGACGACGACACCCTCAGCGGAAGTACGCGCTCTCACGCTCCTCCTCGGGCGTGGTACCGTGCGCCGCGTTCAGGAAGCGCATCCCCTGGACGATGTACTGGAGTCCCGAGAGGATCGTGAACACCGCGGCGAGCCAGAGGATGGCGCGGGGCGCCAGCGGCAGGCGGAAGTAGCGGGCGAGCAGCCCCGAGAGCACGGTCAGGACCTGGAAGAACGTGGCGAGCTTGCCCGCGAGCGTCGGCCGCGGGTGGAGCCGGCCGCCCAGGATGTGGATCAGCAGCGCGCCGACGACCAGGATCACGTCGCGGCTGATCACGACCGCGGCGATCCAAAACGGGAGCATCTTCATGTAGGTCAGCGTGACGAAGGAGGCGGTGAGCAGGAGCTTGTCCGCCATCGGGTCGAGGAAGGCGCCGAGCCGGCTCGGGCCGCTCCGCCGCGCCACCCAGCCGTCGAGCAGGTCGGTGAACGCCGCCCCCGCGAAGACGAGCAGCGCGGCACCCGGCTTCCGGTAGACGAGCAGCGACACGAAGACCGGCACGAGCAGGATGCGCAGGACGGTCAGGGAGTTCGCGAGTCCCATGGCGGTGGGCCTCAGTCTAGCACCCCGGCCGGGGCGGCGGGCGTCTCGGCGGCCCACCGGGCGAGCCGGTCGAGCAGTCTGAGCGGGACCTCGACCTCGAGGCGCACCGCGTCGGCGTCCTCCGTCCGCGCGAGCACGCGGCCGGCCGAGTAGCAGAGCGCGAGCGCGGCCGCCTCGCCGTGCGGGATGCGGAGCCTGAGCGTGCGCACCGGCGGCAGCGCCGCCGCGATCGCCTCGAGCAGCGCCGGGACGCCCGCGCCCGTGGCCGCCGAGATCGGCACGCCCTCGCGCCCCGCGATCCGGGGCGCCGTGCCCGGCGGCAGGCGGTCCACCTTGTTGAGCGCGAGCACCGTGGGCCGGTCGGCCACCTCGAGCTCGCGCAGCAGCTCGTCCACCGCGCGCAGGTGCGCGTCGAGCGCGGGGTGGCTCGCGTCCACGACGTGAAGCAGGACGTCGGCGTCCTTGAGCGCCTCGAGCGTCGCGCGGAAGGCCGCGACCAGCTCGTGCGGGAGCTTGCGGATGAACCCGACCGTGTCGGTCAGGATGAAGGCCGGGCCGCCGCCGTTGACGAGGCGCGCCGCCGGGTCGAGCGTCACGAAGAGCCGGTCGGCGGCGGTGAGCGAGGCGCCGGCCAGCCGGTTCAGCAGCGTCGTCTTGCCGGCGTTGGTGTAACCGACGAGCGCGACCACCGGCAGGCCGGCGCGGCGCCGGCCAGAGCGCTGCAGCCGCCGGTGCACCTGCACCGACTCGAGCTCCCGACGGATCTTCATCACCCGCCGCCGGATCACGCGCCGGTCGGACTCGAGCTGGGTCTCGCCCGGGCCCCGCGTGCCGATGCCGCCGCCCAGGCGCTCGAGGTGGCTCCACTGCCCCACGAGCCGCGGCAGCAGGTACGTGAGCTGGGCGAGCTCGACCTGGAGCTTGCCCTCGCTCGAGCGCGCCCGCTGGGCAAAGATGTCGAGGATCAGCGCGGTCCGGTCGATGACCTTGATGCCGAGCGCCTCGGAGACGTTGCGCTCCTGGATCGGCGTCAGCGGCTCGTCCGAGACGAACAGGCGCGCGCCGTGCGCCGCGGCCAGGCGGCCGATCTCCTCCACCTTGCCGCGCCCGAAGTGGAACGCGGGCGTCGGCGCGCGCAGCTCCTGGGTCACCCGCCCGACGACGACGCCGCCCGCCGCCGCGACGAGCCCCTCGAGCTCCTCGAGCGACTCGTCGACCTCGAAGCGGCTCCGCGCGGGCCGCCTGAGCGCGCCGATCACCGCCCGCTCGCGCCCCGGCACGCTGTTCGGCGTCACACGAGCACCCCCCGCTCCCGGAGGTCCGCCTCGATCCGGCGCGCCACGCCGGCGGGCCCCCCGGCGGCCTCCACGTCGATCCACGTGACGCCGGGCTCCCGCCGGAACCAGGTCCACTGGCGCTTCGCGTACCGTACGGTGTCGCGCTGCATGCGGCGCAGCGCCTCCTCCGGCCCGAGGCGGCCCTGCGCCACCTGGACGAACTCGCGGTAGCCCATCGAGCCGAGCGCGGGCAGCGCCGGGGCGTAGCCCCGGGCGAGCAGCCCCGCGACCTCCGCCGGGAGCCCCGCCGCGACGAACGCGGCCGCGCGCGCGCGCAGGCGGCGCGCGAGCGCCGCCCGCTCGAGCGTGAGCCCGAAGTACGCCACGGCGTACGGGCCGTCGGCCCGCGCCCAGCGCGTCCGCGCGGCCCCCGCGGCGCCGCCGGCCCGCACGATCTCGAGCGCGCGCACGACCCGCACTCGGTCGTTCGGGTGCAGCCGCCGCGCGAGCGCCGGCGCCTCCCCCGCAAGCCGCGCGTGGAGCGCGGCGCCGCCCTCGCGGGCGGCGACCGTGGCGAGCTCGCGGCGGAACCCGAGGTCCGCCGGCGGCGCCGGATCGAGGCCTCGGAGGAGCGCGCGGATGTAGAGCCCCGTGCCGCCGACGACGACGGGCAGGCGGCCCCGCGCCCGGATCGCGCCGACCAGCGCCTCGGCGTCGGTGCGGAAGCGGGCGGCCTGGTAGCGGTCGTCCGGGTCGACGACGTCGATCAGATGGTGCGCCACCGCGGCGCGCTCCGCCGCCGTCGGCTTGCCGGTCGCCGCGTCCATGCCGCGGTAGACCTGCCGCGAGTCGGCACTGATCACCTCGAGGGGCACCCGCGCCGCCAGGGCGACGGCGACCGCCGTCTTGCCGACGCCGGTCGGCCCTCCGATGACGACGAGGTCCGGTCGGTCCTTCACCGCTCCCAGTCTACCAGCAGGGCGTTCCGGGGGCGTCCTACCAGCTCCGCTTGAGGTCACGGCGGACCTCGTGGAGGGAGATCCGGCTCACGATCGGCCGCCCGTGGGGGCAGAAGAACGGCGTCTCCGCCCGCCCGAGCTCGGCGACGAGTCGCTCCATCTCCTCCTGCGCGAGCGGCGTGTTGGCCTTGACCGCCGCCCGGCAGGCGACGAAGGCGAGCGCGCGGTCGAGCGTTGGCTCGCCGGCCCGCGGCCCGGCGAGCTCGTCGAGCGCGGCCTCGACGAGCCGCTTCGGCTCGTCCCCCTTGAGGACCGCGGGCACGGCGCTGAGCACGATGGCTTCGCCCCCACCCTCGAACGCAAAGCCGAGCCGCTCGAGCGCCTCGCGCCAGCGCCCGAGGAGGGCCTGCGCCTGCGGCGGCAGGTCGAGGGGCTCGGCGAACAGGAGCGTCTGCGCCACCGGCGCGCCCTCGGCGAGCTCGCGCCGGACGCGCTCGAAGATCACACGCTCGTGGGCCACGTGCTGGTCGAGGAAGAACACCTCGTTCTCGGACGCCGAGACCACGAACGTCTCCTGCACCTGGCCGAGCACCCGGCCGAACAGCCCCCGCGCCGGCGCCGCCGGCGCCGCGCCGAACAGCGCCGCCTGCTCGGCGACGCCGGCGGCCGCCTCCGGCGCGCGGCCGTCGCCGCCGGCGAGCGGCGTCTCGGGCACGACCGCGGGGCGGCGCAGCGCCTGGCCGAGCGCCGCGGCGAGCACCTCGTAGACGAGGCGCGGATGGCGAAAGCGCACCCACGCCTTGGTCGGGTGGACGTTCACGTCCACGTCGGCCTCTCGCAGGATGACGGCAAGGACGACGAGCGGGAACCGGTCACGGGCGAGCGTCGGCCGGTAGGCCTCGAGCACGGCCCCGAGCAGCGCCGGGTCGCGGACCGGCCGCCCGTTGACGATCAGCACGATCTCCTCGCGGTTCCCGCGCGTCAGGGCGGGCGGGCTCGCGAGCCCGCGCACGCGCACGCCGTGCTCCTCGCGGTCCACGGCGAGGAGCCGCTCGGCGACCTCCCAGCCCCACAGCGCGCCCACGCGCTCGCGCAGCCCCGCGGCGCGCGGCGCGGTCAGCACGGGCCGCCCGTTGTTGACCGCCCGCAGCTGCACGTCCGGGTGCGCCAGCGCGAGCTGCGCGAGGCTCCGGAGGCTCGCCGCCAGCTCGGTCGCCGGCGACTTGAGGAACTTGAGCCGCGCCGGCGTGTTGAAGAAGAGGTCGCGCACCTCGACGCTCGTGCCGGGCTCGGCGGGCACGGCGAGGCGCCGGGCGACCGCGCCCCCCTCGCCGGCGAGGCGCGCACCCTCGGCGGCGCCCCGCGCGCGGCTCGTGAGCGCGAAGCGCGAGACGGCGCAGATCGCGGCCAGCGCCTCGCCCCGGAACCCGAGCGTCGCAATCGCGTCGAGGTCCTCGTCGCGCTCGAGCTTCGAGGTCGCGTGGCGCTCGAGCGCGAGCGGCAGCTCCTCGGCCGTCATGCCGATCCCGTCGTCGCTCACGCGGATCCGCGCCGCGCCGCCGTCGCCGAGCTCCACCGCCACGCTCGTCGCGCCGGCGTCGATCGCGTTCTCGACGAGCTCCTTCACGGCGGACGCCGGGCGCTCCACCACCTCGCCGGCCGCGATCTTGTTGACGAGGTGGTCGGGGAGGCGACGGATCCGCGTCACGGAGCCCCGGCGGCGCGCTGCTGCCACTTCGCCAACAGGTTCAGGGCCTCGATGGGCGTCACGTGGGCGAGGTCGAGCGCCAGGAGCTCGGCGAGGACCGGGTCGGGCACGACCGGCGGCGTGAAGAGGCCGAGCTGCTCGGCGTCGCGCACGTCGGTGCGGAGCTGGCCCGCCTCCTCCAGCTCGGCCAGGAGCGCCTTCGCGCGCGCGATCATCGGCGCGGGGAGCCCCGCGAGGCGCGCGACCTGGATGCCGTAGCTCCGGTCGGTGCCGCCCGGCTGAACCTTGTGCAGGAAGATGATCTCGTCGTTCCACTCGCGCACGGCCACGTGGAAGTTGCGCACCGCCGGGAAGCGGCCGGCCAGGCGCGTGAGCTCGTGGAAGTGGGTCGCGAAGAGGACCTTGGCGCCCGGCGCGGCGTCGTGCAGGCGCTCGACCACGGCCCAGGCGATCGCCAGCCCGTCGAAGGTCGAGGTGCCGCGTCCGACCTCGTCGAGCAGCACGAGGCTCCGCGGCGTGACGTTGTTCAGGATGGTCGCCGTCTCGACCATCTCGACCAGGAACGTGCTCTGTCCGCGCGCGAGGTTGTCCTGGGCGCCGACGCGCGTGAAGATGCGGTCGATCACCCCGAGGCGCGCCTCGCGCGCGGGGACGAACGCGCCCATCTGCGCCAGGATCGCGATGTGGCCGGTCTGGCGCAGGTACACGCTCTTGCCGGACATGTTCGGGCCGGTGAGGATCACGATCCGCGCCTCGCCGTCGAGCGCCACGTCGTTGGGCGTGACCGGCGTCCCCGCGCGCGCCTCGAGCACGGGGTGGCGGCCCTCGACGATCTGGAGCGCGTCGCTCCGGTCCACGACCGGGCGCACGTGGCCCCGGACGTGGGCCACCTCGGCGAGCGCCCCGAGCGTGTCCAGGCGCGCCAGCGCGCGGGCGGTGACCAGGAGCTCCGGGGCGCGAGCGGCGACGCGCCGGCGCACGTCCTCGAACAGCTCCAGCTCGAGCCGCTGCCGCCGCTCGTCGGCGCCGAGCGCCCTGGCCTCGTACTCCCGGAGCTCCTCGGTCACGTAGCGCTCGGCGCCGGTCAGCGTCTGGCGCCGGACGTACTCCGCGGGCACGCGGGCGGTGTGGGCGTGGGTGATCTCGATCCCGTAGCCGAAGACCCGGTTGAAGCGCACGCGCAGGCTCGGGATCCCCGTGCGGGCGCGCTCGCGTCCCTCGAGGCCCGCGATCCACTCGCGCGCCTGCCGCGCGTCGCCCGTGATCGCGTCGAGCCCCGCGTCCCAGCCCTCCCGGATGAGCCCGCCCTCGTGGAGCGCGAGCGGCGGCTCGTCGGCGAGCGCGGCCCGGAGCAGGGCCGCGAGGTCCTCGAGGTCGGCCAGCTCGGCGCGGGCCCGCGCGAGCAGCGGTACCTCGAGCCCGGCGCACGCGGCCCGGGCGTCGCCGAGCGGCGCCAGGCACGCGCGCAGGCCGACCAGGTCGCGGGCGTGGGCCACCCCGAGCGTCGCCCGGCTCGTGAGCCGCTCCAGGTCCCCGACCCCGCGCAGGAGTGTCCGGAGCCGCGCGCGCGCGGCCGGGGCCGCGACCAGCGCCTCGACCGCGTCCTGCCGCTCGCCGATCGCGGCCGGCTCCGTGAGGGGCCTGAGGAGCCACTGGCGCAGGCACCGCGCCCCCATCGGCGTGACGGTCTCGTCGAGCACGCCGAGGAGCGAGTTGCGGACCGAGCCGTCGCTCGCCTCCGAGAGCTCGAGGGTGGCGACGGCGGTCTCGTCGAGGACCATCGCGTCCGCCGAGCGGAGCCGCGCGAGCCGCGTGAGGTGGCCGAGCGCCTGGCCCTGGGTCGCGCGCAGGTAGCCGAGGGCGCCGGCCGCCGCCTCGAGGCCGACGGTCATGTCCGTGACCCCGAAGGCGTCGAGCGACTCCACCCGGAAGTGCGCGGCCAGGTCGGCCGCCGCGCGGCGCCCGCCGAAGGCGGCGGGATCGCAGAACGTGAGCGCGGCGCCCGCTGCCCCGAGCCGCTCGAGGAGCGCCCGGTCCGCGCGGAGCGGCTCCGGCAGTAGGATCTCCGCGGGCCGGCGCAGGAGCGCCGCCGCGAGCACCCCGGCGTCCGCGCCGCCGTCCTCGCCCGCCCAGAACTCCCCGGTCGAGACGTCGACGAGGGCGACCCCGAGCGCGGAGCGCCCCGGGGCGAGGGCGAGCAGGAAGTTGGTCGCGGCGCCGGCAAGGTAGGCCGTGTCGGTGATCGTGCCCGGCGTGATCACCCGCACGACGTCACGCCGCAGGAGCTTGCGCCCCTTCGCCGGCGCCTCGAGCTGCTCGCACATCGCGACCTTGCGCCCCGCGCGGATGAGCTTGGCCACGTACCCGTCGGCCGCGTGGTGGGGGATGCCGGCCATGGGCGCGCCCTGGCGCGAGGTCAGGGTGATCTGCAGCAGGCGCGCCGCGGCCTCGGCATCCTCGAAGAACGTCTCGTAGAAGTCGCCGAGGCGGAACAGCAGGAGGTGGTCCGGGTAGCGGCGCCGGAGCTCCCGGTACTGCCGCATCATCGGCGTCAGGGGGGCCGCGTCAGGAGCCACCGCACCGTCCCCGGAGCCGCTCCCAGGTCGTCTCGAGGGCCTCGGGCAGGACGCGCACGTCGCCGACCACCGACATGAAGTTGGTGTCGCCGCTCCAGCGGGGCACGACGTGCAGGTGCAGGTGGTCGGTGATCCCGGCGCCCGCCACCCGCCCCTGGTTGAGCCCGACGTTGAAGCCGTCGGGCCGGTACTCCGCGCCGAGGAGCTCCATCGCGAGTGTGGCCAGCCCCATCACTTCCGCGATCTCCTCCGGCGTCGCCTCCGCGAGAGTCCCCACGTGGCGGTTCACCACCGCCATCAGGTGCCCGGAGGCGTAGGGGTAGGCGTTCAGCATCAGGAAGGCGCGCCCGCGCCGGGCCAGGATCAGGGCCTTGCGGTCGTCGGACGCCGCCAGGGCCTCGCAGAGGACACAACCGACCGGTGGTGCCCCGGAGGCGAAGACGTAACTCATGCGCCAGGGCGCCCAGAGGCGCTTCACGCCGTCAGGAGCCGACTCACGTGTTGACGAGCTCTCTCAGCCGCTTGCCTACCTTGAAGAAGGGCACCCGCTTCTGCGGGACGTCGACGGCCGAGCCCGTCTTGGGGTTGCGCCCCTTGCGCGAGTTCCGGTGGCGAATCCGGAAGCTCCCGAAGCCCCGCAGCTCGACCTTGTCACCCTTGGCCAGCGCCTCGGTGATGTTGTCGAAGATGGTGTTGACGATCGTCTCGGTCTCTTTCTTCGTGAGGTTCGAGATCTTCGAGACTTCGTCGATCAGGTCGGCTTTGGTCATCGTCTACTCCCGTTCTTGTTCGCCCAAATCCCGCACCAGGCTTCCTCGGCAAACTAGCACGCCATCGCAAAGAATGTCAACTGTTGTAGGCAGTTAGAAGTCATGCAGCGCCCGGCCCTCCTTGGCGTCGCCCGAGGCGAGGAAAGTCGAGCCGTCTCGATGGCTTGAGGCCGAATGCATCGACCTTTCGCTGCCGCCATCGAGTCATCTATTCGCGTTCCAGAACGGCGGGTTGACTCGTTATTGATCGGAGACAGCTCGAACAGTCGAAGGCCAATCGTGAAGACCGGGTTCTCCGTGAGGATCGACGGCGGATGACCCATGGAAATGAGGCACCTTCTCGGTTCCCTGCCCTGGCCTGGTGTGGTACCCGCTCTGTAATTCGCTCGGGGAGCCCGGGCCAAGGGGGAGCGCCACCATGAGACGCCGCCTGCGGAGCTCACGTCTGGCGAGCTTGCTCGTTGCGCTCCTCGGCACCCTGCCCGTTGCCGCCCAGGCCGACATCACGTGGTGCGGGAGCTCGGTGCAATCCCCCGAGTTCATCGGCGTGGGGCTCGACGGTCCCGGCTGTCTCACGGTCAACGGGGGCAGTATCATCACACTATCGCCCATCGGCAGCCCGCCCGACCACACCGCCGGCATCAACATCGGCGGCAACCAGTACGCCCCCTCCGAGGGGCAGGGCGCCGTCACCATCGACGGCGCGAGCTCCAGGATCGACATCACCGGGCGAGAAGCCTACGCCAATGTCGGGCGCTGGGGGACGCAGAGCACGGGCGCCCTCACGATCACCAATGGCGGCGTGCTCAAGACCACGATACTGACGGTGGGCCGTGGCACGATCAGTCCCCTCCCTCGTCAGTTTTTTGCAGCGTTGAGTGGCGCTGGGGCGGGCGGGGTGTGGGAAAAGACCGGAAACTATTCCTACGCCATCACGACATTGAGCTCACTCGGTGAGTCCGAACCATCATCCCATCGGACGAGCGTCTGGGTCGATGACGCCACGAAGACCGTGACGCTGACGTGGTCCGTGCCGTCTGCGCCGGTCACAGGGTACAGGATCTATCGTTCCACGAATCCAGGCTCGTACGGCGAGGCGGCGTTCGTGGCGGAGATCTCTTCGGGCACGACGACCACGTACGTGGACGTTGGTTCTCCAACTACGACGGGGGCTCCACCGGGGCCGGACTTCGAGAACGGGGCCACGGGCATGCTGACCGTGAGCGGCAGTGGCTCGGCGATCCAGCTCGCCGGCGTCGATACAGGGGGCAACCCCGGGGGGGCCACCATCGGCTACGCTGGCGGCATAGGCCACGTAACCCTCAGTGGCAATGCGGTGATGACCATCGACGGCAGGCGAGACCCCGCTGAGACGGCCCCGCCCGCCACGTTCAGCCCGTACCTGATCGTCGGCAGAGACAGGGTCAGCCAGGTCAAGGCCGGGCAGGACATCAGCAGCCTCAGGATCGACACCGGCGCGAAGCTGACCCTCACCGGGAACGACCTGGGCGGGATCCTGATGTTGGGGCTGGGGCCTCGGGCCGACGGAACGCTCACCGTCACCGGAGAGGGGAGCGAGCTCCGTATCGACGCGGGCGGCCTGAACTGCTGCATGACCATCGGCCGGGAGGGCAGCGGCGCCCTCACGGTCGACGCCGGCGCGAGGCTGATCTTCACGGACATCAAGACCGGGGGCGTCTCCCTGGGTCACCAGGCAACGGGGGAGGGAACGCTCAGCATCAGGGGCGGCGCGACCGTCGAGATCAACGGGAGCACGGCGTGGCCGGGCATGACCGTCGGCCGGCTGGGCCACGGCCGCCTCGGGATCACCGGCGGCGGTCAGCTCGTCGGCACCGGCACGTCGCCAGCGGGCGGCGCTTTTCTCGTGTTCGGCGGCAACTCCGCCTCGGTCACTGGCGGGGCATTCGAGGCGCTCATTTCGGGGCAGGGCTCGACGCTGAGCCTCAGGGGCACCGATGCGTCGCTCGTCCTCGGCCGCATGCCCGGGGCCTCGGGCACCGTGACCGTCGACGACGGCGCCGCGGTCGAGGCCGACCTGTTCACGGTGGGTCGCAGCGCCGACAGCAGCGCGTCCATGACCGTGTCGGGCGGCGACACCACCATCAGCCTCACCGGCGATCCGGAGGGCACTCTCGGCGCGGGCTTCACTGTCGGAGCGGCCGGGACGGGCACCTTGACCGTCGACCAGGGCGCGGTGATCACGATCGACGGCACGGCCACCCCCCAGCCGACGGGCGTCAGCGTCGGCGGCTCGGTCGGCGGCACGGGCGTCGTGACCATCTCCGGTGGTGCCCAGGTACTCACCGACGCCAGTGGCAGAGCGTGCATCGGCTGCACGCCCGGCAGCACGGGGACCGTCACGGTCACCGGCGCGGATTCGCTGATCGACGCCGGCGCCTTCCTCGGAGTCGGCTGCGACCGGGACGGGAGTGACGGCGGCACGGGCACGCTGGCGCTCTCGGAGGGCGGAACCGCTCGGGCGGTGCAGATCAAGTTCTGCGGCGGTGGCACCGGCACGATCATTGGCGATGGAGGAACGCTGATCGGCGACGTCCTCGCGGCTCAAGGCGCCGTGGTCAGCCCCGGCTCCTCTCCGGGGACGCTGAGCATCATCGGAAGCTTCACCAGCACGGGCGCCAGGATCGTCCTCGAGGTGGATGCCAACGGCAACCACGACGTCCTGGGCGTGGAGGGCACGGCCTTCTTCGATCCCGGCACCCAGATCGAGGTGCGCGTGCATCCCGCCTTCCGTCCGGTCGGCGGCGCCTGGCTCCAGCTCATCACGGTGCAGCGGACGCCGCAGGATCCCGTGCAGCCCCTGCTCACGCTGAAGGTGTCCGAGTGGGGGGGCGGGACGGTCCAGACCGAGGGGGATCTCACGACCCTGAGCCAGCCCATCGTCGTGGTTCCCGACATCGATATCCCGCCGACGTACCGGGCGGTGCAGATCGACATCAAGCCCGGCGTGTTCCCCAACGTCATCACCCGGGCGTCCGCGGGCACCATCCCCGTGGCGATCATCTCGACGCCCGCCTTCGACGCTCTGACGGTGGACCCGGCGACCATCACGCTCGACGGAGCCGCCGTCAAGCTCGTGGGCAAGGGCGAGCGCCCGCTCTGCAGCACCCAGGACGTGAACGGCGATGGGCGCCCGGACCTGCTGTGCCACGTCCTGACCTCACAGCTCCCGGCCGAGGGCGACGGCGTCGCCATCCTCGACGCGCTGGCCTACCCGCTGGGCTCTCCCCCGGGCATTCCCGTTCGCGGTGCGGACTTCATCCGGATCGTGCCGAAGGAGGACGGGGCCGGCGAGCGCCACCACTGGCGTTGGCATCGCCGTGGCGCCCGCGGCGTGTTCGCCTGGCCGCCTCCTCGACTTCAGTCCATGAGGTAGAGCGGCGTCTTGAACACGGGCAAACGAGGCTTGAGGGCCTCGAGGCCCGACAGCCCGAGCTGGTTGCGCAGGAGATCGGTGATCGAGAAGCGCCGCTGAGGGCCGATCGTCCGCGGCGGCTTCGGCAGCCCGGCGAGCCCGGCGGCGGCGTCGATCGCGTCCTCGAGCCCGCCGAGCGCGTCCACCATCTGGAGCGCCTTGGCCTGGGCGCCCGAGAACACCCGGCCGTCGGCGAACCGGACCACGGCGCTCCGGTCGAGCTTGCGCCCGGCGGCGACCGCGTCGATGAACTGGGCGTGCACGTCGTCGAGGAGACCCTGGAGCACGCGGCGCTCCTCGGGCGTCATGGCGCGCGAGAAGCTGCCGACGTCCTTGAACTGACCCGCCTTGACCACGACGTACTCGACGCCCACCTTCTTCATGAGCGCCTCGACGTTGGCGAGCTGCATGATGACGCCGATCGAGCCCGTGAGGCTCCCCGGGCTGGCGTAGATGCGGTCGGCGGCGACGGCGGCGTAGTACCCCCCCGAGGCGGCGACCGCCCCCAGGGAGGCGACCACCGGCTTGCCCGCCGCACGCAGCCGCTTGAGCGCGTCGTGCAGCTCCTGACTCGGACCCACGACCCCGCCCGGGCTGTTGATGCGGATCACGACGGCGCGGACCCCCGGGTTCTCGCGGTACGCCCGGAGCTCCCGCAGGAGGTCGCCGACATCGAGGATGATCCCCTCCAGCTCGACGATGGCCACGCGGCCCCCGAAGAGCCTCGCCCCCGCCCCGCCGCCCGGGGCGCCGAGCAGCGTGCCGAGGCTCAGCACGAACAGGCCGAGAACGCCCGCGTAGAGGGCGAGGGCCACCAGGACGACGGTCGTGCGCCGGGGCCCGCTAGTCCTCGTCGCCGTAGTCATACTCGTCGCGCTGCTTGCCCTTCTTGCCGCGACGGCCCTGCCCGCCTCCCTCTCCCTCCGGGGTCTCGATCGCGTGCGCGAGCTCCTTCAGGCTGAGCCCGATGCGGCGCTCGTTCGGGTCCACGCGGATGACGAGCAGGGTCAGCTCGTCCCCGACGCTCACGATCTCGTCCGGGCGGTTGATCGGCCGGCTCGACATCTGCGAGATGTGCAGCAGGCCGTCGACGCCGGGCTCGAGCTCGACGAAGGCCCCGAAGTCGGTCAGCCGGACGATCTTGCCGGTGACGCGCGAGCCCATCGGGTAGCGCTGGGCCACGGTCGTCCACGGATCGGGCTGGATCTGCTTGAGCCCGAGCGAGATCCGCTTGTTCTCCTTGTCCACGTTCAGGATCTGCGTCTCGAGCTCCTGGCCCTTCTTCAGGACTTCCGACGGGTGGCCCACGTTGCGGGTCCACGACATGTCGGAGATGTGCAGGAGGCCGTCCACCCCCGGCTCCAGCTCGACGAACGCGCCGAAGTCGGTCAGGTTGCGCACCTTGCCGAGGATGCGGGTGCCCGGCCGGTAGCGCTCCTCGATCGTCTCCCACGGGTCGGGCTCGACCTGCTTCATGCCGAGCGAGATCCGCTTGGCCGCACGGTTGACGTCGAGCACGATCACCTCGACCTCGTCGCCGACGTTGACCAGCTTCGAGGGGTGCCGGACCCGGCGCGTCCACGACATCTCGGAGACGTGCACGAGGCCCTCGACGCCGGCCTCCAGCTCGACGAAGGCCCCGTAGTTGGTGAGGCTCACCACCCGGCCGCGCGCGCGCGTGCCCGGCGCGTACGTCTCCTCCACGCGCTCCCACGGGTCGGAGGACTTCTGCTTGTAGCCGAGGGAGACGCGCCCGGTCTCGCGGTCGAAGTGCAGCACGACGACCTCGACCTGGTCGCCGACCTGGAAGATCTCCGAGGGGTGCCCGACGCGCCCCCAGCTCATGTCGGTCACGTGCAGGAGGCCGTCGATCCCGCCGAGGTCGATGAAGGCGCCGTAGTCGGTGATGTTCTTCACGGTGCCCGTGAGGACCATGCCCTCGGTGAGCACCTCGAGCGTGTGCTTCTTCTTCTCCTCGCGCTCCTCCTCGAGGACGGCGCGGCGCGAGAGCACGACGTTGCCGCGGCGCCGGTTGAGCTTGATGACCTTGGCCCGGATCGTCTGCCCCACCATCGAGAGCAGGTTCTTCACGGGGCGCAGGTCGACCTGGGAGCCCGGGAGAAACGCCTTCACCCCGACGTCGACCGAGAGCCCGCCCTTCACGACCTCCACGATCCGCCCCTCGACGGGCAGGCCCTTCTCGAACGCCTGGGTGATCGCGTCCCAGACCTTGATCTTGTCGGCCTTGTCCTTCGAGAGGACGATCAGCCCCTCGGAGTCCTCCTTGGCCTCGAGGTACACCTCGATCTCGTCGCCGACGCTGGGCAGCGCCCCGTGCCGCTGGAACTCCTCGATCGGGATCGCGCCCTCGCTCTTGTAGCCCACGTCGACGAGCACCTCGCCCGTGCCGACGTGGACGACGCGCCCGCGGACGACCTCGCCCTCCTCGAACTCGCTGGTCGTGCCCTCGCGGAACCAGTCCTCCATCCGTTCCCCGGCCGGCTCTCCGCCCTCCTCGCGCGGACCGCCGAGGTTGCCCCGTGGTTCGTCCATCTTCATTCCACCCGTTCCTCCAGTTCTTATGATTGCCCCCGCGCTGCGGAGAGCTGCGGCCGCGCTTCACCGTGGGCCGCGACGGTATCCCTCAGGCGGGCGATCGCCGCCATCATCTCACGGCTCGCCCGCTCGTAGGCCTGCTTGCGCTCCTCGCCGCGGCCCGGCGCGCCGAAGCGGAGGGGCGCGCCGAACACCACCCGCACCTTCGCGGGCCGCGGCAGCCACCGGCCCGTGGGCCAGGCGCGCCCCGTCCCGCTCACGTACACCGGCACGACCGGCGCGCCCGTCATCACCGCGAGCATCGCCGCCCCCGGCCTGGCGGCACGCAGCACGCCCTCGGGCCCCCGGCTGCCCTCCGGGAAGATCAGGAGCGCGCCGCCCTCCTCGAGGACCCGGAGCGCCACGCGGAGCGCCGCGGGGTCCGAGCCTCCGCGCCTCACCGGCCGCGCGTTCACCGCCCGGATCAGGCGGCCGAGGAGCGGCACCCGGAAGAGCTGCTCCTTCGCCAGGAAGTGGAGCTGCCGGGGGGCGCCCGCCGCGACGACGGGCGGGTCGAGCAGGCTCACGTGGTTGGCGGCGAAGAGCACCGGCCCCGCGGCCGGCACGTGCTCGGCGCCGCGCTCCTCGAGCCCGAAGAGCAGGCGCAGCAGGCCGCTGGCCAGAAGCCTCAGCACGGTGTAGAGCCGGCTCCGCCGCGCGGCCGCGGTGGCGGGGCGCTCCGCCCCCGCCCGGCCCGCCTCGACGACCGCCAGCATCGCCCCGACCACCTGGGCGAGCGTGAGGCCCGAGGTGTCGATCTCGAGCGCGTCGGCCGCGCGGCGCAGCGGCGCGAGGGCGCGCGTCTGGTCCTGCTCGTCGCGGGCCCGGAGCTCGGCGCGCAGGGCCTCGAGCGAGGCGTCCCGCCCCTGCGCCAGGAGCTCGGCGTGGCGCCGCGCGGCCCGCGCGTCGAGGGAGGCCGTCAGGAAGAACTTGATCTCCGCGTCCGGGCACACGACCGTGCCCGTGTCGCGCCCCTCGAGCACGACGCCGCCGCGCGCGGCCGCCCGGCGCTGGAGCGGCGTGACCTTCTCCCGCACCGCGGCGAGCGTCGTCACCTGCGACGTCGCCCGCGCGATCTCCTCGGTCCGCACGCGGCCCGTCACGTCCTCCCCGTTCAGGAGGATCCGGCCGCCCGCCGCGACGACCCGGAGCCCCTCGAGGTAGCGCCGGAGCTCCGGACCCTCGCGCGCCGGCACGCCGTCGCGCGCCATGGCGAGCGCGACGGCCCGGTACATCGCGCCCGTCGGCACGAGCGCGTAGCCGAGCCGCTCGGCGAGCAGGCGCGCCACCGTGGACTTCCCGGCGCCGGCCGGGCCGTCGATCGCGATGACCGGCTCCCGCCGCCGCGTCACGCGTCCTCCTCGACGAGGACGGCGTCGGTCCCCGCCAGCAGGTTGAGCGCCTGCGCGAACTGCGGGAACGACGTGGCCACGCACGCCGTGTCCTCGACGAGCGTCTCGCCGTCGGCCGCGAGGGCCGCCACGACGAGCGCCATGGCCATCCGGTGGTCGCCGCCGCTCGCGACCCGCGCGCCGTGGACGCGCTGGGGCCCCGCCACCGCGAGCCCGTCCGGCCGCTCCTCGACGCGCACGCCCATCTTGGAGAGCTCGCGCGCGAGCGCCGCGATGCGGTCCGATTCCTTCACCCGGAGCTCCGCGGCGTCCCGGATCACGGTGGTCCCGCGCGCCGCCGCCGCGGCGACCGCGAGGACCGGCACCTCGTCGATCAGGCGCGGCACCAGGGCGCCGCCGATCTCGGTCGCCGTGAGCTGGGCCGCCGCGACGCTCAGGTCGGCGACCGGCTCGCCGTCGTCGCCGGCGTCCGCGCGCTCGAGGCGGGCCCCCATCGCGGCCAGCACGTCGAGCAGGCCCGTCCGGGTCGGGTTCACGCCGACGCGCGCGATCGTCACCCGGGCCCCCGGCACCAGCGCGCCCGCGACGAGCAGGAAGGCCGCCGACGAGATGTCGCCCGGCACGTGAACCGTCGTCCCGGTGAGCGGGCCCGGCGCGAGCGTGACCGTGGTGCCGCGCGTCTCCACCCGCGCGCCGAACCGCCGCAGCATCCGCTCCGAGTGGTCGCGCGACGGCGCGGGCTCGGTGACCGACACGGGTCCGTCCGCGGCGAGGCCGGCGAGCAGCACCGCCGACTTCACCTGCGCGGAGGCGACCGGCGACGCGTGCGCGAGGGCGGCGAGCGGCCGCGCCCCGCGCACCGCGAGCGGGAGCTTCGTGCCGCCGGCGCGCCCGAGGAACGCCGCGCCCATGCGCCCGAGCGGCCCGGTCACGCGGCCCATCGGCCGCCGGCGGAGCGAGGCGTCGCCCGTGAGCGTCGCGCAGAACGGCTGGCCCGCGAGCACGCCGAGCAGCAGCCGCGCCGTCGTGCCCGAGTTGCCGCAGTCCAGCACATCGTCGGGCTCGTGCAGCCCCTCGAGCCCCGCGCCCGCGATGCGGTAATGGCCCGGGCCCTTGCGGCTCACGTCGGCGCCCAGCGCCTGCACGGCGGCGATCGTCCGCAGGCAGTCCTCGGCCTCGAGGTAGCCGTGGACCTCGGTCGGGCCCTCGGCGAGCGCGCCGAGGAGCGCGGCCCGGTGGGAGATCGACTTGTCGCCCGGCACCACGGCCGTCCCGACGAGGCGTCTCACCGGCCGCACCCGGAACCTCACCGGAGCCCCTCCCGCGCGTCCCGCGCGCGCGCCAGCGTGGCCCGCAGCGCCGCGGGCGCGCCGGAGGCGATCGCCCGCTCGAGCTCGTCGAGCGCGCCGCGGAAGCGCTGGAGGCTCGCGAGCACCGCGTCGCGGTTCGCGAGGAAGATCTCCGTCCACACGTCGGGGTCCGCCGCCGCGATCCGCGTGGTGTCCAGGAAGCCGCGCGCCGCGAACTCGAGCGCCTCCGGCTCGAGGCGCGCGACCGCGTCCACGAGCGCGTACGCGACCGCGTGCGGCAGGTGGCTGATCGCCGCGACGACCCGGTCGTGGCTCTCGGGGTCGAGCGCCCGCACGCGGGCCCCCAGCGCCTCCCACAGCTCGCTCACCGCCTTGACGGCCCGCGGCTCCGTGCGGTCGGTCGGCGTCACGATCACCGTCGCGCCGCGGAACAAGTCCGCCCGGGCGACCCCGTAGCCGCTCCGCTCGGAGCCGGCCATCGGGTGGCTGCCGCAGAACGCGACTGCGCGCCGCTCGGCCGCCAGCCGCTCCGCGGCCCGCACGATGCCGCGCTTCGTCGAGCCCACGTCGGTGACCACCGCGCCCTCCGGCGCCGCCCGCCAGACGCGCGCGAGCAACCCCTCGCTCGCCAGCACCGGCGCCGCGAGCAGGACGAAGTCGGCGTCGCGCACGCCGTCCTCCAGCTCCGTCGTCGCGCGGTCGAGAACGCCCTCCCGCAGCGGCGGCCCGAGCCGGCCCGCGTCGCGGCCGATCCCCACGATCTCCCGCGCCAGACCCTCGGCGCGCGCCGCCTTGGCGGCGGAGCCGCCGAGCAGGCCGACGCCGACGATGGCCAGCCGCCGGATCACGCGGACGGCTTCCCCAGCACGGCGCGGAGCGCCTTCACGAGCTTGCGGTTCTCCTCCGGAGTGCCGACCGTGACGCGCAGCGCGGTCTCCATCCCGAACGGCGTCATCGGCCGGACGATCACGCCCTCCTTCAGGAGCCGCTGGTAGATGTCGGCCGCGCTTCGCCCGGCGTCCACGAGGATGAAGTTGGCGCGCGAGGGCACGTACTGGAGGCCGAGCGCCTTGAACTCGTCGTAGAGGAAGTGCCGGCCGGCCTCGATCATCCGGACGCACTCGAGGGTGTGCGCCTCGTCGTCGAGCGCGGCGCGGGCCGCGGCCTGCGCGAGCGCGTTCACGTTGAAGGGCTGCCGGATCCGGTTCATCAGCGAGACCGCGTCGGCGTCGGCGAGGCCGTAGCCCACGCGCAGCCCCGCGAGGCTCGCCGCCTTCGAAAAGGTGCGCAGGACGATGACCTTCCGCCCCTGCTTGACGAACGAGAGCGTCTCGGGGAAGTCCGGCCCCATCGCGAACTCGATGTACGCCTCGTCGAAGACGACGATCGTGCGCTCCGGCACGCGCGCCATGAAGTGCTCGACCTCGTCCGCCGTCACGATGGTCGCGGTCGGGTTGTTCGGGTTGGCGAGGAACACCAGCTTCGTGAGCGGCGTGATCGCCCGCGCCATG
>Ga0209211_10001580_pt1 | contig 42667 bp, 51 predicted proteins | sample RifGroA2_FD_183992 | JGI IMG/M metagenome (GOLD analysis project Ga0209211, IMG submission 183992) | Groundwater microbial communities from Rifle, Colorado, USA - Groundwater A2 (SPAdes) (version 2) | ecosystem: Environmental > Aquatic > Deep subsurface > Groundwater | place: Rifle, Colorado...
CTTCCGATCTGTACGAGCCTTCTCTTAGAATGAGCGCATTATGACTGCTCTCGGCAATGAAAACTACAACAAGGTTGATGACAGCAAGCGCACCCACTAACACAGACATTACCATTATGTAGAACACATCAACACCCAGTATGAAATGGGCTGCCATGGCAAGAGATGGTATTGTAAAAAAGTCGCCCAATGCTGTTATGAGTGGTGATGTTACATTATCAGGGTCCCACTTTCTTCTGTGTGCTGTAAAGGCGATGAATAAAGTTATAACCAAAAGCACCACACCTGAAATAAAACCGCCTATGAATGATATCAATACCAGTTCCAGTACACCGGCACTTTCTACCCCAAAAAGAAGCAACAGTGCTCGTGCTATAAAGCCCAAGGCTATGGAAGTGAAAATAGTAAGAGTTATGGAAGAATAAATATTGTTTTTGATGTATTTGCTTTTGATATTGAGCTTGTCAATGCGGCCCATATGCAGTGCTGTACTAAGACGCGAGCCAAGCGCGCCAAATATATTACCACGCATTGACATTGCGCCTGGTATCAGGACAATAAGACCTGGCAGCAGAAGGAGAGTTTCCTCTAACTTACCAAGAAGTAATCCAGCAATAACGTCTGTGATTATGCTGAGAAAAATAGCGCCGAAGCTTTGCTTAAGGTTTGATTGGCCGCGCATATAATCAATAAAACTAATGGCACCTGATTTCAACCACTGGAATACGGACTGGTCGCCGTCAAAGTCCCAATCATTTGTTATTTCTGCCATGTGTTCACATTTCCGTATTCTTATTTTTAGTATAATTTATTCTGATATATAAAAAAGATTTCTAAGAAGATTTTTCTATTCAGAACTTCTTCTCCTTCACAATGATGCCGTCCTTGAGCCATATGCCACGGTCGGCCTTTGCGCCAAGGGCTTCTTCATGCGTTACCACGATTATAGTCTGTTTTAGTTTTTCATTGAGTTCACGGAATGCTTGGAACACTGTATCAGCGGATTTGGAATCAAGTGAAGCCGTAGGTTCATCGGCAAGAAGTATCTCCGGGCTGTTTACTATGGCGCGTGCTATACCAACACGCTGCTGCTCGCCGCCTGACAACTGATGAGGATAATTATTTGCACGTTCAGCTATGCCCAGCATTTCAAGGACCTTCATTGCGCTGCTCTTTAACTCATGATTTTTCTTTCCAAGAAGCATCAACGGTATGTAAACGTTTTCTATCGCTGTGAGTTCTGGGAGCAGGGAATAGAACTGGAAGACAAAACCAAGCTCGCGTAGACGGAAGTCTGTCTTCATGTTTTCTGTCATTTTTGATACATCAATATTTTTTATTTTCATCTTGCCCTTTGTTATGTCATCCAGAAGCCCTATCATGTGCATCATGGTGCTTTTTCCAGAGCCGGACGGACCCATTATTGATATGAACTCGCCTTTTTTCGCGGTGAAGTCTATTCCGTTCAGTGCTTTTACCTTTACAGTACCCAGTTCATACACCCTGTGCACTCCGTGCATTTCTATTATGTTCATGAGTAAAACCTCATTGAGTTGCTAAGGTAGATGCCTGTTGCTCGCTCTAAGTAATTAAGGACGTGTCCTTTGACGCGTGAAACGTTAACCTCATGGTTCATCTTACTTGCCGAGATTTTTTTCATAATTATTCAACCGTCTTTATCGTTTCAAGTATCTTCTGCTTTGATGCCTGACGCGCTGGCAGGTAGCCTGCTAACAATGATATTATTATTATCATAAGGGCAGCGCCGACGATGGCGTCGTTTGACAATGATGGATAAAGCTTGCCTATTGGCAGGGCGATTGGATTTGAGTTTGTGTAAAATGTCATTGCTGAAAATATACCCATACCCACCAGGGAGCCTACTATTCCAAATATTACAGACTCCAGCAGGAATATGAGCATTATTTCATGACTGCTCATGCCGATCGCTTTCAACACACCTATTATCCGCTTTTTTCGCGCTGTGTTGATGAATATGACAATGCCTATTGTCGAGATAACAACAATTACGCCTACGAAAGATGTTACCATGGTTACTATGCCGAATGCAGCGTTTATGGCTCCAACAAAGCTTGATGCTTCGATCCAGGTCTTGATTTCCACATTTTTTATTCCCGATTCCATTATTGCTTTCTTGACACTGTCAGCGTTGTATTTGTTGTTAATTTTTATCAAAAAATTGGAAGCCTGGTCGCTGATGCCGAGAACCCGCGAGCCCTCATTAAACGTGATGAAGACCTCCTGGGATACAGCTGCCATGCTGTCAGAACCTACAATGCCTTTAACACGATAATCCTTTTTTGTGCCGTCAGGATATGTTACTGTTACCACTTCACCTACCTTTACACCAAGACCCTGTACGAGTTGTCCAAATGTTTGCCTGCCAATCGTGTTTTCCAGCTGCTCGCCTGCTATGAATCTCCCCAGAACAATTTCATCGTTGCTCTGGTCTGTTAGAAATGAGCCATCTAAAATATACGTAAGAATTGTCGAAACATATGCCTCGTCCGATGGCTTTAGCGCTACTGCTGAAAGAGAAAACTGTTTGCTTTTGTAGCTGATAGTAAGAGGTACATTGATACGCGCAGCAGTGGCTACAACATCTGGGTTCAGCTCAACCTTTTTCTTCAATGAGGAAAGATCATTGATATATTTTTGGTTTCCTGTTTCGGACGGCGTTATATATATGTGGGAAGTTGCTGTGTTCACGATTTCATTCTGGAAAGTGTTGCCAACGCCGTTTATGAAAGCCGCAAAGAAGGTTATGTTGAAATATGAGAAAGCCAGAAGAAATATCACCAGCATCGCTATTTTTTTATCTCTTTTAAGATCTTTGACAGCGAGAAAGGATACGGTGCGCAAGGTGGCAGACATTTAACCACCTTTTTTTCTAGAATGACGTTTTCTTAGGTAATATGCTGCGCCGGCGATGATTATTATAATAACTGCTATGTAGGCAGCAGGAATTTCTGCCCTGCCTAATGTTATGTCGAAGTTGTTTGTAATAGTGTGCCTGCCTAAATCATCAGTGTAGTTTGTTACAAGACTGCAGTGGTAAATGCCGCCGGAAGGAAGTGTTATTTCAAAAACCGCCGGCGCGTCCTCATCTTTCTTTAGCTGGCCAAGGAATGCATTGATCGTCTGGCCGTCGCAGGAAATTTCAGATTCGATATAATTCGCGTTGCCATGACCTATGTTCTCCAGACGCACTATGATTGTTACGGGCTGGCTGGCAACAGGTTTGCCCGTAGCTGATGTCACTTTTATGCTCTCTATGTTAAGCAATCCCTCGTTGACAAGGCGTGTTCCTACGTTTTGTGTTGTATTATAAGTCACGCCTGATTCGTCGTTGTAGCTAATTTCAAAAGGAAGATTATATGCGTCTGCTTTCAGGTCGTCGTTTGGAGACATCATGAATGTTACGAAAGTGTTGTTCCCTGGTTCAAGCGTTTCTACAATAATAACAGAGCTTCCCAGGGAAATGAAGTCTGACGATTTTGAAACAACTTTTACCTGGTTTCCGATTCCTGTTCCTATATTTCTTAGCTGCAGATTCATGTTGAAAATATCGCCTGGAGTTATGTTTGACAGTACTTCTGAAGAAAGCACAAAGTTTGGCTTGCCCCTTATTGTTGCGCTTACAGTTCTTACGGATTCCGAGTCAAGTTCGCGCGTTCTTATGAAAATGGGATAGGTTCCTGATTTTGCTGCCGAGTCAACGTGAATAAAGAATGTGTTCGTGCGTGAGCAGTAGGCGCAGAGCTCGAGACCGTTTTCGTAGGATTCTGTCGAAGTCTTTAGGCTGAACGGATATCTCAAGTCAATGTAAGATGAAATATTCTTGATAAAGTCCTTATCAACGTTGCTATACGTCACGCGCAGCGTGAGGTCGTTTCCCGGCTCGACCGGCTGGGGCGTCACATCATTTATGACCACCTTTACGGCTTCGGCGTTTACTGCCGGTAATATTAAAATCATACCCAATAGCAGCGCAACGAATAGAGTTTTAGTTTTCATAAAATTACACCCAGACAGGTTTATTTAATAGGGCAGCTTTATAAACATAATTCATCGAATAAATTTGATAATTATATGAATTATGTTATACAGGAGAATACAATTATATCAATATAGTAGTATTCTCCTCGTATAAGGCTTAAAGAGCTAGTGCCCGGAGTCGAACCGGGTTACCCCGCTCTGCAGGCGAGTACATGACCGTTCTGTCACACTAGCAAAAAGGCCGGCGCATGGCCGTTCTACCATCCCAGCAATTGAAAGTAATTTTATTCTAAAGACTTTATAGCTGACCAACTTAATATTTGATATACTACACAAGTTTGTCACGTATAGTTAACCAAGTTATAATATCCGAATTATTTGCTTGATTAACTATAAGTATTGTTTTCCGCAGGTTTTAAAAATAGTCATATCTTTTCAATCTCTGCCTTTTCAAGCGCTTTTTTCATCAATGCCTTTATTCTGAGCTTTTTTTCGAGTTTCTTGATATCTTTGATTTTTCCATGCGTCTCGGGATGTTTGCCTATGAGCACAGAGCAACAATCTGTATATGGTATGATGGAAGTTTTGTAAGTGCCTATCTTTTGCGCTTCGTTAATTATATCCTGCTTGTGGGTGCCGATCAATGGAGAGAAGATTGGCATTGTAACGGGCTCGTATATTACATTCAAATTATGCAGCGTCTGGCTTGCGACTTGGGCCACGCTGTCGCCTGTTATTAAACCGTGGGCGTGCTCTTTTCGCGCTATTTGCTCTGCCAGCTGCATCATCAGCCTACGGTAAAGAAGCATTCTGTATTTTGGTTCTGTTTTCTTGATTATCTGCTGCTGAAGGTCCTTGAAAGGAATTAAGTAGAGTGTGGAGCGGCCCTGATAGGTTGACAGTGTTTCTACGAGATGTTTTATCTTACTCATGAACGGATCATGATTGTGGAAGTGGACGAAGACAACGCGGCAGCCGCGTGTCATCATCTTGTAAGCTGCTACGGGCGAGTCTATTCCCCCGGAAAGAAGGCAGACCAGTTTTCCTGCTGTTCCCACAGGCAGGCCGCCGATGCCCTGTATTTTTTCACCGTAAACATAGGCTTTGTCTGCTATCTCTACGAATATTTCTATTTCCGGCTTATGCAAATCAACCTTCATTTTTGTTGCTTTCAACACAGCCTCTCCAAGAAGTGCGTTGAGCTGCATGGAAGTATGTGGAAATGATTTATTTGCGCGGCTGGCGCTGATGCGGAATGTTTTTTTCTTTGACCTCTTAGCGATGTTAATTACGATTTTCTTCAGCTTTGGAAGAGCGAGTTGTGTTTCCTCTGCTATGGAAAAAGAAGAAATGCCGGCTATCTTTGTCAGAAGATTAATATTCTTTACGCCTGTACGGACGATGATCCTGCCACGCTTTCGCTCAATCTGGCCTTTGATCACGTTTTTTATCTTGGATGCACTCTTGCCTGTTTTATTAGAGGTGCATCCGGGATCCCATCTTCCGTTTAAGGAAGATGCGATGTTCTCGACAAGCTTTTTCTCGAAGAAGCGACGGTTGCCACCTTTGATGCCTATTTCGCTATAGTGAACCAGAACACATTTCATAATTTAAATAGAGGCACTGAACATATATAACCTAGAGGGTGCGTAATTTTATCGTAATTGTGTTATAATGGTGTTAATATGATTGCCGCAATAATGTCACTAATGGCTGATATTTCTTTTACACCAGTCCAGCTCGTCTGGTCAGTGTTTGCAACAGCTGTTATTGTCATACTTTTTATTCTGTATCACATACACCTTAAGACCAAAAAACGACACTAAGTGATTATTTTTTCTCTATTCTGATAAAAAGTTCTGCAAACCTGACGATCATAACTATTGCTATTCCCCATGCAAAAGGCAACCACATAAGTACTCCAATAAACGTCGGATTTACGTAGCTCCACGCACCAAAATGAATGGCAACGGTTTCTGCCAGAGGACCAAAAATAGCACCTGATACGAATAAAATTATATCACGTTTTTATGCCAAAAATATATTCCAAAACACCATAAAAATATCATTGTGAATGTAAGTAGTAAAATGTTTTCATAGAGGAGTGATATAGATATGATTCCAAGTGAAAACAATATTGCATCCAAGAGCAGTTCTTTCACGTTTTTTCGGTTAAAATGCATTATATTTAATTCACTTTTGCAATAAAATACAATATTAGTACTTTGATTTGATTAAAACTACTTGATTTTTTCAGTTCAATTCGTAATTTGATTCCGTTGCGCGAGCCCAAAAACTTTATATACCGCTTGGAAACATAATTGAAACATTAGAGTAGCGAGTGATTCAATGAGATTTGTGCAGGTCTCAATTATTTTTGTGTTTGCCTTACTTAGTACAACGGCTTTTGCCAATTATCTTGACATTTCTGTGCCAGCTTTTGCTACGCCAAACGGTTCCATGTTCATGGGCGGGTACTATTATCTTAATAACTCATCGGGATTTGGCGGCGTCAATGTCAACATCAGCGGCTATGTAAATTCCTCAAACACGACCGGCGACGGCTATATGCAGTTCAATGTTTCAGCCCCTCCCAATGTTGGCGAATATAACATAACCTTCATGACAAACTTTTCATCGGTTCAGAAAAATATTTCCTTCTATGTTACAAACATTTCCTATGGCTCTGTGTCATTCCTTACAAAGAAACCTCCTTTTGCAGCAAGCGACACGTTCCTTGCTAATATAACGCTGCTGAATGTGACGAATGGAAGCGTGGCGAACTACACACCTCTGGTAGAGATTTTCAAGGCTAACGGACCTGTGGACTCGAACTGGACATTAAGGAATACTACCAGCAGACTGATTCACAACGGAAATATAACTTATAATATTACAGTGCCTTCGACTGCGGATGGCACGTACCTGATTGCTGTCGATAGAGGCATCGTGCACGAGGTGTTTATCGTAAAATCTTCATATATGATGGCTGTCACAACACATACAAGCCAAAACGAAACAAGGTCTGATTATTCTCCTGGTGACGGCTTTATAATACTTGTAAAAATCAGGAACAGCAACGGAGACCCTATAGGATATGCAACAAACGTGTCGGCTATTACAGCGCAGCCGAACGGCACATCAACCACGACAACACTTGCAAATGACACCACAAGAGAGGGCTACTATACTGGTTCGTATAATACCAGTGCAAACCTGACAGGCACTTATCTTATTTCGATATCGGCAAATGTTGGGTCCACTAACATTGACGGTGGCACAGCCATAAGCACGGCGCGCCTTAAAACAAAATTGCAGCGAAATCAGGACTTTTTCATAGAATGGGGCGACGCTGCGGCATTCCCGACAGGAGGCGAAGTTGGTCTAAATGTTATAGTTACAAACCTCAGTAATAATGTTGATTTTATCGGTAATATGGGCGTCGCGGCAGACAAGGCGAACTGCCTTTCTGTGAACAGCACAGTTCTCAGCTTTTATCCTAACGGAACCCAGACAAATGTAAACATAAGTGTGGATGCCAATGGCTTCAGCATGGGCAAAGCGGTTTGCAGAATACGCTTTACAGCACCTTCTGATCCTACAGGATTCTATAAGATAACATACAATGTCACTGTTCAGACAGGCGGCCAAAACGTGACCGCGTCTGGGGTCGGCTATGCGCAGATAGAGAGGTTTGCGCTAAAGCCGACGGCTATTTCTTCCTTCGGCGGCGGCATGGATTTCATGACCATGCTCTATCCAGGCGACAACGCGACATTTGATGTTGGTGCTTATGACATGCAAAACAACAGGGAAGTTAGCGGGGTTAACATAACAAATATTGTGGTCAACAAGATAATTCCTTTAGAATTCTTCTCAGGCTCGACTGATATACTGGAAGGCACTGCAAACAGCCCCACTTACTTTAATGTTACGGAAAGAACAAATGGCACACTTATCAAAAACCCCAGAGTAACTGTTCAGATACCTGTGAACAGAACAGGGCCGTTCCAGATAGAAATCACTGCTGAATTGAACTCCTCTGCAGGCAAGTATAATGTCTCAGGGCGCACGTTCTACATGGCGAAATACATCATGGGCTTTGTTGCTTCAGGCGGCATGATGGGCGGTATGGGTGAAAGCGGCGGTGGACCTGCGGGCGGGGCTGGCGACTTTAAAGGTGCTTCTTCATGTTCAGGAACCCAGCAGTTCCAGGGTAATGTAATGGATATAGCTTCCAACAGCGCCCCAAAAGATCCGGTCCAGTTTGTCAATATATTACAGGCAAGGGATGAACTAACAGGAAAAGACATATCATCATGCCTTTCAATGCAGCAGAACTCATCGGATACAACAAGCGGTAGCGGTGCTATACAGTTCCCTGTTACATTTAACGCTTCAACATGCGGCTCGCTTTCCGGATTTTATTTCATGCTTATCAATGTAAGCTACAAGGGCCGAGCAGACGCAATACCATCCGGCTTCATGTGCCAGCAGCTTTCATTCTGGGTAACAGGCACTGATTCTATGACAGGCATGGGCGCATGGAGGGTTTCGCCGGGCACAACGGTCAACTTCTCCGTATCAAATATTATAAACCTTCAAAACTCGACATTGGTAATTCGCAACGGCATTTTCAGCCTTGACAGGGCAATGAACTTCAATCCTTCTACAGGTCCCAAGGCTTTGACGATGAATGGAACAATAAGTGCGAATTTGAGCAACGGAAGCGCAATCATACAGCTTTCACCTTCAAGCTTTTCGCTGACAGAGTGGCCAAGCGGCTTCTTTGACCTTACGTGGAGAGTCACTGCTAACGATTCTGACCTTTCAGCAAACAAGACCGATACTTCATGGGGAGGCTTCCAGTCGTCGCCTTTTGACGCAATGATAAACCAGATAAATATTGGGCAAGGGCTTATTAGTCCGTGGGGTGCTACCCCTGCAGCAGGCCAGGATGTTCTGCTGTACGTATGGGCTTCTACAAATGTCAGCCGGGCATATTGCAGAGGAGGAAATTTAACGTGTGGCAATGGCACAGCCGGCGGAAATAACGAGAACATAACAACAACAACAGGATTCATAGCCAAAAGCGGACTTCCTTGGGAAGGAAAACTGACATCACTCACGGTAAATTACGCTAATCTTACTGCAGACACTTGGAACGTCGGCGGTGACTGGGGAAGCGAGATGTGGATGGTTAATGTTACCATACCATCAACCACAAAGAAAGGCCAGCTGATGCTTTCTATTGACGTCAATAATTCCAAGGGCGAGAAGGCGAACGCAGAAGTCTGGCTGAATATCGCGACTTATACAGTCCAGATAGGCAGCGAAGAAGGCATGAACATGGAGAACAATTATAATTACGTCGAATGGAACAGGACGGGCGGGGTTGACGGAACCGGGCCAGGCGCGGCAGCTATCGTATCGAAAGGATGGAACCTGACGAACATAAATGCCACCAACAATACGCTGTCAAAATCCGGCAGGGTCTGCCTGAGAAGGGCACTGAATGTCTCAAGATATGGACAGGGACAGCCAGAGTCGGTGAACTATAATAATGATACAGAATTTCTCATAATCGATAATGGAACAGCTGGCGTATATGATACTATTCTGGTCAAGAATGACTCCAGCCAGAGGAATGCTACGTATATCTTGCATAGAGGCGACTCAATACCTTCAACGAACGTATACTTGTGGGACATAATGGACTGCGGCTTTGTAAGATGGATGAACGCTAATTATACACCTCAAGGCCAGTATGGCTCATGGGCAGGTTCTTATGCAAAAGGGACTCAATTCATGGTTCCATACATAATCAAGAGAGGCATAGTTCCGCTCCCTAACGTTACAGTATCTGTTGATTCAATAATAAAGCAGAATGACAACTTTGGCTCAAGCGCTGGCGGCGGCGGCTTTGGATTTGACAGGAAACTTGCCGCAGGCGAATTCAATGCAAGCCTGATTAACACAGACTCAAAGGGAGTTGCATTTGTGCCAGTGACAATAGGCACTTCAGGAAGCTTCATGATGTTCTGGAGAATCAATCAGTCACAGACTGTTGAGGACTTTGCGTCCTTCAAGACAAAAGGTCCTGGAGGCGGCGGCGACGTTGGAACGCAGGTGCAGATAAGAAACTTCCAGACATGGGCGACCAAGCTCAACAGGATAGGTGTTAACAGCGAGCATGCTGTTGCTGTGGTGAATTTGAGAAAGTTCATATCGGCTGACCAGCCACAACCGAACAACCGAAATGTTTCCTATTTCATACTAAGTCAAAATGACACGATTTTCAATGGCACGTTCGAGCAGACGGCTGCTAACGTGTTTGTGAGAGGGAGCCCTTCAGCAAATTACTCCTTCCTATTTAACTGGACGAACGGAACTGCGGACAACCCGTATATGCTGACCCGAAATGTTACGATTGTCGATAGTGACACAGACCTGACTAATTCACAGAGCAGGGACAACAGTAACTTTGGATTACAAGTAGGCTCGAAAAGCATGTCAGTCGGCGCTATAAGGAATGATGGAGAGAACACGTCCCTTGCATTCTACGAGGACGGCGACGGCGGCTGGATATGGATTGTGAACAGCACACAGAACCTTTCGACCAGAATCTGCGCCATGACGTTTTCACGGCCTTACACAGGAATAGAGAGCGCCACTGTTTATGTTTATGGCGAGACATGGGGCATGGGATCTCAGCCAACATCTGTGCCGTTCTACTGGTTTGACCCTATTAACCAGTCAGGATACTCTTTTGAAACGAAGAACGTAACCGTGGGACCAAAGGGATGCGCTGCGATTGACATAGTGCCGGTGAGTGGATGGACTGCTGGCAGCAATGTTAATATCAAGGCGATAGTAAGAGACGCTTCAGGAAATAGTGAGTCTACATGGGTTGATTCGGTCTGGATGCCTTCACAGTGTTCGAATGGCATTGATGATGACGGTGACACTAAGATAGATTACAATCCATGGGCATCTAACAATGACCCTGGTTGCTCAAGCTGGAATGACAACAGCGAATAAACATAGGTGAATTAATGAAAAAAATCTTGATAATTGCGGCTGTAATTGCGCTTTTTGCTTCCGGCTTGGTGTTTGCTGTCGGTTCTGTCAGCTCTGTTGATACAAGCCTGTCTGCTTCGAGCGCAACAACAGGAACCAGTGTTGTTCTTACTGCTACCAGCACCGCATCTTCCGAAGATGTGTCCAACACGCAAATTCAGATCATAAAAGACAGCGGTCCTGGCGACTTTTCTGTTTCTGACCCGTCCGGCGGTTCCTATACGACTACAGTTACAACTTCCGGAACTTCAAAGACATTTACATTTACAGCCGGCTCTGCCGGAACTTATACGTACCACGTTACTGACACATGGTCTGGCGGCTCAAAGTCATCAACGACTGAAACCATGGAATTTGTCGCGCCTTCCTCCCTATCCGTCTCCGGCTCGGCTTCTGCTGTTACTGTTGCACAAGGCCAGTCAACCAGCCTTACTGTGAACGTACAGAATTCCCAGGCATCTAATATTCTTACGTCATATTCGCTTACGTATGCTACTTCCAACCTTTCTATAACTGGCGACCCGACATCGAGTTCGGGCACTACTGTTAATGCTGGAACCACCAAGTCGCTTGCGTGGACAATAACGCATTCATCATGCTTTACAGGAACAAAAACCGTTGTGTTCGGCCTTGGCGACAATACAAATGCACACACGCTTACAATAACAGGAAATTCATCATGCACTACTACAACAACTAATACAACAACTTCAAGCTCATCTGGTGGTGGAGCTGCTTCTAATACCACCACAAATGCAACAGTCACAAAAGAATCACAATCATTTTCGTCAGTTGGAGGTACTCCTCTGACACTGAAGTTCACAAAAATCACAAATGGTGTAACGGAAATAGAACTGACAACCCTGTTCAACAAGAACAGCGTCCAGATGAGCGTCGCTGACGGCACCAAGCCCAGTGCTGGTGATCCTGTTTCCACCGGAGCTGTTTACAAATACATAGAAATAACAAAAATAAACGCTGTTGATAGCGACTTTTCGCTAATAAAAATAAGATTCAAGGTTCCTAAAACATGGATAACTACGAATAACATAGATTCACTGAAGGTTTCGCTTTACCGCTACAGCAGCGGATGGGACAAGCTCGTGACTACACGGACATCCTCTGACTCAACATACTATTATTATGAGGCGATCTCACCCGGATTCTCAACATTCTCGATAGCAGGGGAAGCGGCACCTTCAGTGCCTGCAAACGCAACAACGCCAACGCCTACACCTACTGGAACGCCAGAGACGGGAAATGCTACAGAAACTCCTTCAACCGGCACATCATCTGGAACGGTTAATGCTCCTTCAGTACCGACTGGCTCGACAGATGCGAATGTGATGGTCGGAGTGGTTGTTCTTGTGCTCGCAGTGCTATTTGGAATAGTGTATCATTTCTTCCTCACGAAACCCAAAAAATACAACTATGCTCCGGGCAAGAAGTAAGTAAAATAAAATACCGCTGAGTTTTTAGTAAATAACGCAGGAATGAGTTCCTGACTCTGTTTTTAGTGATAAGGCAAAAAAATCCTGTACAACTTCCCTATCTTATATGAAACTGTTTTCTTCCTTATAATAGCCATGAATTGCCGCAATCGGAACCTGCTTAAGCTGTGAAATCAATTAGCATTGTGATAAAAATGGACGATCTACTTTGTCTTGCCAAAATCCGCCAGAAAAATTATCGGCGTTTTGTCCAGGCCTCTTTCTGCAAAAGAAATAAAAGCAAAAACTAACATGCCTGAAAGAACTATACGATATGCGATCGCTATCCTTAAATCGAGACACCTCGTGGAAGAGAAAAAATCGCTTAGCGACATGAGAGAGGTAACTTACTCTCTCATGTTTCCCTGTTTCTGAAAAAATCAAATTAGAAAAGGAGGTGAGAAGATAATGGAAGGATTCAAATACGAGATCTCTGTCAGCATGCGCCTGGACCTGAATGCGTTCCCGAATTTTGACAGCCTACCTGCAGAATTCAGACAGCCGATTTCCGAGGCTGTTGAAAGGCTTGAACGAACAGGCAGACCTGACGCATACGCCAATTTCAGGAACGGAGTATGGTATGGTCAGGTCGAAGTTCGCCGTCCTGTAGAACCTAGGGATCTAAAGCGAAGCCGTGAAACAGATTATAGCTGCGGCTGCTAAAATCACTGCCGATAAACCTTTTTCTTTTTGTATTATTTTGTTTTTAAGCGTTCAAAGGAATGGATAATTATGCTTCTCTATAACACACTCACAAGAAAAAAGCAGACATTCAAGCCCATCAAGGGCAGAACTGTTTTGCTCTATACCTGCGGGTCAACCGTTTATGATTACGCTCACATAGGAAACTTCAGGTCGTTTATTTTTGAAGATCTCCTTAGACGTGTTCTTGAATTGGATGGATTCAAGGTCAGGCACGTGCAAAACTTCACAGATGTCGGCCACCTTACGTCAGATGCCGACAGCGGCGAGGACAAGATGCAGGTCGGCGCACAACGCGAAAAAAAGACGGCTTGGGATATAGCTAATTTCTATATATCAGCCTTCAAAGAAGACATCAAAAAATTGCATCTGAAGGAGCCGGAGATCTGGCCAAGAGCTACGGAACACATAAATGAAATGATAGAGCTTATACAGACGCTGGAGAAAAGAGGATATACCTATGTTACAGAAGATGGCGTTTATTTCGACACAGCCAAGATGAAGGGTTATGGCAGGCTGGCAAAACTTGATGCTAAGGGCTTGAAAGCTGGCGCCAGGGTTGATATTGGCCAGAAGAGACATTCTACAGATTTTGCTTTGTGGAAGTTTTCTCTTGGCCGAAAACGTGATATGGAATGGGATTTCACAACAGAAGTGATTGTTAGCGATGACAGGTTTAAGGAATTAGTAGAAATTTCAAAGAAAAATCCTAATGTACAGATTTTAGAGGTAGAGGATGTCAAATGAGTATGTGCAGAGGTAACTGTGGACATGAGGCATTATATGGGAATTGGTGCAAACGTTTACCTATACACTGTCCGGCTTTAAAGGAAAGATTTAATGAAAAGCGAATTAGAAGGATTTCTGAAACCAAAAAATTGCAGGCGAAACTTGGATTTAACCCTATGCAAAATTCTGAAATTTGTAAAAAGAATCATTCTCCTGAAAGAAATAGAAAAGCATCAGAAAGTTTGAAAAGTTTAGGAAAATTGGGACTATTGCCTCAGCAAACAGAATCACCTGAACTTAAAGAAAAAAGAAGAGTTAATGTGAGTCGTAAGTTAAAACAACTTTATTTAGAAGGTATTCACCCTCGCCAAAGAGAAACCATAGAAAAAAGACGACAACGACTACAAAAAATGGCTGTGAAATTAAGAGAATTGAGTAGTCAAAATAAACTGCCAATACAGAATATGACTAGCCAACAAAAAATTAAATTTGGCAAGAAAATGTCACAAAGTCTGTTGAAAGCAGTTGAAGAAGGCAGACTTAAATTGAATGACTATGGTAAGAGAATTCCATATAACTCTAATGGCAGGGTTTTTACTTTAAGGTCAAACTGGGAAAAAACGACGGCCGAATTCTTGGATAAAAAGGGTATAAATTGGATATATGAACCGTTTAAAGTGAAATATTGGGATAATCAAAGAGAAGTTTATGCATTCACATTTCCAGACTTCTTTTTGCCTGATCTAAACATCATAATAGAAGTCAAAGGTAATGGTGAGTTTAATTCCCAAAAAACTCAGGACAAATTAGACGGAATTAGAAAATCTGGATTCAAAGCACTTATTTTTGGCAAAAAGGAAATTAAACAAATTCGTGAGCGAAATACAAAAAAAATATCAAAACTTATATTTGGTGAAACCGATGAAGAAAATTAAAATAAACTTTAGAGGCTTTCCAGGATGGCACATCGAATGCTCAGCTATGGCAATGAAATACCTTGGCGAAACCATAGACATACACTGCGGCGGCATCGACCACATAGCTGTTCACCACACAAATGAGATAGCCCAAAGCGAGGCTGCTACAGGCAAGAAATTCTCTAATTTTTGGCTGCATAATGAATTCATGCTTGTTGACGGAAAGAAGATGGCCAAATCACTCGGAAATTACTACACATTGAAGAATCTTATGGAAAAAGGATTTTCTCCTGTTGCTTTCCGATATCTTTGCTTGAGCGTTCATTACAGAAGCCAGATGAATTTCACTTTTGAATCTCTACAAGATTCTCAGAATGCCGTAAATAGTATAAACGACTTTGTCTTTCGCCTTGGTGCTGGCAAGGATATTCAAAAAAATAAAAAAATAGAGACAGCTCTGAAAAAGAGTAAGGAAGATTTCATAAAATATATCAACGATGACCTGGACATGCCAAATGCACTTTCGGCTATATTCAAATTGATGAAAACTGTGAACAGGGAGATAGACTCGGGAAAAGCGGATAAAAAGATGCTTCATGCGATCCGTGAGTTTTTTGATGAAATTAACAGCGTACTTGATGTGATACAGGACCAAACAGTGGTGCTTACTCCAGAAGAGAAGAAACTGCTTGAGCTGCGCGAAAGCTTCAGAAAACAGAGGGATTTCAAGGCTGCTGACGAAATACGGACGCAGCTTAAGACAAAGGGTATAGTACTTGAGGACACGCCTGACGGCGTAAGATGGAGAAAAATATGATTAATTTACTAGCTATCAATAGGCCATAATCTTTTCTTGTTTAACATATCATTCACAGGCGGGAATTCAACTTTTCTACCTTGTTTTAACAATACCCTGATTTCGTTCCATGATTTGTACCTGCTTTCGACAACGTCAAATATTGCTCTGAAACTTTCGTCTTCCATGGAATCTATTCCAAGATAATCACAAACTATTTTTGTTTCATAGACGATTCTGGACATTCTTTCCGAAGCAATGCTTGTAAATTTCTTTAAGTAATCCAAAACATCTGGATGATCGCACACGTATCTATCTATGTCTCTGTAAAACTGTTTTATAGGATCTCTTTTATCCAATTGTTTCGTTCGTCGCTTAACCATGCTTAAGAACATAGAATCCAAATATTAAAAGATAACTATGCCGGAACGTTCACGGACAAAACCTGACTGGCAGATAAAAATAGCCAAGGAACGCATAGGTATACTTTTCAGCGAAGCGGCAGAATGCAAAGACAAAAAACTTCAAAAACGTTACATGAAGCTTGCGAAGAAGATAGGAATGCGATATAATGTTCGTTTGGAAGAGAAGAAAAAATTGTTCTGTAAACACTGCTTTTATTATTTTGGGCCTGAAACGAAACGGAGGCTCAAGAACGGAAAAATTGTGATAGAGTGCTCAGGATGCAAAAAGATTACAAGGCATCCGTACAAATAACACACTTATCTAAAGATTCGTTGAAAACTGCCGCCTTTTATGCAAACAATGAATCTTGGATCCCATCTTCTCACAGAAAAGCCGTGGGTACATAAAGAAGATGTGATTCTACAAATAAAATTGAACCAAAAGCAGTTTATATAATAACATATTAAGAAACTGAATATGTCCCATAGAGATCCTTATCATATATCTAGAGTAAGGTACCAAAGACGCGTTGATAGTTATAAGGATCGAGTTGCTGTTATGACTGATGATGATATTGGAATAAAGTTAGCAGACTACAAGGCCGATGTTGGAAGGATTGACATATTTTTAGCTCGTATTGGTCTGATTCGCGAGCCCGCTCATATAGCAGCATATAGACTTGAACTTGATACCAGAAGTCATCGTAAAAAAACAGAATGAGGATTTTCACCTTTTGATAACGTTTAAAAACCTATTCTACTAAGTAAGGTTGATTAATATGACTTCAGCACATGATGTAGATCAGCAGAAACTTGTAGACCACATGTCCTTGCAGCTAAAGGACAAGATAACAATGCCGGAGTGGGCGCGCTTTGTCAAGACCGGAGTATCGCGTGAGCGACAGCCGGAGCATCAGGACTGGTATTATGCCCGTTCTGCCAGTGTTCTTCGCAAGATTTATCTGGACGGGCCTGTCGGCACTGAAAGGCTTCGCACTTATTACGGCGGCCTTCATAGACGCGGCCACAAGCCGGCACACTTTGCAAGGGGCGGCGGCAAGATAATACGCACTATATTACAACAGCTTGAGGGCGCGGGCTATGTCAAGAAAGAGAAGAAAGGGCGTTCGGTCACCCCGGTGGGCCAGAAGTTTGTTGACAGCTGCGCCAAGAACACCAAATAATACTATTTTAAAGCATGCTTGAATAATTTGTTCTGTAGTGATTGGAATGAATGAGGAAGAAATCAAAAAAAAGATGTTACAGCAAAGAATTGCTCAGATGTCATCAGAGCAGGCGCAACAAGCCCAGCAGCAGCAACAGATGGAGGATGTTCTTAAAGCGGTCATGTCGCAGGTTCTTGATTCAAAGGCAAGGGAACGACTTTCCAATCTCAAGATGGTTAAGCCTGAGATTGCCATGCAACTTGAAATGTACCTGGCGCAGCTATTTCAGTCTGGACAACTCAAGGAGCGCATCACGGACGAGCAACTTGTAATCATACTCAAAAAAATCACAGAGAAGCGTGAGACAAAGATAAGACGAAAATAAATAAGGCTTTTTTGCAAGTGAATGACGTACTTCGTACGTCTGCCGGCTGCGAAAATCCTTAAGCCAAAAGAAACATATTACAATTTTGGTTCGCTGGCGCTCGCAAAAGATACACTTTAAATAATTTTGTTCAAAAACGTGTTGCACGAGAAGGTTATCATACATCGTTTACGATGCTGCCAGAAGCGCCGACGATGCTGCAGGAAGATACATGACAATGCGTCACACATCCGAGAATTCAGGAAGGCCATGTGACATACCTGGGAAGTCTTCTTATGCAATGCCGAGATGATAATGGATGCACTTTCCTACAGCCTTGACCGTATTGCGACTTTTTTGCGCAGGCATTGAGAACCTATTCTAAATATGCAGACCAAATTTCAAACCCTTTAATACGTTATGGACCAAGATTAGAGTGATATTTATGGCATCAAGGAAACCTTTCGGCAAGAAAATCAAGCTCATCGCAGCCAGGAAACAGAGTGCGCCGCGCTGGGCAGACATAAAGAAGTTCTCACTTAAGAGGGCGCGTACACGCAGAATACGCGTCACCACAAAACAATGGAGACGAGGCAGGAACAAAGTTTAACCCTTTCTTCTTTAGAAAAGAAGAAATCCCTACTGGAAAGAAGAAAATATTATAATAATTGATTTATATGGCAAAACAAACAGACGCACACGAAACATCAAACGAGAAGATATTCACGATACCGCTGCGCGAAGCTTATAAGAAAGCGCATGACAAGAGAGTGCCATACGCCGCGCGCCTTGTCAAAAGCTACCTGAGGACGCATATGAAGGCTGAAACAGTGAAGATGGGCAAGCACCTTAACGAGGAGCTATGGTCCCGCTGCATTTCCAAGCCGCCACGCCGTGTTCGCGTCAAGGCTTTCAAGGAAGGCGATGTTGTAAAAGCAGAGCTAATGGGATTCGATTATGTTGATTTCAAGGCGCAGCCGAAAAAAGAAAAGAGAGACATGAAGGAAAAGCTGCTGGAAAGACTTGGCCCGAAAGCGCTCAAGAAGGAAGAAGAGGAAAAGAAGATAGAGGGGCAGCAGTCACCGGTAAAGTCAACGCCAGTCGAAAAGCACGAAGTCGGGGAATAGCTAAGGCGAATCTACTGGAGTCAGTTTCTTAGTAATTAACTTCTTAATCTTCCAGAACCTAGTATAATTATGAAGGTGAGGGGAGAGGTCTTCTCTGGAGTCCTCAGGGGAGCACCTCTAATAGAAAAGTATTATCCAAGACTTGTCGGACTGGTTGGATTCAGACCATTCAAAGGAACCATGGATGTTAAACTTGATAGGAATATGGACATAAGGCCCTTCGCCACAAAAACCATGGATCATATTCTTACCGACGGGAGAAAGAAGGTAACTGCTTACCTGGCGCCTGTAAAAATAAAAAAGATTTATCTTGTATACAGCCTTATCGATATACACGACGAGGAACGGCGAATTATTGAAAATGTCGAGGCTTTGAGAAAGAATGCCAAGGCAAAACTTTCCATGGACGATCTGTCTGAGATAGAAGAACCTCTGTATGATTGCTGGGCTGCACAGTTTGAGAACGGGCTTCATGGAAAAGATACGGTCGAACTTATTGCTCCTAACATGATAAAGGAAAAGCTTGACCTTGCTGACGGAGACAAGGTTGAGATAATCTTTGTTGAGACTGCTGTACCAAAGAAGAGGACAAAACTAGTTCGGGGCAAAGTGTTTAAGTAATCTTGTAATTAATTCTAGCAGTGATACGATGAAATTCCTCAGAATAAATTTTGACGGCGATCCTAATGTAGGACTCTATGGTTTTGCGACTGACAAGTATTGTTTTGTAGGCTCGGACAGATATACTTCTAAGATAAAGAATGTTCTTGGCGTCAAAACATATGCGTTTCCCCTGCTTAATATGGATCTTGTAAGAATATTCTGCACTGGCAATTCGAGCGGGATGATTATGCCGCAGGTTATTGAGGATTATGACCCGGTTGCTGAAAAAATAAAAAAGAATGTCCAGACGCTTGTGATAAACAGCAGATATTCTTCTGTAGGAAATCTTGTACTTATGAACGACAATGGCATACTGATTTCACCACTTATCAAAAAACACCTCAGGGAAATAGAGAAATTCTTTGGACTGCGCTGCGAAATCACCACTATAGCCAACATGAACCTTATAGGCAATCTGGGCTTTGCCACGAATAAAGGATGTCTGCTGCATCCGAAAGTCAAGGAACGGGAAAAGAAAGTCATAGAACGCATGCTTGGTGTAGATGCAGACATAACGACGGTTAATTTCGGCTCGCCCTATCCAGGAGCCGGCATAATAGCCAACAGCAACGGTTTTGTCGTGAGCGAGAATTGCAGCGGACCTGAGCTGGGAAGGGTAACGGATGTTCTTGGATTTTTGTAAGTGTTGATGCAGGTTTTATTTATGCGATTGTCTGACAAAGATTTTGCTAAACTCTGGAAAATAAAACCTATGGCATCTTCGGATTCTGTTGTTATTCATAACGGCAAGATTTTACTTATTAAAAGAGCCACCGAGCCTTTCAAAGGCTTCTGGACGCTTCCTGGCGGTATAATGGATTCAGGCGAAACAATAGAACAGACTGCTATTCGTGAAGTCTTAGAAGAGACGGGCGCGAAGGTCAAAATTGAAAAGATGATTGGTGTTTATTCCGGGCCAAAGAGGGACCCGAGAGGTACTAGTTTGAGTGTTGTTTTTCTGATGAAATTCATAAGATTCTCGGGGGTTGCGGATAAAGAAGTTTCAGAAGTTAAATTCTTCCCAATAAATAAGCTTCCTGCGAGAATCGGTTTTGATCACAAGACTATCATAAATGATGCTTTAAAACTATTGCGAAAAGATAAATGTAATTGATAATTATGACAAACCACGAAAAAAAGCGTGAAAAGAAACATGTACATATCGAAGACAAGAATCAATTGCAGGAAAAATATATTGAACTTCAGATTCTTAAGCAGCAGGTTTCCTCGCTTATAGAGCAGAAGCATGCAATAGATGAAAGGGAAAATGAGCTTAATGTTACACTCGCGGCTCTTAGAAAACTTGACACGGTCAAAAAAGGCGATGAAATGTGGTCTTCAATCGGCAGCGGCGCTTTCGTGCGTTCGGACATAAAAGATATTGAAAAAGTTCTTGTTGCTATAGGCGCAGGGCTTGTTGTAAAAGAAAGTGTCCCGAAATCTATTGAAATACTTGAACTGAGACTGCACGAGTTTAGCGACATAAATAATGAAGTTGTGCAGCAGATAAACACACTCGTCAGCAGAATGAGCAAGCTTGAGACAGAGTTGCAGAAGATTGCTGGAAAAGAAGAGTAACATCTTTTCTGAGGATGACCACAACGAAAGGTTCTAAAGGCAACCTGCACATTTACTATTGATAATTATGTTTGGTTCACTGAAAAAAAGACTGAAAGAGGCTGTGGAAAAGGTCTCAAAATCAATTTCTAAGGAAGAGCCGCAGCCTAAGCAACTTCCAGAAAAGGAAGAACCTCAAAAAAAGGAAGAGCCTCAGATAAAAGAAGAACCTGCAGCAAATGAAGACTTTATTATAATTGAAGAGCCTCTTACAAAGGAAGAACCTATAACAAAGGAAGAGATTCTTGTAAAAGAAGCCATAAAGAAAGGAGTTCCAATAAAAGAAGTCAAAAAGGAAGAGACTTTAAAAGAAAAGAAGAAACTACCTGAGACAGATGACGAATCTCAAGAGGAATCTCTTTTTGGACCTGAAGACGAGGAGCCCTATAAAGAAAAGGAAGAGGAAATTGACCTTGAAGTTGAGATAGATAAAGAGATAGAGGAACTGGAAGAGATCAAGGAAGAAGTAGCTAAGGAAAGATTATCACCACAGATTGCAGAAAGCGAGATAGAAGTAAAGGAGGCTGAAAAGGAGGAAAAAACCAGCCATGGATTCTCATTTTTCCGGAGAGTATCGGAAAAGAAGCTAAGTGATACTGACATAGAGAAAATACTGAAGGAACTGCACCTTGCTTTGCTGGAGAACGATGTTGCTGTTGAGGTCGCTGATCGTATTTCTACTGACGTAAAGAAAGAGCTTTTGGGCGCCTCTGTAAAGAGGGGCAAGGTTGAAAATACGATAAAAGACGCGCTCAGAAATGCCATGCTTGATGTTATGAAGCAGGACAAAATAGACATGGATGCACTCATAAAGAAAAAAGAAGGACCTTTTACTATAATGATGGTTGGCTTCAATGGAGTTGGAAAGACGACAACCTTAGCGAAGCTTGCAAACAAGCTCAAGAAATATAAGCCTGTTCTCGCCGCAGCAGACACGTTTCGAGCGGCTTCTATCGAGCAGTTGGAGGAACACGGCCGCAGGCTTGACATGCGCGTTATAAAACATGCTTACGGCTCTGACGCGGCTGCTGTAATCTTTGACGCCAAGAAACATGCAGAAGCCAACGGCAGCAAGCTGGTTCTTGCGGATACAGCCGGTCGTTCACATAGCAATGTAAATCTTATGGATGAGTTGAAAAAAGTGGCACGCGTTAACAATCCGGACATGAAAATACTGGTACTTGATTCGATTACAGGAAATGACATATATGACCAGTGCCGTCTCTTCAATGACGCGGTAGGTGTTGATGCAATAATACTTACCAAAGCAGACGTTTATGAAAAGGGCGGTTCAGCACTATCTGCTGCTTTTACATTGAAAAAGCCCATACTTTACATGGGTGTTGGACAGGAATATGGCGACCTTAAGGAATTTGACCCGGAAGAAATTGTGAATAATCTGCTTAAGTAAACAATGAGAACTGGGTCACGTTCTAGATAATTTCTAGAATGGGCTTAATATACGCTCCACCTTTAGCAACAACCGTTTCGCCTTACTTACAAAGCTTTAAGAGAATTTCTGGATTTCTATCTCCTGATAACAATGGGATTTTCATACACAAGGGAAAATACGGACAAAAAAATTCGTACAATAAGCATTTTCAATGTCGCGCTTGCGATTCTTCTTATTATAATGATAGGTTTCGGTATTTTTTTGTTATTGAATCCAACAGAAGCAAAATTTCTTATTTTGCTGACAGGACTTATAGTCCTTGCAGTAATTTATATTATTCACAAACATGTAAAATCCCAAGGCAAAAAGCAAAAGCCGCGTGAAATCATAGCTTCAGAAAAAGTAAAGGTAATATCCTCGTAAGTGAGAGTATTTTTACCTATTTTACTATTTTATTCTACTGCCTCTTCGACAAGCTTCCTGACAGCATCGCGAACAGCCTCGCTACGATTAGGATAAACTCCTTTCTTGACAAGAACTTCTATGTTTCTTATCTGCTTTTCTGTCAGCCTTATCTGGACGGTTTCCATTACCATTTTTACACCTCTATTTTAGTACGCTTCTTGGCAAATGCCTCAATACGTATTTTATATCATCCGATTCTTTTGGTTTGTCATATGACAGGGCAGAGACATATGCAATAGTAGACAAAAGTATTAAACTGCTTGCCAAGAGGGTTTTGTACTTCATCTACGACACCATTACCTACTGAACGTGCTTCACACGTCTTCCATTGACTATACAGTCACTGTACGGTAGTACTACAATCGGAGCCTTTATAAAGCTTTTAACTACGTTAAAGTTACGAAAAATCATGGCATTACGCAAGTGATTTTATTGTAATTCCATAAAAACGTCTTGAAAGTATAAAAGCCTCCAGATCAAAAAATAATGATGCCTAAAAAAGTGCTTATTGCCTTTGGCTCGCCTTCTGACGTGAAATCTATTCCTGATTTTCCGAGAGAAGCTGACACGGAATATTACCGTTCAGTTGCTTCTGCCCATAGGACACCTGATGTTGTTGAACGGCACAGAGATTACTGCAAATGGGATGGAATAATCGCAGGCGCTGGCATGTGCAATGCTCTGAAGGATGCTTATCTTTCTCATGCCGATATCGCCACGGTTCTTGTAGCACTGCCTATGGATGACAAAGCTACGCGCGGTGTTTCTTCTATGTTATCATCCAGCGAAACACCGCCAGGATACCCAATTGGAATGATAGGCCTTGGGAATTTGCCAGCAGCTGTTAAATTTGTTAATTATGCACTGCAACCGCACAAGAAAGTTAGCTTGCACACCAGAGGTACAACTGTAGAACCAGACAAGACTATAGATGACACTGCGAAAATGCTCAAGAGGCTTGGTGTAGAATACCAGTTCCCTACTCAAGTAGAACCAGATACCTTGAATTTATTGGCTTACGATAACCCATTGAATTTTGCTATTAGCTGACAATGTTTCTATTATTTGCACTTGTAACATGCCAGCTGAACTTCGCAGGGACGGGCGATTTGACCTTGCATGGCTCGGTCTTTACCTTGATGGTGTAAACAAACATGATAGCTATGTTCATGTGGGTATTGCCAATGGCGGCAACCTGGGCCTCTATGCAGCAAAGATAGTTGCACGCCATGATCTTGATGTCAGAGGTCGCATAGCTGACCTTATAGTCGGAGGACGGGAAAAATATAATGATTTTAGGGCTGTTCAACAGCTTTAGGAGGAATTTAATATGGGAAGCGTAAAAGATCTTGAAGTAAGAAGAAAACCTACGGAAATAATGATGGGTGACGGAGTATTTCATTTTTCTGACAGATATTCTGTCTTTGACTGGGGCGAAATGCCTGATCATATCAAGAACAAAGGCGCGGCACTCTGCGCGATGTCAGCATATTTTTTCGAGCAACTTGGAAAAAGAGATATTGTTACACACTACAGAGGAGTAAACACGGGCGATAAATATGGTCCTTTGGATGATACGAAGGAAGCGCCTACAAAGATGCGTGTTGGACTTGCGAGAGTAATAAAGCCAACAGCTGTTGTTGCTGAAGATGGAGAAGTAACATACGATTATACACCTGTGAGAGATGCGCCAGGCAATTTAGTTATACCTATTGAGGTTATTTACAGGAATTCGCTTCCAAAAGGCAGCTCTGTTTTTCGCAGATTGAAGGAAGGAACACTGACTCTTGAAGAGATGGGACTTTCTGCAATGCCTGTTGAGGGCCAACGATTGTCAGCGCCTTTTGTGGATGGCAGCACAAAGTATGAGGAATTTGACAGATATCCTGGCTGGATGGCTCTCCAATATCTTGCAGGCTTGGATAATGACGAAGTAAGAAATCTCCAAGCAGCGGTTTTGAAAGGCAACGAAGTCATAACAGAAGGAATGAGCAGGGCTGGATTTTTCAATGAGGATGGCAAGTTAGAATTTGTCTTTACACCAACCAGAACCCTTATGGTGGGCGACACGCTTGGCACTCTGGATGAATGCAGGATAACGTATAATGGCGTTGATGTAAACAAACAAATACCAAGAGACTGGTATGCCTACTCGCAGCCGGAATGGAAGAACGAGATAGACGTGGCAAAAAAAGTTAACAAAAAAGACTGGAAATCCCGCGTTACATCACAACCAGAACCGCTGCTGCCTGCACTGAAAAACGTAATGGAAGCGCTGTATGCTTCAGTTGCCAATAGGGTACTCGGCAGAGATTTGTTTCCAGGCGTAGTTCCTGTCGATAAGATTCTTGCAGAATATCAAAGGTTTAGGGACGCGGAGATGAAATAATGGGAGAAACACAACCAAGAAAATCCAATGTTCATATGATAAGAGATGCACCGCTGCTTCTTGAGGGACGTTACGGTACCAGAGAAATGTGTGACATCTGGGGAAACGATGCACATACATACGTGGCTGTTATGCAGGCCCAGGTAGAAGGTCTTCCTGTACTTAATCAACTTTCTCCTGGTTTAATCCCTGAAAAATATATTGATGCTTTGCGACAAACAGCAAACTTGGATTCAGTTGACTCTGCACATGTTCGTGAGCTGGAAGCAAGCGGAAGTCATGATGTGGTTGCGATAAATACGGCCTGGGGGGAAGCTGCCGATAAAATAACACCGGGTGCTTCTTCAGTAACTAATTTTTTGAGAACCAGCGCTGATAGTACGGAGACAGCCAAGGCCATGCGCTGTAAAAAATCTTTTGAAGTACTTGCTGAGTCTGTAGAAAATTTAAGAGATATTGCACTTGAAAAATCTTTAGAGTGGATGGACGATCCTTACATGGATCAGACACATTTTTATGATGCACTACCTACAGTGGCGGGCAGACCTTTTAGCTTCTATGCAGAGATGCTTCAATCTGATCTGGATTTCGTTGCATTTGTTTATACTAATTCACTTTTTGCTAAATGGGCTGATGCCACAGGAAATCATCATTCGGCTACGACTGTAGGAATAAATGGTATGAGACTTCAGGATGATTATGCAAAACACCTTGGTTTACGTTGTATGACAGCGCCAGCACAACTGCCGGGTCGAGAATATAATGCAGATATAATGTATGCGCTTGCAAGAACAAGCGGGACTCTTGCGAACCTTGGGAGATATATCAGAAAAGGCCGGGGAGATGATTCGGCAGTTTTCGTTTTGAAAAAACCCGGGAAAGCAAAAGGTTCGTCAGCCATGCCGCACAAAGACATAAAAGGCGGCAATCCTATTGCTGAGGAACAAGCCGGATCTCTTTTGCATGTGATGGCCGGCAAGATGGTAACGACTATTGAGACAATACCTTTTGACTACGGCCGTGATTTGGAAGGCTCGGCTTCTGACCGGCTGGATGTAGGGCCTGCTTTCAAGTTTGTTGATCACGTCACCAGAAGACTGGCCGAGGTTGTTTACTACCTAAATCTGGATAAAGCAAGAAGCCTTGACAGAATAAACAGGACTTATGGGACGGTTACATCAGAACAGGTGATGACCTATCTTCTGGACCCGAGACTGGCAAGGGAGCCTATGTCAAGGCATGCTGCTCATGACCTTTTAGGTAAATTAGCAAAGCAAGCCTATGACGACAGAGCACCTTTCTTTGAAGTACTTGAGAGAAATTTGGAAATAGCTTGTAGGGTAGATCCAAATATTATAAGACAAATAACTAATCCAATTAAATACATAGGCCAGAGCAGAGAAATAATTCAAAGAAATTACGATGATCTTCACGGAAGAAAAACTTTCTCTCATACACTTTAAAACCTTCTTCTCCAAAAGATGAATATGCTAGGCAATCTTTCAAGCAAGCTGCGCGAGGCAATAGACAAGGTAACAGGCGCTGGAAGCGTTGACAAGGCCGTCATAGAAGACCTGACACGCGACATCCAGAGAGCGCTGCTTTCAGCTGACGTTGATGTTTCTCTTGTTTTGGAAATGAGCGAGAGCATCAAGAAACGTGCCTCTGGCGAACTTCCTACAGGCCTGACACGAAAGGAACACCTGGTGAAGGTCGTTTATGAGGCTCTTACGAATATAATGGGCAAAACTAAGTCTGTCATTGAATTGAAACCTAAGAAAATACTTCTTGCTGGTCTTTACGGCTCTGGAAAGACATCAACAGCTGCGAAGCTTGCCAGATTCTATCAAAAGAAAGGTCTCAAGCCGTTTCTCATATGCTGCGATACCATACGACCAGCTGCTTTTGAACAACTCCAACAATTAGCAAAGCGTATTGATGTTCCCTTCTATGGAGAAAAGGGCGAAAAGGATCCGTCACGAGTTTTGAAGAATGCATTGAAGGAAATGCGCGGCGATGTTATAATTGTTGATTCTTCTGGCCGCAATGCTCTTGATGGCGATCTCATAGATGAAATAAAGAAGCTTAACCAGATTCTTGGGGCAGATGAAAGAATACTTGTCATACCGTCAGACATAGGGCAGGCTGCAAAAGAGCAAGCTTCGGCATTTCATAATGCACTGGGCATAAGCGATGTTATTGTTACAAAGCTTGATGCCACTGCTAAAGGAGGCGGTGCGCTCACTGCATGCAACCTTACGGGCGCAAAGGTGAAATTCATTGCTGTTGGCGAAACACCAGAGGACCTGCAGGTTTATGACCCTGAAAAATTCGTGGCACGTCTTATAGGATTTCCTGATCTCGAGACGCTTTTGGAAAAAGCCCGCTCGGTTGTTGATGAAAAGTCAGCGAAAAAAATGATTACCGGCGACTTTACCATGTCTGATTTCATGACCCAGATAGAATCCATGCAGAAGATGGGTTCCATGTCCCAGATACTTGACATGGCAGGCCTTTCGAAAGTAGCCAAGAAAGGAAACGTTGACGAACAGGAAGCAAAAATGAAAAGATGGAAATATGCCATACATGCCATGACAACAGAGGAAAGGGATAATCCTGAGATAGTTAATTCTTCAAGAATAAGACGCATAGCAACCGGCAGCGGCATCAAGGAAGCCGAGGTGCGCGAGCTTCTGGCAAACTACAGCAAGATAAAGAAGATGATGAAGCAGTTTAATCCAAAGAAACGTGGCGGCTTTGGCGGTTTGTTCAGGCAGTTTGGGATGAAATTCTAATCTATTACTATTCTGTTACTGTTTCATCAGGCACAACGGTTCCTGTAATTATACAATTCATACCTATTCGTGCATTTCTTCCTATGTTGGCATTCTTTTTTATCGTGGTGCCTTTTCCTATAACAACTCCTTCTCCTATTACTGCACCACTTTCAATTGTTACATCACTGTCTGATATCACACCTTTTAAATCAACATCACCACCTACCTTTACATTATGAAATAAAATAGAGCGATCTATGAGTGATGGTGCATTTGAATTTGGAGAGTCTTCTATTTCTATATCATTACAGAAAACAGAATCAGTTACTTCTACGTTACGTCCTACATAACAGCCCCGACCTATTGAATAACGACTCATTTTACCAAGAACTCTTGAATTCTCATCAACCCTAAGACGATGCGACTTGTCGTCCACCCCTTTTATCCCATCTATTAACTGCATGCTTGTTCTTCTGTATTCATCTATTGTTCCTACGTCATTCCAATATCCGTCAAGAACAAGAGCCTTTACATCTTTTTTTAAGCTTTCGTCTAACATGAGTGCAGGAAATACTTCTTTACCGAAGTCTAGCATTTCTGGGTGTTCATCAAGCCATTGCATCATTGATTTGTCGAATACATATATTCCCGTGTTTGCTGTGGTATATATTACATCTTCTTTGGTTTTTGGTTTTTCCCTGAAATCACGAACCGATCCAGTTTTTGGTTCAAATCCAACTATTCCTAATTCATTAATAATTCTATCTTCATCAGCTTGAATAAGTCCTATGGATGCAAAAGCTCCTCTTTGCTTATGAAATCTTACAAGCTCTGACAGATCAAGACTTGATATATGGTCTCCTGATAATACAACAACAGCATCATACGTCTCAACATACCCTGTCCTTGAGAAGTGTCCTATCCCTGTCCTGTAATCTTCAAGAGATACATTTTCAGTTGAACCTGTAGTTCTCTCTTTTACTGTTATTGCATCTGCTAGATAAGGCCTTGATAACCTAAGACCGTCTGCTGTACCCTTTGATTCCTTGCCTTCCAGTGCCCTGACATACTTTATTCTTATTGGTACATGCTGATTTTCTACCATGTATCTAAAATCAGAACCATCACGAAAATTTTTTTCTATCCCATCACCCATATGTTCAAGTACCATGTGAAAATCTGCGTAACCTGCCCCCAGACCCATATCAATTACATATTCGCCGAAGCGCTTGTTACCGCCTATATAGACACTTGGTTTTGGTCTTGCTTGGGTAAGTGGATTAAGTCTTGTTCCTTTTCCACCTGCTAGTATAATAACTTTATCTGTCATAACTACCCTATAGTAACATTAAGTCAAAGCTTATAAAGTTCACACTCATTGTGTAATGTGATTGTATGACAATAGACTACACTGACTTTGACAAGGTTGATATTCGCGTGGGCAAGATTATTGACGCGCAGGAATTCGTTGGCGCTAAGAAGCCGGCTATGAAGCTCACTATAGACTTGGGCGAAATCGGGATAAAAAAGTCCAGTATTCAGATTGCTCATTATAACAAGGAAGAATTGATCGATCGTTTGGTTATTTGTGTTGTTAATTTTCCACCGAAACAGATAGGAAACTTCTTTTCCGAGGTTTTGACACTGGGCGTTCCGGATGAACAGGGGAGATGGACTTTGCTCTCTCCAGATAAAGATGTGCCTCTGGGCGGAAGAATGAAATGACTTATTTTAGGTGTCCTGTGTAGTTGATTAATCTTGCTCTGAAATTTCCGTTTTTAGTAGAATTTAAAATATTGATGCAAGTGTTTTCCTGGTTCATTTTATGTACATTTCTTAGCGGCTTTTTCATAAGAGTGTGAATAATTACCCTGTTTACCAGACCATGAGCAACAAACAAGATCGTGTCGTTTTTATGCTTCTTCTTTACTTTTTCCAGAAATTTAATAATCCTTTTCTGAATGTCTTCCTGGGACTCGCCTTTTTCAGGTCTCCACCGATGTCTTGGTATCTTGCTTCCCTCACGGTCAGCAACAACAAATTTCATATGTTTGTTTTCATAGATGCCCATGTTTCTTTCGCGCAGTTTTTTTGTATAGGTTATCTTTATGCCCTTATGGTATTTTGCTATGCTTCCCGTGGTTTTTACGGTACGCCCCAGATCACTGGAATATATTGCACCTATTTTATATTTTTTTAGTTCTTCAGCTAGGAGTTTTATTTGTTTTGTGCCTTTTCTGGTTAGTGTACCGTGTATGTGGCCTTGTGCGATGTTTTTTGCATTTCCCTTTGTTTCTCCGTGGCGCACAAGAATTAGTCTCATGCTACAAGATTTGATAATATACATTTATATATGGAATACCACTTATCTTTAGACAAAAATAATATTTGTGGTATTCCTATATAACATCTTCTTTGTGTACCAACGGCTTTTCTGTAAAGAAGATGGGATCCAAGATTCATTGTTTGCATAAAAGGCAGCAGTTTTCAACGAATCTTTAGATAAGAGAATTCATAAATATTATTTTTGAAATCATAAATATAATGAATTCTCTTTATAAACTCTTTGTGACAATACATGAATAGAAAAATGCCTTTGGCACCTGACAAGACGCATCGAAGATGCGTCAGTCGCAGTTTTGTGTCATTGGCGACTTTCTGCGACGCCATCCCTTAGCGGAGCATCGCATATACACATATGTGTTTTAAACAAAAAGGTGATTTTATGGAAATACAACCTCCGATGAAACAAATGGGATATGACAGAGCTATCGTAGTTTTCTCTCCTGAAGGAAGAATGTACCAGGTAGAATACGCACGCAAGGCTGTTGAGAAAGCCTCGACAGTTGTTGGCGTAACATTCTCCAACGGAGTTGTGCTTGTGGCAGCACGATCAATACAGAAACTTCTTGTACCGGAAAGCATTGAAAAAATATCCAAGGTGGACGACCATATTGGCATTGCTTCATGCGGTATTCTGGCAGACAGCCGTGTTCTTGTTGACTATGCGCGTGTCAAGTCCCAGGTTAACAGGATTACCTACAGCGAGCCGATAGAGATATCTGCTCTTGTGAAGGACATCTGCGACAGGAAGCAGCGCTTTACCCAGATGGGCGGTATAAGACCGTTCGGCGTCACATTGCTGGTGGCAGGCATGGATGGTGGACCTCACTTGTATGAGACAGACCCTTCTGGAACAATGCGTGAATGGAGAGCTCATGCTGTTGGCCGAGGCAGCAAAGACGCACGTAAGGTACTAATGGAAGAGTACAAAGATGCAATGAACAAGGAAAAGGCAATTGACCTTGCATTAAAGGCGCTCAAAACCGGTGAGAAGAAGATTACTCTGCGTTCGGTAGAAGTTGGCTTTGTTGAAAACGGCAAGTTCAAGCTCATGGACAAAAACGAGCTAAAGGACGTTATTAAGAAATTCGTGTAACTCTTTTTTCTTGGGAAGAAAAAATCCCTACTAGAAAAAAGAATATATTCAGCCCTTTAGAAAAGCGCTGGCGGAAACTTGGCTCACTGGCGTTCGCATTAGAATAATTTCTTTTTAAACTTTGTGATAATGATAACAACGATGCAAGAAGAACTAGTTAGACAAGAACTCCCGATTCAATCTATTTATCAAAGGGAGCAAGCTTGCACTGCTACGGTTCCTATTCATTTAGATATTATGGGGTTGCCAGAAATAACAAGGGCAAATCCTTCTTTAGTTGCGAATGCAAGAGATGTTGTCAAACCGTGGTATAATGAAGACATGGCATACTATATCAATGTTTTAAGAAAAGATGGCATGGAACTTCCATGGCTTGAAGCTTATGAGAAATTCAGAGATGATTGGCAACTTGACGGAGAATTATGTAATGGGTTCTTATCATTATCCTGGAGAGAAAATGGAGAAGTTCATAATATGAGATACAATCCTATTCCTGTAGTTCTTTGTAATCAACACGATGAATATGGGGAATTTTATACTCATGATTCTTTAACAAAAGGTGGTCGCTTAATTGAAATCATTTACAGGAATGTGACAGACCCTGAAATTGTTGCAATGGACCCAGAAAAAATGAGAAAATATGGGAGTGAATCTGGTATTGCCAGAATTCGTGAAGACGAAGGCGTAGCTGAAGTTGTTGGTAATGTCTTCAGCTCGGATTACCACATGAATATGGCGAAAGCGTTACTGCTGAGAAATTTCGCTGTTTTTTATATGAATAGATTATTGACGATTGCAAAAGGTAATTAATTTCTTTTTAACTTTTGTCTTGATTTGATGTTGGTATTAGTCATGAAAATATGGGATGTGTTGATATTAAGGGAAAAGAGATTGCAGTCGATAAAATCTATAAATATGGCTTCTGCTCAGTAATAATTATGTTAAAAGGAAAAGTTGCTATCGTCACTGGCGGTACCATGGGAATCGGGCTTGGTATTGCTGACAAGCTAGCAGAGATGGGTGCTAGTGTTGTTGTTTCTGCACGGCATCCTGCCAAGACAAAGCATTTTTTTGTCAAATGCGATGTTTCCAACTCAAAAGATGTCCAAAACCTTATCGCTGCGACAATAAAGAAGTACAAAAAAGTGGACATACTTGTCAACAATGCAGGAATATATCCGTTTGTATCACTCAAAGACATGACAGAACAGCAGTGGGATGAAGTGATAAACGTAAACCTGAAAGGCACCTTTAACTGTACAAAGGCTGTTCTGCCATACATGATGAAACAAAAATACGGCAAAATAGTTAACATAGCTTCCATAGCAGGTTTTTCTGTAGGATTTCCAAACCTTGCTCACTATTGCACCACAAAGGCTGGCATAGCAGGGTTCACAAAGGCAGGCGCGCTTGATCTGGCTCCATACAACATAAACATGAATGCAGTTGCTCCGGGCGCTATCCTGACGCCGGGCGTTAAGAAAGGCTTAGATGAGAAGAGCCAACAGGGTTATGCGCAGGCAATACCTGCAAAGAGGCTTGGCACGCCACGGGATATTGCAGAAGCTGTGGCATTTCTCGTTTCTGACGGCGCTAGTTATATAACAGGCCAGACGTTAGTGGTGGATGGCGGGTACACGGACCAATAAGCCTCTTTCTTTAAAAAAGAAAGACCCTTGGGAGAAAGAAACATATTATCTAAGATGAACATTGTTTAATGAGTAATGTCCATCTGGATCACATCTTCTTTGCAGAAAAGCGTGGGTATACAAAGAAGATGTGATTTTTAGTGAAAAGTGGCTTGCGGCAGTCCTTTTCTAAAGAAAAGCACTGGCGGAAAAGAATTCTTATAGAGAAGAAGAACGATTTTTCTAGGTATTTTGCATATTTATTCCTTTTTGATAATTATAGATCTGATAGTGCATGGAACTAATATTCATGATCCTTACGCTCGTAGGACTTATAGTTTTTGAGGTAGTCAGCAGTGTAGATAATGCTGTCATAAACGCAGACGTGCTTTCTACTATGTCGAAAAGAGCACGGCGCTGGTTCCTGATGTGGGGCATACTTTTTGCTGTTTTTGTGGTCCGCGGGGTGCTGCCTTTTGTCATAGTTTATTCGCTAAACCCGTCACTTGGCTTCTGGGGAGTATTGAATGCTACATTATCCGGCGATGAAGCAGTCATAAAAGCCATAGAGGCATCGGCTCCGCCCCTTCTTGTCGGCGGCGGAACATTCCTGATATTCCTCTTTTTTCACTGGCTGTTCATGGAGCCGAAAAACTACGGTCTGTGGGGAGAACGTTTCTTTCACAAAAGAGCTGTCTGGTTCTATGCAACTGTATCAATACTTCTGGCTGTAATTGTCTGGCTTTCCATAAAAGTTAATCCCTTGATGGCGTTTGGCGCTGTTGTTGGTTCCACAGCGTTTTTCATAACTCATGGATTCAAGCAAAACGCTGAGCAGCGAGAAAAAGAACTTATAGGAAACAAAAACATGAGCGACTGGAGCAAAATCATGTATCTGGAGGTTATAGATACTACCTTCTCGATAGACGGCGTTCTTGGGGCATTTGCTTTTACTCTTCTTGTGCCGCTCATACTGATAGGCAATGGCATAGGTGCAGTCGTGGTCAGGCAGATAACTGTCAGTAATATTGAGAATGTCAAGAAATACAAATATCTCAAGAACGGTGCAATGTATTCCGTATTCTTCCTCGGCATGATGATGATCGTTGATAGCTTTGGCATTCATATGCCTTCTTTTGTATCGCCTGTGGTTACGCTAATGATAATAGGGCACTTCTTTTTCAAATCAAGGGCTGAACTGCAGCGAAGTCAAGTCAAGGAAAAAATAGTTTAACTTTTATCTTTTATTCTGCGGTCTGGAAATATTTCTCTGTTATCGGGTCATATGATAATGCCATGCTTATTTCATCACTAGATACTTGACCAGCATGGTTTTTTGGCAGCCCTCCAATTGAAATCGGTACAAGATGTCCTGACGACTCAATATCACTTGGTTCTTGGCCACGTAGCGGTATAAAGTGCCTTCCTTTCATGCCTTCTGTTCTTTTTTCGAAAAACTCGTAGAAAAAAGGGTTTGTAAAAAACGTAAGACGTGTTTCAGCAGTTACAAGCCTTCCATAATCTGGATTATCCATGCTAAAACAAAACTCAGTTCTGCTGCGTCTTTCTTTCCCTTGGTACATTTTAGAAACAATAAACACAGCGTTTATAAATTAACTTATAGTTCTCCAAGGAAACAGTCATTATTTTACTTCCTTGGGAACTATATGCGAACCCATAAATCACGTCCGAATTCTTTTATGGGTTCACTATAAATACTTTACTTTCCAATCTTTCAAGAGATTTAAGCATTGCTTGAACTACGATAAACCCCTATTAATTACAAAAATTGTACTGAAAACGGGGTTTTTACAGGTGAATAAATGGTTACAGTCGACGAGGCAATTATTGCCAAATGTGTAAAAAACGGGGAGCATTTCGAGATTCTTGTTGATGCAGATATAGCTTATGATTTAAAGGAGGGTCGGATTGTTTCTCTCTCGCGCATGCTTGCAGTCAATGATGTCTTTGCTGACGCGAAAAAAGCCAACAGGGCTGCACCTTCTGACATTCTGGCTGCCTTTGGAACAAATGACTTGGAAAAAGTGGCTGAGGACATAGTAAAACATGGAGAAATTCAGCTCACAACAGAATTCAGACGCCGCAAAACCGAGGAGAAGAAAAAACAGATTGCTGCTTTCATAAGCAAGAACGCTGTGAATCCCCAGACAAAGATGCCGCATCCACCAGAGCGTATAATCGCTGCCATGGAACAGGCACATGTTTCTATTGATCCTTTCAAGACAGCAGACAGCCAGATTGAGGACGTCATGAAGGAAATTAAAAAGGTCCTGCCGATTTCCGTCGAGGAAATGGTTCTCTTCATAGAGATTCCTGCAACATATGCTGCCAGGGCCTACAGCGTAGTAAAGGAATTCGGCATACAGCAGGACAAGTGGCTTGCAGACGGAAGTTTTGTGGCAAAAATAACAATACCTGTTGCCATGAAGGAGACAATTTATCGCCGTCTGGGCAATGCCACAGAAGGAACAGTCAGGATAGAAGAGGCGAAATAAATGGAAGCATTTTTACATGGAACCAGATTGTTAATACCTTGGCATAGAGATGTTTACTGGTTTGACGTAGAAAAAAGTGATATTGGATTAAACGGCAGAATTGTGCCGGGTTCAACACGTATCGTACTTCATGATAGTGTAGCATGCTACTGCATTGACGAATTGGATGTACTTGCTCTCATGTTTCCTAGAAAGGACGAAGCAAATCCTGAATACACATCAAGAAGACAGGAAGTAATAAAATTTTGCTGAAAGAGAGTTAGCGCCTTACACGGAGCAGCATGTATTTTGATGTTTAAAAATTGGAGTTGATATTATGGAAAGAAAACTTGTGATACCAGGAGATTTTCTTGGTGATGGCCGCTCTGGTCATGGTGCTTATGAGGAAGACGGAAAATCATTCTCTTCATGCATAGGCCTTGCAGAAGAGAAAAATGGATTGTATTTTGTAATACCACTTTCCGGCATCTACAGCCCTAAGAGGGGCGACGGCGTTATTGGCAAGATAGAGGATATAGCGTTCTCAAGGTGGATTGTTGACATAAATTCACCATATGAAGCAGTTTTATCTCTAGCAGATGCTTCTGACGAATTCATTGATCTAACAAAGACAGACCTTACAAAATATTTTAACTACGGAGACCTCATCTTCGCGGAGATACTTTCCGTATCCAAGACAAAAAACGTTCAGTTGTCCATGCGCAACCGAAAATGCAGGAAACTGCGCGGTGGCCGCCTGATAAAAGTTACGCCGGCAAAGGTGCCAAGAATAATAGGCAAGGCCGGCTCCATGGTCGAGATGATAAAGGAAATGACAAACACTCAGATAGTTGTCGGCCAGAACGGCATAGTGTGGGTGAAAGGCGACCATGAGGATATTGCGATGGACATAATAACTGTAATAGAAAGAAAGTCTCACGTCCACGGGCTCACAGACCAGGTAAAGGCCATTCTTGAGGAGAAAATGAAGAATGCGCCCAAGGTCGAGAGACGCCGGGAAGAAGAGGAAGAAGAACCAGAACCACAAGAAGAGGATGAGTTTCGTCCATAGGCGGTTGGAGTTGATTATATGGAAACAATAATACGAACAGACGGAAGAAAATTTGACGAGACAAGACCAATATTAGCAGAAGTCGGTGTTTTGAAAAATGCTGACGGCTCTGCAATGTTCAAACTTGGAAACACGACTGCAATAGCAGGAGTTTTTGGTCCGAGAAAAGTCTATCCCAAGCACGAGGAGGAAGCGGAAAGGGCTATTCTCCGCACGAGATACAACATGGCGCCTTTTGCAACCTCAGAGAGAAACAGACCGGGCACGAACAGACGCAGCACGGAAATATCGCTGGTAACCAGACAGGCACTCACACCTTTGATATTCCTGGATGAATTTCCAAAAACGGCCATAGATGTTCACATAGAAGTTCTCCAGGCAGATGCTTCCACAAGATGTGTTGGCATTAACGCAGCTGTTCTTGCCCTGGCAGATGCAGGCGTTCCCATGAAAGATCTGGTTGCGAGCTGCTCTGCAGGAAAGGTTGGCGACGCGGTTGTTCTTGACATAGCAGGAAAGGAAGACACTGAGGGCGAGCTTGACCTGCCCATAGCCTACTATCCAAAGAAGAAACACATAACGCTTCTTCAAATGGACGGGATCACAGACGGCAAGGAAGTCAAGGAAATAATAAAACTTGCAGTTAAGGGCTGTGAAAAAATATACGAGGAACAAAAAAGAGCGTTACGAAATAGATACAAACTGGAGGGGGCTGATTAATATGAAGCATATGAACTTGAAGCAATTTCTTCCGAAAACAAATATTTGCGAGGTGTTTTCAAAATGATAGAGATTGATCCTTTGCTTGTCAGGCAAGTAATAGAGAACGGAAAACGCGTTGATGGCAGATCCCTGGATAGTTACAGGGATATAGTCATAGAAACAGATGTTGTGACTTCAGCTGAAGGTTCTGCTAGAGTCAGGTTAGGCGATACAGTTGTTCTAGCTGGTGTAAAGATTGATGTGGGTACGCCTTTTGCGGACACGCCTGACGAGGGTGTACTGATGGTTGGCGCAGAGTTTGTGCCGCTTGCCAGTCCGGACTTTGAGAGCGGACCGCCCAGAGAAGACGCCATAGAAGTCGCGCGTGTGGTTGATCGGGCAATACGCGAGTCAAAATCCATTGACACCAAGAAACTCTGCATAACACCAAAGGAAAAGGTCTGGATGGTTTATGTTGACGTGGACGTTCTGGATGACCATGGAAACCTCATAGACGCAACTTCCCTAGCAGCGCTGGCAGCACTGCTCACTGCTAAAATGCCTGTTCTCAACGAGGACGGCAGGGTGGACCATGAGAAAAAAGGCACAGAACCACTGCCAATAAAAGGTAATCCGCTTTGTACAACCTTTGTCAAGATAGGGGACCAAATAATTGCTGATCCGTCCCTTTCAGAGACTAGGGCCATGAATGCGAGACTTACGGTTGGCACCTTTGAGCAAGACGGACATGTAAAGCTCTGCTCAATGCAAAAGGGCGGCTCAATTGGCTTGACACTGGATGAGTTGGAAAAAATAATTCACATGGCAGAACAGAAAGGCGCAGAACTCAGAAAACTTTTGAAGTAAGCCCTTTTCTTTGCAAAAGAAAAGGGCTTGCGGAAAAGAAACATATAACTAGAGCGCTTGCGGAAAATACCTTCTCTAATTAGTTTTTTTCCTTTATTTTCACAAATGCTTCCTTCTTTATTTTTATTTTCTCCTCAGAATACAGCTTGTTTAGTATGAAAGGCGTCAATATCGTTGTGAGGAATGCCATGAACACTATTGCGGAATATATAGCGTTTGTTATCACACCCAGTGTTATTCCATAAAGACCTATTATGAGCGCGACTTCGCCGCGGGGCATCATGCCCACGCCTACTATCTTTGAGTCTTTCCATGAGAATCCGAGTTTTTTCGCAGTGTAGCCACAACCTATTACTTTTGTTGCAACTGCTACAAATGTAAGAACTATTATTAGTGGCCATACGGAAATCGCGTCTGAAATACTTACTATAATCCCCAATGAAACAAAAAATATCGATGTGAATATCGCTTCAAGGTACTCTGTGCCTGCATAAAATAATTTTACGTTTCTGCTGCGCGCCAGCGAGATTCCAGCAAGGAACGCACCTACTATGGCTGACAAGCCTATCCATTCGGCTATGAAGCTGTAGGCAAAGGCAAGCGCCATTGCAAGCATGAAGGTTGTTTTTGGTGAATGCACACCTATAACATGATAATCGAAAAAATCCACAAGACGTACAAGCAGCTTGTCGCCTATAAATATGGAAACAACCACAAATACAATTGCTTTTATTGCAGTCGCTGCTACGCTAAAAATTTCAAAACCTGTCGGCAGAGAGGCAACTACAGATAAAACTAAAAGACTTAGTATGTCATCCATTACAGCCGCACCTATGATGAGTTTTCCTGTCTCTGTTGACAACTTTCCCATCTCTTTCAGCACAGCGGCAGTTATTCCAATGCTTGTTGCTGACAGGGCTGCTGCAATAAAAAGTGCAGACACTGTGTTTAGGCCAAACATAATTGCAACAGCATAGCCCAATATAATCGGTACAATAACGCCTGCTAAAGCGACTTTGAATGCCTTTTTTGTGTAAATTTCACGAAAATTAGATTCAAGGCCAACAAGAAACAATAGGATTATTCCGCCTATCTGTGCTAGGACGGAAACATTACTATAATTCACAACAGAGAAAACGCTAGGTCCGATTATTATGCCCGCAATAATCAGGCATATGCTTACCGGTTGTTTTATTCCGCGTGAAAATGAAATAGGGAACCTATAAGCGCTGCAAAAAGCACTATAGAAAGCTCCAGCCATATGAATGACATATGTAAATTATGGTATTATTGGATAAAAAGACGATTACGTTCACAGATAAAGCAAAATCTTAATATATAAAACTTGCGTAAAAATTAATCTGTATGAAGTTTGATTTCAGAAAAACTGTACGTGAAGTTTTTGCCGTTATTATGAGGGACACTAGTGCTTATGGCGGCTTCCCTTTTTATGGCATGATGATTATTACATTTTTTCTCCTCGGCGAGCTTAACTTTGCTTACAATCTTGTTGTTTCCCTGATAGTTGTCACGGTTGTTGTTGCTTTGGTACGGCTGGCTTATTTCAAGCCACGCCCTGGAATGAAACAAAAGATGTACGCCACGCTCTATGAGAGGATAGACAATTCGTCTTTTCCAAGCATACACGCAGCCAGGACTGTGATGATTTCCATGGCACTGTTCAACAAGTTTAACGTACTTTTGCCGTTATTAGTCTTAATGACAATCCTTGTGCTTATGACACGGATTTACTTCAAACGGCATGATATTGTTGACTTGTCAGTCGGCGTTATCATAGGAATAGTGCTTGCTGTATTTTTCTTCTAAGGTGTCACTTCTAATTGTCTTAAGTCTATTCTTGTTCTCTTCAGGCGCTTTTTAATGTCACTGCCATGCAAATATGTCTCTAATTCTCTGTAACGTTCTTCAAAACTATCATCTGGGGGCTCAAAAATTATAGTTCCGTGTTTTCTGTCCATGGTTATACGATACTGGGTTTTGTAGTTTCTGTGCATGAAACTTTTCAATACGTTATCTATGGTAATGGTAGCGTTGTGGTCGTATACTGTTATTTCACACCTTTTCATATTGCTATAAAATCTGGAAAGAACTTAAAATCTGTATTACTTGTATTCGCGCCATGTATGCTTGCATTTCGTGCACTTGAAAAACTGTGTTGGCGGCTCATCAGCGCTCCTGGTCTGAATAAGCCAGTAGTATGCTACATTATTCTTGCATTTTTTGCACTCTTTGTTTGTCTTCGGAAGGTCAGGTTTGTTGTCCTCTATTACGACTATGTTTTCCTGTTCCTTTTTTGTGGTTATTCTCACATCTACCTTCTTATTGGTTTTCTTTCCGCAATTTCTGCAGACAGATGACGAACCGCTTGGTATGAGCATCCCGCCGCATTCACAAAATTCCATGATAATCAGCAACGTCTTTGTAGAGAATAATTTAAATAGACAATAATTGATGCACCATTAGATTTAAAAACAAAAAGATTCATGTTTGGTAGATGCAAGCAGATAGTCTCGTTGCGGAAATCAAAAAAACTGGCGCAAAACGTGTTATGATCCAAGTCCCTGCAGGATTAAAGATTAAACTAGCTGAAATAATTGCATCTTTAAAAGAAAACGGCATAGTGGCTTTGGCGTCTGTTAGCCCTTCCTATGGCGCTTGTGATCTGGCGGACGAGGAAGCGAAGCAACATAGATGTGAATTGCTTGTTCACATAGGTCACAGCAAATTTTACCGAGACTTTACGACAGCTGTTCCTATTCTTTATTTTCCGTGGACTGTTGAACTGAAGCTGGGTAACATTGATTTTTCATCTATCGACGAGGGGAGAATAGGACTTCTTTCCACTATACAACATGTTGATGCATTGCCTGAACTAAAGGCAATGCTAGAAAAGGAAGGCAAAGAAGCTGTAATAGGTGGGCAAATACTGGGTTGCTGGCTTGCCAATGCAGATAAAATTTCTGATGGTGTCGATGCATTTCTTTATCTTGGGTCAGGCAAGTTTCATCCTCTTGGCCTAAAAAACAAGAAGACATATATTCTGAACGTTGAAAAAATGTCAATAGAAAATGCGGACAGAACTGAAATAGAAAAGAGACGCTATGCGAATATTTACAATGCGAAAGATGCAAAGACTTTCGCCATACTTACTACGACAAAGAAAGGCCAGTTTGAACTTCTCGCGAAAGCAGAGGAAATAAGAAAACGGCTGGAGGAAAATGACCGAAATGCCTTTATTCTTATTATGCACGAGATAAATGATGATGCATTAGCAGGTGTCCGAGCAGATGCTTTTGTGAATACAGCATGCCCGAGGATAGTGGAGGACCACTTCTCCAAACCAATCCTGAACCCTGATGACTTAAGAGAAGTTTTGGGTCAAATATAGTATTTTAAAACCTTTCCGTCCAATAGAAAGCTGATAATTATGAAAATAGAAGTTCTTGAAAATGAAAAAGAAACGCTCAAAATTGAGGTTCATGATAATACAACACTGATAAATGTTATAAACGAGAATTTGTGGCAGCAGAAAGGCATTGATATGGCAGCTTTCAAGGTCGACCATCCATATCTCTCCAAACCAATACTCATTGTAAAATCAAAAAACCCGAAAAAGGCCCTTTTGGATGCAACAGAACAGGTTATTGATGATGTGAAAGATCTGCGAAAAAAATTCCAGGCTGAAATAAAGTAACTTTTTACTTTCTCTAATTGGATACTATCCACAGAATTGCTAGTAATCTTTATAACTGACAAACTTAATATTCAGTACAACGCGTGTGATTAAATGAGACGTAAAAAGAAAGAAGCTGGATGGAAACGCGAGATACTTGAAGTTATTATTGCCTTTTTTATAGCGTGGCTTGCTTATCAAGGGCTTTCAGTTGTCATGGGCACGCCAATGCCTATAGTGTCTGTTGTTTCGGATTCCATGTATCATAATAGTCATTTTGACACATGGTGGTCTGGTAGTGGCCAGTATTACGATCGATATGGAATAGACAAAGGTGCCTTCAAAACTTTTAAGGATGTGAATGGACTTTCACGTGGTGATTTGCTGCTTATTCAAAACCCCAGCAATCCAAAAATAGGAGATATACTCATTTATCAATGTAGTGCAACTTGGGGCTGCAGCTACGCAAGATCTGGCGAACTTATTATTATTCATCGCCTCATCAAAATAGATGGTAACGGAAATTATATCGTGAAAGGCGATAATAACGCCATAGCTGATAATCCCGTTGCCAAAGAATATGTTTTAGGAAAGGCAGTTTTTGCTGTTCCGGTTCTCGGTTATCCAAGACTTTTGCTGCACCTGCTTGGAATATAACGAAGCGGTAGGTC
>Ga0209211_10001582_pt1 | contig 42612 bp, 37 predicted proteins | sample RifGroA2_FD_183992 | JGI IMG/M metagenome (GOLD analysis project Ga0209211, IMG submission 183992) | Groundwater microbial communities from Rifle, Colorado, USA - Groundwater A2 (SPAdes) (version 2) | ecosystem: Environmental > Aquatic > Deep subsurface > Groundwater | place: Rifle, Colorado...
AAACCCCAGGCTCACTCTTAAGTACCCGGTGGACGATGCCAAACTCATGGCGGCAATCTTGCGGGAACAGACCGCAGGGTTGTTCGAGGGCGTGAACATCGTCGAACTGACCACCAAGGCCCAGACCACCAAGGATGCCATTACCAAAACTCTGAATGAAATGTCTGGAAAGATAATTCCGGACGATCTCTTTGTCTTTTTCGTGGCCTCGCATGGTATCGCGGATGATGGGGAATACTTCCTGATTACCTCCAATGTTGGAGCCACTTCAACCCATCTCCTCAAGCAAACGGCCTTAAGCCAGGACGACCTCAAGATGCTTATCGCCAACGTCCCGGCAACCAAGAAGCTCGTTTTCATAGATACCTGCAATGCAGGCAAACTGGGCGAAGCCATCCAGATGGCGGTGCTCACCCGCGGGATGAACGAGGATACGGCACTCAAAATCCTGTCGCGTGCCGTGGGCTCAACTATCCTTTCAGCCTCGAATTCGGTGCAGCAGGCAGTGGAAGGCTACAAAGGTCACGGACTCTTTACTTATGTCGTTGCCGAAGGGCTGAAAGGTGCAGCCGACTCTGATCGGGACGGCTACGTGAAGACCCATGAGCTGGTGAACTATGTAGACAGCCAAGTGCCGGAACTGGCCGAGCAGGTGTTCAAACACAAGCAGTACCCGACCACCACCCTGAGCGGGCAGGGGTTCCCAGTGGTGAGGGTGAAGTAGGAATGCAGGAGCAGAATCTGCTCCGGAGACAAAAATAAATAGCCGCACAAAGAAATAGAAGAAATAGCCCACACCCCTCTTTTTCAAAGGGGGCTATTTCAGCTCGCTTAGGATGGGTTGAGCAACGCGATACCCATCGCTTGCAATTGTTGGGTATCGCGTTGCTCAACCCATCCTACCTTTGACCCTGATCAGCCTTTCTCGAACCGCATCACCCCGCCCTTGCAGTCCACCTTGATGGTGTCCTTGGCGGCGAAGTGACCTTCGAGGATATGCTTGGCCAGCGGGTTCTCCAGTTGCGACTGGATCGCGCGTTTCAGCGGTCTTGCGCCGTACACCGGGTCGAAACCGGCGGTGGCGATCTCGGACAGCGCGGCCTCGCTGATGTCTAGTTTCATCTCCATTGCGGCCAGGCGTTTTTCCAGATACTGCAACTGGATGCGCGCGATGGACTTGATGTTCTTTTCGTCCAGCGCGTGGAACACCACCACCTCGTCGATGCGGTTGATGAACTCGGGGCGGAAATAGGTCTTCACTTCGCCCATCACCGCCAGCTTGATGACCTGGTAATCGTCGCCGGACATCTGCTGGATCATCTGGCTGCCAAGATTGGAAGTCATCACGATCACGGTGTTCTTGAAGTCCACGGTGCGGCCCTGGCCGTCGGTCATGCGGCCGTCGTCCAGCGCTTGCAGCAGCACGTTGAACACATCCGGATGCGCCTTCTCCACTTCGTCGAGCAGGATGACGCTGTACGGTTTGCGCCGCACCGCTTCGGTCAGCCCGCCACCTTCTTCATAACCGACATAGCCGGGCGGTGCGCCGATGAGGCGCGCGACGGAGTGCTTCTCCATGTACTCGCTCATATCGATGCGGATGAGATGGTCTTCCGAATCGAACAGGAAACCGGCCAGCGCCTTGCACAGCTCGGTCTTGCCCACGCCGGTGGGACCGAGGAACAGGAACGAACCATACGGACGGTTCGGGTCGGACAGGCCGGAGCGCGAACGGCGAATCGCATCGGACACTAGGCGCACGGCCTCATCCTGCCCGACCACGCGCTCGTGCAGCTTGTCTTCCATCTTGAGCAGCTTGTCGCGCTCGCCCTGCATCATCTTGCTAACCGGGATGCCGGTGGCGCGGCTCACCACTTCGGCGATCTCTTCCGCGCCGACCTGGGTGCGCAGCAGTTTGTTCTTGTGCCCGCCGCCTTCGGCCTCGCGTTGCGCGGCTTCCTTCAACTTGGCTTCGAGTTGCGGCAGCTTGCCGTATTGCAGCTCCGCCACCTGCTCCAGCTTGCCTTCGCGTTGCAGACGCACGATCTCGGCGCGCACCTGCTCCATCTCTTCCTTGAGATGCGCCGTGCCTTGCGCCGCGCCCTTTTCCGCCTTCCAGATTTCTTCCAGATCGGCGTACTCGCGCTCCAGCTTCTTGATCTCGTCTTCGATCAACGCATGGCGCTTTATGGAGGCTTCGTCTTTTTCTTTCTTCACCGCTTCGCGCTCGATCTTGAGCTGGATCAGGCGGCGGTCGAGCTTGTCCATCACTTCCGGCTTGGAGTCGATCTCCATCTTGACGCGCGCGGCGGCCTCGTCGATCAGGTCAATCGCTTTGTCCGGCAGGAAACGGTCGGTGATGTATCTATGAGAAAGCTCCGCCGCCGCGACGATGGCCGGGTCGGTGATGTCCACACCGTGATGCAACTCATAGCGTTCCTGCAAGCCGCGCAAGATCGCGATGGTGGATTCCACCGACGGCTCTTCCACCAGCACTTTCTGGAAGCGGCGTTCCAGCGCGGCATCCTTCTCGATGTATTTGCGGTATTCGTCCAGCGTGGTCGCACCGACGCAATGCAGCTCGCCGCGCGCCAATGCGGGCTTGAGCATGTTGCCCGCATCCATCGCGCCCTCGGCCTTGCCCGCGCCGACCATGGTGTGCAGCTCGTCGATGAACACGATGGTCTGGCCCTCATCCTGCGCCAGCTCCTTCAATACGTTCTTCAGGCGCTCTTCGAATTCGCCGCGATACTTCGCGCCGGCCAGCAGCGCCGCCATATCCAGCGACAGCACTTTTTTGTTTTTCAGTGTCTCGGGCACTTCGCCATTGACGATGCGCTGCGCCAGCCCCTCGACGATGGCGGTCTTGCCCACGCCGGGCTCGCCAATCAGCACCGGATTGTTCTTGGTGCGGCGTTGCAACACCTGGATCGCGCGGCGGATCTCGTCGTCGCGACCGATCACCGGGTCGAGCTTGCCCTGCCGGGCGCGTTCGGTGAGGTCGATGCAATACTTCTTCAGCGACTCGCGCTGGCCTTCCGCTTCCTGCGAGCCGACCGATTCGCCGCCGCGCACAGCGTTGATGGCGGTTTCCAGCGGTGCGCGCGCCACGCCATGTGTCTTCAGCAGGCGTCCGCATTCGCCCTTGTCGCCGGTCAGCGCCAGCAGGTACATCTCGGAGGCGATGAACTGGTCGCCGCGCTTCTGCGCTTCCTTGTCGGTGAGATTCAGCAGGTTGGTCAGGTCGCGCCCGACCTGCACCTCGCCGCCGTGGCCTTCCACCTTGGGCAGACGCGACACGGCCTCATTCAGCGCCGCCTTCAGCGCATTGACGTTGCCACCCGCGCGCGCCAGCAGCGATGCCGCGCCGCTGTCGGCATCGTTGAGCAAGGCCAGCAACAGGTGCTGCGGCTCGATGAACTGGTTATCCGTGCCGACGGCCAGCCCCTGGGCATCGGACAGTGCCTGTTGCAGCTTGGTGGTGAACTTGTCGAAACGCATGGCGACACACTCCGTGAATGATGGACTGACTGCCAGATGGGGGATGCATCGGCAATTTCAACCCCCGCCCCCATCCCTTATACTACGCGCATCTTTCCGGGAACTCATGATGCCACATACCGATCTCGCACAGCATATCCGCACCAGCGTCCGCGCCGCGCTCGAGGAGGACATCGGCTCCGGCGACCTGACCGTGCAATTGATTCCCCACGCACAGACTGCGTCCGCCAGTATCATTACGCGGCAGGAGATGGTGCTGTGCGGCACGGCATGGTTCGAGGAATGCTTCCGCAGCCTCGATCCGGACTGCAAAATCCATTGGACTGTACGGGAAGGCGAGCTGGCGCATCCCGGCCAGCAGTTGTGCGAAGTGCGCGGCAATGCCCGCGCGCTGCTCACCGCCGAACGCAGCGCGCTGAACTTCCTGCAACTGCTGTCCGGCACCGCCACGCTGACGCGCCGTTATGTCGAGGCGGTGGCGGGAACGCAGGCGAAGATCATGGACACGCGCAAGACGCTGCCCGGCCTGCGCATGGCGCAGAAATACGCGGTGACGGTGGGCGGCGGCCACAATCAGCGCGTCGGGCTGTTCGACGGCGTGCTCATCAAGGAGAACCACATCGCGGCCGCCGGCGGTATCCGCGCCGTGCTGGAACAGGCGTTCCGCCTGACTCCGCCGCACATCCCGATCCAGATCGAGGTGGAGAACATGGCCGAGCTCGACGAGGCGCTGCTCGCCGGCGCGCGGCTGATCCTGCTGGACAACTTTTCGCTCGCCGACATGCGCCTCGCGGTGGATCACACCGCCGGGCGCGCGGAGCTGGAAGCCTCCGGCGGCATCACGCTGGAGAACCTGCGCCTCATCGCCGGGACCGGCGTGGATCGCATCTCCGTCGGCGCGCTGACCAAGGATATCAAGGCCGTCGATCTGTCGATGCGTTTGCTGCTCTCTTGAACCAGAAACATCCATCGAAAAAACTGCGTCATACCGGCGGCGCCCCAGACAATATCTGCGGACGCTTCCCCCTTTGAAAAAGGGGGACGGGAGGGGGATTTTAGAATCGGCGAAAACTCACCGCTTTCAAATCCCCCCTCACCCCCCTTTTACAAAGGGGGGCTATTACAGCACAGGCCCAACCTTGGGCACGACTCCCGCAAAGGTCAAGCCTTGACGAGTCTCCCCAGCATAACCGGGGGTTTACCTCACTGAATTATTTGGGTTGAAATCTTCCGCTACGACCCGCATATCAGCATCTGCCGATCTACGGAGAACCTCATGAGCGATTCCAAACATATCGTCTGCCCGCATTGCGATGCGGTGAACCGCGTTCCCGCCGGCAAGCTCGGCGGACAGCCCACCTGCGGCAAGTGCAAACAGCCCTTGTTCGCGGCGCATCCGGTGGAGTTGAACGCGGCCAATTTCCAGCAGCACATCTCGCGCAGCGACATTCCGGTGCTGGTGGATTTCTGGGCGCCATGGTGCGGGCCGTGCCGCATGATGGCGCCGGCCTTCGAGCAGGCTGCGGCGCGACTGGAACCGGGGATGCGGCTGGCGAAGCTGAATACCGAGGAAGCGCAGGAGCTGGCGGCGCGCTATGGCATCCGCAGCATCCCGACGCTGGCACTGTTTAGCGGCGGGCGCGAGGTGGCACGGCAGGCCGGCGCGATGGACGCTTCCGGCATCGTCAACTGGGCGCGCAGCAAGGCCTGAAGGGCTATTGCACCACGCAGCCCGCAGCGCTCTCGCTCGGGTTGCTGTTGTTACTGCCGTTGCTGTCGCTACCCGGATCGATCTCCGTATCGCCGCCCAGGAAGCCGGGGGTGGCGGACAGCCGCACCAGTATCTCGTCATTGGTGTAGCCGGTCTCGCCGCGCCCCAAGTCCAGCGTGTTGCCGTCCTGGGTCACGATCACCTGGCCGTCATGCACCGTCACGTACAGGCCCGGATCGCCCGCATTTGCCTCGCTGCCGAATTCCTTGTTCATATCGACCGGGATGCTGTCCGGGCGCGGCAGCGGGTTGTCCGTGACGCTCGGCGGGATGACGATGATCTGCACCGGCTTGCCTGTGTCGCGCGCGATGATGGCGGCCTGCTGGATCGCCACGACGAACGAGCCGCCCGGCGTCACCATCACCACTTCGCCGGCCCAGACATAGACACCCGCGCCGTCCAGCGGATTGCCGCTCGTCGCTCCGGGATTCGCCGCGCCGCTGGCGCAGGGACCGTTACACCAGGCATCGAAGCCGGTGCCGCGGATGCCGATGGTGGCGTTCGCCACGCTGAACTTGTAGTTGTCGCGGTTGACCCGGCCGATCAGGCCGGTGACCACGCGCACGCCGCCCTTGAGCAGGCGCAAAAAGGCGTTCTCCTGCGAGGCGGCCTTGTCGTACTTGAACTTTTCCACCTGGAACACGGTGCTTTCCTGCAAGGTCACCCGGCCTTCATCGCGGAACGCCACCACCGCATGGGACTTGTTCCCGGTGCTCAGTACGTCGCCCTCATACACCGGCGCACCCAGCGTCAGCTTGCGCACCTTGCCGCCCGTTTCCCTGGCCGACATCTCGCCCTGCACCAGCATCACCCGTCCGACCACCTGTGATTGCGCTGCCTGCGGTTTGGCCGGCCGCACCACGCTCGCGCCATTGTCATCCCGGCAGTTGGACGTGGCGCACAGGCGCGAGGAAAAGTCGGTGCCGCGGATACCGATGGTCGCGGAAGCGGCGCGCAGCTTGTAGGCATCGGGGTCGCCGCGCTTGCCGATCAGCCCGGTCAGGGTGCGGAAGCCGCCCTTGAGCAGGCGCAGCACCGCATTGTCGGACTGCGGCGCTTCCTTGCGGAAACGGAACGTCTCGATCTTCAGATTGGAGCTCGGGCGCAGGGTCATCACCGCACCATCGTTCATCTTGATCTGGGCATAGCTGCCCTTGGAGGTGACCAACATATCGCCCTCCAGCACCGCGGATTTTGAATTCAGCACCTTGATCGTGCCGTCCGCCCGCTGCGCCATCAGTGTGCCGCTCATATAGCCGACCCGCCCGACGCTCTCCGCCGCCTGCGCGAACGTCGCAGCCGTCAGCAATGCCACTGCAACAAGAAATCTAATGTTCAGCATCCATCACCTCAAAACGTTGCCGAAAGCCCGACATGCACACGCCAATCGCCCAGCTCCTGCGTCGTATCGCTGCCCGCACTGGTGATGCGCGCCGCATCCATGCGCAGCGAGAACTGGTCGGCGAAACTGGCGCGCAAGCCGAAGCCCGCGCCGGAGATCGAGTTGCTGATGCCTGCGGCTGTCTCCACCGCACCGGCATCGAAAAACGCCAGACCGCGCGCCTTGAGTCCGCCGGAGCCGAAAGCCGGGGTGTAGCCCTCCAGATTCAGGCGTGCGCCGCTTTCGCCGCTTTCGGTTCCTTCAGAGAAGCCGCGCACCGCATCCGCGCCGCCCAGTCGCATCTGCTCGCCCTGGATCAGCACATCGTCGCTCCATTGGCCGTTCAGCACAGAACGAAACTGCCAATCGTCACCAACCAGCGCCGAGAAACTCGCGCCGCCGCGCAGCACCTTGTAATTGGCGTCGGGCTGCGTGAAGCTCACTTGGTCATAGGCGGCGAAATCGGTCGCACTACCATTGTTCATGCCCGGCACATTGGCCGACAGCGCGGCGTTGAAGTTGGCCTCGCTGCGCGGGAACTTCGCCTGCGTGGAATACGCCACGCTCACCGGCATCACCACGATCTCGTTATACAGCACCGTCACCGGCGGATTGGTCTGCTCGATACGGCTGAAATCGCGCCAGTCCAGCCCAAACGACACGCGCTGCTCGAACTCGCCGCGTTTTTCCAGCTGGTGGTTGTAGCGCGCGCTGAACACCAAGCCGCCGCCCTGGAAGTTGGAAAGCCCGCCCACCACCGAATTCACGTTGGAATAACCGCCGAAGAACTCCAGGCCGTCGCCCCTGCCGTACAACGGAATCTTGTAGCTGCCGCCCAGCACCGTGACGCGGTCGGTATATTCCGGCGACATCTGGAATTGCACCGTGCCGACATGATCCTTGTCGAACAGGTTGGCATGGCGATATGAAAACCCTAGACGCGTGCGCCCGGTTTCCGGCGTGCCGCTGTTGTCCAGCGACAAACCCCAGATGGAAGGTTTGCTGTCGGCGACGGTCACGTTCGCATCTATCTCACCGTCGTTCGCACCCGCCTTCAGCACCACGTTCAGCTGGCGCGCCGGATTCTCGTTGGCGAGCCGCAGTTCGCGCGCGATCTGGCGCGTCCTCGGCATGCCGCCGCTGCGCAACGACGGCAGCGCATTCAGCGCATTGGCCTCGCTGACGAACTTGTTATCCTTAACCGCGATCTTGCCGAAACGGCTTTCCACCACGCGGAAGATGATTGCGCCCTTTTCCAGCTCCTGCTCCGGCAGCAGCACCCGCACCGCCGAATAGCCGCGGCTGGCATAGGCTTCTTCCACCGCCTCCAGCGCGTGCTGCACGTCAGAAAAATCCTTGTCCTTGCCGACATAGGGCGAGACCGCCGCCGCTATCTCTTCCTTGCTCAACAAAGTCGCGCCTTCGAGCGTGTAGCCGGATATCTCGAAGCGCAGTACCTGCGACTCGACTTCGCTTTCCGAGGCGTTCGACGCATCGACCGCGGGTGCATCCACCGTCTTCTCCTGCAACGCGACCAACAGGGTGTTGCCATCGAGCGCGGTGTTGTAGGCGAACATGCGTTCGAGGTTGATCACCAGCCGGGTACGGTTGTCGGCCTGGATGATGTTGGCGTCGCGCAATCCTTCGGCGTCGAGTTTCTGCACCGACTTGCCCAGTGCATTTTCGGTATCCATGAAGTCCAGCACGATGCGCGGTGGCGCATCGAGCACGAACCCGCCCGGCAGTTTCTCCGGCGGCTGCGCCAGCGTGATCCGCAACAACGCCATCCCTTCGGCCACCTGCTCGACGCCCAGCGCGGTGATGCTGTTCAGCGCCAGCGCCGGCAACGGCAGCAGCGCAAGCATCCCTGCAAGCAGGATCAACCGGATGGAATTCATGGTCAGTCTCATGTCGGTCCTATTTGCAAACCGGCAGCGTGGCCGTGGAGGTGTCTTCAGAAGTCGGCGCGGTCGCACCCTCCACGACCGGGGCATCCTCCTCTTCCTCCTCGGTGCTGTCCGTACCCGCCGTATCATCCGGCGCGACTGTGGTATCCGTGGATGGAGGTGCGACTATGATCTCGTTGACCAGACTATTCACCGTCGAGGACGTAACGCGATAGGTGATTGTCAGCCCGGAGCCCAGCAACGCCGGAGTAGTAGGCGGATTATTCAGGAAGAAACCGCTGCCGCCGACGGTGGTAGTCGATGTCTCCACCCCGTCAATCACCACCCCGGCCGAGGAACGCGCCAGGAAATCCAGAGCGATACCCCCGGCGGAATATATGGTAGAAGCCGACAAGCCCGTCGTATCGTTCAGATACAGTGTCGATGCAGCCCCTTCCAATTTGAGCGCAACGCTGCTACCGGTCAGCGATGAACCGTCGTTGATTCGCATATCGTTGAGAACGGTAGCCTTCGCCGCACCCGTCGCCGAGACATCGGCATTGGTGAACGTGATCGCTGTCCCCTTCATCTCCAGACTGCCGCCGACGGTAAGGTTGGCATTGATGTTCTGTGTACCGGCAGAAGTGAGCTTGACGGTACCGGTGCTGGTGAGAGTTGCTCCTGAATAGGTCAAATCACCGGCACTGTCGATAGCAATACCACCGCTACCGGCAAGAAAACTCTTCGTCCCATCGAGCGTAAGCGCATTTGCCCCGTAATGATAAAAACTCACGCCCTGCGGGGTGGTTGTGGCGGAATCCGTGAGCGCAATGGTGGTGGGAGCCGATGCACCCGTGCTACCGATACGAATGCCGCCATAACTGCCGGAGACGGTAGCGGTAATATTGGGCGTATTCACGTCCGCGCTGATACCCAGATCGCCCAGCGTGGCACCCGTGCTGATCAGTGTCGAAGATGTAGTTGCAGTGACATTGGTGACACCGCTGCCATTGTCGTCATAAATCCCTCCGGCAGAGGTGGCGTTGACAACAGCGCCCGAAGCGGTGCCGAGGTAGAGATTATGGCCTGCACCGGTCGTCATCAACGTCACTGTGCCGCCCATGCTCGATGAGGCAGAACCGATATGCGTCGTCTGGGCGCTGGTGTAGCTGACGTTGCTATAGGCGGACAGACTGTTGACCGTGTTGACCAGGTTCGCCCCGGCCAAATTGATTGCTGCTCCGGTGGAAGATGCAGAGAGAGTGGCCGTATTGATATAACTGGTCGCATCCTGGCTGATGCCGCCGGAAGCCGTCATGGTCAATGCCCCGGCCGGCCCCCCCGTGAGAACGCCGATTCTGGATTTGCTGCCCGCACCGGCAGTCATGGATATGCTGGCAGCCGTGATGTCGATGTCCGGCGTCCCCTGCGCGGAGCCGATCAATGCACCGCTGGCCGTGCCGCTGCCGCCCGTCATGGTCAGACTGCCGCCGATGTTGAGCGTGATGTCCGCATCAAGCTCTTCGCCGATCACTGCCGCCGCGCCCAGGCCATACTGTCCGGCGGTATTGCCGGCGCCGCCGGTCATGGAAAGATTGCCGCTGGTTGTGATCGTCTGGGTCGTCTTGCCAGTCAGGAAGGCGCCGCCGATCGTGCTTGCGTCCCCGCCGCCGACCAGGGCGATTGAACTGGCATTGATGGTTTGCGCCCCGTCGGACTGGATGCCGGCGTCGTTGCTGACGGATTCGTTCTGGGCCGAAACATAAAGCCCCCCCGAACTTCCGCCGGTAATGCTGATCGCGCCCGTGGTCGTAATGTTCTGGGTGCTCTTGCTCTCGATGTTAGCCTGGTTGCCGTTGCCGCCGCTGCCGCCCTGAAGCGTGATCGTCGATGCATTGATGGTCTGCGCGCCGGTACTCCTGATGGAGGCCGAGTTATGCGTCGCACATGATGTGCAGATCGTCACGCTATCCTTGGTGCTGCTCAGAGTATTGTCGGTGACATCGCCGCCCGTCAGCGAGATGGCAAGCGTGCCGGCGCCGGAATTGAGTATCTGCTGCGCACCGCCCGACTCGATGGACGCGCTTGCGCCAGCAGCAGTATTGGCCCCGGATCCGCCGGTCAAGGTAATGGCATGCGTTCCCGCAACTTTGAAGTCGATCGTCTGTGTGCCGGTCGCATAGAGCTTCGCCGTGCCTCCATAGAGGCCGGACGATGCCGACACGATCAGGTCGCTGTTGGCGCCGTAAAGGTTGATGGTCTGATTTCCGCTGGAAGTGACAGACGCATCGCCATCGCTGGGAGTGCCCGGTTCATTGGCGACGATGAAATCACCCCAGGTATCCACACTCAGATTGCCGCCCGATGTCATGGAAGCATTGACATTGCCGGTCGGGTAAGCCACTTTGACGGTGACGTCCGACCCGGCCTTGATGAAGATATCACCGGCCGTATTCACCGAAGAACCGATAAAACTGACAGTTCCGGTGCCTGATGTGACGTTATAGCCGGTGTAATCGAAGCGGCTGCCGGGAAAGGAGCCATCCCAGCCGGCGATGAAACGCAAATCGCCGGTGCCGGAATTGGACAACGCTATACCGTTACCGCTGATGTTCTGCTGCCCCACCAGCCATAGGTCGTTGGTGCTGGTGTAGCTGTAAGTCTTGCCGCCGGCAAAGAAGATGTTGCCCACACCACTGGTACCCGAGGTAGTGGTGATCATCACCGGACCGCTCGAAAGGTTCGATGTGATCGTCGACCAGAGGATGGTGGGGTTGGCAGTCGCGCCCTCGAAAACGAGCCCCGGACTGTAAGAGTTGAAAGCTCCGCCCGCCAGGCTTTCCGCAGTCGGCGCCAGGTCGATCGTCACATTGGTCGGATCCAGCAACCAGGTACCCGCCTGTCCCATCGGAGCAGAACGATCAACCTGGATCGTCCCCACATCGAGGTAGATCTTGCCCGAGGTCTCGACGAAGCCGCCATCGCCGCCATTCGCCCCGCCTCTCGCAGAGATATTGCCGTAGGCCCGCGTGGTGTCGTCCGCCCACACGATCACCTTGCCGCCGTTGCCGTTGTCCGTGGCGTCCGCGCTGATGGTCGCGGTAGATGCGACGTAGGTGACGGTCGCATTCTGCACATCGGGATTCTTGCCCTGATAGTCGCCGCCGACGAGGATGGTGCCGCCGCCCTGTGCGCCATCGGCGCTGACGGTTGTGCCGTCCATGATGCCGACCTGTTCGCCGAGGACTTCGATGCTGCCGCCGGTCACGCCATCGGCGCTGACCGTGCCGGATATCTCGGCGCGCAGGCTGGCCTTGAACACGATCTTGCCGCCCTGCATGGTGGCGCTGTCGGCGCTGACCGTGCCGGTATTCCTGACGATGGTGCCGAACAGTCCGAGGCTGCCGGAGCTGGCGACCAGTTGCCCGACGTTGGTGGCGTCTCCCGCCGGTGCGGTGATGTTGACCCTGAGGCTGGGTTCGCTGCTATCGACCAGCTCGACGCTGTGTCCGGCGGCCAGCAGTATCTCGCCGTTCGGCGCGGTGATGACGCCGGTGTTCTCGACATCGGGTGCGATCAGGTATATCTGCCCGCCGCTTTGGGCGGTAAGGCTGCCGGCGTTGCTGATTTTTTGCGCGCCGGGCACTTCGGTATAGCGGTGGCGTCCGGCGAGGAAGTCTTCATCGCTAAGGTTGAGCGTGGTAGCCACCAGCCCGGCCACGTCGATGGTCGCGCCCATGCCGAAGATGATGCCGTTGGGATTGACCAGAAACACGCGCCCGTTGGATTGCAGGCTGCCGAGGATGTTGCTGGGGTCGCCACCGACGACGCGGTTCAGGACGGTGGAAGTCGCGCTTTGCTGCACGAAGCGCGTGATCTCTCCGCTGCCGATGGAGAAGTCCTGCCAATGGATGATGGTGCCGGGGGTGTTGGTGACGGTGAGGGTGTTGCCGCTGCTGGAGATACTGGCTTCCCCGTTGACCACTTCGCCGCCGGTGGGGTTCGCCTGCGCCGCCTGCATCGCGCTTGCCAGCAGCACCGCCGCGCAAATCGGGCGCAGGCGGAATTGTGGCGGTTTGCGATGTAGCTTTTTCATGGATGCATCATGTTCGAAGCTGGATTTCGCGCGATTGTAGCGCAGGATGGAACATTATGTGCCGTGTTAACAGACCCGCTATCGCGCAGCAGAACTGCACTCCTGCTCGCTCTTCTTCCGGCACACCATGTCGACCAGCGCCGACATGCCGTGGTGCCCTTCCCCTTCGCAGATGTTGTCATCGTGCTCGCGCAGATGCAGCAATTCCATATCGGCGAAGGCGGCCCGCAGCATCGCTTCCGTATAGAGATTTTCCGCCTGCGACGGGCCGCCGGTTCCGTATTCGAGCTGGCGCGGCGTGTAGCCCTGCAACAGCAGCAGGCCGCCCGGTTTCAGGCAGCGCCTGATATGCGCGAACATCTGCTCGCGCATCCCCGGCGGGGCGAACTGGATGAAGATGGCGACGACCGCATCGAAGCGGTGCTCGCCCCACTCCCATTGCGTCAGGTCGGCCAGCTCGAAGCGCATCTGCACCCCGCGTTGTGCCGCGAGTTTGCGCGCCTTTTCCAGTGCGACCGGCGATGCATCCACCGACAGCACATCCAGCCCCTGCTGCGCCAGCCATACGCCGTTGCGCCCTTCGCCGTCCGCCACCGCGAGGCAACTCATGCCCGGCTTCAGCAGCTCGCGCTGCGATACCAGAAAGGCGTTCGGTTCGATGCCGAAGTGATAATCCTCTCCCGCGTAACGTTCGTCCCAGATGCTCATGTCACTCTCCAACATTTCTCGTAGGGTGGGCACGTTTTTTGTGCCCGCCCTGCAACTGACAAAAATCAATTAACTATCGGGATTATCTAGGTATTTCGGTCTATTGTCTTTTCCTGCGAGCAGGCGCATATTCCATCTCAGCAATATGGCTTTTTGACTTTGCTACTAGGTTATTACGGAGGATGGAATCATGCTCACCAGCACCCTGTATTACAGTTCTTCGGAATCCGCCTTTCCCGGCACGCCGGAAGCAACCGGCCATCGGAGCGAACCCCACTTTGGCGTAAGATGGAAAGTCGTGGCGATCATCGACGAGCACACCGAGTATCACGGGCAGATGAAGGACATTTCCGTCAACGGCGCCTCGATACTGTTGCCGGTCAATCTCCGGGACATCGCATCCTTCGACTTGGTCATTCACATTCCCGCCCTGCACACGGAACGCGAATCGCATCTGGTGTATATCAAGGGAAGCCAGATCTACACGGTCTATGACTGCAACGAGAACGCGTTCCGCACCTCGGTCGAGTTCCGGGAATTCAAGTCGAACCACGACATCGGCTTCCTGATGAACCGGCTCAACAAGCATTACCACGCCCTCGGGCAATAACCGCCCCGCCGCAGCGCCAGCCAGGCCGGACACGGCCTTGCGGCTATAGCGGCACGTTCGCCGCGATGTAACCCTTGAGTTTCGCCACATCCGCTTCCATCACTTCGCAGCGTTGCGGCAGGTTTTCGATACCTTCCAGTGCCGCAGGTCGTTCCGGTTCGCAACCCAATGATTCCCGTATGGTCTCGGCAAACTTGGCCGGCAGCGCGGTCTCTAGGCAGACCAGCGGCAGGCTGGGGCGGCGTTGCTCCAGCCCGACTTTTAGGCCGTCGGCGGTGTGGGTGTCGATCATTACGCCATATCCTTCCCACACCTCGCGAATGGTCTTGAGCCTGTCCTCATGCGTGCTCTTGCCGGAAGCGAAATGGAACTGCGGTAGCACATCCCACCACGCTGTGCCCTTGATGTCGAACGAACCGCCCTTGTCTACCTTGCCCCAGAACTCGCGCACCTTGGCGCCGTCGCGCCCGACCAGGTCGAACATGAAGCGCTCGAAGTTGGACGCCTTGGAGATGTCCATCGACGGGCTGCTGGTCTCGTAAGTATGCTTGGTGTCGCGCGGACGATAGACGCCGGTGCGGAAGAATTCGTCCAGCACATCGTTCTCGTTGGTAGCGAGGATCAACTGGCCGATGGGTAGGCCCATCATGCGCGCGATGTGCCCCGCGCAGATGTTGCCGAAGTTGCCGGATGGCACCGCAAACGCGACCTGCTCATCGTTGGATGTCGTCGCGGCGAAGTAGCCCTTGAAGTAGTACACGACTTGCGCCGACACGCGCGCCCAGTTGATCGAGTTGACCGTGCCGATCTTGTATTTGGCCTTGAAGGTGTGGTCGTTGGACACCGCCTTCACCATGTCCTGCGCATCGTCGAACATGCCGTTGATGGCGATATTGAAGATATTGGGGTCTTGCAGCGAATACATCTGCGCGCGCTGGAACGCGCTCATCTTGCCGTTCGGCGACAGCATGAACACGCGGATGCCCTTCTTGCCGCGCATCGCGTATTCGGCGGCGGAGCCGGTGTCGCCGGAGGTCGCACCGAGGATGTTCAGCTCCTCATGCTGCTTGTCCAGCGCGTACTCGAACAGGTTGCCGAGCAACTGCATCGCCATGTCCTTGAACGCCAGCGTCGGCCCGTTGGAGAGTTCAAGGATATGCACGCCGTCGGCCAGCTTGCGTAACGGCGTGATCTGCGTCGCATCGCTGTCGGCGCGACCGTTGCTGTAAACCTGCGCGGTATAGGTCTTGTCGATGATGGCTTTGAGATCAGCCGCCGGAATGTCAGTGATGAATTTCGACAGCACCGCAAAGGCAAGATCGGCATAAGACAGCTTGCGCCACACATCCAGCTCGGCGCGCGTCACTTGCGGATATTGCTCTGGCAGATAGAGGCCGCCGTCCGGCGCCAGGCCGCCCAGCAGGATTTCGGTGAAGGTTTTGGCGGGCGCATTGCCACGGGTGGAGATGTATTTCATTCGTTACTCGCTTCGCTCTAGTCCCCTCTCCCGTTTACGGGAGAGGGTTAGGGAGAGGGCTGATATTTTGCAACCCTCTCCCCCAGCCCCTCTCCCGCCAGCGGGCGAGGGGAGTTTGTTTATTTTCCCAGCTCTTCCATCCGCAACCTGGTCACCTTGCCCGCCACCACGCCCAGCGCCTCGATCTTCACGATGGCCGCGTTGATGCGTTTCTCGCGCGTCTGGTGGGTGAGCATGATCAGGTCGGTCTGGTCTTCGCCTTCGCCGGGTTCTTTCTGGATCACGGCGTCGATGGAGATTTGTTCGTCCGCGAGGATGCGGGTGATATCGGCCAGCACGCCGGGCTTGTCCTGCACGCGCAGGCGCAGGTAGTAGCTGGTGACCACCTCGTCCATCGGCAATATCTTCAGGTCGGCCATCGCGTCCGGCTGGAACGCCAGATGCGGCACGCGGTGCTCCGGGTCGGCGGTATGCATGCGCGTCACGTCCACCAGGTCGGCGATCACCGCACTGGCGGTGGGCTCCGCGCCCGCGCCCTTGCCGTAATACAGCGTCGCGCCGACGGCATCGCCCTGCACCAGCACCGCGTTCATCGCGCCCTCGACGTTGGCGATCAGGCGCTTGGCCGGGATCAGCGTGGGATGTACGCGCAGTTCCACGCCTTCCGGCGTGCGCTTGGTGATGCCCAGCAGCTTGATGCGGTAGCCGAGCTGTTCGGCGTACTTGATGTCCACCGCATCCAGTTTGGAGATGCCTTCGATGTAGGCCTTGTCGAACTGCATCGGAATACCGAACGCCAGCGAAGCCAGGATGGTGATCTTGTGCGCCGCGTCCACGCCTTCGATATCGAAGGTCGGGTCGGCTTCGGCGTAGCCCAGGCGCTGCGCCTCTTTCAGCACGGTGTCGAAACTCAAGCCCTTGTCACGCATCTCAGACAGGATGAAGTTGGTTGTGCCATTTATTATCCCGGCGATCCACTCGATGCGGTTCGCGGTCAGGCCCTCGCGCACCGCCTTGATGATGGGGATGCCGCCCGCCACCGCCGCCTCGAACGCGACCATCACGCCCTTGTCCTGCGCCGCCTTGAATATCTCGTTGCCGTGCGTGGCGAGCAATGCCTTGTTCGCGGTGACCACATGCTTGCCGTTGGCGATGGCTTTCAGCACCAAGTCTTTCGCCACGCCGTAGCCGCCGATCAGCTCGATGACGATATCCACTTCGGGGTCGGCTACCACGGCAAATGCATCATCGGTCACCCGGCAGGCGCCGCCGGTGACTTTCCTTGCGAGCTCCACATTCTTGTCCGCCACCACGGTGATGCGGATCGGACGACCGGCACGGCGGGTGATCTCTTCCGCATTGCGTTGCAGGACGGTAAAGGTGCCGCCACCGACGGTGCCGATACCGAGAAGGCCTACGTTGATTGGTTTCATTCTAGCTCCTAGTCGTTAGTCGCTAGTCGTTAGTTGGCGTTGTCGCTTCGCGGATACTTAACTAGCGACTAACGTCTAACGACTAGCGACTGGTGTCATGTTGTTTGCGATAGTGTTCGAGAAAGCGCGCGATGCGGCCGATGGCCTCGGTTAGGTCGTCCGCATTGGGCAGGAACACCACGCGGAAGTGGTCGGTATGCGGCCAGTTGAAACCGCTGCCCTGCACCACCAGCACTTTCTCGGTCTCCAGCAGTTCGAGGATGAATTTCTGGTCGTCCTTGATGGGATACATCTCCGGGTCGAGGCGCGGGAACAGGTATAGCGCGGCCTTGGGTTTGACGCAGGTCACGCCGGGGATCGCGGTGATCAGTTCGTAGGCGAGGTCGCGCTGTTTGCACAGGCGCCCGGTCGGCGCGACCAGATCGGCGATGCTCTGGTATCCGCCCAGCGCGGTCTGGATGGCGAACTGCCCCGGCACGTTGGAGCACAGCCGCATCGAGGCGAGGATATTCAGGCCATTGATATAGTCCTGCGCATGCTTCTTCTCGCCGGACACCACCATCCAGCCGGCACGGTAGCCGCAGGCGCGATAGTTCTTCGACAGCCCGTTCAGGGTGAGGAACAGCACATCGTCCGCCAGCGAGGCGATCGAGGTGTGCGTCGCGCCGTCGTACAACATCTTGTCGTAGATCTCGTCGGCGAAGATGATGAGATCATGCTCGCGCGCGATCCCGACTATCTCCTTCAGTATCTCGTCGGAATACAACGCGCCGGTCGGGTTGTTCGGGTTGATGATGACGATGGCGCGGGTCTTTTCGTTGATCTTGCTGCGGATATCGGCCAGATCGGGGTTCCATGCGTTGGCTTCATCGCACAGGTAATGGCGCGGCGCACCGCCCGCCAGCGTCACCGACGCCGTCCACAGCGGATAGTCCGGCGCGGGAACCAGCACCTCGTCGCCGGTGTTGAGCAGCCCCTGCATCGCCATCACGATCAGTTCGGAGGCGCCGTTGCCGATGTAGATGTCATCCAGCCCGACGCCCGCGATCTTCTTGGCCTGGCAGTAATGCATGATCGCCTTGCGCGCCGCGAACAAGCCCTTGGAATCGGAATAGCCGGACGAATTCGGCAGGTTGAGGATCACGTCCTGCTGGATTTCCTCCGGCGCCTCGAAGCCGAACGGCGCGAGGTTGCCGATGTTCAGCTTGATGATGCGCTGGCCTTCTTCCTCCATCTGCTTGGCGCGCTCCATCACCGGGCCGCGGATGTCGTAGCACACGTTGGAAAGCTTGGTCGATTTCAGGATGGGTTTCACGTTCGTTCGCTCGAATTGTTCCGCGTGTCGCGTGGGCGGCAGATGATAGAATCCGCCCCACACACGCAATCACCGCAAGGGGCGCGATTTTACCTGTGCCGCCCCCATACGGCAAACGGAGACGGGGCTTGAAACTGCAACTGGCCAACCTGGGCGACATCAAGACATTCACCGCGCACGGCGCCGACCACGTGGCGGTCAACGGCGAACGCTTCGACACCAGCATCGTGGTGAGCGCCGGAGAGGTGCGCAACGACTGGAACGTCGCCGGCTTCGACGCCCTGCGCGAGGCCGATTTCGCCTGGTTCCTCGATCTCGCGCCCGATGTGCTGCTGTTCGGCACCGGCACGCGGCAGCGCTTCGCCCACCCGCGCCTGTACCGCGCACTGACCGAAGCGGGCATCGGCGTCGAATTCATGGACACCGCAGCGGCCTGCCGCACCTACAACATCCTGGTGGCGGAGAACCGCAAGGTAGTCGCGGCGATCCTCATTTAAAAAGGGGCTTTCATGAACTATCTACCAGCACCGCCAACTGACAATCTATATAAATTCGCAGCCATTGCAGGACTATGGTTTGTTATGGGGGTTATTGCCTATTTTGCATACTTGGCTTATCTCGGCCACATGGCTGAAAAGGAATCGAATGAGTATATGAGCTATATGCGCTCTGTCATGATGATTCAGGACATAAACAATCGAATTGGCCAACACAATATTGGCAACGCAACTAAAGAAAACAGGCCAGATTGGGTACCTCAACATTTTACTCTTAAGGATGAGTTGTCCTTCTTGTCAAAAATACTTGATACCCATCAAAAAGCGACAACTGATTATGAGAAAGCCCCCCATCCTTATGGGGAAAAACTCAACGACTCACTTGCAGTTCCACTCCAAGCAACTTTAACCGTACTAGTCTCAGGCTACGTTCTAATGGTTGGGGGCTTTCTTGCGTGGTACAAAAAAGCACAAAGCCCACAAGATGAACTAGCCAAATTAGAAATTGAGCTCAAGAAATCGCTGCTTGCGAAAACAAAGGCAGAAATAAAACAACTTTCGAGATCACGATTTGCTCCTCCAAAATGAACCCATCCCTGACCAACGTGATCCGCCAGGCCGAGCAGGTCATCGCCGGCAAGCCGCAGCAGATCCGCTTTGCGCTCGCCTGCCTGCTGGCACGCGGGCATCTGCTGATCGAAGACCTGCCGGGCGTCGGCAAGACCACGCTGGCGCATGTGCTGGCGAAGACGCTGGGCTTGCAGTTCCAGCGCATCCAGTTCACCAGCGACCTGTTGCCCGCCGATATCCTCGGCGTGTCGGTGTACCAGCGCGACAGCGGCAAGTTCGAGTTCCATCCCGGCCCGATCTTCGCGCAGATGATCCTCGCCGACGAGGTGAACCGCGCCACACCCAAGGCACAGAGCGCGCTGCTGGAGGCGATGGAAGAACGCCAAGTCACCATCGAGGGGACGACGCGCCCGCTGCCGGTGCCGTTCTTCGTCATCGCCACCCAGAACCCGGCGTATCAGGTCGGCACCTTCCCTCTGCCGGAATCCCAGCTCGACCGCTTCATGATGCGCATCCGCATGGGCTATCCCGATGCGCAGGCGGAGCGCGGCCTGCTCGAAGGCGTAGACCGGCGCGAGCTTGTCGCCGGGCTAGTACCGCAACTGGAGAACGCGGAACTGCTCATACTGCAACAACGCACCCAGCAGGTGTTCGTCTCACCCGCGCTGCTCGATTATGTCCAGGCCATCCTGCGCTACAGCCGCGAAACGGCGAACTACGTCCACGGCCTCAGCCCGCGCGCCGGGCTTGCCCTGCTCGCCGCCGCGCGCGGCTGGGCGCTGCTCGACGGGCGCGACGCCGTGCTGCCGGAAGACGTGCAGGCCGTGCTGCCCGGCGTGGTCAGCCACCGCCTGCAAACCACAGGCGAGCGTTCGAAGCAGGACAGCGACGCGCTGGTGCGCGAGCTGACCGAAGCGGTGGCCATCCCGTAGTAGAATTACCCAACCATTGGAGGAACAGACATGAACGAGATTTTGTTTGTCGTCGAGGAAGCTCCGGAGGGCGGGCTGACGGCACGCGCTTTGGGCGAATCGATCTTCACCGAAGCGGACGACGTGGAAAGTCTTCACCGGCAAGTGCGGGACGCCGTGCACTGCCACTTCGAGGAAGGCAAGGCTCCCCAAATCATCCGGCTGCATTTCACACGGGAAGAAGTCCTCGCCGTATGAAGTTGCCGCGTGACTTGTCTGGCGCACAACTTGTCAAGGCGCTGGAACGGTTGGGCTACCACCCGAGCCGGCAAGCCGGCAGCCATGTGCGCCTGACCAGCTCCCTGTCACAGGAACACCATCTCACCGTACCGTTGCACGATCCATTGCGAATAGGCACCCTGGCCTCGATACTTGCCGACGTGGCGGCGCATCATGGCGTGACAAGGGAAACCCTGATCGCCCGACTATTCGGCAAATAGGCTGCTTCCTGCCCATCCCGTGCTCGCCGCACTCCAGCAACGCTTCCGCACCTGGCTGTTCCGCCCGAAGATAGAAAGCGGAAGCGTCACCCTGACCCAGCGCCGCATCTTCATCCTGCCCACCCGGCATGGGCTCGCGCTCGCCTTCGTGCTGCTGCTGATGCTGATCGGCGACATCAACTACAACCTCAGCCTGGGTTATGTGCTGACCTTTTTGCTGGCGATGATGGCGGTGATGTCGATGCTGCACGCGTTCCGCAACCTCGCGCAACTGGAGGTCCGCGCCGGGCGCGCCGAAGCGGTGTTCAGCGGCGGGGTCGCGCGTTTCACCTTGCATTTCCGCAACAGCGGCACGATGGATCGCCACATGCTCAGGCTGCGCGACGAGAGCGGCAACACCGTCAGCTTCGACGCTCCCGCGCAACAGGACAGCGAGGTGGCTTTCCCGCTGGCGGCGACGCAGCGCGGCTGGCTGCAACCGGGGCAGCTGACGCTGTACACCGAGTTTCCGCTCGGCCTGTTCCATGCCTGGTCGTACCTGCATTTCGACACGCGCTGTCTGGTCTATCCGAAACCGCTGCCGGAAGCGCCGCTGCCGCCGGGTGATGCGCCGGACGGCGCGGGCAGGCGTAACGTCGCGGGCGACGACGACTTCGCCGGATTGCGCAACTACGCCTTGGGCGACGCGCTGCCGCGCATCGCATGGAAGGCCTATGCGCGCGAGCAGGGCTTGCAGGTGAAACAGTTCTCCGCACAGGTCGGCGAGGAATTGTGGCTGGATATTGCCGCAGCGCCCGATCCCGGTACCGAAGGCAAACTGGCGCGCATTGCCCGCTGGGTGCTGGATGCCGAGGCGCAGGGGCTGCGCTACGGGCTGCGCCTGCCGGACGGCGAACTGCCGCCGAACAATGGTGCAGGACAACGCGACGAATGTCTGCGTCGGCTGGCATTGTTCGATTTGCCACAACAGAATGACCCTCTCCCCCTACCCCTCTCCCGTAAACGGGCGAGGGGAGCAAAACGAGCCCCTCTCCCACTTGTGGGAGAGGGGTTGGGGAGAGGGGAATCATGAACAAGCCGCTCATCTATGGCCTGCTGCTCAGCATCCTCATGGTCGCCGCACCGCATGCCGACCATCTGCCGCCCTGGGTCAGCGCGCTGTGCGCGGCGGTGTTGCTGTGGCGCGCCCATCTCACCCACAGCGGTGATCCGCTACCGCCGCGCTGGCTGCTGCAGCTCATCGCGCTCGCCTGCGTGGCCGCCATCGCCATCGGTTTCCGCACGCTGTTCGGGCGCGAGGTCGGCGTCACGCTACTGATCCTGCTCACCGCGCTGAAGTTCATGGAACTGCGCGGCACGCGCGACGCGATGGTGCTGCTGTACCTCGCCTGCTTCATTGTCATCACCAACTTCTTCTACTCGCAGAGCATCCCCACCGCGCTGTACATGCTCGCCACGCTGATGGTGATCGTCACCACCTGGATACATCTGCACGCCCCGGTGCTCGCCCTCAAGCCGCGCCTGCGCGTCGCCGCCACGCTGCTGTTGCAGGCCGTGCCGCTGATGCTGGTGCTGTTCGTGCTGTTCCCGCGCGTACAGGGGCCGCTGTGGGGATTGCCGCAGGACGCTTTCGCCAGCAGCGGACTGGACGACAGGATGGCGCCGGGCAGCCTGAGCCGGCTGTCGCTCTCTGAGGAGGTCGCGTTCCGCGTCAGCTATGCCGGCACGCCGCCGCTCCGCGAGCAGATGTACTGGCGCGGCCCGGTGCTGTGGGAATTCGACGGGCGCACCTGGACGCCCGGACAGGCCACGCCCGGCGGAACGCCGCGCTTCGACGCCACCGCGCAGCCCGTCGAATACAGCGTCACGCTGGAACCGCACAACAAGACCTGGCTGTTCGCGCTCGACGTACCCGAGCGCATCTCCGTGCCCGCGACCCTGACGGACGATTTCCAGTTGCGCGTGAAGGAGCCGGTCAAGGCGCGCATGCGCTATGAAGCGCGCTCGACGCTGGCCTATCGCGCCAACCCGGACGAGGCCGCGCGCCAGCTCCGGCGCGCCCTGCGACTGCCGCCCTCGCTCAATCCGCGTGCGCGCCAGCTCGCGGCGCAATGGCGCGCGGAAAGCGCCGGCGACGATGCCGTGGTGCAGCGCGCGTTGCAGCATTTCAGCCAGCTGGATTTCCGCTACACGCTGGAGCCGCCGCTGCTCGGGCCGAACAGTGTGGACGACTTCATGTTCGAGACCCGCCAGGGATTCTGCGAACACTATGCATCGAGCTTCGTGTTCCTGATGCGCGCCGCGCGCATCCCGGCGCGCGTGGTGGCGGGCTATCAGGGCGGCGAATACAACGCGCTGGGCGGCTACTACATCGTGCGCCAGTCCGACGCCCACGCTTGGGCCGAGGTGTGGCTGTCCGGACAGGGCTGGGTGCGCGTCGATCCGACCGCGGCGATCGCCCCGGCGCGCGTGCAAAGCGGCCTGTCCGCCGCGCTGCCGGACAACGCCGCGCTGCCGTTCATGGCGCGCAACCCGCCGCAATGGCTGCGCGAACTGCGCCTGAACTGGGACGCGCTGGCCAACCAGTGGAACCAGTGGGTGCTGGGCTACAACGCGGAACGCCAGTTCGCCTTCCTCACCCGGCTCGGCATGGAAGCCGTCACCTGGCAAAAGATGGCGACCAGCATGATGATGGGCGCGGGTGCATTGATCGCCCTGTTCGCCTTGTTCATGCTGCGACATCTGTTCGCGAACCGGCCCGACAAGATACAGGCGGCCTGGCTCCGGCTGTGCCGCAAACTGGCCAAGGCCGGCCTGCCGCGTGCGCCGCACGAGGGCGCGCTGGATTACGCCGCGCGCGTCGCTGCCGCGCGCCCCGACTTGGCCGAGGCGGTCTCCGGCCTCGCCTCACGCTACAGTGCGTTACGCTACGAAAGGGGCCAGGACGAAGCATCGCGGCGCGAGTTCCTGCTGCGCGCCGCGACCTTCAAACCCTGACGCTGTATAATCCGCGCCACTTCCACTGGACACGACCAACATGCTCATCACCCGCCGCCTGGAATTCGATGCCGGACACCGCATCCCCAGCCACAACAGCCAGTGCAAACACCTGCACGGGCACCGCTACGCCATCGAGATCACCCTGTCCGGCGACATCATCAGCACCGAAGGGGTATCCGAGCAGGGCATGGTGATGGATTTCTCCGATGTAAAGCGCATCGCCAGCGAGAAGCTGGTAGATGCCTGGGATCATGCCTTCCTAGTGTATCGCGGCGACAAGGTGGTGCTGGACTTCCTTGCCGGGTTGCCGGGACACAAGACCGTCGTGCTCGATGCCGTGCCGACCGCAGAACACCTGGCGCGGATCGCCTTCGGCATCCTCGATGATGCCTATTGCGACGTGTATGGCAACAACCTGCGGCTGGAGCGGGTGCGCCTCTACGAGACGCCCAACAACTGGGCCGACTGCGTGCGCGGCTAGACACTCCGCGCCGCATGCTTCAGAATGTGCGACTACGCAGAAACCCAAATAGGGTGACACGTTTTTTGTGCTAGCACGGAAACAACAATCACTGCCCGCGTGGGCACAAAAACGTGCCCACCCTACCATCAACAATCAGGAAGCTTGGGTGAGCGGTTTAAACCAGCAGTCTTGAAAACTGCCGAGGATGCGAGTCCTCCGTGAGTTCGAATCTCACAGCTTCCGCCAGATTTTGTATTCGCGGTTGAAACTTTTATCGTTATTCACTAGTCTCACACTCGTTTTTATCCGTTTAACTCAGGAGGCCGTACATGCAATATCTGACCCAGACCGCAACGCAAACCGGCGGCATCGCCACCGCGCAGAACAAGGTCCTGCGCAACACCTACATGATGCTGGCGCTGACCATGGTCCCGACGATCATCGGCGCGTTCATCGGCATCTCGATCGATCTTTCGTTCATGGCGGCCAGCCCGATCATGTCCTCGCTGCTGATGTTCGGCGCGATGATGGGCATGCTGTTCGCCGTCAGCGCCCTGCGCAACAGCGTATGGGGCATCGCCGCCCTGCTCGGCTTCACCTTCATCGCCGGCGTTTTCCTCGGCCCGATCCTGCAAGTCGCGCTGCACCTGAAGAACGGCGCACAACTGATCGGCATGGCCGCAGGCGGCACCGGCATCATCTTCTTCTCGCTGGCGACCATCGCCACGGTGACGAAGAAGGATTTCAGCTTCATGGGCAAGTTCCTGTTCATCGGGCTGATCCTGCTGATCGTCGCTTCGCTGGCGAACCTGTTCTTCCAGATTCCCGCGCTATCGCTGACCATCTCCGCCATCGCCGTGCTGATCTTCTCGGCCTACATCCTGTTCGACGTAAGCCGCATCGTGAACGGCGGCGAAACCAACTACGTGATGGCGACGCTGGGCATCTACATGAGCATCTACAACCTGTTCATCAACCTGCTGCACCTGCTGATGGCATTCAGCGGCGAACGCGATTAAGCGCTGCATGCAGCACAAAAAAAGCGGCCAACTGGCCGCTTTTTTTGCTTGTGATGCATCTGGAATTTACTCCAGTTCAACCACCATGATCGAATTAACCTAAAAATCGCAGTGGGCCACTTGTAGGAGCGCCGGGAGGCGCGATCAGGACATTCATCGCGGCTGCCGCCGCTCCTACAAGTCTCCAAACGGGTGGCGCAGCACGATAGTCTCGTCGCGGTCCGGCCCGGTCGAAACCATGTCCACCGGCACGCCGCAGACCTGCGCGATGCGTTCCAGATAATTGCGCGCGGCCAGCGGCAAGTCCTCATAGCGCTGCGCACCGACGGTGCTCTCGCTCCAGCCCGGCATCTCCTCGTACACCGCCTCGCAATCGACCAGCGCATCCGCACCCGCGGGCAGGATGTCGCTGTCCACACCGGCGATGCGGTAGCCGACGCCGAGGCGCACCGTTTCCATACCATCCATCACATCCAGTTTCGTCACGCACAGGCCGGACACGCCGTTGATCTGGATCGAGCGCTTGAGTGCAGCCGCATCGAACCAGCCGCAGCGGCGCGCGCGTCCGGTGGTGGCGCCGAATTCATGGCCGCGCTTGGCCAGGCCCGCACCAATCGGATCGCACTTGTCCACTGCGTCATACAATTCGGTGGGGAATGGCCCTGAACCGACACGGGTGGTGTAAGCCTTGGTGATGCCGAGCACGTAATTGAGCATCTGCGGCCCGACCCCGGCACCGGCACAGGCCGCTCCGGAAACGCAGTTGCTCGAAGTGACGAACGGATAAGTGCCGTGGTCGATGTCCAGCAACGCACCCTGCGCGCCTTCGAACAACAGGCTGTTACCGGCCTGATTGGCTTCGTACAGTGCGCGCGGCACGTCCATCACCAGCGGTTTGATGCGCTCGGCCAGCGCCAGCGTATCGTCCAGCGTCTGCTGGAAATCGACCGTAGCCGCATGGAAATAATTCTTCAGCACGAAGTTGTGATAATCCAGCACCTCGCCCAGCTTCGCGGCGAAGCGTTCGCGGTAAAAGATATCCTGCAGGCGAATGGCGCGGCGCGCCACCTTGTCTTCATAGGCGGGACCGATGCCGCGCCCGGTGGTGCCGATCTTGGCATCGCCTTTCGCCAACTCGCGCGCCTGGTCGATCGCCTCGTGGTAAGGCAGGATCAGCGGGCAGGCTTCGGATATCCTCAGGCGGCCATAGACATCGATGCCCGCCTGCTGCAACTCGTCCATTTCCTTGAGCAGCGCTGGCGGCGACAGCACCACGCCGTTGCCGATGTAGCACATCACCTGGTCGCGCAGGATGCCGGACGGGATCAGGTGTAACACCGTTTTCTTGCCGCCGATCACCAGCGTGTGGCCGGCATTGTGCCCACCCTGAAAACGCACCACACCCTGGGCATGGTCGGTCAGCCAGTCGACGATCTTGCCCTTGCCTTCATCACCCCACTGGGTGCCGATCACTACTACGTTCTTAGCCATTGGAAAACTTCCAGTCCTGAAAAATCACAGCGCGACGACTTGCCACACGCCGTCGCGCAACACCAGTTCACGGTCGCACTGCAACTCGCCGCGCAACGACGCATCGCCAATCAAATCCACCACAACCATTTCACCGGCTTCACGCAATTGCGCGACCTTGTCGCGCAAGGCGGCATCGCCGGAATGCGGCGCACATATGCCCGATTGCGCAGGTTGCGCCGGCAACAGCCGGTACAACTGGCGCAGATCCATGCTGAATCCGGTGGCGGGGCGCGCGCGCCCGAAGCTCTTGCCGAGGTCGTCGTAGCGTCCGCCCAGCGCGATCGCGTCGTGGCTGCCGGCATGATAGGCGGCAAACACCATGCCGCTGTGATAGTGGTAGCCGCGCAGGTCGGCGAGGTCGATGCCGATGCCTGCAACCAGCGGCTGCAATTTGGCCGAGACGGCCTCCAGCGCATCCAGCGCCGCGCCTATCTCCGCATGGGCAGGCAACAACCTGCGCGCCCGCGCCAGCACCCCAGCGCAATCGCCATACAGCATCGGCAGAGCCAGCAGCGCATCCCGCAAAGCCGCGTCCAGCGGCTGCACCAGCGTCCGCAAAGCCGCGCTGTCCTTGCTTTGCAGCGCGGCGAACAGATCGTTCTCCAGCTCCTTGCCCAGCCCGGCACGATGTACCAGCGCGCGGAACACGCCGACATGGCCGAGGTCGAGATGTATCCCCCGGATGCCCAGCGAAGCCAGCGATTGCAGCATCAACTGCTGGATCTCCAGATCGCTTTCGAGTCCGCTGTGTCCGTACAGCTCCGCGCCGATCTGCGACAGCTCGCGGGTGCGCGTCAGTCCGACCGGCTGGGTGTGCAGCACGCTGCCGGCATAGCACAGGCGCGCCACGCCCCGGCGGTTGAGAATGTGCGCGTCGATGCGCGCCACCTGCGGTGTAATGTCGGCACGCAGGGCCAGCGTACGCCCGCTCAACTGGTCCACCAGCTTGAAGGTACGCAAGTCCATGTCGTGGCTGTCGTCGATCAGCAGCGATTCGGCGTATTCCAGCAGCGGCGGCGCCACCAGCTGATAGCCGGCACGGCGCAGCAGCTCGAGCGTCTGCGCGCGCATCTGCTCGACGCGCCATGCCTCGTCGGGAAGCATATCTTGGATGTGTTCGGGGAGCAGCCAGTTCTGCATCGGGGAATACCCTAATTCACTAGTTAACCAGGTACAGCAACAACAGGCCGGAGAGCATCGAGGTGATGCCGACGAAGCGCAACTGTCCGTCCGACATCGTCACCAGCTTGCGAAATGCCTCGCGCCATGCCGCAGGAAACAGGAACGGCATCATTCCTTCGATGACCAGCATCAGCGCAAGCCCGGTCACCCAGTAGTCCAGCACCTATTTCCCGCCCCTGCCGGAACCCTTCAGGTATTTGAAGAATTCCGAACTCGGATCGAGCACCATGATGTCGCTCTTGTTCTTGAAGCTTTCCCGGTAAGCCTCGAGGCTGCGGTAGAACGAATAAAACTCCGGATTGCGCCCGAACGCGGCGGCATAGATCGCCGCGGCCCTGGCATCGCCCTCACCCTTGGTCTTCTGCGCTTCGCGGTAGGCTTCGGCCAGGATCACCTCGCGCTGCTTGTCGGCATCGGCCTTGATCTTCTCGCCCTCGGCCGCGCCGGAAGCACGCAGCTCGTTGGCCACACGCTTGCGCTCCGCATCCATGCGGCGATATACCGAATCGCTGATCTCCACCGGAAAATCCACACGCTTGAGGCGCACATCCAGCACCTGCACACCGATCTTGCGCGCATCGGCATCGGTCTTGGAACGCAACACGTTCATGATCTGTTCGCGTTCGCCGGATACCACATCATGAATGGTGCGTTTGCCGAATTCCTCGCGCATGCTGGAATTGACCGTCTGCATCAGACGTGTTCTGGCGCGCACTTCATCGCCGCCGACGCTGATGTAGTACTGCTTCACATCCACGATGCGCCACTTGACGAAGGAGTCCACCAGTACGTTCTTCTTCTCGGCGGTGATAAAACGTTCCGGCTCGCCGGTATCCAGCGTCAGGATGCGCGAATCGAAATAGCGCACGTTCTGCATCAGCGGTAACTTGAAGTGCAACCCCGGCTCGGCCTGGACGTCGACCACCTCACCCAGCTGGAACACGATCGCGCTCTGGCGCTGATCCACCACGAACACGCTCATGCTCAACAGGATCAGTACGGCGACCGCGCCGATCAGCACATTATTGATATTCTTTGGCATTAGCGTGCCCCCCTGTCGCGGCTCAGCAGCGAATCACGCGCACGCTGTGCCGCATTGCTGTCGCTTCCCTGTGTGGTCACCGGCGCGACCATCGCCTCACCCGCCGTTCCGGTAGAGCGTGTCGTTTCAAGCAGCTTGTCCAGCGGCAGGTACAACAGACTGTTGCCGTTCTTCTGGTCCACCATCACCTTGCTGACGTTGCCCATCACCTGCTGCATCATGTCCAGATACATGCGATCGCGGGTGACCGCCGGCGCCTTCTCATACTCGACCAGCACCTGCTTGAAGCGGCTGGCATCACCCTCGGCGTTGGCGATCACGCTCTGTTTGTAGCCTTCCGATTCCTGGATCAGGCGTGCCGCCGCGCCGCTCGCGCGCGGCACCACGTCGTTCGCATAGGCCTGCCCTTCGTTCTTCTGGCGCTCGCGGTCCTGCCCGGCCTTCACCGCATCGTCGAAGGCCGCTTGCACCTGCTCGGGCGGCTGCGCGTTCTGCATGGTCAGCTTGCTGATCAGGATGCCGGACCTGTAACGGTCCAGGATGTCCTGCATCAACTTGGTGGCGGAGGCCGCCACCTGCTCACGCCCCTCATACAGCACGAAATCCATCTTGCTCTTGCCCACCACCTCGCGGATCGCGGTCTCCGCCGCCTGGCGCACGTTCTCGTCCGGCGCGCGGTTATTGAACAGATAATCGGAAGGGTCTTTCAGGAAATACTGCACCGCGAACTGGATGTCGATGATGTTCTCGTCGTCGGTGAGCATCAGCGACTCTTTCAGCATCTTGTTCTTGACGTTGTCGCGGTAGCCGACCTCCACCGTCCGGACCTGGCTCAGGTTGACCACTTCCACGGTCTCGACCGGGAACGGCAGATGCCAGCGCGGGCCCGGCTGGGTGACCTCGACCATCTTGCCGAAGCGCAACACCACGCCGCGCTGGCTCTCATCCACGATATAGAAGCCGCTGCCCACCCAGATCAGGGCGGCCAGCCCGATGATCAGCCCGATGCCGCCGCCGAAGAACGGCTTCGGCGAAGCGCCGCCCGGATTGCCGGAGCCGCCCCTGCCCGCGCCGCCATCATCCGTGCCACGCTTGCCGCCCATCATGCCCGCCAGCCTTGCATTCAGCTTGCGCAACAGGTCTTCCAGGTCGGGCGGCCCGCCATTGTTGTTCTTGTTGCCCCATTGGGGGTCGTTCAATCCCATAATCCGTCCAGTTCAATCGTTGAGGGGATGCCATTCCTGCAGCGGCGCTTCCGCCGGCGGCGCATCGCGAATTTCCATCAGCGCGACGCGCAATTCTTCCAGTCCGGCGCCGGTTTTGGCGCTCAGACGAACGGCGGAGATTCTATCACACTCGTCGCGCTCGACACCCGGCGGCAGCTCCAGCAGGTCGATCTTGTTCAACACCAGTATCTGCGGGATATGCTGCGCGCCGATCTCCGCCAGTACCTTGTTCACTTCGGCGATCTGGGCATCGCGGTCACTATTGCCCGCATCCACCACATGCAGCAGCAGGTCGGCCTGTATCGTCTCCTCCAGTGTGCTGCGGAACGCCGCGACCAGCGAATGGGGCAGATGGCGGATGAAGCCCACCGTATCGGACAGCACGATACCGCCCGCCCCTTCCGTAGACATCCTGCGCGAAGTGGTGTCCAGCGTCGCGAACAGCTGGTTGGCGACATACACCCCGGCGCGGGTGAGCGCGTTGAACAGGGTGGACTTGCCGGCATTGGTGTAGCCGACGATGGATACCGACAGCACCTCGGCGCGGGCGCGGGCGCGGCGCTGCAGCGTGCGCTGGTGCTTGAGTTTCTCCAAGCGCTCCTTGAGCAGGTGCACGCGCCGATCCAGCTTGCGCCGGTCCAGCTCCAGCTTGGTCTCGCCCGGGCCGCGCGCGCCGACGGCGTGCTTCTGCTGCCCCATGTCCATGTTCATGCCGACCAGCCGGGTGGAAAGATATTTGAGCTGCGCCAGTTCCACCTGCACCTTGCCTTCATGGCTTTGCGCGCGCTGCGCGAAGATATCCAGGATCAGCATGGTGCGGTCGATCACCCGCACGCTTAGCTTGCCAGCGAGGTTGCGCATCTGCGCGGGAGACAGGTCGTGGTTGAAGATGGCGACATCGGCCTCATGCGCGGCGAGCACATCGGCGATCTCCTGCACCTTGCCGCTGCCCGCAAACAGCGCCGCATCGGGCCGCTGCCGCTTGCCCTCGACGACGGCGACGACACAGACCCCGGCGGTTTCCGCCAGCAGGCGCAATTCTTCCAGACTCTCCGCGTAATCCGGTTCGCCGAAATCGAGGCTGACCAGTACCGCGCGCTCGGCTTCAGCCGGTTGTTGCCGCATTACTCGGCTGCGTCGTCGTGAGGAATGCTGACCGCGCGCGCTGGGACGATGGTGGAAATGGCGTGCTTGTAGACCATCTGGGTGACGGTGTTTTTCAGCAGCACCACATACTGGTCAAACGAATCGACATAGCCCTGCAGCTTGATGCCATTCACCAGATAGATCGCGACCTGCACATGTTCCTTGCGCAGCGCATTGAGAAACGGGTCTTGCAGCTGCTGTCCTTTTGCACTCATGTCGTTGCTCTTGTTTGGATGGGACGGGCGAGCACTTTACTGGATTCCGCCCCAACTGTGAACTGATTTGATGTTGCTTGCCTTTGCCGCGTTTTTTGACAAGAATGGCGTCACTATCCAACGAGCCCATTCATGTCACAGCACAGCATCGCCGATTTCTCCCTCCCCGCCACCGGCGGACGGACCTTCACACTGTCAGCCGCACGTGGCGAGCATCTGGTGATCTACTTCTACCCCAAGGACAACACGCCGGGCTGCACCACCGAGGCGCAACAGTTCCGCGACCTGTATACCGGATTCCGCAAGGCCGGTTGCGAGGTGGCGGGCATCTCGCGCGACAGCATCAAGTCGCACGAGAACTTCAAGGCGAAATTCGACCTGCCGTTCGCGCTGCTGTCCGACGCGGACGAAACGGCATGCAACCTGTTCGGTGTGATAAAGCAAAAGAACATGTACGGCAAACAGGTGCGCGGCATCGAACGCAGCACCTTCGTATTCGACAAGACCGGCGCGTTGCGCCGCGAATGGCGCGGGGTCAAGGCCGAAGGCCACGCGCAGGAAGTGCTGGATTTCGTCAACTCACTCAACCAAAGCAACTAAAGGAACGTCATGCCCCCACGCAAGAAAGCGGCAAAGAACACCGACACCAAGTTATTCGTGCTGGACACCAACGTGCTGCTGCACGACCCGACCAGCCTGTTCCGCTTCGAGGAACACGACATCTGCCTGCCGATGTTCGTGCTGGAAGAGCTGGACAACAAGAAGAAGGGCATGACCGAAGTCGCGCGCAACGCCCGCCAGGCCAGCCGCTTCCTCGACGAGATCGTCAGCGACGCGCCGCACAAGATCGAGGAAGGCATCGCGCTGGAGTCCGCCGCACACAAGAACTGCACCGGTCGCCTGTACCTGCAGACCAGTTTCATCAAGCACGAACTGCCGCAGCATCTGGAACTGGGCAAGGCCGACAACGCCATCCTCGGCGTGGTCATCGGCCTGCAACAGCAGCAACCGCACCGCGCGGTGATCCTGGTCTCCAAGGACATCAACATGCGCATCAAGGCGCGTGCGCTGGGTCTGGAGGCGCAGGACTATTTCAACGACAAGGTGCTGGAAGACACCGACCTGCTCTACACCGGCGTGCTGCAACTGCCGCCGGATTTCTGGGAGCGGCACGGCAAGGACATGAAATCCTGGCAGAAGGAAGGGCATACCTATTACCAGATACGCGGCCCGCTGTGCGCGGCGTTCTTTATCAACCAGTTCGTCTACAAGGAAGATGACACGCCGTTCTATGCCATCGTGCTGGAACAGGACGACAAGAGCGCGCTGCTGCGCACCCTGACCGACTACACCCATAGCAAGAACAATGTGTGGGGCATCACCGCGCGCAACCGCGAACAGAGCTTCGTGCTCAACCTGCTGATGGACCCGGAGATCGACTTCGTCACCCTGCTGGGACAGGCCGGTACCGGCAAGACCCTGCTGACGCTGGCGGCGGGCCTGATGCAGACGCTGGAGACCAAGCTGTATTCCGAGATCATCATCACCCGCGTGACCGTTCCGGTGGGCGAGGACATCGGCTTCCTGCCCGGCACCGAAGAGGAGAAGATGACGCCATGGATGGGCGCGCTGGAAGACAACATGGACGTATTGAACAAATCCGACGACGAGGGCGGCGACTGGGGGCGCGCGGCGACGCGCGACCTGATCCGCTCGCGCGTCAAGGTCAAGTCGCTCAATTTCATGCGCGGGCGCACCTTCCTCAACAAGTATGTCATCATCGACGAGGCGCAGAACCTCACGCCCAAGCAGATGAAGACGCTGGTAACGCGCGCCGGCCCCGGCACCAAGGTGGTGTGCATGGGCAACATCGCGCAGATCGACACGCCCTACCTCACCGAAGGCAGCTCCGGTCTCACCTATGTGGTGGATCGTTTCAAGGGCTGGGCGCACGGTGGCCACGTCACGCTGATGCGCGGCGAACGCTCGCGCCTGGCCGATTATGCCGGCGAGGTGCTGTAGGAGCGGCGGTCGCCGCGATAAATATCCAATCGCGCCTTCTGGCGCTCCTACATACATACGACCCATGGACGAAATCGAAAAATCCGATGCCGAATGGCGCGACGAACTGACACCGGAGCAATACTCGGTATGCCGCTGTTCGGGCACCGAACCGGCGTTCAGCGGCGCGTACTGGGATTGCCATGACACCGGCATCTACCGCTGCGTATGCTGCGGCGCCGCGCTGTTCGGCTCCGAGGATAAATTCGATTCCGGCTCCGGCTGGCCCAGCTTCCAGCAACCCTGCGCGCCGGAGAACATCGTCACGCGCATCGATAGCGCGCATGGCATGCAGCGCATCGAAGTGCTGTGCAAGCAGTGCGGCGCGCATCTCGGCCACGTGTTCCCGGACGGCCCGCCGCCCAGCGGGCTGCGCTTCTGCATCAACTCCACCGCGCTCGCGCTTGACCGCAACTAGACATATCCAAATCACATGAAACTGTTATTCGACCTGTTCCCCGTCATCCTGTTCTTCATCGCCTTCAAGGTGTCCGGCATCTACGTCGCCACCGCGGTCGCCATTGGCGCCACCGTTGTCCAGATAGGCTGGACCAGATGGCGGCACGGCAAGGTCGACGCGATGCTGTGGGCGAGCCTCGGCATCATCGCCGTGTTCGGCGGCGCCACGCTGCTGCTGCACGACGAGACCTTCATCAAGTGGAAGCCGACCGTGCTGTACTGGCTACTCTCGGCGGTGCTGCTGTTCTCCAGTCTGCTGTTCAACAAGAACCTGCTGCGCAGCATGCTGCAGGAGAAGCTCGCCCTGCCGCTGCACGTCTGGCACCGCCTCAACCTGAGCTGGAGCCTGTTCTTCGCCGTGCTCGGCCTCATCAACCTCTACGTCGCCTACAACTACACCACCGACCAGTGGGTAAACTTCAAGCTGTTCGGCTTCACCGCACTGATGGTGGTGTTCATCCTGGCGCAAAGCGCATGGCTGGCGAAGTATGTGGACGAGAAGAAGGAAAACAACTGATGCTTTATACAATCATCGGCCAGGACGTCCCGGACAGCCTCGATAAACGCAAGGCGGCGCGCCCCGCACACCTGGCGCGCTTGCAGGCGTTGCAGGACGAGGGCCGGCTGCTGCTGGCCGGCCCCTTCCCCGCCGTGGACGCCAGCGACCCCGGCGCTGCCGGATTCAGCGGTAGCCTGATCGTGGCCGAATTCGCCTCGTTGCAGGACGCGCAGGAATGGGCGGATGCCGACCCGTATGTCGCCGCCGGGGTGTACGCGCAAGTCGCCGTGCGCCCGTTCAGGAAAGTCTTCCCGGCATGAACCGCATCGCCGCCATGCAGACGCGCCTCGCCACGCTCGAACCCGTCGCGCTGGAGATCATCGACGAGAGCCGCAAGCATGCCGGGCACGCCGGCACGCGCGGCGGCGCCGGGCACTACCGGCTGCATATCGTCTCGCCGCAGTTCGCCGGCAAGAACACGATGGCACGGCACCGTATGATATATTCCGCGCTTGCAGAAATGATGGAACGCGAGATACACGCGTTGAACATTCAGGCAAAGACGCCCGAAGAACATTGATCGATCGAAAGGAAGCAGCATGACTACATCCGCAAAATTCGCAGCACTGGCCATTCTGGGCGCGCTGGCGGCCACGCCTGCGTTCGCCGACGGCAAGTCCGCCGCCATGGTGAACGGCGTCTCCATCCCGCAGTCGCGCGTTGACATGCACATCAAGGCTGCCGAAGCCCAGGGTCAGCCGGACAGCCCCGATCTGCGCAAGGCGATTCGCGAAGAAATGATCAACCGCGAAGTCATCGCGCAGGAAGCAGTGAAACTGGGGCTGGACAAACAGCCCGATGCGGTGCAACAGCTTGAAATAGCGCGGCAATCGGTACTGGTCGGCGCATTCTTGCAGGACTACGCAAAAAAGAACCCGATTGGCGAAGACCTGCTCAAGCAGGAATATGACAAGCTGAAGGCACGGCTCGGCAACAAGGAATACAACGCCCGCCACATCCTGGTGGAAACCGAGGCCGAAGCGAAGGACATCATCGCCCAACTCGGCAAGAAGACCAAGTTCGAAAAGCTGGCGAAAAAGTCGAAAGATGCCGGCTCTGCGGAACAGGGCGGTTCGCTCGGATGGGCAGTGCCGAGCAACTTCGTCCCGCCTTTCGCCAACGCGCTCACCGCCCTGAAAAAAGGCGAATACACCAAGGAACCGGTGCAGTCGCAATTCGGCTGGCACGTCATCAAGCTGGACGACGTGCGCGACCTGAGGGTGCCGCCGTTCGAAGAACTCAAGCCGCAACTGCAACAGCGCCTGCAACAGCAGACCGTGCAGAAGGTGATCACCGAACTGCGCGCCAAGGCGAAGATCGAATAAGCCGTGCCACACCACAAAAAGGCGACCCGTTGCGGTCGCCTTTTTTATTGCCGCAGCCGAACCATGTCTGCGCGTATACCTTGCCCCAGTATTGACATCCCCCCGGCAACTCCCTAAAGTTAGCCTACCTTGCAATTCCGCCACACGCACATTGCACTGCACGCATGGTGCAAGACGCGTAGCTGAATCCCCGGAACAGGAGGTCTGGCGCAAGACATGAATCCCGCAAGGGAGTCATTGCCAGCATCGCTTGTTCGATAAAGGGGAGCCGATTGATCGCAATCTGTCGCCATGCCCATCCCGTCCAGACACGCTCGCCCTGCCTGAAGCTGCCTGTAGCCTCCGTGCCGGATACCGTTCGGGCACTCCGTCCGGATTGAAGGCGCCGCCATGAAAGCTCCGGAACAAACCTGGCTGCGCCCGTTTCTGGCAATGTTGCCGCCGCTTGTTGCATTCATGCTGCAGTGGACGTTCTGGCCTGCCATCCAGCCATACGCATGGTTCCTGTTCTTTCCTGCGGTCTTCATCAGCTCGTGGATCGGCGGACTGGTTCCCGGTCTGGTCGCCACCTTCGTCTCCGCCGCGCTCGCCGGCTGGTTCTTCATTCCGCCGCTGTTCACCTTCAGCGGCAAGGAGCCGATGTCGCTGGTCTCGATCGGCCTGTTCTGCATCATGGGCGCGCTGTTCAGCAACTCGCACGGACGCCTGAAAAAAGCCAGCCGGCAGGCCAAGGACGCCAACGCCACCTTGCGCGCCAGCGAGGAGAATCTTTCCGTCACGCTCAATTCGATCGGCGACGCGGTGATGACCACCGACGGCGAAGGGCGGATAACGCGCCTGAATTTCATCGCCGAACAACTGACCGGCTGGCCGCAGGCGGAAGCGCTCGGACGGCCGGTGGCGGATATCTTCCACATCATCAACCAGAAGACGCGCCAGCCTGCGCCCATCCCGGTAGAGGCCGCGCTGGCGCAAGGCGTCATCCATGGGCTGGCCAACGACACCGTCTTGATCGCGCGCGACGGCAAGGAATATCCCATCGCCGACAGTTGCGCGCCCATCCGCAACCGGGATGGCGGCGTGATCGGGACGGTGCTGGTGTTCCGCGATGTGACCAATGAATATGCAGCGCAGGCGGCGCTGCGCGACAGCTCCATGCGCATCCAGACGATCCTCAATACCGTGGCGGACGGCATCATCAGCATCAACGAGCAAGGCATCATCGAAACCTTGAACCCCGCTGCCGAGCACATCTTCGGCTACACCGCGTCCGAGGCCGTCGGGCAAAACGTCAGCATGCTGATGCCCGAGCCATACTGCAGCCAGCACGACGGCTTCCTCGAACGTTATCGCACCACCGGCGAAGCGCACCTTATCGGCAAGAAGGGGCGCGAACTTGACGGGCGGCGCAAGGATGGCAGCACATTCCCGCTGGAGCTGGCGGTAAGCGAAATGTGGCTGGGCGATAAACGCCATTTCACCGGCATCACGCGCGACATCACCGCCCGCAAGGAAGCCGAGAACCAGTTCGACCGTTTCTTCTCGCTCTCGCTGGACATGCTGTGCATATCAAGTGCGGACGGATATTTCAAACGCGTCAACCCTGCATTCACCAAGACACTGGGCTGGAGCACCGAGGAGATGTTGGCGCGCCCGTTCATCGATTTTGTGCATCCGGACGAGCATGAAGCCACGCTGCGCGAGGTTGAGCGGCAGGTCAAAGCAGGCGAGAGTGTCCTCAAGTTCGAGAACCGCTACCAGCACAAGGATGGCTCCTGGCGCATATTGTCATGGGTTTCCGTGCCCGACGACAGCGGGCTTATGTTCGCCACCGCGCGCGACGTCACCGAATCCAGGCAAGCGACGCAAACACTTCTAGCAGCCAAGGAACAAGCCGAGCTGGCCAACCGCACCAAGGATTCGTTCCTGGCGACCATGAGCCACGAGATCCGCACCCCGCTCACCGGCATGCTCGGGATGCTGGAACTGCTCTCCCTGACCCATCTCGACCAGGAGCAGCATGCGACATTGGATGCGGCCTGGGATTCCGGCCGCGGACTGTTGCGCATCGTCAGCGACATCCTCGACTGGTCCAAGATCGAGGAAGGGAAGCTGGAACTTTCGCCGCGCCCCGCTTCGATCCCGCAAATGCTGCAGGAAGTCGTCAACACCTATTCGCGCATCGCCAGCGTCAAGTCCCTGCTGTTGTGGCAGCACGCCGATGCGCGGCTCAATCCGGCGTACATCGTCGATTCCCTGCGCCTCTCGCAGGTGCTCAACAACTTCGTCAGCAACGCGATCAAGTTCACGCAGCACGGAGAAGTCGAACTGCGCGCCGAACTCATGGACAGGCTCGACAGCGGCGACCGCATCAGGTTCTCGGTCAAGGATACCGGCATAGGCATCACCCCGGAGGCGCAGGAAAACCTGTTCCAGCGCTACCGGCAGGAAAGCGCGGACACCGCCCGCATGTACGGCGGAACCGGGCTGGGGCTGGCGATCTGCCGGCGCCTGGCGGAGATAATGGACGGGCAGATCGAACTGAACAGCACGCCCGGCCAGGGCTCCGTCTTCAGCATTACGCTGACCCTGCCCGTGTCCGGCGCGCCGGGTGAGGCCGTGCGGAACATGCACCCCGAAGTGAAACAGCGCGAAGTGACGCCCCTGTTTGCCGACGGTGCGGATGCGCCGCTGGTGCTGGCGGTGGACGACCATCCGATCAACCGCGACCTGCTGGCGCGCCAGATCAGGCTGCTCGGCCTGCGTGCCGAAACCGCGGAGAACGGGCAAATCGCGCTGTCGATGTGGCGCGACGGCCACTACGCACTGGTCATCACCGATTGCCACATGCCGGAGATGGACGGCTATGAACTCGCGCAAGAAATCCGCAAGATCGAAACGGCGCTATCCTTGCCGCGCACGCCGATCATCGCCTGGACGGCCAATGCGCTCGCCGAAGAAGCGGGACGCTGCCATGCCGCCGGCATGGATGAATTGCTGGTGAAGCCGGCCAGCCTGATGCAGTTGAAAAAGACACTGGCGAAGTGGCTGTCCATCGCCGAGGCAGAGGGTGAGCCGCCCGCACCGTCACGTCACGACGAGGATGGAGTGCGGGGCGAACCCATCGACTTTACGGTGCTGAACGCGGTCGTGGCAGACAGCGCCGCCCAGGCCCAGGTGCTGGCAGACTTCCAGTCGCATATCCGCGCCGACCTCGCCAAGCTGTCCGGCATGCTGGAGCGCAACGATATGGCCAAGATGAAAAGCATAGCCCATCGCATGAAAGGCTCCGGCCTGATGGTTGGCGCCGTGCAACTGGCGGAAGCCTGCGCGACCATCGAAAAATCCGCGGGAGATGGCGATATGGATGCGGCAAGAGCAGCCAAGACGGAATTGGACGAAGCCGTCAGGCAACTGGAGACATTCCTTTCGGAAGCAAGCAGATCAAGGAGGAAGTCATGAAAACCAACGAACTCAATTTCCTAGTCGTGGAAGACGACGACTTCCAGCGCCAGATGCTCGTAAACATGCTGTATTCGCTGGGCGCCGCCTCGATATCCGGCGCGTGCAACGGCAGGCAGGCGCTCGAAGCCATTCGCGAGGCGGACGCCAAACCGGTGGACATCGCGCTTTGCGACCTGAACATGCCGGAAATGGATGGCATGGAGTTTCTCCGCCACCTGAGCCAGGAACATCCGGATATCGCGGTCATCATCACCAGCGCGGTGGACAGCAAGCTGCTCGCCTCGGTCGGAAAGATGACCAGGATGTACGGCGTCAGACTGCTGGGCGCCATCGGGAAGCCCATCATGCCGGCGCAGCTCCAAGAGTTGATCTCGAAACACGGCACCCCGGAAAACCAGCGGCAACAACCCGCTGCCGCGAAAAACTTTACCCTGGACGAGATATTGCAAGGTATCCGCGCGGATCAATTCGAACCGTTCTTCCAGCCCAAGGTAGATTTGAAGACGGGCTGGCTGGTGGGTGCCGAGGCGCTGGCGCGCTGGCTCCATCCGGAACATGGAGTGATCGGCCCCTATGCCTTCATCCCGGCGCTTGAACAGAGCGGAAACATCGACGACCTGACTTTCCGCATCCTCAGGAAATCCGCAAGCGCCTGCCGCGCGTTCCATGCCCTTGGCCACCTGCTCACCATCTCGGTCAACCTGTCGCTGGTCTCGCTTAACGACACCGCATTGGCGGACAGAATCACCCGGACGGTGCGCGAAGCCGGCATCGACCCGCAATACATCGTGCTGGAGATCACCGAATCCGCCGCCATGACCGAGGTCGCCCCCGCACTGGAGAATCTGGCGCGCCTGTGCATGAACGGCTTCGCGCTTTCCATCGACGATTACGGAACCGGCTATTCCAGCTTGCAGCAGCTCACGCGCATCGCCTTCAGCGAATTGAAGATCGACCAGTCCTTCATCAAGGATTTCTCCGACAACAAAGCATTGCGCATCATGGTCGAATCCAGCATCGACATGGCGCACAAGCTCATGGTCAAGAGCGTGGCCGAGGGGGTGGAGACACAGGAGGACTGTATTGCGTTGAAGAACATGGGGTGCGACACGGTGCAGGGATACATCATCGCCGAACCGATGGACCTGACGGCATTCGGCGATTTCATGGAGGATCACCGCCGCAAAATGGCTTCCATGTCGCAGCAGACCGGCCAGAAACAAAGCACGATGAAGATTCTTGTCGTCGAGGATGACGATTTCACGCGCAAGATCATTCTTCAGGTACTCCGCGATTTCGGCTTTTCAAATACTGCCGATGCTGGCAGCGCGGAATCGGCGCTCAAACTGCTCGAAGCCAGGGAGTTCGACCTGATCGTCACCGACATCGACATGCCCGGCATGAACGGCCTGAAACTCATCCAACTGATCCGGATGGGTAAGACGCATGCCAAACCGGAAACCCGGATCATGGTGCTGACCTCCTTCTCCCAGACGGAAGTGCTCAGCACCGCACTGGCGCTGGACATCAACGGCTTCCTGGTCAAACCCATCATCCCCGCCGTGGTGGTGGAGAAGCTCACGCAAGCCATGTCCGAACACCTCCATCTTCGCCCGCCGATCGCCTATGAAGCCGTCAAGACCGAATTGAAGAGCCTGAATCGCCATGACGACCGTCCATCCGGAATCCCGCCGCGATCATCCATCACTCTGGGGAGTCCCAGAACACGCAACCGCAACGAAACCACGGACGCACATCATCTCTCCCTGCAAAGGCTGCGTCCTGGCATGGTGCTGAAAGAAAACATCCGGCTCAAGGATGGAACCCTGATCCTGTCATCCGGGCAGACTCTTTCCGAGCTATCCATCAACCGCCTGATCGACCTCAGGACTCTGCTGCCCGCCAATAGCATCGCCATCCAGGAAATGCCCTTATCAGGGGAGGTGGTTCAGCTCTCCCCCTGACAAGCGGGATTTGGAGGGGGTTCAGGGTTAATGGATTTCAGAGGTATTCTTAAATATTCCGGCTCTTCTTGATCAGGTCATGCGCCAGTTGGATATCCTTGGCCTGTTCGGTCGCCATGGCAATCATGTCTTCCGGCACGCCCTGCCCCATCAACTTGTCCGGGTGATACTGGCTCATCAGCTTGCGGTAGGCGCGCTTGATCTCGGCGTCGCTGCTGTCCTTGGTCACGCCCAAAGCCTTGTAAGCATCGTCCAGCGCCGTCTCGGCATTGGCTTGCGCCCCGGCGAAGTGGGACTGGTTCCGCACCATATCCAGCATCTGCCTGAACGCGACCGGGCCATAACCCAGACGACCGGCGATATCGGTAAGCAATGCCTCTTCAGCCGGATGGTATTGCCCGTCCGCCAGCGCCATCACGATCAGATAGGCCAGCAACACCTCCTTCAGATTCTTCGTGTGCCCGCATACCGCCATGAAGCGCATCAGCGTCGGCTCGATATCGAATGCCGCATCGGCGCCTTGCTTGAACCACGCGATCGCCTGCTGGCGATGCTGCGCAGTCATGCCCAGCTTCTGCATGAATTGCTCGGCATGCGCGATCTCGTCCTGTGAAACTTGCCCGTCGGCCTTGGCCAGCTTGCCCATCAGAATGAACACCGTCTCGATGAAAACGGCCTGACGCAACGCATTCTGCAACGGGTTCATCCCGCCCGAGCCATACGCCCGCACGCGATCGATGAACGACCCGACGAACAGGCCGAACAACGCCCCGAAGAGCCCGAAAAAGTAGTAGCCAGCAACGACACCAATGATCTTGAACAAGATGACTCCAACGCGGGAAAATGACGCACATTATACCCGCGCCGATAATCTCCCCGCCCGCCAACGCGAGCGGCCTCATCGACCGAGCACGCGCAGCCAAACCTATCGCAGCGGCATTGACATCCCCCGCCCGCCTCCCCTAAAGTCTGCCCACCTTGCACATCCGCCCCACGCACATCGCACCGCATGCACGACGCGAGGCTCACGGCGGAATCCCCAGAACAGGAGCTGGCGCAAGGATCACTGCCCGCACGTGCGGGCAGCAGCGCCGACAGCACCACTTGTTCAGCAAAGGTTCAATCTAAATGAAAGCCCAACCCGCCTTCTTTGAAGAACACCAGATTCGCCGAATCTATAACGAAGACACCGAAACATGGTGGTTCTCCGTGGTGGACATCGTGCAAGTGCTCACCCAGCAAACGGATTATCAGACCGCGCGCAAATACTGGAACAAGCTGAAAGAGCGGCTGGGCA